>Ga0207692_10000623_pt1 | contig 12436 bp, 12 predicted proteins | sample LARL52metaG_FD_184345 | JGI IMG/M metagenome (GOLD analysis project Ga0207692, IMG submission 184345) | Corn, switchgrass and miscanthus rhizosphere microbial communities from Kellogg Biological Station, Michigan, USA - LAR L5-2 metaG... | ecosystem: Host-associated > Plants > Roots >...
GTGGTCGACGACCTCGTACTTGAGCGCCGGCACCGCGAGCACCGTCAGCAGCACGCCGATCGCGAGCCCGATCACGAGACTCAGCAGCACGGTGCGCCCTTGCCACATTCGCGTCATGCGGTTCAAGACGTGCACATCACCCGATGGTTGCCGTGGCGTGCGTCATCGTCACGAGACTCGCGCGCGGCGCGCATGCACAGTGGATGGCATGGGTGTGTGGTGTCCTGCAGATGACGCGGAACTGGCCGCGGGGTGGCGGCTGTGGCTGGAGCTGAGCGACCGCGTCTACCCGGACCCGTCGTGGGACGGCACCCCCGCCGACGCGATCCGGCAGGTCCGCGAGCTGCTGGCGGCCTGCGAGTCGATCCGCCTGGACTACCTCGCCGAGACCGCACGGCCTTCGGTCGCGCTCTTGCAGCTGCTGCAGTCGATGCCGTTCGTGGCGTCGTTCCCGGTCGACCTGTGGCACGACGACACGCACCCGTTGGACGTCGAACGCGCCGAACTGCTGCACGGCGACCTCGCGTCGTTCGCCAGCCACGTGGCGGGTGTGCGCGCTGCATTGGCCCGTGGCGGCGGCTGGGTGGAGCTGGACCGCCGCCCGTGGGGCCTGCCGGTCGACTAGAGCGGCGCTGTGACGTGGTCGAGCGTCCAGTCCCCGCTGTCCGCTGTGCCCTCGTTGCAGTACCAGGAGTGCAGCGTCGTCCCGAAGACGTGCTGGAACACGCACGCCGAGTTGTCGCCGTACACCGGGCCGTCCGGGATCTCGTAGAACGGTCCGAACGGGCTCGTCGACGTGAGCACCCTGGTCTTCCAGACGACGTCCTGCTCCTGGGTCTCCACCGCCAGGTAGTAGAGGCCGCCGACCTTGATCACGTGCGGCGCGGCCACGAGCTCTTCGGAGAACGCGACCAGCGTGCCGAGGTCGGCGGGGTCCGCGTCGAGCAGGTCGTCGAAGGTGTCCGCGTCCTTGACCCGGATCTCGTACGTGTCGCCGGCATTGCGGAACCAGTACAGGTACACGCGGCCGTCGGCGGGGTCGCGGAACAGCGTGGGGTTGCCGTTCTCCACGGTCTGTTCCTTGACGATCGCCACGCGCCTGCTGAACGTCGTGCCGTTCAGCCCGTTGGTGCTCTTGCGCCCCACGATGTAGTAGGCGCCGCCGTCCGGGTTGCCGCCGCACCAGTAGACGTTGTGCACGATGCCGACGGTGTTGTCGGGGTTCACGAGCGCGCACGCCCACCGCTCGCCGTTACCGCTGAACAACGGCGTGTTGGACTGCTTCCACGTGCCGTTGAGGTCGTTGGTCCTGGCGGTGCCGATCCCCGAGCACTCGTGGTGCCCCCAGTAGCCCAGGTACCGGAAACCCTGGTTGATCGTCGGCGACTTCGCGGGGTTCACGTCGAGCACGCTGAACGTGTGCGGGTGGTCGTCCTCGCCGCTCCACGGCATCGGGCTCAGCACGGCCTTCTGCGGCGTCCCCAGCTTGAAGTAGCCCATCTGCGTGCTCCGCGTGCGCTCCGGGAACGCGTAGAAGAGCAGCGTCTTGTCCTGGTACCCGTCCGAGGCCATCTGCGCGTCGGTGACCTCGTTCTGACGCAACGTCAGCCAGTCCCTGTCCCCGGGATGCCACCAGCGGTTGACCGCCACGGTCCCCGGCACCCGAGTCGGGTAGGCGTAGTACTGGAACGTCTTGTTGATGTAGCCGTTCGCGGTCATCTCGGCGTCCGGGACGGACCCGTCCGGCACGTCGATCCAGTCCTCGTCGTCGGGATGCCACCAGCGGTAGTTGGCCACCATGTCGCTGTTGCCGACCATGCTCACGTAGAACTGCGGAGCCGCGACGGCCTGATACCCGTACGCGGCGAGCTGATCCGGCGTCGGCTGGTTCCCGTGCGCCGGCACGGAGAGCCAGTCCCTTTCCCCCGGATGCCAGTAGCGGTTGACCGCACTCGGCGCGCCGGTGTTCGGCGTGACCTCCAGCGGTCCAACGGTGGTTTCGGTGCTGATAGGACTCCCCTCCCGTGAGTGAGCCTGAGCGGTGTAACCGACCGTCGCAAACACCAGGAGGTGTGTTTCGCCGCGTGACGCAATCGTGACGGAGACCGGCCCTGGTTCACCCAGAACGTCCAGAGCAATCCCAAAAGGCCAAAACATCAGCCTCCGGAGACGGCAGCCAGACGTTCTGGTGTCGGGAGGGTGACGGTGGAGGCTCCGCGCCCGGAGGCGGCAGTTGGAGGGCTTTGGCCATCCCGAGGCGCAGCCGAAGGCCTCCGCTGCCCGAGGCGCAGCCGAAGGGCTCTGGGGGTCCGGGGGCGAAGCCCTCCGGCCGGGGTCTGGGGGTTGGACCCCCAGAAAACACCGAAACCGGAGCGGCCTGCGCTTTCCGCAGGCACACTCCGGCTCCGGTTTCGAAGCGGGTGACGGGAATCGAACCCGCCTCTACAGCTTGGGAAGCTGTCGTTCTACCAATGAACTACACCCGCATGAGCAAGCTCGGAGCCGATCATACACAGCGCGGCAACGCCTCGTCGCGGAGTCTCGGTTAGCCTGTCCGGGTGCTGCTGAGTGACCAGGATCTGCGCAAAGAGGTCGAGTCGGGCCGTCTGCTGCTCGACCCGTTCGACGTCGAGATGGTTCAGCCGTCGAGCATCGACGTGCGGTTGGACCGGTTCTTCCGGGTCTTCAACAACACCAAGTACACACACATCGACCCGTCGGTGCAGCAGGACGACCTGACGAGCCTGGTGGAGGCGCCGGAGGGTGAGCCGTTCGTGCTGCACCCCGGCGAGTTCGTGCTCGGGTCCACCTACGAGCTGGTGACGCTGCCGGACGACCTGGCCGGGCGGCTCGAAGGCAAGTCGAGCCTCGGCAGGCTCGGGCTGCTCACCCACTCCACCGCGGGTTTCATCGACCCCGGCTTCTCCGGTCACATCACGCTGGAGCTGTCCAACGTCGCGAACCTGCCGATCACGTTGCACCCCGGCATGAAGATCGGGCAGCTGTGCCTGTTCAAGCTGTCGAGCCCGGCGGAGCACCCGTACGGCTCGAAGCAGGCGGGCAGCCGGTACCAGGGGCAGCGCGGGCCGACGCCGAGCCGCGCCTACCTCAACTTCCACCGCACCGACACGCGCCGCTAGCGCTCAGCTCAGCTCGCCGTACCGGTCGAGGACTCGCCGCCGGAGGTCGGGATCGGTGCGGGGCACCGGTTCCAGGAAGATCTCGTCGAGGTCCGGGAACGACTCGCGCAGCTCCGCGGAGACGCGCACGCAGGTGTTTTCGAGTTCGAACGCCGTGAGCGTGTCGTTGAAGTCGAGGCGCGCGCACAGCAGGACGCGGTCGGTGCCGATCAGCATCGTCAGGACGTCGACGACGGCGTCGACCTCGGGCACCTCGGCCAGCCGGCGCCAGATGGCCTTCACCATCGCGGGATCCGCCTGCCGTCCGATCAGCAGCCCCTTGTTGGTGCGGGCCAGGACGTACGCCACGAGCGCCAGCAGGACGCCGATCGCGAGCGAGGCCAGGCCATCCCAGAACGACGAGCCGGTGAGCTGGTGCAGGCCGAGGCCGGCGAACGCGAGCACGAGGCCGACCAGCGCGGCGGAGTCCTCCAGGAAGACCGTCTTCACGGTCGGGTCGTCGGACATGCGCAGGAAGTCGAAGAACCCGAGGCCGCCGTGCGCGGCGGCCTCGGCGCGGACCTGCCGGAACGCCTGCGTCCACGACACGCTCTCCAGGACGAAGGCCAGGGCGAGCACGATGTAGCCGACCAGCGGCCGCGTCTGCTCCTCCGGTTCGCCGAAGACCGTGCGGAAGCCTTCGTAGAACGCGAACATCGCGCCGGAGGCGAAGATCGAGACGGCCGCCAGCAGCGACCAGAAGTAGCGCTCCTTGCCGTAGCCGAACGGGTGGCGGCGGTCGGCCGGTCGGTCGGAGCGGCGCAGTGCGGTGAGCAGCAGCGCTTCGGTGAACGTGTCGGCCACCGAGTGCGCGGCTTCGGAGAGGATCGCCGCCGAACCGGTCAGCACGCCCGCGACCGCCTTGGTGATGGCGATCGCCAGATTCACCAGCAGCGCCACAACTACGGTGAGTGTGCTTTCGCCTGAGCCCGGCTGCTTCTCGCTCATGGCGATCACTCTAGGCCCGCGGGCGCTGGCCCACAGCACACAGCGCAGCCCGTTGACCGGCGAAAATCACGTTTCGATCTCGGCCGGCAACCGGGCGTGCCCCTCGAACGACTCTATAGCGACCGGACGCTGGAGCGGCTGGGAAAATCCACTGAAAATGTGCGGCCTTATTTGTGCTGCGCAAAAGTTCCTGGGGGCAGGAAATGAGCGTCAAGATTCGCGCCGCAGCCGTCACCGTGGCGACCTCCCTGGTCGCCGTGCCGCTCGCGTTGTCCGGTACCGCGCTCGCGCAGGAGGAGCCGCAGCCGACCGGCTACATCGGGGGCGTTGTCTTCAACGACCTCAACGGCGACGGCAAGAGGCAGGACAACGAGCCCACGATCCCGAACGTGGACGTCATGGTGAAGGGGCCGGACGGCAAGGCCCACCCGTTCTCGACCACCAACTACGGCAACTGGTTCGTCAAGCGCGCGCCGTTCGGCGAGTACGAGATCAGCTACGTCGACCCGAAGCTGGGCAACACCACGCCGACCACGGTGAAGGTGGACCTCAGGGGCGGCGTCGACGGGGTCGACTTCGGGGTGCGCGGTGGCTCGATCTGCGGCACGGCGTGGAACGACACGAACGAGGACGGCAAGCACCAGGCCGACGAGCCGGTGCTGTCCGGCCGGCAGATCTACCTGAAGGCCCTCGACAAGCTCGTCGAGACGGGCGCGGACGGCGGCTACTGCTTCGACAACCTGCCGGCGGGCGACTACACGCTCGCGTACACCAAGAAGACGGGCGATCCGCTCGTGCTGACCACGCCGACCGGCGACTCGAAGTTCGACTGGATGAACAACCAGACGAACGCGATCAAGGTCGGCAAGGGCGAGCGGGTCAAGGGCATCGACGCCGGGCTCAAGAAGGCTCGGTACGACCTGAAGGCCGTGCAGATCGTCGTCGCCAACCCGAACGCGACCGACGTGGACACCTTCAAGGTCGGCGACACGCTCGACATCTACGGTTCGATTTCGGGCAACGGCAACGTGCCGGAAGGCCTCGGCGGCACGCTGACCCTGCCGGAGGGGCTGCGCATCCTGGAGTCGATCGGCGGGCTCGCCCCCGGCGCGATCGTGCAGGGGCAGCAGGTGGTCCTGCCGTTCGGGCCGAAGCAGTACCCCGGTCTCGTCGAGTTCCTCGGTGCCCGGGTCGTGGTGGAGAAGGAGTTCACCGGCGGCGAGATCAAGTGGGTGGCCGGCAGCGACAACGCCGACTCCGACCCGTCCAACAACGTGCTGACCCGCAAGATCAACGCGGTGGCCGCCCAGCCGCAGCCGCGGGGTGACGAGCCGGTCGTCCAGGCGCCGGAGATCAAGAAGACCGCCGCGCTGGCCAACACCGGTGCGTCGCCGGTCGGTCTGGGTGCGGTCGGTCTGGGTGCGCTGACCCTCGGTGGCCTGGCGCTTTACGGCGCTCGCCGGCGCCGCAGCGCCTGATCATTACTGCATTCGAGTGACATTCGCGGGTGAGGGCAACATTCCGGAGCCTTGTGGTGTCTTAAGGCTGGGATCTGCTCCGGGGGGACGCTGATCACCAGGGGGTAAGACGGAACGGCCCGCGTCCGGGAGAGACGCGGGCCGTTCTGCATGCGCCCGCAACTACCATCGTGGGATGGGCAAGCGTGGTGCGGACGACACCGATGCCGAGGTCGAGTCGTGGAGGGCCATGGTTCCGGCGATCGATCCGGTGGTCGAAGGCGTGGTCGACCGGGTGCACCAGATCAGCAAGTACCTCGACTTCCTCGCTACGGAGATCGCCGCGCCGCACGGGCTGAACCGCGCCGACTACGAGATTCTCGCCCGCTTGTTCTGGATCGGGCCGCCACACCGGCTCACGCCCAAGCAGCTCGCGAACGGCACGCTGAGCCCGGCCACGACGATCACGAGCCGTCTCGACCGGCTGGAGAAGGCCGGTCTGGTGATCCGCGAGCTCGACCCGAGCGACCGCCGGTCGTTGCCCGCGACGCTGACCGACGCGGGCCGCGAGATCTTCCTGCAGATCGTCGCCGGCCAGGCCGAACGGGAGAAGGACCTCTTCACCGCGCTGCCCGGCGCTGACCTGGAGAACCTGCGCGACCTGCTGCGGCAGGTGATGGAGGTGCTGTCGGGCGAGCTGGGCCCGGCCCATCGCCGCACGAGGCTCGCACTCGACGGCAAGGAGTAATTGCTACGAAGTCGTACTATCCGATATCGTGCTAACTGGGCACGAGAGGGAGGGGCGCGACATGGGTGGCTATCCGTTGTCGGAGTGATCGATTTTCCGTGCGGCTTCACCAGGGGCTGTGGTAGACCGGCGGCGGTACAACCACACGCTGGGGGATTCACGTGAAGAAGTACTTCGCGGTGGCTTTGGCGACCGCATTTGTGGCAACGACCGCTGTCGCGGGCACGGCAAGCGCGGACACCTCCGAACCCAAGGGTGAACTCGCGGTCGAGGGCTTCACCTGGACGCCGTGGAAGATGAACTACGTCCTGGGTGACGTGGTCGACGCGAAGTTCACCGTCGCCAACCACGGCGAGGTCGTGGAGCAGCCGTCGCTCTGGTTCGGCTCGTGGACGGACAAGATGCTGGCGCACAGCGACAACTTCGTCCGCTCCGGCGCCGACTGGGCGTTGAAGGAACCGCTGGTGCCGGGCCAGAGCGTCGAGATCACCGTCCGTGCCGAGCTCACGCATGCGGGCCTCACGGCCGTCAACGTGCACGTCGGGGAGAGCCCCGCGGGTGAGGCCGACACCGACAACAACTGGTACGTCGGGCCGATCTACGTCGAACAATCCTGATCACGGAGCATGTGACCTGGGTCACGCAACACCTGTCCCCCGGACTCCGATGTCCCGAGTGGAGTGATCGATCTCTGGGGGACAAGTGAACAAGCTCATCGCCGTCGGGATGGCGGCTGCCCTTCTCCTGCCCGCAGCGGGCACTGCCGCCGCGCAGGAGGAGGAGAAGATCTCCATCGGTGGTCTCGTCTGGTTCGACCGCAACAGCGACACGAAGCGGGACGACACCGAGCCCGGTGTGCCGAACGAGAAGATCATCAAGATCGTCAAGGAGGGCACGGGCGAGCTCGTCGGTGAGTGCACGACCGACGAGAAGGGCAACTACAGCGCTCGTGACCTGCCCAAGGGCAAGTACGTCGTGTCCGTCGAGGTTCGCGGCCGGTACGCGATCACGGGCAAGGCGCAGGCGGCGACCGAGGGCGGCACCGTCGACTTCGGTGTGCGCGGCGGCTCGCTCACGGGTTACGCGTTCCTCGACCAGAACCGCAACGGCTCGCTCGACGAGAACGAGGGCGAGCGACGTCTCGAACCGGGCACGCTGAACGGCAAGAAGCTCGAGGTCCGGCGGGACACCGGCCAGTTCCTGATCGACGACCTGCCGTTCGGCCGGTACGAGCTGGTGGCGACGGACTACCGTCGCGAGGGACTGACCCTGGTGGAGACCAGGTCGTCCAGCGGGCTGGACTGGGTGACCGGCAAGCGGGTCTACGACATCGACGAGAAGTTCACGTCCGCGCCGATCGACATCCGGTACTTCGACCCCAAGGGCGACCTGACGATCTCGGCTCCCGTGCTGTCGCCGGCCAAGGACGTCTACGTCGTCGGCGACGAGGTCGAGGCGACGTTCCAGATCGCGAACAAGGGTGAAGCGCCGGAATCGCCGACCTTCACGACCGGGAAGTGGTCGTTGACCACGTTGGCGCACAGCGACAACGTGGAACCAACGCCGGGCTCGTACGACGAGTTCGCGGTCAAGTCGCCGTTGCTGCCGGGGCAGAGCATCGACGTGAAGATCCGCGTCAGGTTCGACACCACCGAACCGGAGCAGGTCAACGTCCTGGTGCGGCCCAGCAGGTGGGGCGACGACCCCTTCAGGGACAACGTGCGGATCGTGCCGATCAAGATCGCGGAGCGGAGCGCGGAGAGCAGCACGCCCCCGCCTTCGAGCACGACCACCACGCCGCCTGCCACCACGACCACCCAGGCCGTGGCCCAGGCGGGCAACAAGTCCGGCCTCGCGTCGACCGGTGCCTCGCCGCTGGGCTTCCTCGGTCTCGGCGCACTGCTGCTCGCGGCCGGGCTGGGTGTGTTCTTCGTGGCACGCCGCCGTCGGTCCTGACCACATAGGACCTGCCACGGTTAGTCTGCGGCATGGGCATTCTGGTGCATGTGCTGCTGACTGCCGTGGCGGTCTGGGTCTCGACGGCCCTCCCCGGCATCGATCTGGGCGAGGGCAGCACCGGATCGCGGATCCTCACGCTGATCGGCGTCGCGGTGATCTTCGGTCTGGTGAACGCCGTGGTGAAGCCGGTCGTGAAGTTCTTCGGCTGCCTGTTCTACCTGGTGACGCTGGGGCTGATCGGGCTCGTCGTGAACGCGTTGCTGTTCATGTTCACCGGGTGGATCGCGGAGCGGCTCGACCTGCCGTTCCGCGTCGACGGCTTCTGGCCCGCGTTCTGGGGCGCGATCATCGTCGCCCTGACCGGCTGGGTGCTGAACGTGATCTACGACAAGATCACCGAGAACGACTGACCCGCAAGAACGAAGAGGCCCTCGGTCCACACCGGACCGAGGGCCTCTTTTCGTTGCAGCGCTTACGCGTTCGCCTCTTCCGCGGCCGGGGCCGGCTGGCCGCGCTTCACGGATTCGAGCAGCATCTGCGCCACGTCCACCACCTCGACGTGCGCACCGGCCTGGCCGTCGGACTGGCGGGCCGTCACGCCGTCGGTGAGCATCACGCGGCAGAACGGGCAGCCGGTCGCGATCTTCGACGGCGCGGTCGACAACGCCTCGTCCACGCGGTCGACGTTGATGCGCTTGCCGATCCGCTCCTCCATCCACATCCGGGCGCCACCGGCACCGCAGCACATGGAGCGTTCCTCGTGGCGCGGCATCTCGCGCAGCTTCGCGCCGGACGCGCCGATGAGCTCACGCGGCGCCTCGTAGACCTTGTTGTGGCGGCCCAGGTAGCACGGGTCGTGGTAGGTGACGTCCTCGGTGACGGGCGCGACCGGCACCAGGCGGCGCTCGCGCACCAGCTTGTTCAGCAGCTGCGTGTGGTGCACGACCTCGTAGGTGCCGCCGACCTGCGGATACTCGTTGGCCAGCGTGTTGAAGCAGTGCGCGCACGTCACGACGATCTTGCGCTGACCGGCGGGCCGGTCCTCGAAGACCGAGTTCAGGACCTCGACGTTCTGCTGCGCGAGCATCTGGAAGAGGAACTCGTTGCCGGCGCGGCGGGCCGGGTCACCGGTGCAGGTCTCCTCCGGGCCGAGCACCGCGTACTTGACGCCCGCGGTGTGCAGCAGCTCGGCGACGGCACGGGTGGTCTTCTTCGCGCGGTCCTCGAACGCGCCGGCGCAGCCGACCCAGAACAGGTACTCGGCGTCGCCCAGCTCGCCGTCGAACACCGGCACCTCGAACTCGAGGCCCTCGGTCCACGCGAGGCGGTCCTTGGCGTTCTGGCCCCAGGGGTTGCCCTTGTTCTCCAGGTTCTTGAACATGCCGCCGAGCTCGGTCGGGAAGTTCGACTCGATCAGCACCTGGTAGCGGCGCATGTCGACGATGTGGTCGACGTGCTCGATGTCGACCGGGCACTGCTCGACGCACGCGCCGCAGGTCGTGCAGGACCACAGCACCTCGGGGTCGATGACGCCGAGCTCGTCGGGGCCGCCGACCAGCGGGCGCTCGGACTCGGCCATGGCCAGCACGTCGATCGACTCGAGGCGCTTCTTGTAGTCCTCGTACTTGTCCTCGACCAGGCCGACCTCGTCACCGGCCATGTCGCGCGAGCCGCCGGCCAGCAGGTACGGCGCCTTGGCGAACGCGTGGTCGCGCAGCTGCGTGATGACCAGCTTGGGCGACAACGGCTTGCCGGTGTTCCAGGCGGGGCACTGCGACTGGCAGCGGCCGCACTCGGTGCAGGTGGAGAAGTCGAGCCAGCCCTTCCAGCTGAAGTCCTCGACCTTGCCGACGCCGAACACGTCGGAGTCCGGGTCGGCCTCTTCGAGGTCCAGGACCTTGCCGCCGGACATCATCGGCTTCAACGCGCCCAGCGCCACGCCGCCGTCGGCCTCGCGCTTGAAGTAGATGTTGAAGAACGCCGAGAACCGGTGCCAGGCGACGCCCATGGTCAGGTTCCGGCCGACCACGACCAGCCAGATCATCCCGGACAGCAGCTTGACCAGCGCCATGACCGACACCCAGATGGCGGCGGACGGCAGCAGGTGGGCCAGCGGCTGCGTCACGAACGACGTCCACAGCGGCGCTTCCTCAAGACCGCTCGACTGCTTGAACGCCTTCACGCCGAGGATGCCGAGACCCTCGATGATCACGACCGCCTCGACGAAGTACGCGGAGGAGAAGTCCGAGCCCTGGAAGCGGGAGACGCGGTCGGCGCGGCGCGGGTGATTGCGCTGGCGGATGATCGCGAGCGCGACGCCACCGACGACGGTGCCGAGACCCAGCAGCTCGACCAGCAGCAGCCAGACCGACCACGTGCCGATGACCGGCCAGTGGAAGTGCGGGTCGAACACCTCGCCGTAGGCCTCGAACAGCACCGCGGAGCCGATCAGGAAGCCCCACATCACCATCCAGTGCCACGGGGCGACCGACCGGAACTTGGCCATCCTGGTGTGCGCGACGAACTCGACGATCAGCGTCTTCAGCCGCGGCCAGAAAGGACCGTTGCGGGTCGCGTCCGGCTGGCCCAGCCGGATGATCTTGATCATCTTCCAGACGCCGGCGACGAACACGGCCCAGGCGACGACGCTCACCGCTACCGCGACGAGTCCGAGAACCAGCTGGAGGGTCATGGCGGGAGTCTAGGCCACGTTACTCGTGGGTAACCACTTGGACGTGGCCGGTGTCTCCTCACGTACCGGTCAAGTATCCGGAAGTTGATCAAAAACTTATGGAACAATTGTTCCAGTAGTTTGTGGTGGGCAACCGGAGGTCGCCGTGCTGTACCTGTATCTCGCTGCGGCGATCGTCGGGGAGATCGCCGCCACCGTCTCGTTGAAGCTGTCCGAGGGCTTCAGCAGACCGTGGCCGTCGGTGGTCGTCGTCATCGGTTACGCGATCGCCTTCACGGCCCTTTCGCGCGCGTTGAAGTTGGGTATGCCCGTGGGCGTCGCCTACGCCGTCTGGTCCGCGATCGGCGTGGCGGCCGTGGGGATCATCGGCTGGAAGTTCCTCGGTGAGACCCTCAACCCCACGATGGTCATCGGGTTGGCTTTGATCATCGGAGGCGTGGTGACGCTGGAGCTCGGGAGGGCGCACTGACCGCAGTGGTGGACGGCCGCAAGGCGCGCGGCGAGAAGAAGCGGCGGTCCATCGTCGAGGCGACGCTCCGGGTGATCGAGCGCGAGGGCGTCGCCGGCGTGACGCATCGCAGCGTGGCGCGTGAGGCCGGTGTGCCCACGACAGCGCCCACCTACTACTTCGCGTCGATCGACGACCTGTTGATCGCGACGCTGCTGTGGGTCGCCGAGGAGCTGTGCGACGACATGCTGCAGATCGTCGCGAGCGGCGGCACCGCGCGTGAGATCGCCGGCTCGCTCGCCCGTGCGGTGAACGAGAACCGTGCGCGCACACTCGCCGAGTATGAGCTGTACCTGTTGGCGGGTCGTCGTCCCGAGCTGAAAGCCGCCGCACGCCGGTGGCTCGACCTGGCCGTGGAGGTCGTGCGGCCGGCGGATCCGGTGGCGTTCCGCGCGTTCCTCGCGGCCGTCGACGGACTGCTGATCCAGGGCCTGATAGCCGATGTTGCTCCGAACGAGGAGGAGCTGGAGCCAATCGTGTCCTTCTTGATCCGCAGCCGCGACGATTTCACCCTTCCCGCGCGGGAAGAATGAGGGCATGAAGTTCGCGCGAGAGGTGTCCGGCATCAGCCACGGGGTGAGCCTGGGGCTGCTGGCCGCGCTCTACGTCCGCGACTCGCTGGCGTTGTCCGTCGACGTCGAACCGCACGTGCCCGGCCTGGACCCGTCGCTGCCGGTGCAGGTGCCGGCCGGGGTGGACCGCGCCGCCGTGACCCGCGAGTGGCCGGGCTGGTGGACCGACGCGCTGGACGCGTGCACGCGCGGCGCCGAGCCGATCGCGCCGGAGAACGCCGAGGCGTTGCTCACCCGGCCGGCCTGCCGCGACGCGGTGCTGGCGCTGAAGCCCGGCATCGAGCAGCTGCACCGCGTGCAGGCCCCGGTCGCGTTGCCGATCGGCGACGTGCTGCGCGGCATCGAGTCGCGGATCGGCCGGTGGGCGCAGAGC
>Ga0207692_10000627_pt1 | contig 12416 bp, 13 predicted proteins | sample LARL52metaG_FD_184345 | JGI IMG/M metagenome (GOLD analysis project Ga0207692, IMG submission 184345) | Corn, switchgrass and miscanthus rhizosphere microbial communities from Kellogg Biological Station, Michigan, USA - LAR L5-2 metaG... | ecosystem: Host-associated > Plants > Roots >...
CACGTCCAGCAGGTACCCGCCCGGCCGGGTCTGCACCAGCTCCGGCCGGCCGAGGTCCTCGCGCAACCGGCCGACCGCGGTCTGCAACGCTCCTCGCGAGCCACCGACCAGTTCGACCAGCTCGTCGACCCCGACCACCTGGCCGGGACGCAACAGCAAAGCGGCCAGCAGCACGCGCCGCTTGCCGGGCGGGACGTGGACGCGGTGCCCGTCGAGCACCACGTCCAACGGTCCGAGCAGGCCGAACGACTTCACCGCCACCGATCCCAGTGCACCATTTCGTCGAACGCCTTGCGCTGGCGCGTGCGCGGCGACGCGCCCTCGGAGATGCCTTCCTCCGCGGGATGCCCGATCGCGATCATGCCGATCGGCACGTAGCTGTCCGGCACGCCGAACGCCGCCCGCAGCTGCGGCCACTTCTCCTTGTCGGTCCCGAAGAACACCGCGCCGAGCCCCTCGTCCACGGCGGTCTGCAGGATCAGCAACGCGGCCATGCCGGTGTCGATGTCCCAGTACGGCACCGGCCAGTGGTCCTCGGCGCGGTCCGTCCAGCCCTTGTCGGCCTGCGCGTACCGGTCGAGGTAGACGTCCTTGGCCGAGAACGGGATGACGACGACCGGCGCCGTCTTGGCGTTCTCACCGCCCCACCACTCGAACATCTCGGCGAGCCGCTTCAGCGACTCGCCCCGCAGCACGAGAAAGCCCTGCCCCTGCGAGAACCCGGCGGACGGGCCGCGCACCGCGTTGCGCATGATGCGCTGGATGCTCTCGTCGCTGACGGGCTCGTCGGTGAACTTGCGGACCATGCGCCGACGACGGACAACGTCCTGAAACTCCACGCCAACCTCCCCAGACGGTGCTTCTGACCGTAGCAGCGGTCCGAGAGGGTCGGCGCGGGATCAGAGCCGGCGCAGACCGGCCAGCACCCGTTCCAGCAGCGCGCCATCGGGACGGTCGCCGCCGTACGAGGACGCGGTGCGGTGGACGTCGATCAGACCGTGCGAGGCCATGTCGCCGAGCAGCACCTTGGTGACGCCCAACGGCAGGCCGCGCAGTGCCGCGATCTCGGCCACCGACCGCGGCGAGAGGCACAACGCCAGCACGTCCTGGTGCTCCGGGCGCACCGCGGTCGCCGAGAACTCGTTCACCGAGACCAGCGTCTCGATCTCCAGGTGCACGTCGGACGTGGTGCGGCCGCCGGTCCAGGCGTACGCGCGCACGATCGACGCGGACGACTCGACGGACGGCAGCGGCGGCACGTCGAACGGCATCGTCGCGTACGGATCCGGTGCCGCCACGGGGTCGGCGGCACGCGTGGCCTTCTTCTTGCCGCGCTTGCGGATCCGCGCGCTGTCGAAGCTGAATCCGCTGACCAGGTCACCGAAGTTGACCTGCTCCTCCGGCTCTCCGCTCATGCCAGCTCGGCCCGCAGTTCCGGCGTGAGCAGCTGGCCCACCTGCCGCACGACCACCGTCATCTCGTAGGCGACCTGGGCGACGTCGGAGGTGGACGACGCCAGCACCGCGAGCACCGAGCCGTCGCTGATCGACGACAGCAGCATCACACCGCGGTCCATCTGCACCACCGTGCGGACGACCGCCTCACCGGCGAAGCAGTGCGACGCCGACTCCGCGAGCGACACCACGCCGGCCACGATCGCCGCGAACTGGGGCGCGACGTGCGCGGGCAGTTTCGACGACGAGATCAACACCAAGCCGTCTGCCGAGATCACCACCGCGTGCTCGATGCCGGGGGTGCGCTCGGCGAAGTTGGTGACCAGCCAGCCGAACTGGTCCACCTGCGTGCTCATCGACTCTCCTGCCGGTCGGGAAGGCCTCGCTGCACGCCGCGCTGGAAGGCGTCGAGGAAGCCCCGGGCCGACTCAGGCGACTGGCGTGCAGGTGCGGGAGGAGGCGGTCCAGCGGCAACCGGTGACTCGAACCACGACGTCGGCTCCTGGACAGGTGCCGGCGCTGAGGCGGACATCATCGGCCGCAACGGCTGCTGCTCGATCGCTTCCCCTCGGAAAGACTCCCAGGACTCCTCTCGTCTTGGTGCCAGTTCAGCAGGAACCAACACGATCGCGCGAGTCCCCTTGCCCTGTTGGGCATCGAGACGTACCACGATCTGGTGGCGTGCGGCCAGCCTGCCGACGACGAAGAGTCCCATTTCACGGAAGACCTGGACGTCCACGCCCTCGCCCGCGGCCTCCAGGCGGTGGTTCACCGCCGCCAGCGCCTCGGGGTCGATGCCGATGCCGTGGTCGACCACGTCGATCTGCACGATGTCGCCTGCCTCGATCGACGCGCTGATCGAGACCTGGGTGTGCGGCGGGGAGAAAGCCGTTGCGTTGTCAAGGAGTTCGGCCAGGAGGCGGACGAGGTCGCTCGCCACGTAACCGACCACTTCGGCACTCGGCGCCGTGTGCACCATCACCCGTTGGTACTGCTCGATCTCCGCGGCCGCCGCGCGCAGCACGTCGGTCAGCGGGATCGGCCGGGTGAACCGCCGCGCCACGTCGCCGCCGGAGAGCACCATCAGGTTCTCGTTGTTGCGGCGCATGCGGGTGGCGAGGTGGTCGAGCTTGAAGAGGTTCGCGAGCTGCTCCGGGTCCTCCTCGTACTTCTCCAGCTCCTCCATCAGCTTGAGCTGGCGTTCGACGAGGCTCTGGCTGCGCCGCGAGAGGTTCACGAAGATGTTGCGCATGTTGGCGCGCATGCCGGCCTGCTCGATGACCGACTTCACGGCCTGCTGGTGCACCGCGTCGAACGCGCGCGCCACCTGACCGAACTCCTCGGTCGTGTGCACCGGCACGGGTTCGATCTCGGTGCTGCCGCGGCCGGTCGCCACCATCTCGGGAAGCTTGTGCCAGGCCACGTCGAGTGCCGAGCGGCGCAACGCGTTGAGCGAGCGCAGCAGGTAGCGGCCGACGACGAACCCGATGGTGCCGGCCAGGATCAGGCTGGCGAACAGGATCGCGGACGCGGTGCCCGCCTGGTCGCTGGTCTCGTCGCGCAGGCGGTCCGCGGTGCTGCCCAGATCGTGCTGAAGCCCCGACACCACGCCGTCCAGCGACGTCGCGACCGCGTTGGTGGCCCTGCTCCAGTCGGACGCCGCGATCGGCAACGGCTTCGGCTTCGCGGTGCCGGTCCCGGTGGTCGGCGCGTCCGAGGTCGGGTGCAGCACGGCGGTGGCGAGCATCTTGCGCTGCGCCTCGATGTCCGGGCCGTTGAAGAACGACCAGTACGAGTTCAGCTGCTGCGGTGTCGCGAGCGCGGCGAACTCGCTCGCGATGTAACCGAGCTTGACGTTCGACTCCACCAGCGAGCGCACCTCGGCGGTGACGAGCTGGCCGCGGGTGAGCCCGGACAGCACGACGGCCTGCTGGTAGAGGACCTGCTCCTGCACGTGCAGCACGTGGTGCAGGCCCATCGCCGTGCGGGACAGCGCGGGGTCGCCGAACTCGCTCGCGAGCACCTCGTCCACGTCGAGCATCGACTCGGTGAGCGAGGTGTACTCCTTGATCGCCCCCGGCACGTCGGTGGTCTGCTCGCGCAACGCGGACAGATCACCGATCCGGGACGCGACGTCGTTCATCCGGGCCATCACGACCTCGGACAGCGCGGTCTTCGAGACCTGCTGCCGCAACGCCGTTCTGGCCTCGTCGGTGCGCCGCACCTGCTCCTGGAGCGCCTGCGGCCCGGACCCCTCGGCCACGATCCGCCGTTCCGCCTGCACCCCCTCGATCGCGGGGATCAGCGCGGCGCGGACCTTCACCAGCCGCTGCAGCGCCTCGTAGGTCTCGGCGCGGGCCATGTGGGATTGGATCTGCAACACGCCGGAGCCCACCGCGATGGCGACCGGAACGATCAACACCGCGGCGAGCTTCACCGGCAGGCGCCAGTTGCGCCAGTTGACGAGCGCGTTCAGCATCAGACGAAGAGCTTGGCCGCGTTCAGGAAGAGCCGGTACAGGCCGTAGGCGAGCGGGATGCCCACCCACAACCACGCACCGATCAGCAACAAGCGCTGGGAGTTCACTTCCGCACCACGCCTTCCGCGTCTTCTTCCGCGTTCTTGTCCGCCGCTTCCGCGACGTCCGCGGCCTCGGCCTCGTTCCACTTGGTGACCGTGGCCTTGTCGCCCTTGGCGACCGCGGGCTTGTCAGCCTTGGCCACCTCGGACTCGCCGGCCTCGGCAACCGCAGGCTTCTCAGCCTCGGCGGCCTCGGACTCCTCGGCCTTGGCAACCTCGGACTCGTCAGCCTCGGCAACCGCAGGCGCCTCAGCCGCGACGGCCTCGGACTCCTCCGCCTTCACCACCGCGGGCTCCTCAGCCGCGACGGCCTCGGACTCCTCCGCTTTCACCACCGCGAGTTCCTCGGCCTCGGCGACCTCGGGCTCCTCGGTCTTGGCGACCGCGACCTCGGCGTCCTGGGCGGCCGCGGGCTCCGCGACCTCCTCAGCCGCGTCGGCGGCCTTCGGCTCGTGGAACTTCGCGTTGACCGGGCGGACCAGTTCGTTCGCGACGAACCCGACGACCAGCAGCGAGATCATGATGTAGAACGACGTGGTGTACAAGTCGGGACCGACGTGTCCCGCCTTCTTGCCCGCGTCCGCGATGGCGTTGACGATCAGCGGCCCGAGCACGCCCGCCACCGACCACGCGGTCAGCAGGCGTCCGTGGATCGCGCCGACCTGGTAGGTGCCGAAGAGGTCGCGCAGGTAGGCCGGGATCGTGGCGAAACCGCCGCCGTAGAACGACAGGATCACCATCGCCGCGATCACGAACAGCGGCACGCTGGACGAACCGATCGTCAGCAGCACCAGGTAGAGCAGTGCGCCGACACCGAGGTAGACGCGGTAGATGTTCTTGCGCCCCACCAGGTCCGAGGTGGACGACCAGACGAACCGGCCGGCCATGTTCGCGGCGGAGAGCAGCGCCACGAAACCGGTGGCGGCCGTCGCGAGGACCGGGGTCGAGGACTGCTTGAAGAAGTCGACCAGCATCGGCGCGGCCTTCTCCAGGATGCCGATGCCCGCGGTGACGTTGAAGCACAGCACGACCCAGAGCAGCCAGAACTGCGGCGTCTTGATCGCGTTGTTGGCGGACACGTTGAAGGCGACGGTCGACTTCGGCCGGTCCTTGAGCAGTTCCGCCTTCTCCTGCGTGAACTCCGGCGAGGGCAGGCGGATCAGCAGCACGCCGAGGCTCATGAACACGGCGTACGCGAGGCCGTGGATGAGGAAGGCCTTGCCGATGCCCGACGTGGAGGTGCTGCCGAACGCGGTCAGCATCGAGGTCGACCACGGTGACGCGATCAGCGCCCCGCCGCCGAAGCCCATGATCGCGATGCCGGTCGCCATGCCCGGCCGGTCGGGGAACCACTTGATCAGCGTCGAGACCGGCGAGATGTAGCCGATGCCGAGGCCGATGCCGCCGACCAGGCCGTAGCCCAGGACGACGACCCAGTACATGCCCGCCCACACGCCGACGGCCGAGATCAGCAGACCGGAGCAGAAGCAGACCAGGGAGGTGAACATCGCCCACCTCGGCCCCTTGCGCTCCACCGTCGTGCCGAGCACGGCGGCCGAGAGCCCGAGCATGACGATGCCGAGCTGGAAGGGCAGAGCCGACTGCGTTCCCGTGATACCGAGAGATTTCTCCAGCGGCGTCTTGAAGACGCTCCAGGCGTATGCCTGACCAATGGAGAGATGAATCGCCAGTGCTGCGGGCGGAACGAGCCAGCGGTTCCATCCGGGAGGCGCGACTGTGCGTTCGCGCGCTAAGAACCCCACTTTATCCCCAACCGTCACCAAAAACGCGGACCGAACGATCCTAGGCCAGGCGTACACGTGCGACAACGGTCTGGACCTGTCGAACGGCAGTCGAACGCTGTTGCACGTGGCGCAACGTCCGGCCACCGCAACCAAACCGTTGCCGGGCCCTACCATTTGAGACGAATGCGTGTCCGGTTTCGACCGCTTCCGAGCGCCCGGTCGCGTTGACTGCACACGTGAGGGAGCTACAGTGAGCGCCGCACGCAGGAGGGCGGAGTCCATGACGAAGGCGATGTGGTCGCCTGGAGAAACGCAGCACGAGCATCGGGAAATCCGGGGTTTCGCGTCGTTCGACGACCCGGAGACTTTGTCGTACGTCGATTCGAACGGCAAACCGAACTTCGTGCTCATTCACCAGACCGACGAATTCCGCGCCCTCCGCCGGCGACTCACCACGTTCATCTTCCCGATGACCGTGTTGTTCCTCGCCTCCTACTTGACTTTCGTGTTGCTGTCCGCATACGCGAAAGACTTCGTCAGCATCAAGGTCGTCGGTGTCGTCAACCTCGGGATCCTGTTGGGTCTCGGACAGTTCGTCACATCGATCGTCATCACGCTCTCGTACGCGCGCTTCGCCAAGCGCAGGCTGGACCCGCAGCGCAAGGCACTCGCCGAGAAGACCGGGGTCGAGGAGTAAGGCATGCCCACCACCGGCAACCCGGTGCTGAACCTCAGCGTCTTCGGGGTGTTCGTCCTGATCACCCTCTACATCGTCTACCGCGCGTCGAGCCGGAACCAGACGGCGTCCGACTACTACGCGGCGGGCAGCTCGTTCACCGGCGCCCAGAACGGCGTGGCGCTCTCCGGTGACTTCCTGTCGGCCGCGTCGTTCCTCGGCATCTCCGGCGGTATCGCGGCGAACGGCTACGACGGCTTCCTCTACTCCGTCGGCTGGGTCGTCGCGTGGCTCGTCGGCCTGCTGCTGATCGCCGAGGGCCTGCGCAACACCGGCCGCTTCACCGTCGGCGACGTGCTGGCGTTCCGGATGAGGCAGCGCCCGGTCCGCGCGGCCGCCGCGAACGCCACGCTGGTGATCTCGTTCTTCTACATGATCGCGCAGATGGCCGGTGCCGGCGGCCTGATCGCGTTGCTGCTCAACGTGTCCTCGAAGACCGGCCAGGCGTTCCTGATCGCCGTCGTCGGCATGGTCATGGTGTTCTACGTGCTGGTCGGCGGCATGAAGGGCACCACCTGGGTGCAGATCATCAAGGCCGTCCTGCTGCTGCTCTGCGTGACGCTGATGAGCATCTTCCTGCTCGGCAAGTTCGGCTTCAGCCTGTCCGCGATCATGGAACAGGCCACTGAGCACAACAAGCACGGCGCCGCCGTCCTCGACCCCGGCGTGAAGTACGGCATCAGCACGATGTCCAAACTGGACTTCGTCTCGCTCGCGCTGTCGCTGGTGCTGGGCATCGCCTCGCTGCCGCACGTGCTGATGCGCTTCTACACCGTGCCGAACGCCTCGGAAGCCCGCCGTTCGGTGGTGTGGGCGACCTGGACGATGGTCATCTTCTACCTGTGCACGCTGGTGATCGGCTTCGGCGCGATGGCGCTGGTCGGCACCGACGCCATCGCCGCCGCACCGGGTGGCGCCGCTGCTCGCGTTCCGGATCGGTGGCGCGGTCCTGCTGGGCATCGTGTCCGCCGTCGCGTTCGCCACGATCCTCGCGGTCGTCGCCGGCCTGACCCTGGCGGCGTCGGCGTCGTTCGCCCACGACGTGTACGCGAACGTGATCAAGCGCGGTGCCGCCGAGCCCCGCAGGGAGATCCGCGTCGCGCGGCTGACCGCCATCGTCGTCGGCGTGCTGTCGATCCTCGGCGGTATCGCGGCGAACGGCCAGAACGTCGCGTTCCTCGTGTCGCTCGCGCTGGCGCTCGCCGCGTCCGCGAACCTGTCGACGATCCTCTACACGCTCTTCTGGCGGCGCTTCAACACCACCGGCACGCTGTGGAGCATCTACGGCGGTCTCGGCTCGTGCCTGATCCTGATCATCTTCTCGCCGGTGATGTCCGGCCACACGACGTCGATCTTCCCGGACGTCGACTTCGCGTGGTTCCCGCTGGGCAACCCCGGTCTGGTGTCGATCCCGTTCTCGTTCCTGTGCGGGTTCTTCGGCACGGTGTTCTCCAAGGCGGAACCGGAGAACTCGGCCAGGGCGGCGGAGATGGAAGTCAGGGCGATCGCGGGCCTCGGCACCAAGTCCTGAGCTCTCGATGAAGGGAACATTCATCCACCTGAGGTGGATGAATGTTCCCTTCATCGTTTGGTCAGGGGGTTCTGAGCGCGTCAGCGCGGAATGAGCCCGGCTTCGTGCGCGATGATCGCGGCCTGCACCCGGTTCCGCACGCCCAGCTGCCGCAGGATCGTGCTGACGTACACCTTCACGGTTCCCTCGACGACGTGGAGCTGACCCGCGATCTCGGCGTTGGACAGGCCCGCGCCGACGAGACCGAGCACCTCTCGTTCGCGTGCCGTGAGCGCCTGGATCCGTTGTGCGGCACCGGGTCGAGGCCGGTTCTTCGCGAGCTGGTCGACCACTCGCCTGGCCACCAGAGGCGACAGGTAGGCGGCGCCGGTGGCGACGGCGCGCACGCCCGCGATGATCTCCTGCGGGTCGCCGGTCTTGAGCACGAACCCGGACGCGCCCTCCCCCAGCGCCCGGCTGATGTACGCGTCGTCGGCGAACGTCGTCAGCACCAGCGTCCTGGTGTCCGGGTGGTGTTCGCGGATCAGGCCGGCCGCGTCCAGGCCGTCGAGGCGCGGCATGCGGATGTCGAGCACCGCCACATCCGGGCGGTGGGCCGCGACCAGTTCGACGGCCTCGCTGCCGTTCTCCGCCTCCGCCACCACGTCGACGTCCCCCGCGGTGGCGAGCACGGCCCGCACGCCGAACCGGACCACCGGCTCGTCGTCCGCGAGCACCACCCTGATCAACCGCGCCTCCTGACGAGCCACTGCTTGTAGACGAGCCGATCATCCCGGAAGCAGAGCTGGTGCAGGTCGTGCCGGTCGGCGTCGAACGGGTTGGCGTGCGTGCTGTAGTACCGGCATTCGGTGCCGGCGGGCGCGGTGACGCCGAGCGGGTTGTCGACGCGGGTGCGCAGGGGCAGGTCCAGATCGTCGTCGTCCTGGCCGAGCTGCGCCCGCGCGAACTGCTCCGGGCTCAGCACCGACGTCGCCGCGTCGAACACCATGTAGCCGGGCACCCCGATCGCGATGCCGGCGCAGACCGCGGACGTGATCAGCATCGTCCGGCGCGCGCTGCGCCGGATCTCCGCCTCGGTGCTCCGGCGGCGCACGTGCGTGGGAGTGGTGCGCGGCAGCGGACGTTCCGGCAGCTTGGCCCTGACCTCGAACCCGCCGTCCTTCGGTCCGGCGTCGAACCAGCCGCCGACGAGCGCGACGCGTTCGGATAGGCCCACCAGGCCCTTCCCGCTGCCGACGGCGGGCGGTTTCGGGGCCGGGCCGTTGGTGACCCGCAGGTCGAGGTTCGCCGCGAGCTCGACGGTGACCTTCGCGCCGGGCGCGTGCTTGATCACGTTGGTCAGCGCTTCGGCGACGACCCGGTGCACGGTCCTCGCGATGATCCCGTCGATCGGCTCGGTGCGGTCGTTGACCAGCTCGACGTCGAGGCCGCTGCGGTGGACGACCTCCTCGATCGTCGTCACGGGTTCGTCCTCGTCGGCGCGCAGCACCTGCATGACGTCCGCGAGCCGTTCCGCCGCGGCGGTGACGCTCGTCCGCGCCGTCTTCGCCGCCTCCCGCTGCCCCGGCGTGAGCGTCGGTTCCAGCTCCAGCGCGCCGACGAGCAGCGCGGCCCGCGCGAGCTCGTGACCGACCAGGTCGTGCATCTCACCGGCGAGGCGGGTGCGTTCGGCGTTGCGGGCGTTGTCCACGTCGCGTTCGAGCAGGGCCGCGTGCTCCCAGCCGACGTTGAGCAGCTCCGCGTACCGCCGCCGGAACCTGCCGACCGCCCACGGCACCACACCCAGCACACCGATGCCGGACGTGACGGCGAGCGCGGTGTCCGAGCCGCCGCGCACGGTCAGCGCCACCACGACACCGGTGACCTCCGCGACGGTCAGCACGATCGTTCCGGCTCTGGGGTCCCTCGCGTGCCGCCCGGCGAGAAAGCTCGTGATCGCGAGCGCCGGTGCCAGCGCGAGCACGCCCGTGACGCTGTCGAACTCGACCCGCGCGAGGTAGCAGACCAGCCACGCGCTGAGCGCGAGCCCCAGCGCCACCGCGGGCCGTCTGCGCACCACCACGAACGCCAGCGCGAGCACCGCCAGGTCGAGCGCGACCTCCCAGCCGGAGAGCCGGCCTGCCCGCGAGGTCACCGCCGCGGCCACCACCGGCACCGCCGCGCCCATCCACAAGACCAGCCGCGCCCACACGGCGCCCATCATCCCAGCCGGGGCAGCACCACGGTCGGCGCCTCGTTCTCCACCCGCTTCTTCTTCAGCAGAACCGCGATCACCCACGAGACGAGCGCGCCGAGCAGCAGCCCGGCCACCACGTCGTGCACGTAGTGGACACCCACGGCGACCCGCGAGGCCGCCGCCGCGACCGCGCACACCGCCGCCACCCAGCCGAGCGCCCGGTGCAGGGACCAGATCGCCATCGCGGAGGCCCCGGCGATCACCGAGTGGTTGCTGGGGAACGACCAGTCACCCGGCGGCGGGCAGTGCGCGAGCGAAGGCGCCGTGCGGCAGGGCCGGTCCTCCTGCACCGCGAACTTGACCACCTCGCTGATCACGTACGCCACCGCCACGCCCGCGCCGGCGAGGACGGCACGGAGCCGGTGCTGCAACACGAGCCAGGCGAACATCACCACGAACACACCGAGCACCGCGTCGGTGCCGACCACCAGCCAAGTCACCCAGTCGAAGCTACCAAGTCCACAGGGGACGCACCTCTGCCGATCGGAACCGGTCAGACCTGCCTTTCGACAAGGTCTGCCGCCGGCCGCGGAACGTGGAAAATGCACAGCACCGTTGCCCGGGACGCGGGAAGGAGTGCTGATGAGGACCCAGCCGGCGGCCATCGCACTCGTCCAGGTCCTCGGCCTGGCCGTGTGGTTCTCGATGTCCGCGGTCGTCCCCGCGCTGCGGCACGAGTGGGGCATCAGCGCGGGCGCGGCGGTGTGGCTGACCGCGTCCGTGCAGCTCGGGTTCGTCACGGGCGCGGTCGGGGCCACGGTGCTGAACCTGGCCGACCGCGTCCGCCCGCACCTGCTGCTCGCGGCCTCCGCGGCGACGGGCGCCGCCCTCACGCTGGTCCTCGGGCTCACCGCGGACGGGCTCGCGGCCGCCGTGCCCCTGCGGTTCCTGACCGGAGTGACGCTGGCCGGGGTGTACCCGGTGGGCATGAAGCTGATGGCGTCCTGGTCCGAGCCGCGCAACCGCGGCCGGGCGCTGGGCGTGCTCATCGGGGCGTTGACGCTCGGCAGCGCGCTCCCCCACGTGTTCGGGCAGCTGCCGTGGCGCGCGGTGCTGGTGACCGCCGCCGCGATCGCGTTCCTCGGGGCGCTGACGGCACTGCTGTTCGTCCGGCCGGGACCGTTCCTGACCGCCACCACCGCCCAGCTCAACCCGCGCTACGCGGTGCAGATGTTCCGCGAGCGCAAGCCGCGGCTGGTGAACCTCGGCTACTTCGGGCACATGTGGGAGCTGTACGCGCTGTGGACGTGGCTGCCGACGTTCCTGCTGAGCTCCCGCGCTCCGGTCGGCCTCACCGTGTTCCTCACGATGGGCGTGGCCGGGTTCGCCGGCTGCCTGGTCGGTGGCTGGGCGGCGGACCGGTTCGGCCGCGCACCCGCCGCCGTCGGAGCCCTCGCGGTGAGCGGACTGTGCTGCCTGCTCTCGCCGCTGGCCTGGGGCACGCCGCTGCTGGTCGCGTTCTGCGCGGTGTGGGGCGCGGCGGTGATCGCCGACTCCGGCGTGTTCAGCACGTCGTTGAGTGAGGTCGCCGACCCGCGCTACGTCGGGACGGCGCTCACCGCGCTGACCGCCGCCGGGTTCGGGCTGACGGTGGTCAGCATCCAGCTCGTGCCGCTGCTGGCCGAGCTCGTGACCTGGCGCTACGCGTTCCTGCTGCTCGCGCCCGGACCGGTGATCGGCGCGCTCGCCATGCTCAGGACCAGGTCGTAGTAACCCTCCGGGTTGTCCGCGCCGGAGCGTCCGTCGATCAGCTCCCGCACGATGTCGCAGTGCCCGGCGTGCTGCGCGGTCTCCGCCACGACGCGCACGAGCAGGTGCCCGAACGTGGTCCGGCGCTTGTGCTCCGGCCACCACTCGACCGACGCCGGCGCGTCCAGCGGCAGCTCGGCGATCGACTCGTCGCTGTGCAGCCACGCCGCGCGGTAGAGGTCGAGGAGGTACTCGCGGCTCTCGTCGGGCTTGGCCCACATGTCGGCGTTCTCCCACACGGACTCGTCCTCGACCCACGGCAGCAGCAGCCCGGGGCGGCCGACGCTGTCGCCGAGGTAGCCGAACTCGATGCCGACCAGGTGCTTCACCAGGCCGAGCAGGTTCGTGCCGCTCGGCACGAGCGGGCGCCGCGCGTCGTACTCGC
>Ga0207692_10000628_pt1 | contig 12414 bp, 5 predicted proteins | sample LARL52metaG_FD_184345 | JGI IMG/M metagenome (GOLD analysis project Ga0207692, IMG submission 184345) | Corn, switchgrass and miscanthus rhizosphere microbial communities from Kellogg Biological Station, Michigan, USA - LAR L5-2 metaG... | ecosystem: Host-associated > Plants > Roots >...
CCGGTCGTGGCCAGCAACGCGACCACCACTTTGGCGTGCCACCGGCGGGTGCACCGTTCGAGACCCGCGGCGGCGGCGAGGGCGCTGCCGAACGTCAGCACGCTGGTGACCTGATGCAGACGGTGTCCGAGCGACACCGATCCGATGGTCTCGCGGTAGCGGCACAGCGCGTCGACGCTCGCCGCGCAATCCAGTGACAGCAAGGTGTCGGCGAGGGTGGCGGCGGCGAAGACGAGCACGGACACGATGATCAGACGCCCGCGCATCCGCCGGGCGGCGAGCAGCAGGCAGCAGGCACCCAGGACGTCGGCGGCGCGGAACACCCACCGGTACGGCTGGTCGTCGGCGAGCAGCTCGCTCACGTAACTGTCCACGAAGGACAGACCGGTCGGCAGTGCCAGTTCGAGGAGCCACGACGAGTACAGGAGCGCGGCCACGATCAGCCACACGCCCGGCTGGTCGAGCCGGCGAAGGACGTGGTGACCGGAAGGTCCTTCCACCGCCATGCCTCCCTCCGTCTCCCGTCGTGCTGTGTCCAAGCCCGCACCTCATTGTGGATGGACCAGAGGGCGTCCGCAGGTCGTGTCGCGTGCAGTCGGGCAACCCAGCGCCGTGGATGCCGAACCTGTACGGGGCAGGGCGCTCCGGTCCAGCGACGGCGATCACCGTTCCGCCGGGCGTGCGCGCAACGGCGCCCGGCCCGCTCGTCCCGAAGCCACCTCGGCCACTACATCGCGACGGCCGTCGAAACACCCTCCGCCTGCCGGCCGGAACCGTCCGCCACTCGGCGGTGATCAGCGCGCCGCCCCGCGCCGTGCTGCTCTGTTCGCGTTAACAACCAGCACCTGAATCGAACAGTTTCGAACATTGTATTCGAAAGCGCAGGCGTGTTAGCGTTCACATCCGCCGCTGCAAGGCCCGCTCCAGCCATCGACGATGATGGGGTTCCCCATGTGGACAAGGCGACTGCGCTCACTCGCGTGCGCGATCCTCCTGATGACCGGCGTCGGCGTGGCGGCACCGCACACGTCCCTGGCCGCTTCCGGCGCGGCACCGATCACGACGCCACCGATGGGGTGGAACTCGTGGAACGGATTCGCCGGGGCGATCGACCAGTCCGTCATCCGGCAGCAGACCGACGCCCTCATGGCCTCCGGCATGAAGGACGCGGGCTTCGCGTACGTCAACATCGACGAGGGATGGTGGAAGGGCACCCGCGACTCGGCGGGCGGCATCACCGTCGACACCGCGCAGTGGCCCGGCGGGATGTCCGCGATCGCCGACTACATCCACAGCAAGGGGCTGAAGGCGGGCATCTACACCGACGCCGGCCGCAACGGCTGCGGCTACTACTACCCGACCGGTCACCCCGCCTATCCCGGCACCGGCAGCGAAGGCCACTACGACCAGGACTTCCTCCAGTTCTCCCGCTGGGGCTTCGACTACGTGAAGGTCGACTGGTGCGGCGGCTCGAAAGAAGGGCTCAACGCCGCAAGCACCTACACGGCGATCAGCGACGCCATCGCCCGTGCCACCGCGCAGACCGGGCGGCCGATGGTGTTCTCCGTCTGCGAGTGGGGCGGTCAGCAGCCGTGGAACTGGGCGCCCGGCATCTCGAACCTGTGGCGGACCAGCGGCGACATCATCTACTGGGGCGAGCGGCCGGCGATGTCGCGGGTGCTGGCGAACTTCGACTCCGCGCAGCACGCGAGCGCCCAGAGCCCCGGCCACTACAACGATCCCGACATGCTCGTGGCCGGTCTGCCCGGCTTCTCCGACGCGCAGAACCGCACGCACCTGAGCCTCTGGGCGATCTCGGGCGCACCGCTGGTGGCCGGCAACAAGCTCAGCGACATGACCGCCGCCACCCGTGCCGTGCTGACCAACCGCGAGATGATCGCGGTCGACCAGGATCCGCTCGGGCGCCAGGGCACCAAGGTCGCCGAGGACTCGGCGGGCCTGCAGGTGTACCAGAAGGTGTTGTCCGGCAACGGTCGCAGGGCCGTGGTGCTGCTGAACCGCACCGGCTCGGCCGCGTCGATGACGGTCCGCTGGTCGTCCGCGGGCCTGACCGGTCCGGCCGCCGTGCGCGACGTGTGGGCCGCGACCGACCGCGGCAGCTTCGCCTCCGGCTACACCACCTCGGTGCCGGCGGGAGAGGCCGTCCTGCTCACGATCACCGGCACCGACGGCACCCCGGCGGGCGGGCAGATCGTGGGCACCCAGTCCGGACGCTGCCTCGACGTGCCGAACAGCAACACCGCCAACGGCACCCAGGTGCAGCTCCGGGACTGCAACGGTCAGGCGAACCAGTCCTGGACCCGCACCGCGGACAAGCGGCTGACCGGCCTCGGAGGCAAGTGCCTCGACGCGTCCAACCGGGGCACCACCAACGGAACCCCGGTGGTCATCTGGGACTGCAACGGTCAGACGAGCCAGCAGTGGAACGTGAACGCGGACGGCACGATCACGAACGTGCCGTCGAACCTCTGCCTGGACGCGAACGGCCAGGGGACCGCGAACGGCACCAAGCTGATCCTGTGGACCTGCAACCGCCAGACGAACCAGCAGTGGACCGTGCGCACGTCGTGAGTCACCGTCCGGCCGCGGCAGCGCGAAGACCGGTGAGCGAGCAGTCCTCTGTGGACACACCGGGCGCGCGGAACGACATCAGGTCGAACTGCGAGGAGGGGCCGCCGCCTCGGCCACGCCGAGCCTGGTGAACCCGAGGAGCGCCTCGTCCCGGTGCCGGTCGGCCTCGGCGGGGTCGTCGTGGCGCAGGGCGTGCCCGAGTCCCGCGAGAGCCCGGAACCGCTCGTAGTGATCACCGGTGTGCAGGGTGATGGCCAGGGCGGCGCTGTGCTCGGCGTGGGCGTCGCCGGTTCGTCCCGCGGCCGTCAACGCGGTGCCGAGGTTGTTGCGCGCGTTGGCCTCGCCGGACTTGTTGCCGGTGTGCGCGAAGAGGGCGATGGAGGCGCGGTGGTGGGCGGTGGCCCGGTCGAGGTCGCCCTGTTCCGCGGCGATGGTGCCCAGGGTGGTGAGGGCCTGGGCCTCGCCGGTGCGGACACCGATCCCCCGGTAGAGGTCCAGTGCCCGCGTGCTCAGAGCGGTGGCTTCGGCGTGGTCCTGCTGCCGGAGGCGGATCGCGGCCAGGTTGTTCAGGGCGTGCGCGATGCCCTGCCGGTTGTTGACCTCCTGGTAGACCTCGACGGCCTGCCGGCAGTGCTCGGCCGCGGCGGGATAGGCGCCGAGCCGCAGCTCGATGTGCCCGAGGTCGTCGAGTGAGTGCGCCTCCTCGTCACGGCAGCCGATCTCGCGGAGGATGACCAGCGCCTGGGTGAGCTGCTCGATCCCGCGCTCGTAGTCACTGCGGGCCTGGTAGGTGCTGCAGCTGTCGTGCAGCGCGCGGAACCTGCCGATCAGGTCGGTCGGCTGCTCGTGGAGGATGAGCGCCTGGTGGTAGAAGTGGATCGCTTCGTCGAACCGTCCCCGCGCGTGGTGCTCGTTGCCGAGATCGATCAGCCGTCGAGCCAGCTCGGCGTGCTCGCCGGCGGTGCCGTGGAGATCGGCGGCCTGCCGGTAGAGGTCGGCGGCACGCCGGTAGTCGCCGCGCCGGAGGTGGACGGTGCCGATGCCGGCCAGCATGGTCACCTCGCCGGCCTGGTCGTCGAGGTCGCGCGCGGTGCGCAGGGCAGAGGTCTGGACGGCGAGGGCGTCGTCGTGGCGGCCGCTGATGTCGAGGTAGTGGCTCAGGACCGTGGCCAGCCGGACGGCGTGGGCCGGATGGCCGTGCGCGGCCGCGTGTTTCACGGCGGCGACGAGGTTGACCCGCTCGGCGTCGGCCCACGCCAGTGCGGCGGCGTCGGTGGTGAGGTCCGGGCTCGGGGTGGCCGGTGAGGTGGGTCTTCGGTCCAGGTCGGCGCGGGGGGTGAGGCGGTTCATGGCGGTCGTGATGGTGTGCAGGTAGTGGTCGAGCAGACGGGTCAACGCCTCGTTCTCCCGGTCGCCGGCGAGTTCGACGGCGTACACCCGGAGCAGGTCGTGCATGCCGAAGCGATGCGGGCCCGCGCGGTGGAGCAGGTGGGCGCGGGCCAGCACGTCCAGCAGGCGTTTGGCGGTACCCAGGTCCGTGCCGAGCAGCGCGGCGGCGGCATACGGGTCCAGGTCGATGCCGGGGTGCAGGCCTAGTCGGCGGAACGCTTGCGCGGCAACGGCCGGCAGCTGCCGGTAGGAGAAGGAGAACACGGCGCGGATGCCGGTGCGCGGGTCCGCCCCGGCGTCGAGCAGGTCCAGCCGGCGTTGCTCGTCGGCGAGGTCCTCGACCAGATCCGCGAGGCTGCCGCCGGCCTGGGTGACGGCGAGCTCGGCGGCGATCCGCAGGGCCAGCGGCAGCCGTCCGCACTGGTCGACGAGGGCGTCCGCGGCCGCGGGCTCGGCGTCGACGCGCACGCCGGCCAACCGCCGGAGCAGGCTGACCGCCTCGTCCCGGGGCAGGACGTCGAGCAGGACGCGGTGGGCGCCGTACATCGCGACCAGGCCGGGCAGGCTGTCCCGGCTCGTCACCAGGACGAGGCAGGACGGGCTGCCGGGAAGCAGCGGGCTGACCTGGTCGACGGTCGAGGCGTTGTCGAGCAGGATCAGCATCCGGCGGCGGAACAGCCGGGTCCGGTAGAGGGCGGCCCGTTCTTCGAGGTCCGCGGGGATCTGGGCCGGGGCCACGCCGAGAGCGCGCAGGAACGCGGCCAGCGCGTCGCCGGGGCTGATCGGTTGCTCGTGGTCGTACCCGCGCAGGTTGAGGTGGAGCTGCCCGTCGGGCAGGCGGTCCCGGACGCTGTGCCCGAAGCGGACGGCCAGCGCGGTCTTGCCGACTCCCGCGGTCCCGACGACCGTGGTGATCGCCATCGCGGTGCCCGGCGCGGCCAGGCGCTCGTGCAGGACGGCGAGTTCGAGCCGGCGGCCCGTGAAGCCGGTGACGTCGGCAGGCAACTGCGCCGGGACCGCCGGCGGGGCCGACACGATCCCGACCAGTGGGGCCGGCCGGGCCGGTGGCCGGGGCGACCGGCCGAGATCACCGCGCAGGATCGCCTGGTGTGCCCGCTGCGTCTCGGCGGCTGGCTCCACGCCCAGCTGGCCGGCGAGCTCCCGCCGCAGCCGCTGGTAGCAGGCCAGTGCCTCGTCGGTGCGCCCGGCCTCGTGCAGCGACCGCATCAACGCCGTGGTGAGCGGCTCGTGCAGCGGATGCGTGAGCACCAGCCCGGTCAGCTCGTCGACCACCGCGGGCGAGTCACCCGCCAGGGGCTCGGCCGCCCACGCCACCGCGGCATCGATGCGTCGTTGCTGCCAGGCGTGCCTCACCTCGTCGGCCCACTTGCCCGGCATGCCCGCGAGGGGAGTGCCGCGCCACAGCTCCAGTCCGGCGCGCAGCAACTCGGACCTCGCCGTGCCGGGCCGTCGTGCCTCGTCCACGAGCTGACCGAACCGGTGGACGTCCACCCGCGCCGGATCGACGTCGAGGAGGTAGCCGGTGGACCGGCGGACGAGGCGAGGGGCGTCCGGAGCAGCGGCGAAGATCGTGCGGAGGCGGGTGACGTAGGTGTAGAGCGTTTCCCGCACCCGTGCGGGCGGTGCCTGCCCCCACACCCGGTCCACCAGGGACGCCACCGGCAGCGGCTGCCCGGCGTCGGCCGCGAGCGCCGCCAGCACACCGCGCTGCCTGGGCGGTCCGATGTCGACCAGAACACCTGCCGAGACGGCCTCCACCGGGCCGAGCAACCGCAGCTCCACCATGCCCCCTGCCCGCGCGGAGGTCACACCTCGTGCCCGTACCTGCGCGTACAGAAAACTACAAGGTTTCGCCCCAGTTCCACACCGGACTCTTTCCACAGCGCACGGCAGACCCGTCGAACACCGTCGATGTCGTGCCGCTGCCGCGGTCCTGCCCGCCGTCGGCTCCGGCCAGCACTGGCCGGTCGTCGCAATCCCGTGTCCAGGAGGACAGATGGAAGACATCGTTATCAGCCGGAGACAGGGCCTCAAGGCCCTGGGCGCCGCGGCCGGCGCCGCGCTCATCGGCACCGGCCTGGCCAAGGTGGCGAACGCGGCGCCGCGCATCCTGACGCCTGGCCCGGACGGCACGCAGTACGCCGTCACCGTGGTCAACAACTCGAGCAACGACTTCGACATCTGCATGTACCAGGAGGACCCCGACCTCGGCGTCCCGAACGTCATGTCCCTGGCGTGGTTCACCAAGTTCGCGGTCTCGAACAGCAACGTCCGGTTCAGCTGGACGATCGACTACTCGTTCGTGTGGTCCGAGACCGGCTTCCTGAAGCCCGGTGTCAACTTCACCGCCTCCCAGACCTGGCCCGCCGACCCGAGCGTCAACCGCGTGGGCAACGTCAAGCAGGCCGGCAACCAGCTCGGGCTCACCCACGGCAAGGGGTACGAGTTCACGAGCACGCCGACCAAGGGCGCGCAGGTCGGCACGCTGTACATCGCCGAGGACGGGACCATTCCGCTGAAGCAGGCCTCGGTCGGCATCGGCATGGGCGGGTCCGGCACCTTCGCCGTCCAGGCGCAGCCCAACCTGCCGCTCACCTTCACGCCCCACCCCAACTACTGGGTGACGGCGGGCTCGTTCTCGAAGGGCGAGGTCATGGACATCGGCGCGATCACCAACGCGGCGTCCATCGAGTTCGAACCCGGTGTGTTCGAGAAGACCGCGATCCTCAACCCGGACAACACCTGGACCGTGAAGTAAGCATTCGGACAGAGAACAGCGGCGTACCGGACTCCGGTACGCCGCTGTTCTCTGTCGCGCTATCGCTGGATCTCGGTCAGGACCATCCTCTCCGGTTCCTGCCCGGGGGTGTTCGTGCAGCTCGCCCGGTCGAACAGGTTCTCGTTGTACAGGGCCAGGCATCTGCCGAGGGCGCGCTGGCCGAAGTAGCTGGGGTGCAGGGACTCCTGCAGCTGCCCCTGGGTGGCACCGCTGACCAGGAACCGCGCCCATTCGTGGATGGTGCCGTTCGGCGGCTTGGTCGCGCTGTTCACCAGCTGGCTGGCCGTGTTGCAGACCTCCCGCCCGTCCAGCGCGTCCTTGAGGTCGAGGAAGCCCACCTTCGCGATCTCGGCCGCGGACTTGAGCATGTCGGAGATCTCGGGGGTCAGCTTGTCGCGGGCCCAGTCGGCGTCGTCGTTCCAGAAGGGACAGCCGCCGACGAACGTGCGGTTGTTGTCCTCCGGGTAGCGCATGTCCTTGCTTCTGGGCAGGGGAGAGGGAGCCGACTGCAGGACGATCCGGTAGTGCGCCGGGTCGCGGTAGCCGGCCTTCTCCATGGCCGCCCGGATCGCGTTGAGGGCGTTCACCACGTTGTCCCTGGTGGTGCCCAGCTTGCCGATGATGTTCTTCTGCTGCTCGTTCCAGCACGTGCCCTGGTTGAGGACGTAGGCCTTGGCGCAGGCTTTGATGACACCGGAGAAGCCCAGGTCGTTGCCGCCGATGGACAGGGCGATCAGGCGCACGTCGTAGCGGACCGCCACCTCGGCCAGCTGGTCGGCCTGCGGGGCTTCGCCCTTGTAGCCGGTGAGGTAGATGTTCTCGGTCTTGGCGCCGGAGCAGGCCAGGTTGATCTGGACGTCGTAGGCGTTGCTGCTGTGGGCCTCGGCCGAGTTCGAGCGGTTGCAGCCGTTCTGGTACGAGGAGCCGTAGACCAGCTGCGGGTCGTCGAGCGCGAAACCCTTGACGTAGGCGCGGTCGGTGCCGTCGTTGTCCGACAGGATGTTGTTGCTGTTGCCCTTCCAGCGACCTCCCTCGCCGGACATGAAGCTGTCGCCCAGGGTCACCACGGCCGTGGGCGGTTGCTTGGCGGTGCTGGTGAACGTCCAGACGAACGGTCCCGGGTTGTTCGGGTCCCAGGTGCGTGTGCCCACCGGTCCCGTGGTGGGCGCCTTGGCACCGGCGTCGACCGCCTGGTTGCGGTCGCCGGCCCACACCAGCGCCTGCTTCGGGTTGACCGCCCAGAGTTCGCCCTTGTCGCTGGGATAGGTCTTGTCGCCCATCACCAACGGGCCGCCTTTGCCGCCGCTGAAGGTGATCACCTTGCCGTACTCGGGGTTGTAGAGGACGAACGGGCCGAGCTGCGGCCCGAACGGCAGCCATTCGCAGGCGTTGTCCTCGACGTTGTTCGACAGCTTCACGCTGCCGTCGCCCGGTTTGCCGTCACCGGCGACGGCGCACAGGAACTGGTTGGGCCACTGGCTGCTCGTCACGCGCACGGCGCTGGTCGACCGGGCCTTGGCCGAACTGGTGCTCGGGCCGACGTTCTGGACGCTCCAGGTCTGCTGGACCTGGCCCCTCCAGGCACTCAACGTGAGAGCGCCGTCGGAGGGAGCGCTGCCGCTGCCCGCGTCGACGTTCTGCGACTGGTCGCCGTTCCACCGCAGGGCGCGGCCACCTTCCTTGCCCTCGCCCCAGGAGAAGCTCTGGGTCTTGGCGGAGGGGAAGACGAGCTCGTTCATGACGAGCGGCTGCCCGGCGCCGGCCCCGGTGAGGACCATGCCCTTGGCGGGGTTGAACAAGGTGAACCCGCTGTCGTCGCCGATCTGCTCCCACTGGCAGTAGGCGTCCGCGTCCTCCTGCTCGCCGATCCAGAGGCCGGCGTCGTCAGGGTTGGCACACAGCACGACTCCCTGCCCGAAGCCGCTGGTGAGGTAGACGAGCGTCTGGCTGTCCTGGGTCATGGTGCCCGCCGCGGCGGCGACCGGCCCCGGCACCGTCAGCAGACCTGCGGCGAACGTCGCCGCGGCGACGCCCGCAATCAGGCGACGAGTTGTTTTTCGCGACATAGCGCGTCCTTTCTCGTGAATGTTCCCGACACGCTCCGGCCGTGGCCCGGCGATTCGAATTGTGTTTGTTTCCGGTGTTTGTTCGATGTCCGCGGGATGGCTCAATTCGGCACGCGAGTGCCCGGAAAACTGTGAACATCGTGCTGTCGATCATGGCTCGACAAGGTTGTTCGAAACCCTGTAGCTTTCTCGCCGTGCAGGTCAGGGGGTGGCATCCCTGGGGTCAGGCCGACCGGAGGACTGTTGAGATTCAGCTTGCTCGGCCCAATCGAGGTCGAGGCGAATATCGGCCATTTGGTCGACATCGGTCCACCCCGGCAGCGCAGTGTGCTTGCGGCACTCGCGATTGATGCCGGAAAACCGGTAATGGTGGAGTCCATCGTGGACCGGGTCTGGGGGGACTCGCCGCCCCCGCAGGTCCGGCACGCGATTTATGCCTATATCGCCCGATTGCGTGGAGTTCTCGCCGTCGATCCGGCGGGGCCGCGGCTGGTCCGCAGGTCGCGCGGGTACCTGCTCGACGTCGCCCCCGAGTCGGTGGACGTGCATCGGTTCCACCAGCTCGTCGCACGTGCCCGCACCGCGCACGATCCGGACCTGCTCCAGGCGGAACTGCTGCGTGAGGCGCTGGGGCTGTGGCGCGGCAGCCCCGTCGCGGAGATGGCGGGCGAGTGGGCCACCGGGATGCGTCAGACCTGGCAGCGGCAACGCATCGACGCGGTGGTGCTGTGGGCCGAGATCGAGCTGCGGCTGGGCAACTCGACAGCGGTGATCGACACCGTGACGGGGCTGGTCGCGGAACATCCGCTGCACGAACCGCTGACCGGGGCGCTGATGCGGGCGCTGTACGCGGCGGGGCGCCTCGGCGAGGCGCTCGCGTGCTACGCCCGGATCCGGTCAGCGCTGGTCGAGCAGCTGGGCATCGACCCCTCCGTCGAACTGCGGCAGGTGCACCAGACGATCCTGGCCGAACCGGTTGCCGAGCCGATCGCGGTCGCGGCCGGACCGGACCAGGCGGTCCCGGCCCAGCTGCCGGCCGACGTCGCGGGATTCACCGGTCGTGACCTCGAACTGTCCGTGCTGCGGGAACACCTGGAGACCGTCGGCGACGGGGAGATGGTGATCTCCGCGGTGGCCGGTACCGCCGGGGTCGGCAAGACGGCGCTGGCCGTCCACTTCGCCCACCGGGTCCGCGACCGGTTCCCCGACGGCCAGCTGCACGTCAACCTGCGCGGGTACGACGACCAGCAACCGGCGGACCCCGGCGACGTGCTGGCGGCGTTCCTGCGGGCGCTGGGCGTGCCGGGTGCCGGGATCCCGGCGGACGTCGAGGAACGGGCCGCGGCCTACCGGACCCTGCTCAACGGCCGCCGGGTGCTGGTCCTGCTGGACAACGCCTCGTCGGTCGAGCAGGTCGGCCTCCTGCTGCCGGGCAGTCCGTCCTGCCTGGTGCTGGTGACCAGTCGCGACAGCCTGCCGGGGCTGGTGGCCCGGCACGGCGCCCGCCGCCTCGACCTCGGCGTCCTGCCCGCCGAGGAGTCGCTCACCCTGCTGCACGGCCTCATCGGTGCCCGCGTGGCCGGTGAACCGCTGGCGGCCAACGCACTCGCGGCCCGGTGCGGCCGGCTGCCACTGGCCTTGCGGGTCGTCGCGGAGCTCGCGATCAGCCGCCAGGACAGCGGCCTCGCCGAGCTGGTGGACGAGCTCGCCGACCAGCGGCAGCGGCTGGACGTGTTCGACGAGAGCGCCGGGATCCGGGCCGTGTTCGCCTTCTCGTACCGGCAGCTGCCCGCCGAGGCGGCCCGCGCGTTCCGCGTGCTGGGTGTGCATCCCGGTGTCGACGTGGATCCCTGCGCCATGTCCGCGTTGCTCGGCATCGAGGTGTGCGCCGCACGGAACGTGCTCGACCTGCTGGCCCGTGCCCATCTGGTCCAGCGGGCCGGCCGGCGGCGGTTCGGCATGCACGACCTGCTGCGCGTGTACGCGGCCGAGCTCGCCGCCGCCCACGACGGCGCCGAGGCGTGCCGGGCCGCACTCGTCCGCCTGCTCGACCACTACGTGCACACCGCGGTCACCGCGATGAACCGGTTGACGCCCGGCGACCGGCACCGCCGTCCCGATCTTCCCGACCTCCCGGCGCCCGCCAACCCGTGCCCGGATCTGCCCGACAGCGCCGCGGCCCTCGCCTGGGCCGACGCCCACCGCGAGAACCTCGTCCTGAGCGCGGCACACGCGGCGGCGCACGGCCTGCCGTCCCACGCGGTGCGGCTGGCCACCGTGCTGTGGCGGTACCTGGACATCGGAGGTCACTACGACGACGCCCTCACCCTGCACGCGCACGCCTTCGACCTGGCCCGCGAGTCGGGAGACCGGACCGCCCAGGCGATCCTGCTCGGCGGCACCGGCACCGTGCACTACCGGCGCGGTGACTACCCGCGGGCGGCCGAGATGTTCACCGCGGCCGTCGACCTCTACCGCGCCGCGGGCGACGGCAGCGGACAGGGCCACCTGCTGATCGACCTCGGCAACGTGCGCCACCAGCAGGGCCGGCTCGACGAAGCCGTCCACTGCCACCGGCAGGGGCTCGCTCTCCACGAACAGGTGGGGGACCGCTTCGGCATGTTCCGCGCGCACGACAACCTCGGCAACACCATCCGTGCGCAGGGCGACTACCAGCGCGCGGTCGGGCACCTCTCCGAGGCGCTCGCCATCATTCGCGAGATCGGCGACCGCGACGGTGAGGCGCACGCACTCGACCGGCTGGGCTCCGTCCACTTCAGACTGGGCGACTACGCGTCCGCGGCGGTGGTCTGCGTACACGCGCTGGACGCCTACCACGAGGTCGGCAGCCCGCTGGGCATCGCGTACGTGCTGAACAGCCTCGGCACGATCCGCCTGAAGCAGGGCGATCTCGCCGCCGCCCAGCAGTACTGCGACAAAGCGCTGGCGGGCTTCCGGCGGATGGGCGCGCGCCACGGGGAAGCCGAAGCGCTCGCGGCCCTGGGTGCGGTCGCCGCCGAGCAGGGCGATCTCGACCGGGCGGCCGAGCTCCACCGAGGATCCCTCGCCCTGTTCACCCAGCTGGGCAGCGAGAGCGGCGAGGCGAGCGCGCTCAACGACCTCGGTGCCGTGTCACTGGCCGCCGGCAAGACCGAGGACGCCCACACCGAGCACACCGGCGCGCTCACGATCGCCGACCGCATCGGGGACCGCTACGAGCAGGCACGCGCGCACGCCGGACTCGGGCACACCTCGTACCGCGGTGACGATCCGGCCCGGGCGCGTGCGCACTGGGACCGGGCGTTGCGCGGTTTCGCCGAGCTGGGCGTGCCCGACGCCGAGCAGCTCCGCGCGCGAATGGCCGCCGACGGCTGGACGTTCCCGAACGGGTCCGGGTGATCGGTGTGGTCAGACGGTCATCCCGTTTGTGCTGTTTGTCATCGGCCGTTCGTATGGCGCCGCCACCGTTTCGCCGTCTCCGGAACGGCGGCCTGGCAGCCTTCGTCGAACCGTCCAGGGTGGGGAGAGGCGTTGGCGATGAGTGGCCCGACACCGAACGGGAGCCTG
>Ga0207692_10000634_pt1 | contig 12349 bp, 10 predicted proteins | sample LARL52metaG_FD_184345 | JGI IMG/M metagenome (GOLD analysis project Ga0207692, IMG submission 184345) | Corn, switchgrass and miscanthus rhizosphere microbial communities from Kellogg Biological Station, Michigan, USA - LAR L5-2 metaG... | ecosystem: Host-associated > Plants > Roots >...
CCTGCTGGCCGTGCAGCGCGTCCTGCAGCTCGGCCTCGCCTTCCTTGGACAGCGAGGACTTGAGCACGGTGCCGCCGAACCTGCTGAGTGCCTCGGTGGCCTTGTCCGGGGTCACCTTCTCCACCATCAGGAACAGCGCCGAGGTGCCCGGCTGGAGCAGCCCGCGGACCTGGTCCTGGAATTCCCGGTCGATGCCGGACTTGGTGATCTTCCCCATCAGGGCGCCCATGCCGGCCCCGATGGCCAGGCCGAAGAACGGAATGAAGAACAGCAGGCCGAACAGCAGCCCCCAGAACATCCCCCACGTCGCGCCCGATCCCACCATGTGATGACTGGTGTGTACGTGGAACTTGCCTTCCTTGTCGCGGACGATGACCGCGATCGCGTCGGGTTCGATGATGAGATCCTTGGCCAGCCGCCGCGCCTCGTCCGCGGCCAGCTCGGCGGTGGTCTCGTCCTGGTAGCCAATGGCAATCAAGTCAGACATGATGTCCTTCCCTCTCCGGTCTCCTGTGGCGGGGACAGTTCACCGCCGTGCCCGGCGGGAGCGCCCCACCCGCAGCGGGTGAAGCAGCTGGGCTGGTCGCAGGCCGGGCCCAGCCGCGTCCGGCAGGCCCGTCGTCACGGCTCGATGAGCTCGGCCTGGGTGTCCAGGGCGCTCTTGACCCGTCCCATGACCAGCCCGGGACCGGGCAGCGCCGCGTAGCTGGCCAGTACCGCGGCCCGGAAGCTCGGGTGCACGGCGTCCCGGCCGAGCTGTTCGAGCACTTCACTGCCGGCCGCGCTGTCCAGCAGCCCCTTGGTGCTGGCCGCCAGCCGCAGCCGGGTGCCGATCGCGGTGAGCCGCTCATGCACCGCCAGCAGGGCGGCGCAGGCATCCGCATCCAGCTCGGCGGCCTGGCCCAGGTCGAGGACGACGGTGCCGACCGGGCAGCCACAGCCGAGCACCCGGCGCAGTACGGTGTCCGCGAGCCGGCCGCCCTGGCCGCCGTCCATGGAGATGATCACGCCGAGGCAGGCGATCTGGGTCATCGTCCGCTGCCGCGCGGTGATCCGGGCCCACGCGCGCGCTGAGGCGCGGGCCGGTGATCGCTTCGCGAGCCGGCCGCGCACCCGGCCGAGTGGGTCCGGGGCGGGCAGCGGCAGGGCGTGCGGACGGCTCATGTCAGCGGCCTCCCGGACCGGCGTCGACGACCAAGCGTGCAGCGGCCTGGACGGATCCAGAGCCACGTCGGGGGCAGCTATAACCAGAGTGACCTCGGTCAGGCTCAGGCGCATCACCCGGACCGGGCGAATCACCAGGCGGCTGGTCTATTCGTCTAGCGGTATGCCCGCTTAGCGCGGAGGCCGGGCGGGCTGGCCGGCCTGGCTCAGCGCCGCCGCGGCACTGACCAGGCTGATATGCGCTCCGGCCAGCGGGTAGTTGCCCGCGAACCGTCGGCGCAGCGGGTCATACCCCTCGGCCAGCAGGCCAACGTCGTTGCGCAGCTCCAGCAGCGCGGCGAAGACCCGCCGCGCCTGCGGCGCGTGGCCCGCCGCCGCGAGGCTCTGGACCAGCCAGAAGGAACCGGGCAGGTAGCCGGCCTGGCCGGGCGGCAGGCCGTCGGTGTCCGCGGGTGGGTGCGGCTGGTAGCGCAGCAGGATCCCGCTGTCGTCGAGGTCGCGGGCGATGGCCTGCACGGTTCCGGTCATCCTGGGGTCGTCGGCCGGCAGGAAGCCGAGCAGCGGCAGCTGAAGCAGGCTGGCGTCCACGGCCGGGGAGCCGTACCGCTGGATGAACGTGTTGCGTTCCCGGTCAAAACCGCGGGCCAGCAGGTCGTCCCGGACGGCGTCCCGCAGCTGGCGCCACCGGTCCAGTGGCCCGCGGTCGCCGAAGCGCTCGATCATCTTGATCGCGGAGTCAGCCGCCGCCCAGATCATCGCCTTGCTGTGCACGAACTGGCGGGGCGGTGCGCGCATCTCCCAGATGCCGGTGTCGGGTTCCGGCCAGTGGGCCTCCAGGAAGGGCAGGATGGCGCCTGGGTCAGCCAGGCCGGCCGTCACCGGCAGTCCCGCGGCCCGGGCCGCCAGCCGGGCCCGAAGCAGGTAGCCGAACGTGGCGAGGTGCCTGCGGGCCGCCGAGCCGTTGCCGATCCGGACCGGCCGGGCTCCGTCATAGCCAGCCAGCCAGTCCAGCTCCAGCTCCGGCATCCGCCGCTCACCAGCTACCCGGTACACCGGCTGGGCCTGGCGGGCGGGGCCGCTCACCACGTGGCCGAGCCAGGCCAGCAGGCTGACGGCCTCGTCCGTGGCTCCGGCGGACAGGAACGCTTCCAGGCCGGCCGCGGCATCCCGGATCCAGCAGAACCGGTAGTCCCAGTTACGCATCCCGGACGCCTGCAGAGGCAGCGACGTGGTCGGCGCGGCGATCAGCCCACCGGTGGATGGATAGCTGAGCGCCTTCAGCGTGATCAGCGACCGGACCACCGCGTCCCGCCAGTCATCGCCGCAGCTCAGGCGGGCTACCCAGGTCCGCCACCAGTCCGCGGTCTGGTCGGCCAGGTCGCTGGCTGGCGGCGGGGCCGGTGCCCGCTGATGCGACAGCCGCCAGACCATCGCCACCGGCACCCGGTCCCCCCTGGCCACCTGGAACTGGGCGAGCAATGTCCCGTCAGCGGCCTGGATGTCCAGCGGGCTGAACAGCCAGAGCGAGTGGCCGCCCGCCGTCAGCCGCCACCCGCCCGGCTTGGTGACCCGGGGCACGGTCAGCCCGTACTCGAACCGCGGCGCGAGGGTCATCCGCAGGCTGACCCGGCCGCGGACGCCCTCGATGACCCGGACCAGCACCGGGTCGCCGCGGCGGGCTGGCATGCAGTCGAGCAGCCGGACCGTGCCCGAGGCGGTGCTGAATTCGGTCTCCAGCACCAGGGTGTCGGGCAGGTAGCGGCGGCGGACCCGGGTGATCTCGCTGTCCGGGGCTATCTGCCAGTGCCCGGAGCGCTCGTCGCCGAGCAGTGCCGCGAAGCAGGCCTCGGAGTCGAACCGGGGCAGGCACAGCCAGTCGATGGAGCCGTCCCGGCTGATCAGCGCGGCCGAATGCAGGTCACCGATGAGGGCGTAATCCTCGATCGGTCGGGACATGCACAGGCCTCCGGTAACCGATGGCGAGGGGCTTGCTTCGCAGCAGGTTCGCTTTCTGGACACCTGGACGTCGTCATCCTCCGGGGGTGACGCGGATCGGCCGGTGCCGGGTCATGGTTGATCGAGATGACCGGCGCCCGCCCGTTGTGCGGTCATGACGCCGGTCCCACCCGGGTACGTCCTGAGGGAGGGACAAGCTCATGGCAGAGACACCAAGTAAGCCCGGTGCGGGCAGCAGCCGGACCCGGGCCACCGGCGGCCGGGCGGCAGGCGCCGGGACCACGCGCGCCAGCACCAGCCGTAGCACCGCCAGCAAGAGCACGACCAGTAAGAGCACGACCAGCCGGGGCAGCACCAGTCGGGGCACCCCGGCCAGCAGCACCCCGGCGAGCAGCGCCCCGGCCAGCAGCACCCGGCCCCGGAGTACCGCTGCCAGGAGCACGGCCAGCAAGGCCACCGCGGGCAAAGCCACGCCCAGCCGGGCCACCGCCAGGTCCAGCACCGCCAGGTCCAGCACCGCCAGGTCCAGCACCGCCAGGTCCAGCACCGCCAGGTCCAGCACCGCCAGATCCAGCGCGGCCCGGCCCAGTGCGCCCCGCGCTACGACCCGGTCCGTCACGGGCAACAGCTCCCAGGCCCGCCGGGGCCGGGCCGCTACCGCGAACGGCTCGGCGGCGGCCGCACAGCTGCTAGCCGGCGTCCCTGAGGGGGCCCGCAAGACGGTCATGCTGCCCCGCAACGCGGTCACCGGCCTGGAGGACCCGCGGCCCCGGCTGACCCCGGCCGAGCGCAAGGTGCGGGGCAAGGCGGCCCGGGCCGAGGTGCCCCGGGAGAGTCACGCGGAATGGCAGCCGCCGCCAAGCCGGCCGGACCCGGTGGCCCTGCTGGAGGGCCAGGGCAAGTCACGCCTGCCCGACCTGGTGCCGGTCCGGTACGGCCGGATGATGGAGACGCCGTTCACCTACTTCCGCGGTGCCGCCCTGCCGATGGCCAGCGACCTGTCCCGCACCCCGGCCACCGGGATCATCGTGCAGGCCTGCGGGGACGCGCACCTGTCCAACTTCGGCCTGTTCGGCTCGCCCGAGCGCAAGCTGGTCTTCGACGTCAACGACTTCGACGAGACGGTGCCCGGGCCGTGGGAGTGGGACGTGAAGCGGCTCGCGGCCAGCATGGAAGTGGCCGCGCGGGACAACGGGTTCGGCGTCAAGGACCGCCATAAGATCCTGCTGGCCACCGGGGCCCGGTACCGGGCGGTCATGCGGCAGCTGGCCGGCCAGGGCAACCTGGACGTCTGGTACACGCAGGTGGACATCGACGAGATCCGCACCCGCTTCGATTCGCAGCTGCAGGCGCGCCAGCGCAAGGCGCTCGACGAGGGGCTGGCCAAGGCGCGGACCCGGGACAGCATGCAGGCCCTCAGCAAGCTGACCCGCATGGAGAACGGGCAGCCGCGTATCGCCCCTGACCCGCCGGTCGTCGTCCCGCTCGTCGATCTCCTGGGCCAGGAGTTCGACGGCGTAGACGTGGAAGGCGAGCTGCGCAGCCTGCTCGGCAAGTACCGGCGGACGCTGGAACCCGATCGCCGGGTGCTGCTCGAGCAGTACGAGTTCGCCGACATGGCCCGCAAGGTGGTCGGCGTGGGCAGTGTCGGGACCCGCTGCTGGATCGTGCTCATGCTCGGCCGGGATGAGAACGATCCGCTCTTCCTCCAGGTCAAGGAGGCCCAGGATTCCGTGCTCGCCCCGTACGTGGGGGCCAGCAAGTACACCAACCAGGGCCAGCGGGTGGTCGTGGGCCAGCGCCTGATGCAGGCGGCCAGTGACATCTTCCTCGGCTGGCAGCGGGTGAGCGGGCTGGACCGGCAGCCGCGTGACTTCTACTTCCGGCAGCTGCGGGACTGGAAGTTCTCGGTGGATATCGGCACGATGATCCCGCGCGGCCTGCGGCTGTACGGCGAGCTGTGCGGGGCGACGCTGGCGCGGGCGCACGCCCGGTCCGGAGACGAGATCTCCATCGCCGCCTACCTGGGTAACTCGCCCGCGTTCGAGAACGCGATCGCCGAGTTCGCGGTCAAGTACGCGGACCAGAACGAGCGCGACTATGAGGCGTTCACCGCGGCCATCGCGTCGGGACGGCTGAACGCGGAACGGGGAGTCTAGGCAGCCACGTACTGAGCGCCTGGCGGGCACCGGCGTACCGGGGTAAGAGGGAGACCGGGTGCTGCACGTTCGGGTGGTGAGCCCGCCAGGCCGCACCGCGCGCCTGGTGGCCGCGCTCGCCGCGGACCCCGGCGTGCAGAATCTGGTCGTGCTGAAGGGTGCGGCGCGGCGGCCGGATGGTGACGCCGTGCAGTTCGACGTGCTGAACCGCTCGGCCAACCCGGTGCTCCGCGAATTGCGCGCTCTGGACCTCGACGGCGCGGGCTCGATCACCGTGGGCGAGGTGGACGTGGCCCTGTCCGGCCCGCCGAGCCCGGCGGCCGAGCGGCGCTACGCCCGGCGTGAGCGTGTCCCGGTGTGGGAGATGGTCGAGGCGGCCATCCGGGCCAAGGCCAGCTACCCGCCCAGCTTCTACGGCCTGCTGGTCATCGCCGGCCTGATCGGCGCGGTGGGCATCCTGACCAACTCGCAGATCCTGGTGGTCGGGGCGATGGTGGTCGGCCCCGAGTACGCCGCGATCATCGCGGCCGCACTGGGCCTGAGCAAGCTGGGTGGCACCAGCCCGCGGGACTGGGCCGCGGTCCGGGAGTCGTTCCGCGCGCTGGCCTACGGATTCCTGGCCGCGGTCGCCGCCACGTTCCTGTTCGCGCTGGCCGTCCGCGGGGCCGGCCAGGTTCCCGCGGCGTTCGTGCACGGGGTGCGGCCGGTCGCCGATCTCATCAACTCGCCGAACGCGTTCTCGGTCATCGTGGCCATCCTGGCCGGCCTGGTCGGCGTGGTCTCGCTGACCGAAGCCCGGGCCAACGCGCTGATCGGCGTGTTCATCTCGGTGACCACGATCCCGGCGGCCGCCTCCCTCGGCCTCTCGCTCGCGTTCGCCTACTGGCACGACGCGTGGGGCTCGCTGCTCCAGCTGCTGCTGAACGTGGTGCTGCTGGTCGTGGTGGGAGCGGCCGGGCTGAGCGGGCAGCGGGTCATCTGGCGGCGGCTGTCCGGCGGCACTGGCCGGGGGTGAGGACCGCCGCCAGAAACCGGGATCACATGATCGCGATGGGATTGACCGGGGACCCGGTCCCGGCGGGCAGCCGCAGCGGCGCGATCACGCACATGAACGACCACCGGCCCGCCTGCTCGCACAGCGCCACCAGCTCCCCGAACGCCAGGTAGTCCAGCAGGTGCACGCCCAGCGCGTTGATGGCCAGCACGTGCACCGGGAACTCCACCTGGTCCGCCGGGTTCCCGGCGCTGTCGTTGTTGCTGTCGCTGCCCAGCACCGCGACCTGCCGCTCGGCCACGAACTCCATCGCGGCCGGGTGCAGCCCGGCGCGCTGGCTGGCCGCGTCCCACGGCCCGAGCTCGGTGCGCCGCCGCCGGTGCCCGACCCGGACGAACAGCAGATCACCCCGGCGCACCTCGACCTGCTGCGCGTCCGCCGCCCGGGCCAGGTCGCCGGCGGTCACCTGGTCGCCGGGCTCCAGCCAGCGCACCCCGCGCAGCCGGGGAATGTCCAGCAGCACGCCGCGCCCGGTGATGCCGTCCCGGGCTACCTCGACGGACAGCTCGGCCGCGCCCTGCGCGGTGACCGTGTCCGCGGGCACCCCGTTGTACAGGTGCCCGTCGAACATCACGTGGCACAGCGCGTCCAGGTGGCTGTCCGCGTTGCCGTGGATGTTCATCGCCAGCCGGTCCATGGCAAAGGACAGCCCGGCCGGCGGTGCGTCCGCGGCGGTCCCGGTCATCTGGTGCCGCGCCGGGTCCGGGTCGTCCGCGGTGACCCGGACCTCCAGTGGCGCGGCCAGGCTCACCGAACGGCCCAAGCTGACCTCGGCGGCGGCCGCGCGTATCTCGGCCGGGGTGATGTAGTTCAGTGCGCCCCGCCGGTCCTCCGGCGGCCAGGGAATCCCGCGGCGCAGCCGCTCATACAGGGTGCGGAACTCGGCCTCGGTCATGCCTGCGGTACACATTAAGAGCATCGCTCCCCAGGGAAAGAGCCCAGATGGCCCAGGAACGGCTGGTAGCGGTCAGCTACCCGGTAGACGACGAGTACATCGCGATCAATACCGAGGTGCTCGGCGATGCGGCCCAGCTCGGCTTCCTCGGCGGGCTCCCGCAGCCGGACCAGGTGGCGGCCCTGCGCCAGGCCGACGCGCTGATCGGCTGGCAGCTGGACCGTGAGCTGCCCGCCGGCGGGCTGGCCGCCGCTTCGCGGCTCGGCTTCATCCAGCTGCTGTCGGCCGGGCTTGACGCGGTGGATTTCGCCGCGATCCCACCGGGCATCATCGTGGCCGGCAACGTCGGCGCCTACGCCGACCCGATCGCCGAGCACGTCATGGCCATGACGCTCAGCCTGTGCAAGCACCTGCAGGCCGAGCACGCGGCGCTGGCCAAGGGCCAGTTCCGGCGCGGCGTGCCGTCCCGTACGCTGCACGGCGCGGTCTGCGGGATCCTGGGCTTCGGCGGGATCGGCCAGGCCACGGCCCGCCTGATGCGCCCGTTCGGGGCGCGCATCCACGCGGTGAACCGATCCGGGCAGACCACCGAGCCGGTCGACTGGATCGGCCGCCTGGACGACCTGGACCAGCTGCTGGCCGCCGCGGACGTGCTGGTCATCACGATCCCGCTGACCGCGGCCACCCGCGGCCTGATCGGGGCGCGCGAGCTGGCGCTGATGAAGCCGGGCGCCATCCTGGTGAATGTGGCCCGCGGGCCGATCATCGACGAGCAGGCCCTCTACCAGCACCTGGTAGCGAACCCGCAGTTCTGCGCGGCCATCGACGCGTGGTGGCACGAACCGTCTGACGGCACCGGATTCCGCACCGACTATCCCTTCTTCGACCTGCCCAACCTGCTCGGCTCGCCGCACAACTCCGGGGACGTGGCCGGGGTCCTGCAGTTCGCCGCGCGCCGGGCGGCCGAGAACACCCGCCGCTTCCTGGCGGGGGAGCGGGTGCAGGGCGCCGCCAGCCCGGCCGACTACGCGGGCCTCCGCTGACTGGCGCCCGATCACCACCGGGCGGCGGGCCTGGTCCTCCATCGGCGCTCCACCGTCCCCGCCCCGGCCGTGGCCGGAACGTCCGTCCCGTACCGGCTAGCCGGCCGGGTCGTGCCACATGTCCCGGTGAGGCAGCAGCCGGTCGGCCTCCTCGGGCCCCCAGCTGCCCTTGGCGTAGGGGTGCACCGGCACCACGTCGCCGAGCACCGGCTCCACGATCTTCCAGGCCGCTTCCACCGTGTCCTGCTGGGCGAACAGCCAGCGCGTCCCATCCAGCGCGGCGCCGATCAGCCGGTCATAGGGACGCTGGTCACTGCCGGGCCGCTGGGCGAACGTCAGCTCCTCCATCTGCGGCTCCCAGCCGGGTCCGGGCTTCTTGCCCGCGAGGGTGAGGGTGACGGCGGTCTCCGGCCAGACCCGGAACCGCAGCTCGTTATTATGCGGCAGCGGGGCGAGCCCGAAGATGTCCCGGGGCGGGTGACGGAACCGGACGGTGACCTCAGTGGCGGTGACCGTCATGCACTTGCCGGCCCGGATCACGATCGGCACGCCCGCCCACCGCCACGAGTCGGACGTCAACCGGATCGCGACGTAGGTTTCCACTGTCGAGCGCGGATCGACGCCGGCCACGTCGTGGTAGCCCTCGTACTGGCCGCGCACCGTGTGCTCGGCGGTCAGCGAGGTCAGCGAGCTCACCAGCCGCGCTTTGGCGTCCCGCCAGTTGGACAGGCCCTCGCCCTCCGGCGGGTCGGCCATCACCGTGGCCAGCACCTGCAGCATGTGGTTCTGGACCACGTCCCGGATGGCGCCGGTCCGGTCATAGAACGCCCCCCGGTCCGACACGTCGAACGCCTCGGCCATGGTGATCTGGATGCTCTCCACATAGGTCCGGTTCAGCAGCGGCTCGACTACCGCGTTGGCGAACCGGCCGAACAGCACGTTCTCCACCGGCTCGAAAGCCAGCCAGTCATCGACCCGGAAGATGGCCTCCTCCGGGAAGTACTGGTGCATGGTCGCGTTGAGCTTCCTCGAGCTGTCCAGATCGGTGCCGAATGGCTTTTCCACCATGATCCGGTTGCCCTTGGCCCGGCCCGCGGTCGCGATTCCCTGGGCGATTCGCCCGAACAGCAGGGGCGGCACCTCGAGGTAGAACAGGATCTGCTTGCCCTCGCCGACCATGTCGGACATCGCGTGGTAGGTGTTGTCATCGCCGAGGTCGCCGTCCACGTAATTGAGCAGGCTGACCATCTTCTGGGCCGCGGTGGTATCCGGGTCCATGTGGTTGAGCTTGAGCGACGCGACCGCATAGTCGCGGAACTGATCCACGCCCCACCCGTTCTTGGCCACCCCGATCACCGGCACATCGAGCACGCCGCGGTCCACCAGCCCGACCAGCGCCGGGAACGTCTCCAGCTTGGCCAGATCCCCGGTCGCGCCGAAGATCACCAGTGCGTCAACCTGGTCTGTTGCCATTTCGGCTCCTATCGTCCCCTGGCAGCATCCGAGCCCAGCCGCACCCGGCGAGGCATCCCCGAAGCGGGTGATTCAGGTCCGCGGCCAGCTTAGGGCGGGGCGCTGCTGGGCTCGCCGCCGGATGGCGGGCCGGCCGGCCCGGGGCGCGGGGTGCGGTGGCTGGCCAGCCGGGGCGGCTGGAAATCGCCCGGGCTGATCCGCTGCCGGAACACGTAATAGGTCCAGGCCTGGTAGAGCAGCACCACCGGCAGGAAAATGACCACCACGATCGTCATCACCTTCAGCGAGTACGAGCCGGACGCGGAGTTGCTGATCGTCAGGCTGTACGCCGGGTTCGTGCTGGACACCATCACCCGCGGGTACAGCTCGGTGAAGATGGACAGCACGGTGAGCGCCATGGCCACCGTGGTCGACGCGAACGCCCAGCCCACCGAGTTCTCGGTGGCCAGCCAGGTGGCGGCGAACACGGCCAGCACGGCCGCGATCTCCACCGGGTTGGGCAGCACGCCCTTGCCCGAGCTGACGTGCGTCCAGATGGCGAAGCCCAGCACCAGCAGCCCGGTCACCGGGGCCGCCCGGTGGGCCAGCGTGGTGGCCTGCTGCCGGAGGCCGCCCGTGGCCTTCAGGCCCAGGAACGTGCTGCCGTGCAGCACGCACAGCGCGACCAGGGTGACCCCGGTGTAGATCCCGTACGGCTGCAGCAGCGTCCAGAAACTCCCGGTGTACTCCTGGGACTTGTCGATCGGCAGCCCGTGCAGCAGGTCACCGAGCGCCACCCCGATGAGCAGCGGCGCGACCAGGCTGCCCCCGGTCATCAGGCCATCGAAGGTGTGCCGCCACCGCGGGCTGGCCACCTTGCCGCGGTACTCGAACGAGATGCCGCGCACGATCAGCGCGACCAGCAGCAGTACCAGGGCCAGGTAGAACGCGGAGAACATGGTCGCGTACCAGCCGGGGAAGGCGGCGAACATGGCCGCGCCCGCCACGATCAGCCACACCTCGTTGCCATCCCACAGCGGCCCGATCGTGTTCACCGTGGCCCGCCGCCCGGCCTCGTCCCGGGCCAGGACCGCGTGCAGCATGCCGACGCCGAAGTCGAACCCCTCCAGCACGAAAAAGCCGGTCCACAGCACCGCGATGACAATGAACCAGAACTGGGTCAGTGACATGCCCGCTCTCCTAGTACCGCACCGCGGGCACCGCGACGTCGGCCGCATCAGCCCCGTCCGCCGGGCCGGGCAGTGGCTCCAGGTCCCGCCGCGCGTAGCGCAGCATCAGGAACAGGTCCAGGAGGGCGAGGGCCACATATACCAATACGAAAATCACCAGGCTGATGACCACGTTCGTGGTGCTCACCGACGGGGACACACCATTCTTGGTCAGCATGAGCCCCTGCACGATCCAGGGCTGGCGGCCGATCTCGGTCAGGAACCAGCCCGCGGTGTTCATGATGAACGGGGTGACCGCCGCCCAGGTGGCGATGATCAGGAACCACTTGGCCGAGACGAGCGTCTTGCGCCGGATCAGCCACAGCCCCCACAGCCCGAGCAGGAACACCAGGCCCGCGACGTAGGCCATCACCCGTATCGACCAGTACTGGATGAACACGTTCGGCACGTAATAGCCGGGGCCGTACTTCTTCTCGTACTGCGACTGCAGCGGGTCGAGCCCGATCACCTTCCCGTTCCAGTGGTTGGTAGCCAGCAGCGACAGCAGGTGCGGGACGGAGATGATCTGGGTCGGGGTGTGGTCGTTGTCACCCCCGCCGATCTGGAACAGCGAGAACGAGCACGGCTGGCAGGTGGTCCACTGGGCCTCGGCGGCGGCGATCTTCATCGGCTGGTAGTTGGCTTCCACCACGCCGAGCTCGCTGCCGATGAACATGGCCAGGATGATCGCGGGGACGAGGACAGCCAGCGACATTCGCGCCGACTTGGTGAATTCCTCCCGGTGGCGGCCATGGCGCAGCTGCCAGGCGGACACCGCGAGCATGATCGCGGCCCCGGTGACCAGCGAGGCGAGCAGCACATGGGTGTAGCCCCACAGGAAAACGGGATTGGTCAGCACCGCCCAGATGTCATTCAGCTGCGGCTTGCCGTTCACCATTTTGTAGCCGACTGGGTGCTGCATCCAGGAGTTGGCGGCCATGATGAACGCGGCGGACAGCACCGTGCCCAGCGAGACCAGCCAGATGGTCAGCAGGTGCACCCGGCGGGACAGTTTGTCCCAGCCGAACAGCCACAGCCCGAGGAAGGTGGATTCCAGGAAGAACGCGAGCAGGCCTTCCATGGCCAGCGGTGCGCCGAAGATGTTCCCGACCAGCCGGGAGTAATCCGACCAGTTCATCCCGAACTGGAACTCCTGGACCAGGCCGGTCACTACGCCGACCGCGATGTTGATCACCAGCAGGGTGCCGAAGAACCTGGTCAGCCGCAGATATTGAGTTTGTTTGTTGCGGTACCAGGCGGTCTGCAGCAGCGCGGTCAGGAAGGCCAGCCCAATGGTGACCGGGACGAAGAAGAAGTGATTTACCGTGACGAAGCCGAACTGCCAGCGAGCCAGGTCGACCGTGCTCATGGGTTCCTCCGGTCCCGGTCACCTGCGG
>Ga0207692_10000636_pt1 | contig 12340 bp, 8 predicted proteins | sample LARL52metaG_FD_184345 | JGI IMG/M metagenome (GOLD analysis project Ga0207692, IMG submission 184345) | Corn, switchgrass and miscanthus rhizosphere microbial communities from Kellogg Biological Station, Michigan, USA - LAR L5-2 metaG... | ecosystem: Host-associated > Plants > Roots >...
GCGGACTACGGGACCGCGGTCACCTTGGGGCCGGCGGCTACTACGCCGCAGCCTGCGTCTACGTTCGCGCCTCGTACCGCTTCGCAGAACATCTGCACCTCGGCCTGAGGCCGGGGTTCTAGGGCGAGGGTTCCGGTGTGCTCATGGGGGTGGCTGGCCGAAAGGCGCGAGCAGAACGACTCCGGTCGCTACCTTGATCAGGTGCGTGCCGTGGCGGCCTGGAAGCGGCACGTCGGTGCGGTCCTGACGTTGGGCGCGGTCGTGGCGGGTGTGCTCGCCTGGGGCGCGGTACCCGCCAAGGCCAGTGCCGGCGTGGCGGCTGCCGGCGCCGTCTCGGCGCGGCATGTGGTCATCGTGGGGATTGGCGGGCTGCTTTGGAGCGACGTATCGCCTAGGACTACGCCTGTGTTGTGGCGGGTCGCGGAGCAGGGGGCTGTGGGGTCGCTGGATGTGAGCGGGGTGGGGGAGCGGACGTGTCCCGTGGATGGGTGGCTCACGCTGAACGGGGGAGCGCGGGCGGCGTTGCCTGGGTCCGCTGGCGGGGCGTGTCCTGCGGGGCCGGCGGTGGTGCGGCGGTCGGGGCTGATGGCTGGCGGGATTCCGGTAGGCGCCAGGGTGCCGGAGCTGAGCGGGATCGAGTCTTACAACGCGCGGTTTCACTGGGAGCCGCAGTGGGGGCTGCTTGGGTCCTCGCCGGGGAAGGGGCGGTGCGTCACTGCGGTGGGGCCCGGGGCGGGGCTGGCGGCGGCTGGGCGGAACGGGTGGATGCGCGGGTACCTGCCTGATCCGCCGAGCCTGAGTCCAGTCGTGTTGGGGGAGTGCGCGCTGACTGTTGTTGATCTTGGGTCGCTACCGGTGGGTGGGGGGCCCGGTGTGCGGCGGGCGGCGGTGCGGCGGGACGACGCTGAGTTGGCGGCGATCCGGGGCGGGATGCCTGCGGGGGCGACGTTGATGGTGATCGCGCCGGGGGACGGACGGGTGCCGCATCTGCGGGTGATCATCGTTGATGGGCCCGGGTACCAGGATGGGGTGCTGGGCGCGGCGTCGACCAGGGAACCGGGGCTGGTGCTGCTCACGGACCTGACGCCGACGGTGCGGGCGTGGTTCGGCAGCGGGATACCCGCGGCCGCGGTGGGGTCGCCGCTGACCAGCGGCCAGAGGGACGGCAGCCTGGGCGCTACGGTCGGCATGCTGATCGGCCAGGACACCGCCGCGCAGGTGTACCGGACCACGGTGACGCCGTTCTTCCTGGTGATCGGGTTCGGCTACGCGGCGCTCTTCGCGCTCATCTGGGTCGTGCCGTGGGACCGGGGGGAGGACCGGGGCCGGCGGCGCCGGGCGATTGCCCGCCCGGTGGGGCTGTGGGCCGCGTCGGTGCCGGCCGGCACGTTGCTGGCCGGGCTGCTGCCGTGGGCGGCCCTGCCGCACCCGGCCGCCGCGCTGTACTCGCTGGCGGCCGGCTGGGCGGCGATCGTGGCGGGCATCGCCCTGGCCGGGCCGTGGCGGCGCGATCCGCTCGGGCCGGCCGGCCTGGTCGCGGCCGTCACCGTGGGGGTGATCGCGCTGGACATGATGACCGGGTCGCACCTGATGCGGGAAACGCCGTTCGGCCTGTCTGCCCTGGTGGCGGGCCGGTTCTACGGCCTGGGTAACAACGCGGTGGTGATGTATGCCGCGGCCGGGATCCTCTGCGCCGCGTGGCTGGGCGGCACCGCGTTGCGCGCCGGGGCCCGTGGCGGGGCCCTCGCCGTGATGGGGGCGGTCACCATCGTGGTGGTGGTCGCGGCGGCATGGCCGGGCTTCGGGGCCAAGGTGGGCGGCACCATCGCGATGGTTCCCGGCTTCGTCGTGCTGCTCGCCGCCGCGGGCAGCGTGCGGTTGCCCCCACGCCGCTGGGCACTCGTCGCGGTCAGCGGCCTGGCGCTGGTCACCGCTTTCGCGCTGATCAACTACCTCGTTCCCGACACGGGCCACTCGGACATCGGCCACTTCGCCGGACAGGTGCTGCACGGCGGTGCCGGGCCGACCCTGCGCCGCAAGATAGCGGCCAACCTGGGATCGCTGACCGCGAACCCGTTCGTCCTGGTGATCCCGGTCGTGGTGATCGCGGCGGGAGCCGTGGTGGCGCCGCCGGCCCTGCTACGCGCGGAACCGGTCGCCCGGGCCTACCGCGCAATCCCGTTGCTGCAGCCCGCCCTGTCGGCGATCTGGCTGGTCGGGGTGCTGGGCTGGCTGTTCGAAGACTCCGGCGTCACCGTGCCCGCGGCCGCGCTTCCGTTCCTGTTGCCGCTGGTGGTGGTGATCCTTTCCACGGTGTCCCGCGACGGCACCCCGGCGGGTACCGGCGAGCGGGAACCTGCTGCCGCGGCCGTTTGACCGTTATCGCCAGGTCCACGGATATCGTTGAACTTTGGCTGAACGACTGGTGTGGAGGGTTGTGTGAAGTACCGCGCGTCCCGGGTGCTCGCCGGGCCGATACTGCACCTGCTGTGGCGGCCCGACGTCACCGGTGGTGAGCACATCCCGGCCACCGGCGGCGCGATCCTCGCTTCCAACCACCTGTCGCTGGTCGACTCGATCTTCCTGCCGCTTGTGCTCGCCCGTCCGGTGACCTTCGCCGCCAAGTCGGAGTACTTCACCGGGAAACGTCCTGGCCAGCGGATCGCGGCCGCGTATTTGCGGGCCACCAGGCAGCTGTCCGTGGACCGTGCCGGTGCCCGCGCGGCGCAGGAGACCCTGCAGGCGGCGCTGGGGCTGCTGCAAGCGGGGGAGCTATTCGGCATCTACCCGGAGGGCACCCGGTCACCAGATGGCCGGCTCTACCGTGGCCGGACCGGGGTCGGCTGGCTGGCCCTGGCCTCGGGCCTGCCCGTCATTCCGGTTGCCATGGTCGGCACGGACCGGGTGCTGGCGCCCGGGCACACCGTCCCGTCCCTACACCGGGTCGGCATCCGGGTTGGCGAGCCGCTCAGCTTCGAGCAATACCGGGACCACCGGCCCGCGGCCCAGGCCCGCAGGGCAATCACCGACGAGATCATAAAGGCCATCGGCGGCCTGTCCGGGCAGGAGTACGTGCCGATGTACGCGTCGGTGCGCAAGGAGGAACTGGCCACGCAGGCAACCGAGCGGGGCCGCTGAACCCCTGGCCGCCGACGGCAGGCCCGGGCGGGTTCAGTCCTGGCCGTCTGCGGGCGGCCGGTTGTCGGTTCCCCGTACCGGCGGGAACAAGCGGAACGCGTCGTCCATGTCGGTACGCGATCGCATGGCCGGGAAACTCTCGGTGCTGTCGCCCGGGTTTGACGGGGGGTAGGAGCGCTGGTCCGCACCGGAACCCACGGCGGGGAAGTTTTCGGTGCTGTCCGCCGGGCCGGCGCCGTCGGTATCCGCACCGCTCGGGCTGTCCGGTCGGCTGGCCGCTGCCGACCGGCTCCCCCACGTGCTCGGGGTGCCCGGCTGGCTGGCCGCCGCCGGCCCGCCGCCCCACGTGGTCGCGCCGCTCGGGTTGCTCGGCTGGCTGGCCGCCGCGCCGGGAGCCGGTGCAGGGCTTGCCCCGGCGGGCGGCACGGCGAGGAAGGAGTCGGTGATCTCCCACGGCGGGACGCCCGTCTTCGGCCGCGTGTCGCTCGTCTCGGGCTTCGCTGTCGCTGGCTTCGCCGCGCCGGGCCTGCCTGCCGTGGGGAGCGCGGCGCCGGTGCCCGGCTGGCCGCCCTTCGCCAGACCGGGACCGCTCGCGGGGCCGTCCGCCGGGGGGAGGGCTGGCCCGGCTGGGCTGCCACCGGATGGCCTGGCACCAATCGTCCCGGCACTCCAGGTGGCGGCGCCCGCCGTGCCGGGATCCGCCGGAGGCTTGATCGCCCGGGGGAACGGGCCGCGCTCTGACTGTGCGGCGCCGGGCACGCTGGGCTCTGTGGCTGGCCGCGGAGCCGGCGGGAACGGTGGCTGGTTGGCACGGGCAACTGGCCAGTCCAGGCCGCCAGCCGCGGGACCGGCCCCGGAGCCGGCAACGCCGCCGCCGGCCGGGCCCGGGACTGCCAGGCCGCCGGGCGGCGTGCCCCCGTCTGCCCTGGCAGTACCACCTGCCTGGCGGGCCGTAGAACTGCCGAGCCGCCTGGGCAGGGCGAGACTTGGCCTCCTGGCTGGCGGAACGCCCGGCTGGCTGGCGGCCGATGGGCCTGCGGCGGCCGATGCGCTTGCGTCCGTCGAGGCGGCGCCGGCCGACGGACCGCTGCCGACGGCGCCGGCGGGCGGACCGTTGCCCGCCTGGGCAGCGCCGGTGGCTCCCAGGACCGGGCCGGGTTCGGCCTGGGCCGCGCGGAACGGCTCCACCCCCGCTCCGGTGTTCCACGCGTAGTCTGGCCGGTTCTCCGGGGGCCTTGGCTGCTCGGGCGAATCCGGCTGAGGCGGCACCAGCCCGGCGGCGGGCACCGTCCGGGCCCCGCCGGGGCGGCCGCTCTCACGGCCGGGCCGGGCGTTCGGCTCGTCGGGCGGCGGAACCGGGGGATGCAGCGCCGCCGCCTTGGGACCGCCCGGCCATTCTTGCTGCGCTATCTCCTCCCAGGACGGCAGTGCCGAGCGCACCTGCTCGGGGATGGGCAGTGAGCCCGCTCCGCTGTACGAAGGCGCGGGCGCCTGGGCCCAGGGCAGTTCGCTGTTCGGTTCCGGTGCGGGCTCCCAGGGGGGCCGGCCGGATACCTGCTGCGGCGACCGCGGCTGGCGCGGTGACTGGGTCAGCCGGCTGCTCATCCGTGCCGCCCCCGCGGCGCCGGAGGTCGGCTCCGGGCCGCTTGCCGCCTCACCGGCCGGTGGCGCCGGCGGAGCCCCGTGGAACGCACTGCCCGGAATCGCCGTGCCGGCCGCGGCCTTGGCGGCCGGGTCTCGCGAGATCATCGCCCATGGCGGCAAACCGGTTCCGGCGGCAGCAGGCTCAGTCATGCCAGGCGTGCCCTCCCCGGTGGGGGAGGCGTCCTGCGCGGTCGCCCCCGCCGCCGAGCCGAGCCCTGCGCGCGGTCCAAGGCCTGCCGAGGATCCAATGCCAACGGACAGCCCGAACCTCCCCGAAGGATCGCTTGCTGCCGAAGCGCCGAGTCCTGCTGCGGGCCCAAGCCCCGCGGGAGGACTGATCCCTCCCGGCTGGCTGGTCCCCGCCGCACCGGGCCCGGCCGGAGGACCGCTCTCTTCCGCAGGCCCGAGTGCTGCCGGAGGGGTGATTCCGGCCGGCGGAGTGATCCCTGCCGCGCCGAGCGCGGCAATCCCGCCAGAGCCGGCCGACGCCGGGCCCGCGAACCCCGACGACGCCGATCCGGTGAAGCCAGAGCCGGTGAACCCCGAACCGGTGAAGCCAGAGCCGGTGAACCGCGAGCCGGACCCGGTGAAGCCAGATCCGGTGAAACCGGCCGCGGAACCCGTGAACCCAGAGGACGCCGACCCGGTGAAGCCGGACGCACCCGGTCCTCCGGCCGCCGGGCCGAGCGGCGCCGCGATGAAGCCGGCGGGCTCAAGCTGCGGCTCGCCTGCGTCGGCATCCGGCAAGCTGGCCCCCGCCTGCCCGCCGGCGGGTGAGCCCTTCTTCGCCGAACCACGCGCCGCGGACTTGGCCGCGACCGGCTTGCGAACCGGAGGCTGGACCGCCGCCCGCACCTCGGCGAGGCGCGCGGAGCGTGCGTTCCGCCGCCGCCATGCTGTGAGCGCGAAAATCAGCCCGAGCAGCAGCACGAAGACCACGCCCGCGATGATCGCGTCCTTGATCAGTGTGCCGCGGATGTTCCGGTGTATCGGGCTGCTGTGCACCGCCGGCTGACTGGGTGCCGCCTGGCCGGCCGCGCCCGAGGCCGCCGGCTTGGGCACGCTCTCGGCGATGGCCGCCGCGGCGACGAGCGCCCTGGCCGCATCGACGGTGCCGAAACCGGACCCGTCGGCCCGCCCGCCGGGTGGGTGGTACACCGTGCTCGTGGTGAGCGCGTGGGTGATCTGCGCCGGGGTCAGCGTGGGGAACTGGGCCTGGATGAGCGCGACGATGCCCGCGACCATCGCGCTCGCCGCGCTGGTGCTGTTGAGCTGCGGGTAGGTGCCGGACGGGCTGGCCGCGGCGACGCCGGCCCCGGCCGCGGTCACCGTGACGTACGGCTGGTGGCTGCTGAACGGCGCCTTGTTGAAATGCCGGTCGAAGGCACCCACGGCGATGACCCCGTGGTAGGCGGCCGGATAGTTCACCGCGTCGCTGCCAGCGCCGTTGTCGCCCGCGGGGGCGACGACGACCACATGCTTGGCGAGCGCGTAGTTGACGGCCGCGCGCTCGGCGGTGCTGCCGCCCGAGCCGGGCGCACCGGACGTGGTCACCGGGTCGAGGGGCAGGTCGATGACGTTCGCGTGATGCCGGACGGCCCAGTCGATACCGCGGGCAATGGCGTTCGGCAGTCCGGCGGCAATGGTCTGGTTGGACAGCGACGGGTCGTTGCTTTCCAGCGTCACCCGAACGGAGAGGATCTTGGCCGCTGGCGCGATGCCGATAATCCCATTGGCCTGGTTGGGACCGTGCCCGTGGCCGGCGATAAGACTGGCCACCTCGGTGCCGTGAATCCCCCAGAACCGCCCGCCGGGCGCCTCCCCCGAGTTGGTGTAATCACGGCCGGTGGTGACCGAGCCGGTTAGGTCGGCCTGCGCCGGGTTCACCCCGGTGTCGAGCACCGCGACGGTGACGCCGGAGCCGCGCGTTGTCTCCCATGCATTGGTGACGTGAAGGGTACGCAGCCACCATTCATTCCGGCGTGCCTGATCGGCAAGCGCGGGTGAACCGGATGCCGCGATAAATGCCAGGCTGAGTCCCACTGCGATGCCGACTCGCGCGCGATGGCGGAAACCGCGTGAAACGCCAGCCTGCGCGCGTTCGGAGAGACCATGCAGCACTGCGGTCCTCCTCCGGGGGTGCACCTGCGCATTCTGTCATGTTCATGGCTGTTTCGTGGCCAGAGCTGACGGCCTGACCGGGCTTGACCCGGGTTTTCCTTGCCTATTCCGGCGCCATGGCGCAGCCGTGGCGGCTAGCCCGGCGGTGCCGCCGCCAGCCGGACGTGCGCGCCGGGGGGGAGGCCCAATTGCTGCGCGGCGTCGCCCGCGTTGACCGCGAGCGAGATCAGCCCCGCGCTGTCGGTGAACGCGACCAGTTCGCCGGGCGCGACGGCCGCGAAAGTCTCCAGGTAGGGCACGGTGAGCTGGCGGCGGCCGCAGCGGACCACAAGCTGGGAGCCAAACCCGATCCCGATCCGGTCGGCGTCGGACGCCGCGATGGACAGCTGGACATTGCCGAACCGGTCCACCGACATCACCTCGCCCTCGGCCTCGCCGTCGTGCACGCGACTGGTCGGCGCGGGCAGGGTTACCAGATCGCCAGTATCCAGTTCGGTGCCCACCGTGGCGAGGTCCGTGCCCGCGGCGAGATGCGCCGCCACGGGAAGGAAAATGTCACGGCCGTGGAACGTCTGCGACACCGGGTGCAGCCAGAGTTCACCGTTGGTGAGCTGGAACGCGCGCCGCACGCCCCCCAGCGCCCCGGCAGCCCACGAGAGCAGCCCGTTGTCCGGGCCCACCAGGATGGCCTCGCCCGCCTCGACCGCGATGCCGCGGCGCGCGGTGCCCACGCCGGGGTCGACGACCGCGACGTGCACGGCAGCCGGCATGTACGGCATGGTCTGCGCGAGTACGGCGGCGCCGCGGCGCACGTCACCGGGGGGAACCAGGTGGGTGATGTCGATGATCCGCACCCCGGGGGCGATCCTGGCGGCGACTCCGTGGCAGGCGGCGACGAATCCGTCGTCAAGCCCGTAGTCGGTGAGGAGCGTGAGGCAGTCGAAGGTGGTCACGAACGGTGAGCGTACGACGCGCAGCCCGTTGCCGGAAGCCCTGGGTTCATCACAAGCCTTGCCGGCCGCTGTCGGAAGGCCGGTAGTACTGCCTACGATGGAGGGTCCGGCGGGGTTTCGCCGGCGGGGGAAGCGGTCACGGGAGGGCGTGAGGCAGATGACAGCACTGTCCGAGCGCGAGATGCGGGTCCTCTCGTTCGAACGGCACTGGTGGCGCCAGCCGGGCGCCAAGGAACAGGCGATCTCCGACCAGCTTGGGCTGTCCGCCACCCGCTACTACCAGATGCTCAACGAGCTCATCGACCGCCCGGAAGCGATGGCTGCGGATCCGGTCCTGGTCAAGCGGCTGCGCCGCCAGCGCTCGCGCCGCGAGCGGATCCGCTCGCCCCGGGCCGAGCGCGGGGAGGGCGGCGCCGCGTGACGCCACCTCGGGTGTCGATCCCCGAAGGTGCGATCCCCGAAGGAGTGACCCCCGAGGGCGCGGCCGGCCTCGCCGCGATCGTGGCAGATCCCGGCCACGCGCTGATCGCCCTTGACTTCGACGGCACGCTCGCGCCGATCGTCTCCGAGCCCTCCGCGGCGCGGCCGCACCCGGATGTGCTGCCCGCCCTGCAGCGGCTCGCTACCGGTATCGGCACCCTTGCGATCATTACCGGGCGCCCCGCACCGGTCGCCGTGGAACTCGGCGGCTTCGCCGGCATCTCCGGCCTGATCGTGATCGGGCACCACGGCTTCGACCGCTGGGAGGCAGGCCGGCTCACCTCGCCGCCGCCGCCGCCCGAGGTCGCCGTGGCCCGCGCCCGGCTGCCCGGCGTGCTCGCCGCGGCCGGCGCCCCCGAGGGCACCCGGGTCGAGGACAAGGGCCACGCACTCGTGGTGCATGTCCGCCGGACCGCCGATCCGCAGGCCGCCCTGGCACGGCTGACCGGCCCGCTGGCGGAGTTCGCCGCCGAGACCGGGCTGGACTACCAGCCCGGGCGGATGGTCATCGAACTGCGGCCACCCGGCGTCAACAAGGGCACGGCGCTGACGGAACTGATCGCCGAGCGCAACCCCGCGGCGGTCCTGTTCGCCGGCGACGACCTCGGCGACCTGCCCGCCTTCGAGGCCGTCCGTGCCGCCCGGGCCGCGGGCCGCGCAGGTATCGCGGTGTACAGCGCTTCGGACGAGGTCAGCGCGCTCGCCGCGCACGCCGACCTGGTACTCGATGGGCCCAAGGAGGTCGCCGCCTTGCTGGCTGCGCTGGCTGAGGCCCTTCCTTCGCCGCCGCCTCCAGCGCGCTGAGCTGGGACGCCAGCCACCGCTGCGGTGGGCAGGCGGCGCTCGCCTGGGCAAGCAGGGCACCACGGCGTTTCCGTTCGGCACTGTTCATGCTCAGTGCCTCGTGCAGGGCCTGTGCCGTGGCGGAGACGTCGTAAGGATTCACGAGCAGAGCGCCCGGCGCCAGCTCCGCGGCCGCGCCGGCCTCGCGCGACAGCACCACGGCGCAGTCGCGCTCCGTCAGCAGCGGGCCCTCCTTGGCAACCAGGTTCATCCCGTCCCTGACCGGGTTGACCAGCAGCACGTCGGCCAGCCGGTACGCGGCGAGCGAGCGCGGATAGTCGTCGTTGACCTGCAGTACCAGCGGATCCCAGTCCTCGGTGCCGAACTCGTCCACGATCTCCCGCGCCATCCGCTGCACGCTGGCCGTGTACTCGCGGTACTCGGGCAGGTCGTGGCGGGACGGGTAGGCGAACGCCATGTGGGTGACCTTGCCCCGCCACTGTGGCCAGGTGATCAGCAGTTCGCGGTAGGCGGCAAGCCCACGGACGATGTTTTTGGACAGCTCGGTGCGGTCGATCCGCACGATCAGCTTGCGATCGGCCGCTACCTGGTTAAGCGCGGCCACGTGCGCCTGCACGTCGTCGGCCGCGGCCCGGTCGCGAAGCTGCGCCGCGTCCACGCCCAGCGGGTGGATGCCCACCGTGGTGGTGTGCCCGGCGTGCCGGACGGTCCGCGCGGCCCGGTCCACCTGGGCGCCGAGCACGGCCTCGCAGCAGTCGAGGAACGCGCTGGCCCAGCGCTCCGCGTGGAATCCGGCATGGTCGGCGCCGAGAATGCCCTCGAGAACCTCGCGCGCCACGTCGTCGGGCAGCAGCGCGAAGTAGTCCGGCGGCGCCCACGGGGTGTGCGAGAAGTGCGCGATCGCCAGGTCGGGGCGGCGCTGCGCGAGCATGCGGGGGACCAGGGTCAGGTGGTAGTCCTGCACCATGGCGCGAGTGCCCGTGCCCGGTGGCCCGGCTCCGTCGGCGAGCGCGTCCGCGAACGCGGCGTTGTAGGCACGGAACGAATCCCATTCCCGGCGGAACGCGAGCCCGAACAGGGGCTGGTTCGGGGTGTCGAAGAGCAGGTGGTGGATGAACCACAAGGTGGAGTTGGCGACGCCGTTGTAGGCCCGGTCGAACACCGGCGCCGGGATGTCGAGCATCCGCACCACGGACTCCGGCCCGCCCGCCACCGCAGCGCCGGCGCCGAGCGGCCCGTCCAGTTGCCCGTCGGCCGCGGCGCGGGCGGCGGCCCGGTCGGCGTCGTTCAGTGCCGCGCACACCCACAGCACCTCGGCGCGGCCCGCGAGCGCCGACAGCGCCGCCGCCACCCCGCCCCCGCCGCGGTGGCTGGTCAGCCTCCCGTCGTCGCCGAGGCTGAAGGACACCGGCCCCCGGTTGGATGCGATCAGTACCCGGCCCGCTGGTTCGGCGCTCATGGAACGTGAGGTTAGGGCATCCGACCGTCACCGCCCGGTCCCGGAACTCGTTTGCCGCCATCAGTTAAAGTTGTGAGCACAACTTCATAAAGCTCATCCAGAGGGGTGGAGGGATACGGCCCTTTGAAGCCCCGGCAACCACCGTGACGGCGAAGGCTACTTGTCGGCTTCGGCCGACTGCGCCAGAGTCCGCAGTGCTAGCCCAGGGGGCGACCCCTGGAACCCCGGGCGATGGCTGGGGTTGATGTTCTGGGGCGACCCCTGGAACCCCGGGGCGATGGCTGGGGTTGATGTTCTGGGGCGACCCCCTGGAACCCCCGGCATCGGCTGGGGTGTGCTGCACGGGTGCGGGCCTGCGCTTGGCGGGGCTCGTCATGGCAGGTGCCAACTCCGGCCCGCGGCTGTTCGGCCGCAGGGACAGATGAGGGAGAAAGGCCCCGCACCGTGACCACACCAGCGAGCACACCTTCCGGTTTCGGCTTCGCAAGTCACCTCTTCTGCCGCGAATGCGGCGCCACGTCCTCGCTCGGCGCCAGCCATGCGTGCGCGGAGTGTTTCGGGCCACTGGAAGTCGGCTACGAACTGCCACCGGTCACCCGCGCCAGCATCGAGGCCGGGCCCGCGAGCATCTGGCGTTACGCGAGCCTGCTGCCGGTGCCACAGGACGTCGCCGTCAGGCCAAACACCGACCCAGGCTGGACCAGGCTCGCCCGCACCGACCAGCTCGCCAGAGAACTGGGGCTGCGGACGCTGTGGCTGAAGGACGAACGCGGCAACCCCACCCATTCGTTCAAGGACCGGGTCGTGGCGGTCGCCCTGGCCGCCGCTGTCGAGATGGGCTACAAGGTGCTGGCCTGCCCGTCCACCGGCAACCTGGCCAACGCGGTGGCCGCCGCCGCCGCCCGGGCCGGCATCCGCTCGGTGGTGCTGATCCCGGCCGACCTGGAGCCGCAGAAGATCGCCGCCACCGCCGTCTACGGCGGCGCGATGGTGCCGGTCGAAGGCAACTACGACGACGTGAACCGGCTCGCGTCCGAGCTTGCCGACGACCGCGAGGACTGGGCGTTCGTCAACGTCAACGTGCGCCCCTACTACGCCGAGGGTTCCAAGACCATCGGCTACGAGATCGCCGAGCAGCTCGGCTGGCGGCTGCCGGAGCAGATTGTGGTGCCCGTCGCATCAGGCGCCCAGCTCGTCAAGATCGACAAGGCGTTCCGTGAGCTGATCGAACTCGGGCTGGTGGCCGACACCAAGTACCGGGTGTTCGGTGCGCAGGCGACCGGGTGCTCGCCGGTGGCGGCCGCGTTCCGCGCGGGGCACGACGTGGTACAGCCGGTCAAACCGGCCACGATCGCCAAGTCGCTGGCGATCGGCAATCCCGCCGACGGCCCGTATGTGCTCGATGTCGTGCGGCGCACCGGTGGGGCGGTGGCTGACGTCGGCGACGAAGAGGTAGTGCATGCGATACGCCTGCTCGCCGAGACCGAAGGCATCTTCGGCGAGACCGCGTCCGGGGTGACGCTCGGGGTGCTGCGCCGGCTCATTACCGACGGCCTGCTCGACCCGGGCGCGGAAACGGTCATCATCAACTCGGGCGACGGCTTGAAGACCCTGGACGCGGTGGCGTCCGGGGCACCGGCCGGGCCCTCGGCGATCCGGCCCACGCTGGAGGCGTTCGAGGCCTGGGAGTCGTCGCGTGCGGTGTGACCGCGCATCCTCGTTCGTGATCGTGACTTTTGCT
>Ga0207692_10000637_pt1 | contig 12322 bp, 23 predicted proteins | sample LARL52metaG_FD_184345 | JGI IMG/M metagenome (GOLD analysis project Ga0207692, IMG submission 184345) | Corn, switchgrass and miscanthus rhizosphere microbial communities from Kellogg Biological Station, Michigan, USA - LAR L5-2 metaG... | ecosystem: Host-associated > Plants > Roots >...
CGAAAGAGCTGATTGCGTCGACCGTGCCGGCCGCGACCTGGTTGGCGCTCGAGGCGAGCCCAAATTCGTTATTCAAGGCCTGACGCGTCACGTCTCCGACGAGCGCCAGCGATGACGTATAGGCGTCTTTTGCGTGATCGAGGCCGGCGATCGCCACGGTGTCGCCGGCCGCGGTGGCACTCGCGCCGAGCGAGAGGGCCGCGCTACCGATGTCCGTTGCGGCCTGCAGGCCTGCGCCACCCAAAGCGATCGCACCGGGGTCGATGGAATTGAGGATGACCGAGTTGCCGGTACCGTACACGGCCGGGCCGGCGATGTTCCCGCCGGCGAGCTGCGTGTTGGTGACGGTCGAGGTGCTCTGCGTGGTCTGAGAGTGCGAGCCGCCGCCGCCAAAAAGGTCGCCTAGAAAACCCATTCCGGCCTACTTCCGCCCGCCGCGGCCGCGAGCGCCGGAAGCTGCGTGTGCAGTGATGAGCTGCTGCACGCTGCCGATGCTATTGAGTCGACCGTTACGCGCGGCCTGACCGAGCAGCCCGGCCGTGTGTGCGTTGTTCGGGTTGAGTGTCGCGCCGACCTGCCGAGACGTGCCGACTGGTCGCACCGGAAAGCGATTGCCGTTGATCGGCTGAGTGCGCGACGGAAAAATGGGACGGGATGCCATAGGTCACCGTACGAGTTTGACTGCGATGACCGCGATCGCGAGAAACACGAGCACAGTCTCGAGGTTGATGGATGCGCCGAAGCCACCAGGAGCCGCGAGACCTGACACCGGCGGGGCGGTGATAGGTTGCGTGACCGCGCTGTTGCTCGCGCCGGGGCTGCTGATGATCTGATTGTTGGTGATGCCGCCGAAGCCCTGCGTGAACGGTGTCGAGAAGTTGGACTTGTCCGTTGTATCGGAGCTGGCCGCGGCACTGATCCACCCCGAGCCCGATTGTGCAGAGGACTGTTGCTTGTCTCCGCCGACCGATTGCCCGCTCGATAGATCGTTGCTGTAGCCAGCGCCGCCGCTCTTGCCGGGCGATCCGGTGCCGCCGCTCTGTCCGAAGTAGCTCGCCAGCGATCCGTAGTTGCCGCTGTAGTAATCCGCTGCGAGTGACGCGTAGTCCGTCATGGGGGCGCGCCTCTAAAGCGCGCCCTTGCGCATGACCAGGATCACCGCGACGATCGCCGCCAGGATCAGAAGCGTTTTGTTTCCAGAGGCCGTCGCCGTCACGCTCGCCCCTGCAGGGGTTGCACCATAAGGAAGGCTGACGCCGGCGGGATAGCCGGACTGGTAGTAACGCGGGTCATTGATCTGGTACCCGCGTTGGATCGCCTGCGAGTCGACGTACGCCGTGACGCCGGTCTGAAAAATCGAAGCGATCGCGGCCGCGTAGTTGGTTCCGCCCGAGCTGCTCGAGTCGTCACCTGATGCGGTCGTGTCGTTTCCGTAGCCTGAAGCCATCGCGAACTCCCTCGAGCCCAGGGGCGCGCTCGAGCGCCCCGGCCCGCGGTTTGGGTATTAGAGACTGCCCAGCGTGCTGTACACGTCGGTGAAGCACGTATGGGTGCCCGCACCGCTCTGCGTGAACAGAAACTGATAGTTGGACGGGGTGCCGTCCGGCCGTCGCGTTGGGTAGGCGTCGCTCTGGTCGCCGTCCATCAGCGGGTCCCACACATACATGTTGGACTGAGCTACGCGGCCGTAGTCCAGCTCGATGTAGGAGTTGAGAGCCGAGGCGACCGTCTCGAACACGTCCAGCGAGTCACGCTTGATGCGCAGCGAGGTGAGCACGCTCGAGAAGATAATCAGCCGCTTGATGAGGCTGTTGCCGCTCGATCCGTAGTTCACATCCGCCTGGAACTCTGCGGCCGAGGTCGCAATGATCGTGGTTGGGATGAGCGCACGGATCAGCGGGAGAGTTGCGGGGTCAAATCCGGCCGCCGGCGAGAGCGCCAGGGGGCTGCGGAGCTGCACCCACCAATCTTGTGTTGGTGCCACACCTGCGCCGAGGTCGGTCTCGACAGTAAAGTCGGTGACGCCGGCGGCATTGGTGACGATCGCGCCGAGTAGCTGCCCGTGGATCGAGCGAGAGGTCGGCTCAGTGAAGTCGACAGTGAGGAAACCCGCGGTGTTGTTGAGCGTGATGTACCGCTGCAGCAGGTTCAGGTTGCTACCGGAGATGTCCCCGAAGACCACCTTACCGTTGAGTCGCACGCGAATCGCGTTGATGTTGGAAATCGCGTTGCCTCCGCCCAGGACCAGGAAGAAGCGCTCAATGACGTTACCCAGGACGAGCTTGGAGCTGGCGACAGCGCGCGAGCTGGCGGCAACGTTCTGGAACGGCTCGCCGTGACGGATAAATTGCATGGTGAGGTGACCTTCGGGGGTTGTGTTGGAGCCCTGTTAGGCACCGACCACGGCAGCGCGGACCGATTGGATACGGAACACGAGCGCGATGGTGACGGCAGCGACCAGAGCAGTGACGAGATAGCCTTTCATGTGTGCCTCAGATTGGTTGAGTGAGCGGCGCACACGCTAGGGGTCGGTTCCGGTCGACCGGAAGGCCTCGGCCGGAAGTCCCGGAACCAACATGTTGGAACTGTGGAGCGGTTCACATCCGCCGGCGACAGGACGCCGGCGCGAGTGTGATAGGGGTCACCCGCAGCGGCCGCAAGATCCGTCTTTTTCGAGCGGCCTGCCGCAACTGCCGCAGCGGTTACTGCTTCCGAAGGTCACCACACCGCGGGAGAGTTGCTTGGTGCGTTTGTTCAGCTCGAGGTACTCGAGGTCATGGAGTGCGGCGATCTCCTGGGGGTCGACCCTGAGATAGCGCGCCATATACACCTCGTCACTCTCGAGGTTCATCCGTCCGCAGTGGATCGCGGTCGCGTTGCCCATGATGCTCTTGTCGCTCTCGGCCGGCCGTTGCGTGATCGCGAACACTCGGCCGTAGCGGAATTTCCGGTGCTTCCGCACTATCTCACCCCACCCTCGGGTTGCCTTGCCGGGGTTGGTCACGTCCGCGAGCTCGTCCACCACCAGGTCGCTGTGGGGATGCGATCGCATCCACACATAAGCGAGCTTGCAGAAGGTGACGAAGTGCTCGACGGTCACCGGCCCGGTGTACGCGATCCGCTCCGGGAGGCCTTCGCGGTGCCGCACCTGGTGCGTGACCAGCTCGCCCAGCTCGCGGAGGCTTCGGAACGGTGCGAGCTGTAGCGCCGGCAGGAAGTCGTAGCCGGAGTCCCACACCAACAGGCGCGGCGATGCGCGCACCTGTTGGATGACCCAGGCCGTTTTACCGCTACCGGCCGCTCCGGTGACGGCGATCGCCTGGCCTTCAGTGGGCCGCGGTCTGTGAGGCCTCGCCGGCTTTCTCCTGGACACGGGCCGGGAGGTAGCGACCGTTGGAGTCGCGGCGAGCTTGTGCGATTTCAAAGGCAACACCTGCGACGGTCAGCAGCGCGAGATACTTCGGCGGGATGATGTTGTCCGGGAACCAGAGCAGCAGCGCCTCGGCCATCGCGCCGGCGAGCTTGCCCGATTCGGCCGGAGTCACGCGCCATGCCGGCACCAGGGAGACGGCACCCAGGTCGACCAGCTCGCCGCACAGCAGCTTGTATCCGGCCCGGATCTGGTCCTCGGTCGGCCCGGCCGGCGGGCCGGCCAGCGCTCCGGCAGCTCCCGGAGCTGGTGCCTCGAGGTCGACCGGTGCGCCTGCCGTAGCTGCGGAGGCTTCAGCCTCGAGGGAGGCCGGAGTATCGGCATCAAACACGGGGTTTACTCCAGGTCCAGCAGGGGACGCCACGGCCGCGATGTCGCCGGGGTGCCGCTCGAGTGTGACGAAGCGCTCGCCGGCGCCGCTGGCTTCGCCGGCGCCGCCGTTGGCGGGTTCTCTTTTTTGGAAGCGTCCGCGGATGCGGGGGCGGGGGTCCATAGTTTTGCGTTCCTCAACACATACTCGTTGGTGTTGGTGTTGCCGTCAGCGCCGATCCGGCCGTGATCCGGACACTCGAGGTAGTGCTTTCCGGAAAAGACCGTCTTGCGCTCCGGAGCGCCGCGGGGTCGGAACCGGAACACTTTCGCGGTGCGCTTGCAGTCTTTGAGGGGACAGGCCACCTCTCCGACCGGCTCGTTACGTTGCTTCATGATCGGGAGGCCTCCGGCCCGGCCGGGGCCGTGTATGTGATGGCGATCACAAACGTTTGTGTCGTGCTGTCTCGGCCAGGGAGAGCACCTGGACCGGCCCGGCCGGCGATTCGGTCGAGGCCGCGATCGCCGCCTCGATCAGCGCCACACGGTCGACCAGGTCCTCGAGACCCAGGACAAGAGCCTTGACCAGCGGGAGAGCTTCGAGCAGTCCCGGAGCGAAGGTGCGAAGCGTGGGAGAGGGTTTGACCTGACCCAGCAGTCTCGAGAGTTGGCGGCACGTCGCCACCATGGGCTCAGTGTCGGCATGTTCGTTTTGTGGAGTGGTGCTCACAGGGGCCGGAGCCTGTCGCTGGAGAGCTACTCGGCGCGGTGCGGCCTATCACATATCGCGTTGCAGGATGTCGATTCTGTGGAGCAGTTCCGTCTCCTTTCCCGCTCGCTCTCTTGCCGGAGGGTGCCGCCGGCCGTCCGGCCGGTGGGAGGGGCCGCGCCCCTCCAGGGGGGTCGGGATTGCGCGCCGCTAGGCGCGGCCAGGGGGGGCGCAGCCCCCCGCAATCGGGAGGTGACAACCGACAGGGATGTCTCCTTCTCTCCCCTCCGGCTCTCCCAAGAGCCATCTATAGATGGGATTAGATGGTCCGACATCTAAGGCCGGTTTGTCCGACATCTAACTCAACACGACATCAGCCGCGCGTGTCAAATCCCATCTATAGATGGCTCTTGGGAGAGCCGGAGGGGAGAGAAGGAGACATCCCTGTCGGTTGTCACCTCCCGATTGCGGGGGGCTGCGCCCCTTTTTTCAGCTCAGGCGCACGGGGAGAGGTCGGCTACTGCCGATTTTTGGGGATGAGGCCTTGCAGGATCGCGCGCACCGCGGTCGGCCCAGCTCGAGACGGTGGCCCGCGGGAGGGGCTCCCGCTTTCTGCCCCTCCCGCAACCGCTGGTAGCTTGGGGGGAGCTGAGTCAACACGGACTGACTCAACACGTTGGCCGGCGCGTTCACGCTGCGCAGCCTGCCAGCGTTCGTGACGCTCCTTGGCGAGCAATCCGAAGGTGCCGGCGAGCCGGAATAGTTGGTCGGTGACGTGGCGGATGGCAGTTTGACTCTCGAAGCCTCCCGCGGTCTTCACTCGCACCTGTACCGTCGTGATGACTTTCATCGCAGCGAGCGCACGCAACCAACGCTCGATTCTGCGGAGGCTCAGAGCACCGCGGATCGGCTTGCCGAACGCGAAGCCGAACAGCTCGAGCACGCTGCGACGGTGCCAGCGCCCCTCCTCCTCGATCGGTGGCCGGCCGAGGAAGCCGCGACGGATGTCCATGCTCGAGAGCAACGCCACGATGACGCACAGCAGGCTATCGGCACCGTCCGACCGCAAACTCCTCTGCCGATCTATCGCCGCACCTTGCTCGTCGTAGAGCGACGGGATGCGCTGCGCGAAGTAATCCCACAGCGGGCCGCTGCGGGATTCAAACTCCTTGCAATACCGTGCGATTGTGGTGGCGAGGACTCGAGGGGGAGGACTGCCGTAGCTCCTCCGGGGTTGGGGATGCCGATAGCTCGCGCCGAGCTTCAAGAGCGCACCTGCTCAGTGACCATGCCGCTCCCGGTCTTGAGTGCCATAGGCTGCGCCCACCTCCCACGCGAGCTGCGCAAAGCACCCGCGGCAAAGCGTGATGGGACTATGCCCGGTGTCGACGAGCTGCACGCACGAGGTCGGTTTGGGGGGGCGGGGACAGCGGTCGCAGTAGCCAGCGATCAGGCTGACCAATACGGGGCCGCTGTCCCACACGGGAGTGCTCACTCGTCCGCGCTCCACGGCCACCAGTGCAGCTCGATACCTGCATAGGAGCTTTGCGGAGGGCCTCGCCACCAAGTGAGCTGCAGGATGGTACCGAACAACACAACACTCCATTCCCTGTAGCCTGCGTTGTCGGAGTGATAGAAGCGTTTCATGATGGCTGCGCCCTGACGCGTACCTGCAGCTCGTCAATTGCCGCTAGGATGGCAATCGCGTGAGCTGCAACGCCGAAAGGGGGAGCGCCGGCAGACTCCATGCAGGCAACACCTATGCTCGCCTCAGTGAGCAGGATTGCCAGCTCTGCCATTCGCTCCTTGTCGGTACCGCAGGCCTCCACCAGATACATGAAGCGCTCCCTGCTCATCCTGTCTCTCCCGTCTCCACCCACGGCCAGCTCGCCACGTTGGCCTCCCCGAGTGCAGCGTCGAGGATGCCGATCGCGCGGACGATCTGGCTTGCCTGCTCGTCGCGAAGGTGACGCGGCCGGTGTGGATAGAGCACCGCAAGGGCCTCTGAGTGGCCGGTTTTCTCTGCGAAGCGCTTCAGAGCTGCAGCGTCGCCCGGTTCTAACTCCAACGTGATGCGGATCATGTTGGTGTGCCTCCTTCCTTCAGTGTCAAACGGAGCTGGACGCCGTGCACCGCATAGTCGTTGACGATCGGCTCGCCGTAGGAGCAATCAAGCATGCTCAGTGCGAGCTTCGAGTCGATGTCAATGAACGTGCGGCCGTCGATTTCCACGATCATGCGAGCCGACCGCGGCGGGACCGCAGCGCGCCGACGGCGCGCCCGGTCGATCCGGTAGAAGGTCGCGATGGTCACGGCTACGGCCACGGTGTCGATGATGAGCGCTACAACGCCGTAGTTCATCGCTGCACCGTGCGCACACAGGGAGGAGTTGGGAAGTCCCCGCTGACCTTGATGGGAACGCCGCACACCTGCAGGGGCCGGACCGCGAAAAACGCGCTCTGTCCCTTCTTCAGGTACCACTCGAAGGAGTAGGGCGTCGGGCTCAGGATGCGCTCGATCGCCTGATTGACGGTGAAGGTGCCGCGGATCGCAGGCACCGGTGTGTGGGGGTCCACCTCCGGGAAGTTGAAAAGCCAATAAGTGTGTGTGTCGACCGCGATCTGCATCAGTTGGTCAAACATGGTGCCGGCCGGTAGGTCGACCTTGATGAGTTGGCAGGGCGTGCCGCACACAGCGGCCCACGCCACGACCTGAGCGAGTGCAACCATAGGGTGCCTCCATTCCATGAGGACACCCCGGCCCGCGGAGGCCGAGAGTGGCGCGCGGGTCGGGGCTGGTAGATCACCGTGGGTTGTCCCCGGTGAAACGCGTGAGGAGCTGGTCGAGCGAGTCGATCATCTCCATGCACACGGCACGCTCCGGCCGGCTCAGACACGCATATTGCGTGGCTTCCTTGAGCACCTGCCGCAACGTAGTCGCGGAGTCGAAAGTGAGGGGAGCTGAGAGGTTGAGGGTGCGGAAAAGGCCTGTGCTGGCCGTGTCCTGCTGGACTGCTGTCTGCATGATCGTCTCCAGATGTGACGCGATACCACTCGCGCCGGCCCGCCTCAAAAGGGGGGGCGGTTCCCCTGGTGTGGTATTCCCCGAAACGCCGGCATCTGGAGCACGTTGGGCCTTGATGACGAAGCGGGCGGGGAACCACCCCGGCCCAGATAATAGCTCCGCTCGAGGGTTCCCCGCATTACATATTCGGAGCAGCCGCCAGGACTTCGACGCGCGTCCCACAGTTTTTGTATGTGATCCGGGGAGCCCTTTTTGACAAACAAGGGCCTTCCAGGCGCGCCGATCTACCGCGGCCGGGCCTCTCAGGGGCGGGGGCGGGGGTGCCGGCTCCTGGCCGGCTCAGCCTGCGCCACCTGGTCGACGCGATCCCAGCGGGCCTCCTGCCGGTCGATCCGCTCGCCGAAGTCCTCGAGCCGTTGCTGCATGGCGCTCTGCGCCTGGAGCACCGCGGAGAGCTGCTCCGCGATCGCCTCGAGCTTGGGGCCGGGGTCGTGCTTCTTGAGCTGCTCGAGGTCGAGATGCTGCGTGTAGATCCACGCTCCAGCAGTCGCGACGCACACGGCGATCGCGACCACGGACGGCAGCTTGAAGTTTTCCCGCAGCCACCACCAGGCCGGGTCCGTGGCCTTCAGGATCGCGGTGACCGAGTGCTGCGCCGGCTCCTCCGGCGCGGCCACTCAGTAGCCCTTTCTGCGCCGCTTTTTGCAGCAGCGGAACCGGCCGTTTTTACGGCGCGGTGGCAATCGTTTTTTCGCCATTGAGGCGTGCTCCTGGTAGTGCGCCGGCCGCGACGGCGAGGCGTAGTTGTGCGTCCTTCAGCTCTTGCCGGGACTGCTCGATCGCGATCATGTCGCCCGGGTCGGTGAGGACAGCCGGTCTCACCTGCAGCACCTGCAGGCGCATACCGCGGCACACCTCAGCGCCCTGGTAGGCCAGTCGCCGGCCGGGCATGGCCGTACGGCCCACCTCGGTCGTGTCGACAATCCACCAGTGCTGGCCCGTCAAGGAGCTGCGCGGAGTCGAGGCAGTGGCCTCGAGAGCGCGAGCTTTTCGGCGCAGCACGCGAGCATTGCTGGCCGCGGTCATTTTCCCGAACTCGCCAGCACGTTGGACTTCAGCGCCTGCACCTGCGTGGCGATGTTGGAGACCTGTAGCAGCAAGGCCTCGCATGCGGCGATCGCCGCCTGCGCCGGCCCGGCCGCGAGGTTCACGACAGGTGCCGCGGCCGGCGCAGCGCTCGCGGCAGGCGCGGCCGCGGGAGCGGGCGCATCAGCGGCCGATGGCGCAGAGCTGGCCGCGACGACCGCGGCAACGTGGTCGGAGCTGATCGCACCAGGTGCGCGGGGCATCAGCACCTGGTCGGCCACCTCGATCGCCGCGTCGACCGCAGGGGCGGCAACCGGTGCGACGATGGTGACAGCGGTCTCGAGGGTGTCCTTCACGATCGGCTCGAACTTGCGAAGCATCTCCTGGAAGGCCGAGGAGAGCAGCGCGCGGTGCAAAAGACTCATGGTGTTTGCCTGCTTTGAGTGTTACTGCCAGTTGTTGGGATCGGTCAGCCCGAAATTCGTGCCGCCGAGGTCGGAGTTGGGAGTGGTCGACGGGTCGGGCTTGTCGCTCGAGAAAAGACTGCTCACCCAATCGTCGAAGCCCTGGCCGAGGGGATGCTGAAACCAGTTGCCGATGGCGTCCGCGGTGTCCGTCACATCTTTTTTCAAAGCGCGATGGATCAGCAGAAAGCCCACCACGCCGACCGCGATCAGGACGGTGTAGCCGCCGGCCGTCGAGTTGAGAAAGCCTTTCATACGTCGTAGCTGTAGGCCGTTGGGCCGGCACCGGTTCCCGCGTCGGTGTCGTCGGCATACGCGCCCGAGCTCCCCGAGCTGGGAGTGAACAGGTCGTCGGTTCCCAGGAGGCCTGGAATGTCGACGGTCGCCTGCTTGTAGCTGTAGGGCAGCACCGCGGTAGACGGGCTCACCGGATTGCTCACGATGGCCGGGTTGATGTTCGGAGTGTTGCGATCGCCCACGGCCGCGGACGGGTCCCACGCCGTCGAACCGATTAGCTGGCCGACGACATTGCCGAGCCACGAAACCGTGGACGTGACGCCGGTTCCGCGCGGATTCGCTACCGGCGGAGTAGTGGCGATCTGAGGCAGAGGTGCGGCCGGCTTGCGCAGCAGCAGGTAGTAACCCGCCGCGGCCGCCACAGCGATCAGCAGCACCTTGGTTGAGCTGGTCATGAGTACACCCAGTTGGCGATATCGGATAGCTCGTATGGCTGCTGTCCGTTTTCCTGTTGGATGATCGCCGCAGCGAAGGCCGGGAGCACCGCGCCAACGTCGATGTCCTGCTGCGGGTCGACGTTCAAGGCCTGCGCCACGTTGGCGATGTAGTCCTCTTGGTCGGTCGTGCTGTAGTCCCGGATGATCGCGTCGACGTTGGTGAGGCCTCGAGCTTGCTTGCTGAGGAGCACGTGTCCGATAGCGCGCACGCCGTAACTCGGCGCGGCAAACTGCTCGAACTTGGTGTCGTAGGCCGTGCCGAGCACCTGCTGCACCTGGTCGGCCGGCAGAGAGCCCTGCCACTGGATGCTAGAGCGCACGATGTTGCCGGGGTTGTTGTTTCGGATGCCGCGGGGAGTCAAGGCGTCACCGATGTACTGTGTAACGGTGTCGACCACCTGCTGACCCTTGCTCGTGCGAGAGAACAGCCAGAGACCGACCACCACGGCCAGAGCACCCAACAGAATTTTGGTCTGAGTACGCACATCAGCGATCAAACCGGCACGTAAGAGACGCGCCGCTAGGAATATCCGCGAGCACGCTGGCGGTGCCAGGAACCGCGAAGTTGTTCACCAGCGCCGAACCCGAGCCGATGCTCACCAGGTCTTGCAAGTACGGGCCGCTGGACGAGCTGTTGGGAGTACAGACACCTATCAGGCCGGTGATGTTGGCGTCGCTGAAGGTGTATGAACCGACTGAGTTGCGGACAATGCCGGGACTGGAGCAGCCGCTCGAGCTGCCGATCGACGGGGTAGTGCCGGAAAAAGTGATCTTGATGATGCACGGGGCTTTTCCCCACGGCACCGTCGACGCGTTCGGAGCGCTGATGGTGGTCGCGTTCGGGAAGCTAATCGTGGTCGAGCTGGCCGTGATGTAGTCCGCCGACACCTGCCCCGTCGTAGGTCCGAAGTGCAGCGTGCCGGTTCCGAAAAAATCCACGTCATTTGCAGCCTGCCCGACGCCGCAAGCCGCAGCGGTGTCTGAAGTACACATCCCTCCTAGTGAGGTCGATGCACCTTGTATCTCTAGCTGCGCGTTGTTGGCCGCGGTGGAGGTTTTAGACTTTAGAGTGATCGAGCTGGCGCTGGCAAAAACGGGTTGCGAGCCGGCCGTGTTCACGTCGAAAATGCAGCCGGTGAGCGTAGCCGCGGGACAGATGTCAAAATTTCCGCTCGATCGAGTGTTTCCCCATGCCCAGTTGGTGCCGCCGAAGTTGGTCGCACGGAACTGAGCGTTCCCCGCGGTGCTCGTGCTCGCCAGGATCTCGACATCGTGCGCGGTGTCGTTTTTCGCCTGGATCGCAGTCACGTTGGGAGAGAGCTGCTGAACGGTGACACCTGTAACCGTCTGCGCCGGAGTATTGACGCCCACGCCCGAAAACTGCGGCAGCGACGGGAAGCCGCCGCCCGTAACTGCGAGCACGAACGGTGCCGAGCTGATGGCAATTGCACCGATCAAACAAGCGAGGGTGCGCAGTTTCAAGGTCAAGTCTCCTCGGTGAAGGTCAGGTACTGAGTAGCGCCAGAGTCGTTGCGCACATCAAACGATCCGATGTTGACGATCGTCTCAAAGGTCCCAGGCTGTAGCGGGATGCCGTGCGGGCCGGCTCCCATGCCATTGCCCTGTATGTAGACCGTGCCGGTGTTGGTCGGAGGCGATGAGACTGTGATCGCTTTGCGCGCCGCGTTCGCCGGCACGGTGACCGCGCTCGCGGTCGCGAGGTTCCCGTCGAGATTTACCGCAAGCGGACCGAACGTGCTGTTCGGGGTCGTTGTAACCTGCGCGTTGCCGGTGACCGTAACCGCATTGTTGAATTGCATGTCGTCGTCGCCGACGAACAGCGTCACAGTCTGAGGCGCGGCACTGGTCAGACGTAGGAAGGTCCAATCCTCCTCGCCGGGCTTCAGAGTGAACTTGCTACCGGCCGGGATGTTGGAGAACTTGCGCACCTGCGTCTGGCCGCCCCTGGTGCTTTTCGTCTCGAGCGTGATCGACACAGCGCTAGAGGCCTGCAGCAAGTTGAAGATACGGCCGCGGCCGAACGTGACAGTTGCGCCGGCTCCCACGGCCTGCTGGAGTACTTCTGAGGTCATTTGAGCCCACCCCGGCCGATGACCACGATCGCCACGGCTCCGATGACGAGAGCCCAGACGATTTTCTGCACCGTGGTGTCTGTGGTCTGCTGCGAACTCTGCGACACCTGCGCGGCGAGCTGCTGCACGCCGGCGATCGCGGTGTCCTGCGAATGAACGGCCGTATTGAACGCCGAGCCGTAGGCGTCCTCGATCGCGCCCAAGGCCTTCGTGTTGGAATCCGCGAGAGCAGAGAGCGAGTTTGAAAAGGCCGCGCTCGACGAATCGAGTGACCGGCCGGCGATGTACGTGTTTGAGTCGAGCGCGTCTGTCGAGAATCGCGATACTCGATCCAGTGCGCTGCCGGCGAAAGAGCTGATTGCGTCGACCGTGCCGGCCGCGACCTGGTTGGCGCTCGAGGCGAGCCCAAATTCGTTATTCAAGGCCTGACGCGTCACGTCTCCGACGAGCGCCAGCGATGACGTATAGGCGTC
>Ga0207692_10000638_pt1 | contig 12322 bp, 6 predicted proteins | sample LARL52metaG_FD_184345 | JGI IMG/M metagenome (GOLD analysis project Ga0207692, IMG submission 184345) | Corn, switchgrass and miscanthus rhizosphere microbial communities from Kellogg Biological Station, Michigan, USA - LAR L5-2 metaG... | ecosystem: Host-associated > Plants > Roots >...
CATTCGTCCCGCGCGGGATCGCGTCGACGGAGCGGGCTTCCATCGCCTGCAGCGCGCGAGGGGCGCGCGCGGTCTTTCGAGGTCTGGGCGCCAAGCTCGGCGACTCCGCAAAAAAGAAAAACACCTCCCCACCAACGCAAAGCGGCCGGCAAATCGCCGGCCGCTCGAGAAAGAAATCGCCTTTGGCGTCGGTCAGACCGCGGTGCTGATCCACTGCTGCAGCTTCTGCTTCGGCGCGGCGCCGACCTGGCGGGAGGCCATCTCGCCGCCCTTGAAGATCATCAGGGTCGGGATCGACATCACGCCATATTTCGATGCCGTCTTCGGGCTCTCGTCGACATTAAGTTTGACGATCTTGACCTTGTCGCCCATCGCGCCGGCGATTTCGTCGAGCGCGGGCGCGATCATGCGGCAAGGGCCACACCATTCGGCCCAGAAATCGACCACGACAGGGCCGTCCGCCTTCAGGACTTCGGCTTCGAAATTGGCGTCAGAAACCTTGCCAACGGCCATTGGATACCTCGTTCGGTTCAGAGACAGCGCGGGTTTCAAGAATCGCGCTTTGGATGATGCAGCCAACGTATGAACGGCTTCCTGCCGGGTCAAGTTCGTCCGCTCAGGCGGCTTCGGATGGGAGGCCAGCGTCCAGCGCGGAGGCGGAAATCTCCATCAATTCAACGCTTTCTGTCCAAAGCAGCGCGGCGCGGACCGGTTTTTTGGGATAAAGCTTCTGCAGCACCGCCCGGTACAGCGCAAGCTGCCTGACATAGGCCTCCGGCGCCTCGGCCACCGTTTTCGGCGGCGCCTGGTTGGTCTTGAAGTCGACGATCAAAACCTCCTCCGCCGTCACCACCAGGCGGTCGATCTGCCCCGACACCAGCGCGCTCCGTCCGCCACCCCGTCCGAGCCGGCCGACAATGGCGACCTCGGCGCGGCTGCCGTCGGCAAACACAGGCGCAAAGCGTGGCTCCGCGATGACGGCCAGCACATTCGCAGCCAGGGCTTCGCGCTCGGCCTCGCTCCAGGTCTCGGCGTTCCGGGCAAGAAAGGTTTGCGCGATCTCGCGCCGCCGCGACGGCGAAACCTCCGGCAGCGACTGCAGCAGCCGGTGCACCAGCGTGCCGCGCTGGATGGCGCGGGCGCGCGCCTCCAGCTTTTCTCCGCCACCGATCCGCCGTCCCACGGTGCCGCCGCCATCGGACGGCCGCAGCGCCGCAGCGGCGGCGGTCTCTGCGATGACCGGCATCCGCAGCCATGACGGCAATTCGACCGGCGCGGGCGCTCTCGCTTCTGCGGCATCCGTGGGTCCGGCGTCCTCGGCATGCCCCGCGATCCGATAGCGCTTCACCACACCGTCCGCGGCTTCGATCGTCTCCTCCGATAGACCCGATGCGGCGAGGCCTTTGCGGACCAGGTCGTACCAGCAATCGTTGCGGACATTGTTCATGTTTCCCGGCTTGCAGCCGCCGATGATCAGGCGGTCCGCTGCCCGTGTCATCGCGACATAGAGCAGCCGGCGATATTCATCCTCGGTCTCCGCCAGCATGGCGGTGCGGGCGGTGGCAACCGGACCGGGATCATCGGCCTTCCTGCCGGCCCAGACCACGACTTCGCGGCCACCATCTTGCGGAAGCTGGATCAGTCGCAGCCGCTGCGTGTCGGCGGGCGACGACGTCGTGTCGACCATGAAAACCACGGCCGCCTCCAGCCCCTTGGCGCCATGAACGGTCATGACGCGGACCTCGTCGCGCGAGATCTCCATGTCGCGCTTCACCTCGGTGTCGGCCGCGCGCAGCCAGGCCACAAAGCCCTGCAGCGAGGCCGGCGCCTTGCGCTCATGGTTCAGCGCAAGCTCCAAAAACTCGTCGAGCGCGTCATTGGCCTCATGGCCGAGCCGTTTCAGGATCCGCGCACGGCCGCCGTCGGCGCCGAGCAGCCACGCATAGAACGCAAACGGCGTCTCCAGCGCAAAGCGCCGCTCGTAACGCTCCAGGCGCCGATGCGCGGCGCCGAATGTCTCGTTCGTCGCGGCGTTGCCGCGAAGCGACTCGCGCAAGGACCCCTTGCGCTGCCAGGCCAGCGCAAACAGGTCGTCGTCGGTGAGACCGAACAGCGGGCTTTTGAGCGCAACCGCGAGCGCCAGGTCGTCCTGCGGCAGTAGCAGCGCGTCTGTCAGGTTCATCAGGTCGATGATGGCGATGTGCTCGGTCAGTTTCAGCCGGTCGGCGCCGGCGACCGGGACGCCGGCATGCTTGAGCGCCTGGATCACCGCGTCAAACAGATTGCCGCGCCGCCGTACCAGGATGAGGACGTCGCCAAAACCGAGCCGGCGGCGGCCGCCGGCATGTCCGGTCATGGTGCGCTGGTCGATCAGCCGCTTGATCTCGGCCTGGACGCGCCGCGCCAGCTTCACCTCCGGGCTGGTCACCGCGACGCCGTCGAACGGCGCGCGCCAGCCCTCGATCTCCTTGCGGTCGTCGGCTTCGGCGAGATTCCACAGCTCGATCAGGCCGGGTCCGGCGTCCGACAGCGCGTGATGGATCGGATAGCCGATCTCGGGCGAATGGATGCTGCTGTAGATCGGCTTTTCGCGGAACACATGATCAACTGAATGCAGGATCGCCGCGCCGGACCGGAACGAATAGGTGAAGGAAACCGGATCGAAAATGAGCCCGGCCTCCTGAAAGCGCCGCTGCAACTCCCGCCGCCGCCGGTCGAACTGGTGCGGCTCGGCGCCCTGGAAGGAGAAGATCGATTGCTTCTCGTCGCCGACCGCAAAAATGGTGCGCACCAGGCCGTCGCGCGCGCCGGCGCCCGCGGTGAACTCGGTAATCAGGTGGAACACGATGTCCCATTGCCGCGGACTGGTGTCCTGCGCCTCGTCGATCAGCAGATGGTCGACGCCCTGGTCGAGCTTGTAATGCACCCAGCCGGAAGAGACGCGCTCGAGCATCGCGAGCGTGCGGTCGATCAGGTCGTCATAGTCGAGAAGCCCGCGCTCCTCCTTCTCGCGCCGGTAGTTTGCCGCCGCCGCGGTCGCGATGTGCAGCAGCGCCGCGGTGCGATCGCGGGCGATCACGGCCCGGCGCTTCTCGATCAAGGGGCCGAGGCGGAGCCATTCCGCCTCAAACAGGCGCGCGACCGATGGATTGTCCCGGATGAAGCCCTTGGTCAGCACGGCTGCACGCGGCGCCTTGTCGTCGGTCAGGAAGACGCAGAGATATTCGTCGACCTGGGCGCTGCCGGTGAAGGCCATCGCGGCGCGCAACTGGTCGCCCTGCTTCTGGTCGGTCTTGGCGCCGCCATCGAGCGCCGCGGCGATGTCCGGCCAGCGCGGGCGCGCGAGATAGGGCCCATCCAGAATCTCGCGCTCGACGTCTTCGATGCGGTCGTCGTCACGGACGCCTAGTGCTGCCGAAAGCTGCGTCGCGGCCACCTTGACGCTGCCGGCGGCGTCGGTCCAGGCCATGAAATGATCGCGGCTGAGGCAGGCCTCGCGCACCACGTCCTTGAAGGTGACGTCGGCGGCACTCGCCATTGCGGTGAGCAGCGCGCGTCCGGTCGGGCTCTCCGGATCGCGGGAGGCGGCGAGCAGCACCGCAAGATTGGCGCGCTCCATCATCTCGGTCTGGTCGCGATCGTCGAGCACGGCAAAGCGCGCGGGCACGTTCGCCTCGAAGGGGAATTGCTGCAACAGTCGCGTGCAGAGCGCGTGGATGGTCTGGACTTTCAGGCCGCCCGGCGTCTCCAGTGCGGCGGCAAACAGCTTTCGCGCCGCCTTCCGCAAGGAGGAGCCGACCTGCGGGATGCCGATCTCGCGGATCGCTGCGTCGAGCGCGGCATCGTCCAGCGTCACCCAGTCGCCGAGCATGGTAAACACGCGCTCGGCCATGTTGGCCGCGGCGGCTTTTGTGAACGTGATGCAGAGGATCTTTTGCGGCGGCACGCCGTCCAGCAGCAAACGGATCACGCGCTGCACCAGCACATGGGTCTTGCCCGAGCCGGCATTCGCCGAGACGAAGGCCGACGCCGCGGGGTTCGAGGCGCGCGCCTGGGCATCGCGGACCGCCGGTGGAATCGGGCGCTGCGCCTTCACCATTCTTCCAGCCCCAGCCCGCCGGCCGCGGACCATTCCTTGATCCGTGCGAGATCGTCATAGGTGCCGTAGCGGTTGGCCCACATCGGCAGGTTCAGCGAGGTATAAGCCTGGTCCTCGTTCTCAAAGCTGCGGATCAGGGCTTCCAGCTTGCGCCGTGCCTCGCTCGCCGCCTCGTCGGGTGGCTGCGGTGCGTCGCGCTGATTGACCTTCAGTTCCAGCGTGCGCTGCTCGCCCGGTGGATTGTTGCCGGAGAGACGGACATAGACGAACTCGCCGACGGATGCCCCCGCCGCGATTCCGGCAAAGCCGCCCTCCCGGAGGATCGCCGCCTCCAGCGAGAGCTGCGGCGCCAATCCCATCCGCACCTGCTTTCCGGTCGGCGGCTGGCCGGTCTTGTAGTCGAGAATGGCAAAGCTGCCGTCGCGGCGCCGCTCGATGCGGTCGGCGCGCGCCACCAGCGTGAAAGTGCGTTCGTTGTCGAGGGGAAAGGCGATCTCGCCTGATGTTTCGGCAAAGATCGTGTCGATATCGCCGCGGCGCGCGCGCTCCCATTCGGCGAACCAGCCTGCGATGCGCTGGAAGCGCGGCCACCACAGCGCCCGCGCCTCGGGTCGTTCCATCAGCGGCGCAAAATGTTTTTCGCCGATGCCGCGCAGCACGCGCACCGGATCGTCGGGCAGGGCGGCGGCAAAGTTTGCGGTGAACTCGCCGATCGCATCGTGAATCGCCGAGCCGCGGTCGGCGGCCGAGAGCGGCATGTCGACCGGGTCGAGCGCATCGAGCCGCAAGATATATTTTGCGTAGATCGTATAGGGATCCCTGAGCCAGTCCTCGATCGCGGTGACTGACAGCTTTTGCGGCCGCGTTGCGCGCGGCGGCTTTGGCGCCGGCTGTGGAACAGGCGTGATGCTGCCCGGCTGGTCGAGCGCTTCGGCGAAGCGCACATAGCTATCGCCCTTGCGCGTCGCGGTGGCCCAGCGTTCACCGCCCGCCACCGCTTCGAGCCGGTGCAGGAAGCGCGAGGCGACAGCGGGCGCCCCGCCGGCCTTGGTGGCGTGGCTCAGGATCACGTCCTCGGTGCCAAGCAGCTGGGTGAAGTCATGCGCGGACAGTCCGATGCGTCGCTCCGGCAGGTCGAGGCCGAGCTCGTGCCGCATCGGCCGGCTCAGCCAGGGATCGATGCGCGGCGAGGGCGGCCAGACGCCCTCGATCAGGCCGCCGATGATGACGCGATCGGCCTGCATCAGGCGGGATTCCAGCGGGCCGTAGATGTGGAGCTGCGCGCCCGGCAACTCGGGGCGCCGCACCGCGCGATCGCCGAACGCGGTCTGGAACACGTCGGCATAGTCCGACAGCGCAACCTCGAGCCCGCTCATCTGCCGCGCCGCGAGCAGCTCGTCGAAGGCCGCCGACAACGCCAGCCCGGCCTGATCCTCGAATGCGACCGCGATGCCGGCCTCATCGCACGACAGCGCGACCAGGATCTCGCGATGCCGGATGGCGAGCTCGGCGAAATCATACGGCTTGGATGCGACAAGACTTTCGAGTGGCGCCAGCGCGATGCGCAGCGCCGCGATCAGCGCCTCGGCCTGATCGAGCTTGTCGTTCGAAAGGCGTGCGCGGGGTTCTCGCGCGTGCAGCGCCGAGGATTCGTTGCGCCGGAGTTTTGCGAGCTCCTCGCGGAAGCGGCTATGTTCGCGTTTCAGGCCGGCAGTGCCGGGCTGCGGGCGGGTGCCGCGCAGCACCGAAAATTCCAGCGTCTCGATCGCGACCTTGAAGCCGTTCTGGGCGCGGCCGAGCCGGCACAGCGGATGTTTGAGCAGCGCCAGCAATGTCGGTGGCTCGAGTCCTCTCGCGACGGCTTCCGCCGCGAGGCGCGCGAACAGGCCGGCCTGCGTCTCCATCAGCGCATCGCCCCCGGAATCGTCGAAACGCAGGTTCCAGCGTGCAAGCTGTGCCATCACCCGGCGCGCCAGCGCGCGATCCGGCGTGACCAGCGCCGCCGACCTGTCGAGGTGTCGCGCCTCGCGCATCGCGACCGCGATCGCGAGCGCCTCTACTTCCGCATTCGGCGCCGTGATGACGGCGACGTTCTCCATGGCTGATGCGATTCGGGCCGCCACATCGGCTTCGCCGAGCCGGTCGTGCCATCGCGCGGTCGCTTCCGAGGGCCGCATCGCTTCGGACACCAGCACCTCGCGTCCGCCATCGGCTGATGTTCCCAAGATCTCGACGTCGCCGCGCTTGATCCCGAACCGCCGCAGCAGGCCGTGCATGGCAAATTGCGGATGGTTGGAGGACGGATGCTGCAGGGCCTTGCCCTGCGCGGTCCTGATCCCGCCGATCTGGTCCCAGGCCTCCTCGTCGAGATCGATATCGAGGCCGGGCAGCACCACCGCGCCTTGCGGCAGCCTGGCGACGGCATGGAGAAATTTTGCGGTCGATGGCATCGAACCGGTCGATCCCGCCGCGATGATCGGACCCGCGGGATGTGCGGTCAGGCGCGCGGCTTCGGCCGTGATCAGCAGATCGCGCCGCGTGGCGGGCTCGATGCGCGCGATCTCGGCGAGATAAGCGGGCCAGGCCTGGCGCGCGATCTGCAGGAACTGCAGCGAATATTGCCAGTAGCGGTCGAGCAGGTCGGGCACCAGGCCATCGAGCGCATCCCACGCAACACCTCGCGTGACCATGTCGTCGATCAGCCGCGCAAGATCGGCGGCGAGCGCCAGCGTCGAGGCCGGTCCGCCGACCACCAGTGGAGAGGCGCCCGGACGCCTGGCCCAGGCCGTCACCAGCCGCGCCAGCGTCAGTCGGCGTTCGAGCTCGCCAAGCTTTGGCGGGATGTCGAGTGCGGCGGCGGAGCCAAGCGCCTCGGTCGCGCCGGCGAACAGCAGCTCATCCTCGTCGATATCGCCGAGCGCAATGATGCGCGGCAGCACGGCGGCGTCGGTCTTCAGCTCGTCGAGAAAGATCTCGCGTGCCACGCGCATGGCGCGCTGGGTCGGCAGATACAGCGTCGCCGCGGCGAGCGCAGCCGGATTGCCGCGGGCCTCGAAACCGTCGACCAAATCGCCGTCGATCAGCGCCGCGATGACGGTGCGCAGGAACGGCACGGAGATGGGAACGCTGAGGACGCGCATGGGCTCGCTGATTCGGATCGCTGGCCGGCAATATAAGCAGCGCAGCGGGATTGGTCATGGGTTGCATCTTGTGATGAGCGGGGACGTTTTCCGCCCGACAAGGCCGTCATCGCCGCGAAAGCGGGATCTCCCCGTCATTGCGAGGAGCGAAGCGACGAAGCAATCCAGACCGTGTCCGCGGAGGCAGTCTGGATTGCTTCGCTTCGCTCGCAATGACGAACGGATGGAGCGCGACTTTGCAGTCTCGCGGCGCGATTTGCGTCCGAGTCTTGCGTGACGTCCCGCCCTCGAAGGAAGAGGGCGCAGGGAAGGCCGGGTATCGACTGATACCCATGGCCCGCGTGCAACAAAAAAAGCACGCGGCGGTTACCACAGGTCCAGCCGGAACACCCGGCCCTCCCTGCGCGATGGCTTTACGGCTTATACGTACTCTCCCCGGGGCCCGGGCTTTCTTGCCCCCGTCGCGCGCAGATCGTTCTGCGCGCTTGACACCAGCGTCGGGGCGTCAGGACCACACGACTTCGCCGTACGCAGCAGCGCCGTACGTCCGCATGACGAGATCATGCGCGTCGCTGTCGCGTCCATCGCATCCCGCCCCACGTTTCGTGACGATAGCGCATACGCCCCTCTTGCCGAGGCGGGACGGTGCGGATCATGCTTCTGATTTTGGTAAATGTCAAGTCAGTTTCAGAAAAACAGAATTGATCCCCGTTGCGACGTGTTGGCCCGACGGGCAATTTACGCATGGCCGGTCTGTCGATCGGAGCTGCGTGCGATGACGGCCTCCACAAACACGATCGTCATCCCCGCGAAAGCGGATCCAGCATTCCAGACGGCAGTGCGTAAGTGGAGAGGCCGCGGCGTACTGGATGCCCCGCTTGAAGCGGGGCATGACAGCGCAGTGTGTGGCGTGTTCACGGTTCCGTGCGAGAAAACGTCTACGCCACGCTTTCCAGAAACGCTTCTTCGGCGGCCGGAATCGCGTCGGGCGTGCCGACATGCATCCACACGCCGTCGAGCCGGAGGCCGAACAGCCGCTCCTGCTCGCCCGCGCGGTCGAACATTTTCGTCAGCGAGAATTCCCCGCTCGGGGCATCGGCAAAAATCGCCGGCGACATGATCGCAGCGCCCGCATAGACGAACGGCACGACCTGGTGCTCCCTGCGCTTGCGCAGGCCGCCATCGGCCAGCATGGAATAGTCGCCGCGTCCCGAATAGCCGATGCTGCTGGCCGTCGGCGCCATCAGCAGCAGGATGTCCATCCGCTCCGGGTCGAACGCATCCGCCAGCCGCCGGAGGTTGGACTGCACCCCATCGATCCAGACCGTATCCGAATTGAGATGGAAGAACGGTGTTTTGCCAAGCAGCGGCAACGCCTTGACCACGCCGCCGCCGGTGCCCAGCACCTCGCCGCGCTCATCCGAGATCCTGATTCTCGGCTTCGTGCGTGTTGCGACATGATTGATGATCTGGTCGGGCAGATAATGCACGTTGACGACAGCGTCGGTCACGCCGGCATCGCCGAGCTTGTCGAGCACATGGTCGAGCAGCGGCCGCCCGGCGACCGGGATGAGCGGCTTTGGCGTGGTCTCGGTCAGCGGGCGCATGCGCAGGCCGAGACCGGCGGCGAGGACCATGGCTTTGGTGGGCGTAACCGACATTTTTGGGAGGATCTCGAACCCTGATTGTGATGCGCCGCTCCGATGATGCCACCGGACGGCGCTGCGATGCAAAGGCGGACCAAGCATAGTCCGATTCGCGGACGCAACCGGCGCCTGCGATATCCGCCGTAGATGACGATTATACGACCTGCTCGGCGCGCCGCGCCGCGGCCCGCTTCTTCTTGTCGCCGGTCTTGAGGAAATTGACCCCGATCTGGTCGCCATTGACCCAGGCGAGCTCGCAGCGCCGGTAGGCCAGTCCGGTGGACGACAGCAGCAGGAAGAACTCTTTCAGGTGCAGGCCCTCGACCGAGCCCTCGATGGTCAGCTTTGCGCCGGTCTCGGAGACGTCCTCGATGGTGCAGTCGCGCCGCCAGGTGCCGTCGATACCCATCATATGCGCCGGGATGCCGCGTTCGAACACGACGCGCTCGCCTCGGCGCCGTTCTGTCGCCATGTCTTGCTCCTGGGATCGGACCGGTCGTCGGTCCGAGCGGTGACCACCGGCAGATTACGGAGCGGTGGCTAACAAGAGGTAAACCGGAACTTCACGGCCTTTGGGCCGAACTGTCACCGAACGGCAAACTGCGCCCCCTCCGCCGCTTGCGGGGGAGGGCTGGGGTGGGGGGCATCCCGTAGCGAGCTGCTCGTGCAAGCGGAGAGATTTCCCCCACCCGCCGCGCAAGAGCGCGGCGACCTCCCCCGCAAGCGGGGCAGGCGGACCGAGTTTGCGGAGCCACCGATTGAACTACGCCTTGTTAGAGGGTGGCGCCTTGTTCCCGGCCGGCGGCTTGTTCGCGGCTGCCGTATTGCCATCGGCCGGAGGCTTGCTCCCGACCGGCGGGGGGATATTGGCGAGGTACCAGTCCTTGACCGGCGTCAGCGCCGGGTGCGCCAGCGCGCGGTTGAGATAGGTCCAGATCCGCGGCTGGTGGCGGAGATATTGCGGCTTGCCGTCGCGCCGGTTCAGCCGCGCGAAGGTGCCGAGCAGCTTCGTGTTGCGCTGCGCCGACATGATCGCGTAGTGCACCGCAAAAGTCGCGGGATCAAAACTCTGGTCCAGCATGCGCCGGGCGCGGATATAGCGCGCGAACAAATTGAGCTCGAGCTGTTCCGGCACGTCGACCCGCGCATCCTGCAACAACGACACCAGGTCATAGGCGGGGTGTCCGAGCATTGCATCCTGGAAGTCGATCAGGCCGATCCTGGCGATCCCCTTGCGCTCGCTTTGCCAGATCAGGTTGGGCGAATGGAAATCCCGCAGCAGCCAGGTCTTGGCCGCGGTCTGCGCCTGTTGCAGCAGCCCGCGCCACATCATGATGAACACGGCGACGAGATTCTTGTTCGGCTGGACCCCGCGGTCCGGCAGGTACCATTCCAGCATCAGCCCGGCCTCGACCAGCATCGCGTCGATGTCGAAGGTCGGGAGCGCGTAGGCAGACTGCCGCGTCAGCGGCAGCGTTTCCGGAAGCACCTGGGAATGCAGGGTTACCAACAGGTCGGTCGCAACCTCGTAGCGCTCCAGGATCGGGCGCGGTGGATCACCCTCGACCACGCCGGCATTGCCGAGATCCTCGGTGACCAGGAACCCGGACTCGAGATCGGCGTAGTGGATCACCGGCGCCGAGAGGCCGCGGTCGCGCAAGGCATTGGCCATGGCGACGAAGGGCCTGACGTCCTCGGCGAGATGAACTGCGGCGCTGTAGGATTTGCCGCCATAGATCGCCGGACCCTGCTGCCGCTTCGGCGAATTCATCAGGATGAAGCTTCCTCCGTCGCGAACGAGCCGCGCGTAGGACCGGATTGAGGCATCGCCGGCCATGCGCTGGCGCTCCGCCTCGGCGAGGCCGGCCGCGGCCAGCATGTCGCGCAGCGCCTTCAACCGTGCGACCAGTGTGGCCGCCGTGCCGTAGCCGACGATCTCGGCTGCCCGCGCATTGCTGCCGAGCGCCGGCCGGTGGCTGAGGGCGATGTCGATCCGGTCAGCGGGCAGCAGGCCCGCGGCCCGGTCCGGCCATTCGATCAGGGCGACCGTCCCGTCCGGCAGCGGCGACAGGCCGATCTCTTCCAGTTCGTCCGGGTCGCTGATGCGGTAGAGGTCGGCATGGATCAGCGGCAAGCCGGGCAGGTCGTAGACCTGCGCCAGCGTAAAGGTCGGGCTCGGCACTTCCAGCTCGGCGTCGCCGGCGAGATAGCGGATCATGCCCCGGGCCGCGGCGGTCTTGCCGGCACCGAGATCGCCTGACAGCGTGATGACGTCGCCGGGGCTGATCAGCAGCGCGAGGTCGGCCATCAGATGCGCGGTCGCGGTCTCGTTCGCCAGCGCCACGGAGAAAGTGGAGGGCGAGGGCGCGGTCATTCTGCCGCGTTGCGCTGCGCGGCGTGATCGGTCGGGAAATCGCAGGTCACCGTCGTTCCCTTGCCGACGACCGAATCGACCCGCACCTTGCCGCCGTGCAGCTCGACGAAGGAGCGCACCAGAGAAAGCCCAAGGCCGGCCCCGCGCCGCCGCGAGCCCTGCGAATGGCTCTCGAACCAGTCGAACACCTTGTCCTTGAGGTCGGGTGCGATGCCGGGCCCGGTATCGCTGACCGTGAACGCCACGCTGGCGTCGGTGCGCCTGGCGGCCACGACGACGGTGCCGTCCTGCGGCGAGAAGCCGACGGCATTGGCGAGCAGGTTATAGAGCACTTGGACCACACGCCGCTCGTCGCCGACGAATGTGCCGATATTGGGGTCGACATCGACCTTGAGGCGGATGCGGTCGGTCGCCAGGCGGTCCTGGACGCCCTCGGCGGCGGCGGCGATCACCTTGATGGCGTCGACCGGCCCGAGCTCCAGCTTCATGGCGCCGGCGTCGATGGTGGCGAGGTCGAGAATGTTGTTGGTCAGTGCCAGCAGGGCGTTGGTCGATTTGGTCACATAGTCGAGATATTCGGCCTGTTTTGGCGTCAGCGGGCCGGTCGAGGGGTCGCTCAGGAAGTGCGCGAAGCCGATGATGGTGGTGAGCGGTGCGCGCAGCTCATAGGAGACGTGGTGGACGAAGTCGATCTTCATCTTGCCGGCGGCTTCCAGCGCCTCGTTGCTCTCGCGCAGCGCCCGCTCGACATTTTCGGTGTCGGTGATGTCCTGGAAGGTCAGCATGGTGGCGCCATCGGGCAGCGGCCGGCTCATGCAGCCGAGCACGCTGCCGTCCTTGCGCTCGAGCTTTAGCGCGACGTCGCTGCGATTGTCGATCGCGGTGATCGCCTCGCGGATCGCCCGCCAGGCGGGGGCATCGTCGAACAGCGGCTTGCACAGCGTCTCGACGGTGTCGATATGCGGCCGCTCGCGCAAGCTGTCCGGCGAGAGCTTCCACATCCGGGCAAAGGCCGGGTTGAACAGCTCTGTCCGGCCATCGCTGCCGAACACGGCGACCGCCT
>Ga0207692_10000640_pt1 | contig 12305 bp, 8 predicted proteins | sample LARL52metaG_FD_184345 | JGI IMG/M metagenome (GOLD analysis project Ga0207692, IMG submission 184345) | Corn, switchgrass and miscanthus rhizosphere microbial communities from Kellogg Biological Station, Michigan, USA - LAR L5-2 metaG... | ecosystem: Host-associated > Plants > Roots >...
CTGAGGAAAAGATATCCGCCCGGCTCCAGATAAAGATGCAAGCGCTCGATCAACGCGATGCGCTGGGCGCGGGAGAAGTGGGGCAGCACATCCATGCAGAAGATGCAGTCAAAGCGTCCAATATAGCCGGGCCGCGCCAGGTTCATACAGTTGAAAGTCACAAGGCTGCGCAGCCGGGGCTTCACCAGCAGATGTGCGCCGCTGGCAGCGCCATTTCCATTCTTCGCCGCTCGCACCTCATCCTCGTCCGCCACATCCGCAACCACCGCGGGTGAATTGATTTTTGAAAAATAAGCGCGAATGGTGGCCGGCGGAAGACCATCTAAAGCACTCTGCCGGTACACACCGCGGTCGGCAGCTTCAATATTCTGCGGCAGCAAATCACTGCCCACAATGTGGACGGTCGCCCCCGTACCGATCTTTCCTGTCTCCGGCGCGCCGGTGGCAGTCTCCACGATGCCCCCGTTCCGCGTATTCGACTTTCCATTTCCATTCCCGTTGCTGCTGTTCACGCCATTGCTTCCGCCAGGCACCGAAGGAGTGTTCAACGCGTCGCACACTGCCATCGCAATCGTGTAAGCCTCTTCGCCAGTCGAACAGCCTGCGCTCCAGATGCGAAGGGGACTGGGTCCGTCGACTGATTTGCGCGCGCACAATTGCGGCACAACCACTCTGGCCAGAGCATTCAGCGCACCGGGATGACGAAAGAATCCGGTATTGGTGTTGACTAGGCCATCGAGCACCGCGGGCAAACCAGACGGATCCTGATCCGCCGATCGTAGACGGTCCAATAGCGTTGTGGATGATCCTAAATTTTGCGTTTCGACATAGTCGGCCAGGTGTGCGGCCAGCGCGCTGTTTGGACAGTCGAGCACGATACCGCTTTGCCGCTCCACCAACAAGCGCAACTCCGAGAGTTCATGTTCCAGGATGGTGCTGGTCGCGATTAACCTATGCATAGAATCTTTCCCTGAGAGCGATGAAAAAAGTTCACCCTCGATCCGAAGGCACCATCATTTCGGAAGCCAGACTTGCTCCCGCATCAATCGCCTGCCGCGACTGCGACGCGGTATTTTCCCGAATCCCGTTCCACTTGTTGAGCCACTACATTCATTTCCTTTTCCAGCGAGGAAAACCTTTGCAGCACCTCATGGATGCGCAAGGTCATATTGCGAATGGTTTCAATCTGCGCCCGGGCCTGGGCCGAGAGGCTGCCGGGTTCAATCAGCAGCAAGTCGGAATTTCCAAGGAGAGAAGTGAGCGCATTGTTCAGGCCGTGCCGCATGTCGAGCATGTAACGGCCGAGCATGGCTTCCCGCTCCAGGGTGGCACACGCTGCTTCCGCGGCGCGGGATCGAGCTTCGGCGCCGGCCCGAAGCACGGCTTCACCGGCCGCCAGAATCAAAGCATTCAGCCAGTTTTCATCGCACCGCAGCACTGAGGTCCGCGGCCAGCGCTCGCGCACCAATTGCGCGGTGGCGGCATCGTGGCAAACGCAAAATAAGGGCTGCTGCGTCGAATGCAGCGGTTCCAAAACCACTGAAAGCAATTCACGGCGCAGCGGCCCCACAATGGCAACCGCAAAATTGTCGACACTGCATGGCCAGAGATCTCCGCTAAGCAGCGTGAAAGTAGGCACGTGGCGCTCCATCTGCCAGCGCGCGGTGATGCTACGGGAAAATTCCACTTCGTCGGAAATTATGAGTACGGTTGCTTGATCCACTTGCAAAGTTTCCTTTTCATGCCGTCCCGCAGGGTTCGCAGGATTCATAAATGTCTCTTAGTCGCCCACGCCCGAGCGCCAGCTTCCCGGTTCTCATTTCCTACTTTTGCCCGGTTGCGAATCCGCATCCGCATTCCACTCTGGCACGGCGGCGGCGACTTCAAATTCCGCAACTGAGCTATGGGCAACGGCCGCTTGTGCGGTTGTCTTAGACTTGTTCGAAAGAGCCGCCGGCGCCTTGGTTCCAGCCGAAGCTCCGGCAGATGCAGCTCGTCCTCTGGTTGGGCGTTCATCCGAGGCCTCGTCTTTGGCGGCTGTACCACTCTCAAGAGCAGCCTCCACGGAAGCGCGCAGATCTACCAGCATGCGCAGCGGCTGGCCCGAAGAATATTCCGCCTGGAACATGACCTTCCACGATTGACAGATCATGCGCAGGCGAAGAATTGGCTCCTGCGCGGAGAATTGCGCGCGCCGGCAGTCGATCTTCTCCACTCCTTTTTCTTCCAGCTCAATCAGCCCCTCCATGATCTTGTTGAGGTCGGCAAGCATCAGCCGGAAGAAAACCCGCCGCATAAGATAGCCAAAGCGCGCGAATGCAATGAGGGCAACTGGCAGGTAGAACAAATCGCCGGCCTGAGTTTTGGCCTTGCGCCCCTGCTCCAGCAGGCCGCCGTGCAACAGTTCATTCAGCGAGCGGCAGCGCCGCGCGGCATCCACCACGCGATCCAGAGCGTTCAACCACACGGGAGTCTTAAGTTCTACCTTGCCCAGAACCGGTTCCAATCCCTGCGCTACATACGCGATGTCGACGGCATCGTCATCCAGGTCGGTGGGCGCGATCTGGCTGAAGTATTGCACCAGGAGAAAATCAATCTTGTCGCGCACCGCATCGGTGCGGGTGGTCTTGGCCAGGAAGTGCTGCAGCAAGGCAATCAGTCCAGCGGGATCAACCAAAGAACTGGTTTGCAGAAATTGCCGTAGCTGGTGAACCTGCAGGCGGTCATCGATTGTGCTCAGCCACTGTTGGGCCTGCTCAATGGACTCGCTCTCCGGCGTCTCTTCCGCAGCCTCGAGCGCCGGGCACACTGGCACGTCGATGGTGAACTCGCGCGCCAGTTCTGCATAAATCGGATGCACGCGACGGGCGCTCGCCCATATGGCTGCCAGATTTGGGATTGTCGGTTCGGGTTGCGATGACGTCATGGTTTCACGATCCAGTTGGGAACGGCATTGAGAAAGCGGGCGGCGACGATAGTAGCTCCGGGATGGTATTGCACGGCCACCACCGAAGCATCGGTATCGAGCGAGCCATCCGAATTGCGCAGCCGCAGAACGTCGGCGAACTCCAGGTGCGTCGAGCAGGCAAACAAAACCTCGCGGCAGGTTCCGAATTCAATGACAGTGCTTTCCTGCGCGCTCAAGCCGTCCGCATGACTGCCGTTACGAGTGAATTGAACGGGAATGCGGACCGGCGTGGCTTCCGGGAAAAAACGAGCCAGATCGGCGACCGTACTGGTTCGCGCCGCGCGCACTGGAGCTGGGGCTGGTTGCGCCAAGCGATGGATGTCCCTTTCCGAATCCGTCCGAAACAAAAGTGCGGTTGGGCTCCCCCTCTTCCCGGTTAGGAAGAGCTTTGGGGAGCCAGAACACGCGGTTACGGTAGAAGAAGAAGCACGAGCGAGACCATCGTGTGGAACGGAAGGATTAGCACCCGGGAACTATATTTTTCAGGAACTTAGGCGTTCTGCTCGGGTTCATAAGCTACAGCGGGGGAGCTAATCGTCTCAGTGTGAGACACAAATCTCACGGGCGACGCGGAGGTCGCTTGAATTCTTCTGATGGTGGCCCAGATCATCAACGGAGGCATATCCTGTGCTTCGAATCATATTTACACAGAGATAATTCGCCTCCTATCATTCATTTACGCGCACAATTACAAGACTAGACGACAAAACCACGAAAGGCATCCAAGCTAAGCACAATTTCCGCGATGCGGGTTTCGCGAATATAAATGCTTGAGGAAAAGAATAATTATGAAAAAAAACACGAAGCAGTGCGGTTGGTGGGGCATTGTTGGGCTCGCACTGGCAACTTTCATTCTGCCGTTATGCGCAGCCGCCCAAGATGATTATCAGCAGCAGGACGATCCGCCGAGCCGCGTAGCTCGACTCGGCTATATGGAGGGCTCGGTTTCATTCAATCCCGCCGGCGAACAGGATTGGGTGGGCGCGGTCGACAACCGTCCCATGACCACCGGCGACAAGCTCTGGGCCGATAAAGACTCCAAAGCCGAGCTGCAACTCGGCTCGGCCGTAATTCGCCTGTCGGAAAACACCGGCGTTTCCTTTCTGAATCTCGACGACCACACGGCACAAATTCAGTTGAGTTCAGGCACGATTAACATTCGAGTGCGACGCCTTGACCGCGACGATGTCTTCGAAATCGATACCCCCAATTTGGCCTTCACACTCGATCAGCCCGGCAGTTATCGCCTGGAAGCCAGTGAGGACGGAACGTACTCGGTCGTCACCATCCGTGAAGGCGAGGGCGAAGCCACCGGCAACGGGCAGACTTACCGCATTCACAATGGACAAAGAGCCACCTTCAACGGAACCGACTCCCTGAATGCCGATGTCGAGCAGGTCGGCGATCCTGACCAGTTCGATCAATGGGCTTATAACCGCGAAGCTCGCCACGAGCACTCGCGCTCAGCGCAATACGTATCGAACGACATGGTCGGCTACGACGACCTCGATGACAACGGTGACTGGCGCGACGACTCCAATTATGGTCACGTCTGGTATCCCCACGTAGAAGTGGGCTGGGCGCCGTATCGCCAAGGCCATTGGGATTGGATCGATCCCTGGGGTTACACCTGGGTCGATGATTCCTCATGGGGCTACGCTCCTTTTCACTACGGACGCTGGGTGAGCGTTGGCGGCCGTTGGGGTTGGATTGCCGGCCCGCGTGAAGTGCATGCGGTGTACGCGCCGGCGCTGGTTGTGTTTGTTGGCGGCGGAGGTGGCTTCGGCGGAAATGTGGGATGGTTCCCGCTCGGTCCGCGCGAGGTTTATGCGCCTTCCTATCACGTTAGCCGTGAGTATATGACACGGGTGAACATCAGCAACACCACTGTCAACAACACCCAAATCACCAACGTCTACAACACGACCGTCATCAACCGGAACACCACCAATATCACCAACGTGACGTACGTGAACCGCAACGTGCAAGGCGCGGTAACGGCAGTTCCGCAACGCGCTTTCGCTAGTGCGCAGCCTGTTGCCAGGGCAGCAGTGCAAGTAAATCAGCGCGAGATTGCATCCGCTCCAGTCATGCACCGGGTTGCGGTAAATCCAACGCGGGAGGCCGTGCTCGGCGTCAGAGCTGCGACCGCGAACCGCGTAACTGCGCCTCCCGCTGCGGTGGCGAACCGGCAAGTGATCGCCAAGAGAACGCCACCACCTCCGCCGCCTTCGTTCGCCAAACAGCAACAGGCAATGGAAGCGCATCCCGGTCAGCCTCTCCCCAAACGCGAGATGGCCGCCCTGCGTCCAGCAGAGCCTGTACATCCGGCGGTAAAAGTTGCGCCTCCAGGCAAGCCCGCGCAACCCACCACCGGCCACCCCAACGCTCCGGCAGCGAATACCGGACGTCCGGGACAGCCGAACCAGCCGCAACCAAATCAACCCAATCGGCCCGGACAACCGAATAACCAGCCCCAACCGAATCAGCCGAACAATCGGCCGGGACAACCGAACCAGCCGCAGCCGAATCAACCTAATCGCCCCGGACAACCGAACAATCGGCCTGAATCGAATCAGCCAGAGAACCGGCCCAATCAACCGGAAAATCGGCCGCCCGCGGCACAGCCGAATAACCGGCCCAACCAGCCAGAAAATCGGCCTCCAGCAGCGCAACCCAATCGGCCCGAGCCCAATCGGCCGGAAGCCAACCAACCAAACCGGCCCAATCAACCGGAAAATCGGCCGCCCGCAGCGCAGCCGAACAATCGGCCCAACCAGCCAGAAAATCGGCTTCCGGCAGCGCAACCCAATCGGCCCGAGCCCAATCGGCCGGAAGCCAACCAACCAAACCGGCCCAATCAGCCGGAGAACCGGCCGCCCGCAGCGCAGCCGAACAACCGGCCCAACCAGCCAGAAAATCGGCCTCCGGCAGCGCAACCCAATCGGCCCGAGCCCAATCGGCCGGAAGCCAACCGCCCGGAAAATCGTCCGCCCGCGGCACAACAGAACCGGCCGGAACCAAACCGCAACGAGCCTCCGGCGCGCCAGCAAGCTCCTCAGCAAGCCGAGCGTCCGCAACAGCACACGCCTCCGCCTGAGGCTAACAAGCCGGCGCCTCCTCCTCAGAAGCAGCAGCAAAAGCCGCAAACTCCTGAAGAGAAGAAACGCCAGGACAAGGAAAAACCCAACGGAGCGTAAGAGCTAACGGTAAAGTCTCAGCACCCTGAGTTCGCCTCAGGGTGCTTTTTTTGTGCAACCTGCATTGGCGAAGAGAGGAAGAGCGAGACGTCAGAAAAAACTAAGCGAGAATGCACCGCGTCTCGCTTCTTTCGGCGAGACGCGGGTTCCACTCCCTAAACCCTCCCAGGACTTTGAGTTCTCCGTGGGCGCGCTCGCAACGCAAATCACCCTATCTCTGCCCGAACCCCCACATCGAACTTCGAATAGTACTTCTTCACATCCCCCGCCCCGTACTTCTTTCGAAATTTCTCAACCACCACCGCCACTTGCGCCGCGTCCGTAATCTTCACAACCTTCACCTCAGCCTCTTCTCCCCGCGCCTCAATCTGCATCTTGGGATTCTTCAACACGTTCTTGTACCACTGCGTCTCCGACCCATACACCGGCAGCAGGTAAAGCGTGTCGCCCTCCAACACGAACCACACCGGGTTCGAGATAATGCGTCCCGATTTTCTCCCGGTCACACTGATCTCAATCTCGCGATACCGGGCAAGCTTGTCTTTTAGAGAATCATTCTGCGCTGGCATACGTTCACCCCGCTTCAGCGATTAATCAGCTTCTGCAAATTCTCCGGATATCGTTCCCCCTGCACCGGAATCTTCGCCGCCGCATTGTCAATCTGCCGCAAATCGCCTGCCGACAACTCGAGCGCCGCCGCTCCAATATTTTCTTCCAGCCGGTTCAGCTTCGTTGTCCCCGGGATCGGCACAATCCACGGCTTCTGCGCCAGCAGCCACGCCAACGCAATCTGCGCCGGCGTCGCCTTCTTTTGTTGCGCTACTTTGCCTAGCAGATCCACCACCGCCTGATTCGCCTTCCGGTTCTCCGCCGAGAAGCGCGGCACAATGTTGCGGAAATCGTTCTTGTCGAACTGCGTCTCTTCGCTGATCTTCCCCGTTAAAAATCCCTTGCCCAGCGGACTGAATGGCACGAACCCGATTCCCAGTTCCTCAAGCGCCGGCAAAATCTCCGCTTCCGGCTCTCTCCACCACAAAGAGTATTCACTCTGCAGCGCCGTCACCGGCTGCACTTTGTGCGCGCGGCGAATCGCCTGCACTCCCGCCTCGGAAAGCCCAAAGTGTTTCACCTTGCCCTGTTGAATCAATTCCTTCACCGCTCCCGCAACGTCTTCCATCGGCACGCTGGGATCAACGCGATGCTGATAAAACAAATCGATCACGTCTGTCTTCAGCCGCCTCAGCGACGCCTCCGCAACTTCTTTGATATGCTCCGGCCGGCTGTCCAGCCCCGCCTGCTTGCCAGTGCTCGGATCAAGTTTGAACCCAAACTTGGTGGCGATCGCCACTTTCTTGCGCACCGGTGCCAGCGCCTCCCCCACCAATTCCTCGTTGGTATAAGGCCCGTATACTTCCGCCGTGTCGAAGAACGTCACCCCGCGCTCCACCGCCGCCCGGATCACCGCAATCATCTCTTTCTTATCGCCTGCCGGACCATAGCCAAAACTCATCCCCATGCAGCCCAGACCCATCGCCGACACTTCAAGATTGCTTTTTCCCAGTCTGCGTTTCTTCATTGCGTTCTCCTTATGAATGAATCAGGCCAGTTTAGATGCGCCCGAGTACGCGAAGGTCTCGTAGATCCTCCAAAGCCCGCCGGCTCGATACAGTTGCACCGCCTCCCTGCGGGTTATATACTTCGCAGCCACTGGCTTTCCCCAAGCATTCGTCCACCTTCGAAACCAGAAAACTTGATACAGGAAAGGGATCTGCCGTGAAGAAATTTTCCTGTTCCCTGTTCGCGATCTTGTTCATGAGCTTTCAACCACTGGCCGCTCAAATCCAGGGACAATGGGCCAGCACTGGCTCCATGCAATCCGCCCGTGAGCTGAATGCACAAGTGCGGATAAGCGGCGGCAAGGTTTTGTCCATCGGCGGAGTCGACAACAGCGGAAACATCCTCGCTTCGGCCGAACTATACAGCGCGACCACCGGCAAATGGACCAGCACCGGCTCCATGTCCGAGGCTCGCGAATCATTCCCCGCCGTCGTGTTGAAGAGCGGCAAGGTTTTGGTCTCCGGCGGACTCGGCCCCAGCAGCATCGTTCTCGCCAGCGCCGAACTCTACGACCCCACCACCGGCGTCTGGACCTCCGCAGGTCCCCTATCCACCGCTCGCTTTGGCCACACCGCCACCTTACTTCCCAGCGGAAAAGTGCTGGTCACAGGCGGCTGCACCGCCAGCGGCTGCACCTCATACACCGCGGTCAGCGAACTCTACGATCCCACTTCGAACACCTGGTCACTCACCGGCAGCCTCGCCACCGCGCGCGCCTTCCACACCTCCGTCGCTCTGAAAACCGGCAAAGTCCTCGTCATCGGAGGCTCCAACGGCTCCGCACTTACTTCCTGCGAACTCTACAATCCCTCCACCGGCGCCTGGACAGCCGCAGCCAGCACCGCCACCGCTCGTTACCTCAACACCACCACTCTTCTCGCCGATGGCAAGGTACTCGTCACTGGCGGCGCCAACGGCAAGTTCCCAATCACTTCCGCCGAACTCTACGACCCCACCGCCAATACCTGGACGCTCACCGGAACCATGAAGATCGGACGCTACGCTCACACCGCCGCGCTCCTCACCGACGGCACCGTCGTCGTGGCGGGAGGAATCGGCCAGTCGATTAGTTGCGGCAAAGATTGCACCGGTTATATCCCCACCAACAAGGTGGACATCTACAACGAAACCGCAGGCACATTTACTGCCGCCGCAAACCTAAGCCAGTCTCTCGCCTATCACTCGATGACTCTGCTGAGTTCCGGACGTGCCCTCGAGGATGGCGGCATTGGCACGACCGCCGTGTGTTGCACGGTGGAAAATACCGCCTCGATTTATACGCCCCTGAGCCTGACCTTCTCCGCCACCAGCCTGAACTTCGGCCTGCTGCAAATCGGCTTAAGCAGCGCCTCCCAGACCGTGACGATAAACAACGTCAGCACTCACTCCGTGACCTTTACTTCCATCACCAGCAGCGGCGACTACGCCCAGACCAACACCTGCCCCGCCACCCTGAACGCTGGACTGAGTTGCGCCATCACCATCACCTTCACTCCCACCGCCGCCGGAACCCGCGCGGGCGCAGTCACCCTCAAGGACAACTGCCCCGGCAGCCCCAGCCAGGCCATCACTGTGACCGGAACGGGCGAAACTCTCGCCCTGGGATTCTCACCTTCGTCGCTGAATCTCGGCAGCGTGGTCGTGGGCTCGTCGAGCAACATGAGCGCGACCCTGACCAACGACGGATCCTCCTCCGTCAACATCACCGGAATTTCCGTCTCTCCCGCAAACGGCACCTTCACCCAATCCAACAACTGTCCCGCGACGCTAACCGTGCAACAGACCTGTACCTTCACCATCGTCTTCACACCTCCGGACGTCTTCACCTACAAAGCAACCGTGTCGGTCACAAACAACGCCGGTGCCGCAGCCACCCTGCCCCTCACCGGCACGGGCCTGAACAACTAGCAACGGGGCCGCGCGATCTTGCTTCGGGATCGCGCGACCCGCCGTTCTGTGTCCACGAGTTCTGCGTCGGCGATTTCTGTCTCCGCCAATTACACCCTGTCATCCTGAGGCGCGGCTTTATGCGCCGAAGGACCCCTGCAATCCCAACCGCCTGCTGAGCTGCCGCGGGGAATTCTCTCCTCGAATTGGGGAGCGCCCTGTCTGCTCTGCGAATTCCTGCTCGAAAAAATCTTCGTCGACGCGCCGGGAAGGGCACGACTTCAGTCGTGCCGTAAGAGCTTTATAAGAAGGAACCTGGCTTTCGCCGCTGAGGTAGCTGCCTCGGACCCGACAAAATCCTTTTCTCACCGAGCCCGGGCAAGGCCGAAATCCACAGCCCTGTGTGACATCTAACCTTGCGCCCAATTTTATTTCCCTTCATGATTGTCCCAGCACAGGAAGTAGAACGGCTCCGCCGAGCGCGGACACATCCGGGGAAAATCGGAAAGCATAACTCCTTTATTTCACGGATTTTGATACCCAAGTGCTTTAGACCATCGGATTTGGCGGGAATTTCCTGCTAATGTGAACTTTGCAAAACACCGAGAGGAGTAGGGGAGGGGTAACCAAAGAGTAAATGGTACAGGCCAATTAGCGACAAGGGCCGCTGGATTGCACTCTCATCGAAGATTTTTTCGATTGAGAAACCACAAGTCGTAGAGACGTAGCTTGCTACGTCTCCGCCTGCGGCGGCACCGGGCTTGGTGGCTGGAAAGATCGTTGAGACGAAGAGATTACCGCTTTGTTGCTCCTGGTTAGAGACGTAGCAAGCTACGTCTCTACGACTCACTGCAGCGTGTGGCTCGACGGCCCCGTGCCAGAGCTTCCAGTGATGTTGTAGCGTTTGAGTTTGCGGTAGAGGGTGGCGCGGCTGATGCCGAGCATGCGTCCGGCGAGGGCTTTGTCGCCGTTCACTTGCTCGAAGACGCGTTGAATCGTGGCCCGCTCAATGTCTTCCAGATCGGTGGTCGAGAGTGGGGCGGCCCCACTTCCCTGCCGCGCATTTAATTCCTCCGCGGCCGCGAGATCGGAAACCAATTCCGCCGGAGAATCCGGAGCAGTGCGAGATGCCGAGGAATTCAATGCGGCGATGGTAGGCGGCAGGTCGCCGAGGTCGATGAGCGATCCGTTGCCCAGGGCGACGGCGCGCTCCACACAGTTTTCCAGTTCGCGCACGTTGCCCGGCCAGTCGTAATTCATCAGCGCTTTCATGGCGGCATTGGAGGCGCGCAGATCGGAGCCCGGGGCGTAGCGCTCGCAAAACCAATTCACCAGCATGGGAATATCGCTGCGCCGCTCGCGCAGCGCCGGAACGTGAACGGTGACAACATTCAGCCGGAAATAGAGATCTTTGCGGAAGGTTCCGGCTTTATATGCAGCCTCAAGATCGCGGTTGGTCGCCGCGATGATGCGCACGTCAACTTTAACCCGCTGGTTGCTGCCGACAGGACGCACTTCTTTTTCCTGCAGCACGCGCAACAGTTTCGCTTGCAGCTCCAACGGAAGCTCGCCGATTTCGTCGAGAAAAACTGAACCCGTATCGGCGGACTGAAACAGTCCTTGCTTCGATTTCAGCGCGCCGGTGAACGCTCCTTTTTCGTAGCCGAACAGTTCGCTCTCGATCAGCGTTGGCACGAGCGATCCGCAATCGACCGCGACGAATGGACGATTCGCAAACGCCCCGCGAAAATGAATCGCGCGCGCGATGAGTTCTTTCCCCGTTCCGCTTTCGCCTGAGATCAACACCGCAGTGCGCGTATCTTTCAACCGCGAAGCCACGCGCAGCACTTCCTGAATCTTGGCGGAGGATCCGACGATGCCGTGAACCGCGGTTTCCGAATCCATGCGCTCGCGCAGGAATTCGTTCTCCTCAACCAGGCGAACTTTCTCCGCCATGCGCCGCAAAAACAGCCGCAACTCTTCCAGCGGCGAAAACGGCTTGGTGATGTAGTCGTAAGCCCCGAGCTTCATGGCTTGAACCGCGGTCTCGATGGAACCGTGTCCAGTCATAAGCGCGACTTCTGTGCGAGGCAGAAGTTTCTTCACCTTCTCCAGGAATTCCAGCCCCGACATGTGCGGCATGACCATGTCGCTGAGCACGATGTGAACCGGCTGCTCTTCGAGCAGAGCCAGCGCAGACTCGCCACTTTCGGCCTCAAGACAAATAAACCCCAGAGCTTCGCCGACCGTGCAACACAGTTTGCGAATGCTCTGCTCGTCGTCGACGATCAGCAGGCGAACGCGAAGCTCATCCTTGCCCAGAGAAGCCTTGTTCAGCGCCGCGCTCATCGCGATTTCCCCATCGTCTTCTCGACCGCCGCAACCAGATCCTGTACGCGGAACGGCTTCTCAAGATAAAGCGCGCCGATCCGCCGCAGCGTGGAAACGGTTTCTTCATTGGCGTAGTCGCCGGTAATGATGACAACTTTATCGACCAAATCAGGGCGGTTGGCGGAAATCCAGGAATGCACCTGCGCGCCGTCGACGCCGCCCGGCGTGCGCATGTCCGAGACCACGCCGAGAAATTGCCCCTTCTCGAGCAGGCGCAGCGCGTCGGCGCCCGACTCAGTGCA
>Ga0207692_10000641_pt1 | contig 12299 bp, 11 predicted proteins | sample LARL52metaG_FD_184345 | JGI IMG/M metagenome (GOLD analysis project Ga0207692, IMG submission 184345) | Corn, switchgrass and miscanthus rhizosphere microbial communities from Kellogg Biological Station, Michigan, USA - LAR L5-2 metaG... | ecosystem: Host-associated > Plants > Roots >...
CCGTACTCGGTGTCGTTGGCGAGCCGGATCGCTTCTTCCTCGTCGTCGAACGGCACGACGGTGAGCACCGGGCCGAAGATCTCGTCCCGGGCGATGGTCATGTCGTTGCTCGCGTCGGCGAAGATCGTGGGGGCGACGAAGTTCCCGGACGAGAGATCGCCTTCGAGCCGGGTACCGCCGGTGACCAGGCGAGCTCCGTCCTCCTGGCCGCGCTCGATATAGCCGAGCACGCGGTCGAGCTGCTTCTGGTTGATCAACGGGCTGGCGAGCACGGCCGGGTCGAACGGGTCGCCGAACGTCACGGCGCTCGCGAGCATCGACGCCATGTTGACGAACTCGTCCTGCACCTCCCGCGCAACCAGCGCCCGCGTGTGCGCGACGCAGGCCTGGCCGGACAGCCCCATCGTGACCATGCCCATGCAGGTCATCGCGGCGAGGCCGACGTTCGGCGCGTCCGCGAACACGATGGCGGGCGACTTTCCGCCCAGTTCCAGGGAAACGCGCTTCATCGTGCCCGCGGAGGCCTCGACGATCCGGCGGCCGACCGCGCGGCTGCCGGTGAAGCTGATCTTGTCGACGCCGGGGTGGGTGATCAGCGCTTCGCCGGTCGGGTCGCCGGGGCCCGTGACGAGGTTGATCGCGCCCTCGGGCAGTCCTGCCTCGATCAGCAGCTCGACCATGCGGATCACGCAGAACGACGCGTACTCCGAGGGTTTCACCACGACCGTGCACCCGGCGGCGAGCGCGGGCGCGAGCTTCTGCGCGAACAGCACGAACGGCGCGTTCCACGGCAGGATCGCCGCGACGACGCCGACCGGTTCGCGGAACGTCATCGCCAGATGGTCACCGCCCTGGTACGGCGGGAGGGTCTGGCCACCGACCTTGTCGATCCAGCCCGCGTGGTGGTCGAAGATGTCGGCCGCGATGCCGACCGAGGTGGCGTAGATCTGCCCGAACGACAGCGGTACGCCGTTGTCCAGCGCCTGCAGGCCGCGCAGCTCGTCGGAGTGCTCCCGGAGCAGGTCGCTGTACTTCCGCAGGACCCTGATCCGGTCGGCCGCCCTCGACCGTCCCCACGTGCCCTCGTCGAACGCCTTGCGCGCGGCCTTCACGGCGGCGTCGACGTCCGCGGCCGACGCGACGGCGAAGTGGCCGATCTCCTCGCCGGTCGCCGGGTGGTGGTGGGTCCAGGTCTCGTCCGTCTCGCGGAACTCGCCACCGATGAGGAGCCGGCCGTCCTTCAGGCCCAGCGTCTCGCGATGCGGTTGGACGGTGAGCGTCACAGCTCCTCCTACAGGGCCATCGTTTCGTTGCACGAGAACGTCTTCTGCGGATCGCGGTCGGCGAAGTAGCCGTCGAGATCGCTCAGCGCGTCGAACTTCCGCTCCACGGTCGGTGGCGCCATCAACGCGACCATGCCGCCGTGCACGACGAAGACCTGCCCGTTGATCTTCTCACCGGACGGGCCCGCCAGGTGCGCCACGAACTTCGCGACGTGCTCGGGTGCCAGCGAGTCGTCGCCTTCCGGTGCCGCACCGAACACGTGCGCGGTCATGCCGGTGCGGGCACGCGGGCAGATCGCGTTGGCGCGAACGCCGTAACGCGACGTGCCGCGCGCGGTGGCGACCGTCAGCGCGGCGATCCCCGCCTTCGCCGCCGCGTAGTTGGCCTGGCCTTCCGACCCGAGCAGGAACGCTTCGGACGCGGTGTTGACGATCCGGCCGTAGACCGGCCCGCCCGCCGACTTCGACTGCTGCCGCCACAGCGAGACTGCGTGGCGCGACAACAGGAAATGGCCGCGCAGGTGGACCTTGACGACGAGGTCCCAGTCCTCGTCGGACATGTTGAACAGCATCCGGTCGCGCAGCACGCCGGCGTTGTTCACGACGACGTGCAGCCCGCCGAACTGCTCCAGTGCCGCGCTGACGAGGGCGTCGGCGGTGCTCCGCTCCCCCACGTCACCCTCGACCACCACGCACTTCGCGCCGAGCTCCTCGATCTCGGCCGCGACGGCCTGTGCCGAGCCCGGCAGGTCGTTCAGCACGAGCGACGCACCGGCGCCGGCGAGCTCCAGCGCTTCGGCCCGGCCGAGCCCGGCACCCGCGCCGGTGACGACGGCGACCTTCCCCGCGAGGTCCACTTGAGACTCCAAGAGATGTGTCAGTCGAAGAGGATGACCTGGCGGATCAGGGATCCACCGCCGCGCAGGGCCTGCAGGCCCTCGTTGACGTCCTCGAGGCGGATCCGCTTGCTGATCATGCCTTCGAGGTCGAGCCGGCCCTGCCGCCACAGCGCGATCATGCGCGGCACGTCCCGGCGGAAGTTCGCCGTCCCGTAGAACGACCCGTGCAACGTCTTGTCGTGCAGGAACAGCTCCTGGGCGCTGAACGACACCATCGCGTCCGCCCGGCCCGCGCCGACGACGACCGTGTGGCCACCGCGGCGGGTCAGGTCCCACGCCTGCCGGATCGTCGCCGGAATGCCGACCACGTCGAAGACGTAGTCGAAGCCCATGCCGAAGTTCAGCTGGTTGTTCAGGTCCGCGATGCCGTCGGGCACGGTGGCGTGCGTCGCCCCGAACCTCTTCGCCACCTCGTGCTTCTCGACGACCGGGTCCACGGCCACGATCCGCGCCGCCGCGGCGAGCCGCGCACCCTGGAGCACCGCGACCCCGACACCGCCGCACCCGATCACGGCGACGCTGGAGCCCGCCTCGACCTTCGCGGTGTTCAGCACGGCACCGACGCCGGTGAGGATGCCGCACGACAGCAGCGCCGCGACCTCCCACGGCACGTCGTCGTCGATCTTCATCGCGGCATCGGCCGGAACGACCATCTCCTCGGCGAACGCGCCCAGGCCCGCGTAGCCGAACGCGGGGTTGCCGCCGACCACGAACCTCGGTGACGTGAAGGCGGAAATGGTGTGCACCAGGCACAAATGCGCCTGACCGGTGACGCACTGGGCGCACTTCCCGCACGGCGGCACGAACGTGATCGCCACGTGGTCGCCCACCGCCAGTGACGTCACGGCACTGCCGATCTCGATCACCTCACCGGCACCTTCGTGGCCGACGACACCGGGTGCGAGCGCGGGCAGGGTTCCGTCCATTGCGGACAGATCGCTGTGGCACACCCCGCACGCCCTGATCTTGATCTTCACTTCCTGCGGCCCCGGCGCGGTGGTCGTCACGTCGTCCCGGAGCTCGAGCTTGTCGTCGCCTACCTGGTTGAGCACGGCAGCCTTCACCGGTATCACTCCTCGCTGAGCTCACGGCCGAACTACCCGTCGGACACTAGAATCTGTTCCTGTTCATGGCAAGGTCCATCAGCGTGAGAGCCTCAGCGCGCCCATCGGGCACGACGCGACGGCACGTTCGGCGCGCGCCACCTCCCCCTCGGCCAGCTCACCCTCCCGGATCTGCAGCACCTCATCGTCATCGAGGGAGAAAACCTCGGGCAGGATCGACACGCACTCGCCGTGCGCCTCACACACGGCCGGGTCGGCCTCGACCTTCATCGCAGCCTCCTGACATCAAGTAGAACTTGTTCTAGAGTAGCGGCCATGCGCATCGGTTTCACGCCCGAACAGGAGCAGCTGCGCCAGGAGCTGCGGGCGTACTTCGCCGCACTCATGACGCCGCAACGCCGGGAGCGCCTCGCCGGCGGCAGCGACTACGGCGACGCCGAGGTGTACAAGGACACCGTCCGCCAGATGGGCAAGGACGGATGGCTCACCATCGGCTGGCCAGAGGAGTACGGTGGCCGCAACCGGCCGATGATCGAGCAGCTGATCTTCCTGGACGAGGCCTCCGCCGCCGGCGCACCGGTGCCGTTCCTGACGCTGAACTCGATCGGGCCGACCATCATGGCGTTCGGCACGCCCGAGCAAAAAGCGTTCTACCTCCCGAAAATCGCCTCCGGGGAGATCCACTTCGCGATCGGTTACTCGGAGCCGGAAGCGGGCACCGACCTGGCCGCGCTGCGCACTCGGGCGGTGCGCGACGGGTCCGACTACGTGATCAACGGCCAGAAGATGTGGACCAGCCTCATCCAGTACGCGGACTACGTGTGGCTCGCGTGCCGCACCGACCAGGAGTCGCAGCGGCACCGTGGCCTGAGCATCATCATCGTGCCGACCACCGCTCCCGGTTTCTCCTGGACGCCGGTGCCGACGATGTCCGGGCCGACCACCAGCGCCACCTTCTACGACAACGTCCGCGTGCCCGCCGCGAACCTGATCGGCGCGGAGCACAGGGGCTGGAAGCTCATCACCAACCAGCTCAACCACGAACGCGTCGCCCTGTGCTCGGCCGCGCCCCTGCAGACCGCGCTGCGCGAGGTTCGTCAATGGGCGGAGGAAACCGGCGCGCTGAAACAGGAGTGGGTGCGGCTGCACCTCGCCCGCGTGCACGCGAAGACCGAGTTCCTCAAGCTGATCAACTGGCGGATCGCCTCCGGCGGCGACGAGGCGCCCTCACCCGCGGAGGCCTCGGCCACCAAGGTGTTCGGCACCGAGTTCGCGACCGAGGGCTACCGGCTGCTGATGGAAGTGCTGGGCGCCAACGGAATCGTCCGCACCGGATCGCCGGGGGCGGTGCTGCACGGCCGGGTCGAGCGCATGCACCGGTCGTCGCTGATCCTGACGTTCGGCGGCGGCACCAACGAGATCCAGCGGGACATCATCGCGCGAGCAGGCCTCGGGCTGCCCGCCGTGCCGCGGTGAGGGAGAGCTGACGTGGACTTCACGCTGACCGAGACCCAACGGGAACTGGCCGCGCTGACCCGCAAGATCCTCGACTCGTCCGACTCGCCGTGGGCCGACCTGGTCAAGTCGGGCGTGGTTCCGGAGGACCCGGCCGAGTTCGGCGTCCTGGAGCACTGCGCGGTCCAGGTCGAGCTGGGCCGTGCCGTCGCGGCCGTCCCGTACCTGCCGACCGTGCTCGCCCAGCAGGCGTTGGCGCAGTTCGACACCCCACGACCCGGAACCGTGCTCTCGGTGGCGCTCGCCGAGGACCAGAACGGCGCGAAGACGACCGTCCCGTTCGCGACGGCGGCCTCGGCGTTCCTGGTGGCGCACCACGGCCAGGTCTTCCTCGTCGAGGCCGACCAGCTCGACGTCACCGCGCAGGAACTGGTCGACGGCACCGAAGCGGGCACGTTCGAGTTCTCCGGCGGGCGGCTGATCGAGGGTCTCACGCCCGAGTGGCTCAGCACGCGCTACACGGTGGGGCTGTGCGCTTTCCAGCTCGGCGTGACCGAACGCGCGTTGGAGCTCACCGCCGAGTACGCCCGCACCCGCGTGCAGTTCGACCGGCCGATCGGCAGCTTCCAGGCCGTGGCGCAACGGCTCGCTGACGCCTACATCGACGTGGCGGCGATCAGGTTGACGCTGTGGCAGGCGGCCTGGCGGCTCTCCGCAGGCCTGGCCGCCGACGCGGAGGTGGCGACGGCGAAGTTCTGGGCCGCCGATGCCGGGCACCGCGTGGCGCACACGGCCGTGCACGTCCACGGCGGTACCGGCATCGACATGAGCCACGAGGTGCACCGGTACTTCACGGCGGCCAAGCGGGCCGAGTTCGAGCTGGGCGGGGCGACCGCCCAGCTCCTGAAGCTCGGAAACCTGCTCCCCGACGAGGTAACTGACAACAGAACAGCCGGGCCGCCTGCTTCACTCGAAAAGCAGGCAGGCCCTGCTCACAACCTGTGATTGCCCGTAAAAGACACTCCACCTGCCAGTGCACCTGGCAGCAGCCGTGCAGGCCCCGAGAAGTCGGCAGCGGACAACCGCTCGCCAAGCCGACGCAGCGCCGTTTTCGACTGTTCGGCGTCCAAGCTCGCCCGATCGAGCGAGTGGACAACCTCCTGGTAGGCCTCGACCGCTGCTTTCTTCTCTTCGATGAGCGTGGAGCTCTGGTGTTCCAGGAAGACCAGTGGCTCGTACGCCGGGAAGGTCAGCCGGGTGAACGCCCCGCTCATGCCCGCATGCGCACCGACCACTGTCGGCAAGATCCTGATCGTGACGTTCCTGCGGACCGCCATCAGCAACAGGTGATGCACCTGGCCGACGTGAACCTCATGACTCCCGACCGGCAGCTGCAGCGCGTGCTCGTGGAGGAAGAAGGTGCACTGCAGGCCACGGCCGAACAGCAGCTCCTGCAACTCCTTCACCGCCTTGACACGTCGGTCCATCTCGACGTCCGGCACATTCGGAGAAGCCACGATCACCGCACGCACGTAGTCCACCGACTGCAGAAACGCTGGAAGCCCATGGGGGTTCCATGTCGTCAAGGTCTTCGCCGACTCAACGTTCTGGATGAGCGTGCGAAGCCGTGCGGGCGCGCACGAGCCGTGCTGCTGCCACCAACCTTGGACATGCGTCTCGGGCAGGAGGTTCAACAGCCGGTCGCGCTCCTCAACGGGCGTGCGGCAGATTCCCAGCAGAACAGCGAGTTCTGTCTTGGTACATCCGATCTTGCCGTTGACGAAGTCCGACAGCTTCGCTTCCTGCCAACCGGCGAGCTCAGCAACCCGTCGCGCGGTCATACCGGAGGCGTTGATCGCCGCCCGCACTCCTTCGCCGAACTCGCGGCCGCGAGCCGTGGAGATTCTCTGCGGCATGTGGAATTCCTTGCTGTAGCTGGGATCTCTTGTGCCTGGCACAACCAGCCAACTGCCTCAACACAGTCCAGACCAGCTCGTCAATCGCGCAGCGACCTAGCACGAATCACGCAACTACCACGTCTCACCTGCGGAAATGCCGCAGGCATGCAGAGGTGGCCCGATCGGGTGTTTGTTTCATCCTCAGAACGCTTCACAGGAGCGTTTCGGCGTGAGCCGAGAGCGCCCCAGCGAGATCTGGGTGATCACCCTTGTCCATCCGGCGGAAGAGCCTGGCGACGACGTAGAGCTGAGCAAGTCGCCCTGACTCCGACTCGAGCACATCAGCGAAAACGGAACGGATCCGCTCGACCATCTCCGGCACGAGAAGGCTGTAGCAGAGCAAGGTCGCGGCGTCTGTGCCCGCCAGACCGCGCCCCCACCATTCCCAGTCGAGCAGGCCGAAGCCCGGCCTCATGAGATTCGCCCAGTGCAGGTCGCCGTGCACGGTTTCCCACCGAACGACGGCAAGATCCGCGGAGTCCCCGAACCGCTGCCGGATTCGGCTGACGACCAACTCCTGGTCGGCGTTGACGCGCTTCGTCGGCGTGGAGGCGACGGCGTCGACCGTGCGGCGGAGTCCGGCCCACCAGGGATCGGGCAGGTCGATCGGCTCGCGGAGCGCGCCGGTGCGGGAGCACGGCGAGCCCGGCAACAGGGTGAGCACCTCGGCACGTTGTTGCCGGCTCTCCTCCCACTCGTAGACATCCAGTACGCGCGGTTTGGCCAGGCCGGTGAACACGTTGGCATCGAGGTTGCCGGTCCAGAAGTTCCCGCCGATCCACTGCTTGTGCTCGGACACGACCCGCAACCAGAACCGCTCCCCACCGCGGCCGGCGAGCGCGCCGATCGAGCGGTCCATCCAGCCGAGCCGCGGCTCGCCTGCGAGTTCAAGCCCGAAGTGTGCCGCGGCCCGCTGCAGGTTCTCGCGCATCCATTCGCGGAACTGGGCGTCGGCGTCGCTGAGGTCTCCGTGCACCGCTACTCCTCGGTGACGTAGCGCAGGTAGGCCTCGGGCGTCGCCATGTACCGGCGCCAGTGGTCGACCAGCGCCAGATCCTCCCACTTGGACCGGTGGAACCCGTGCTCCCCCACTTCGATGATGTCCGCGTCCGGTGTGGACGTCAGGATCGGCGAATGCGTCGCGCAGATGATCTGTGCCCCCGACTTGCCGAGCTCGTACATCAGGTGCATCAAGCGGAGGCAGGACTGGAACGACAGCGCCGCCTCGGGCTCGTCCATCAGGTAGAAGCCGGGTTCGCGGAACATGGCGGCGAACACGGTGAGGAAGCCCTCGCCGTGGCTCATCTCGCTCGTGTCCTCGTCCCAGTAGCCGCGCATGCCGCTGACCGCGTTCATGAACCCAAACGCGGTCTCCGCGCGGAGGAAGTAGCCCCTGCGCTTCCCCCGCGGGCCGATCCGATGCCGGGCGCCAGCTGCGGTGGTCTCGAACTGCACCATCTCGCCGAGCGCGGACTTCGGCCGATCGTTGACGTACTTCCGCCCAGCTCGCCCACCCTGCGCGTCCAGCCCCCAAGCCTCGGCGAACGCCTCGACGAGCGTGGACTTCCCGGAGCCGTTCTCGCCGACCAGGAAGGTCACCGGCCGCTCGAACGTCATGCCTTCGTCCGCCAGCTGGGCGACGCACGGCACGTCGAGCGGCCATGTCCGCCGTGAGCCACGAGGCAGCAGCTCGTCGGGGATGTACGCGCGGCGGGCGAGCATGAGCGGAAGTTCCTTCGGTCAGTCGTAGTCCGGAGCGCAGGCTCCCGTAGGTGTGCAGTTGCCGGCTGGTCGACACGCCGGGCTGCAGCTCGGCCCGCACTGCGGATCACACATGTTGGGCACGCACGGATTCAGAGGTCGCCGGGCGAACTCCGTCGCGAGCACTGAGGCGGTCTCCGTCATCTTCGATCCGGTCAGGATGTCGGCGAGCGACTCCTCCCGCACGTTGCCGACTGGCAACCACCGGGAGAACACGCACGGCCACACCGACCCGTCCGGTGCGATCGCGACCCTACCGTCACCGCACTGCCCACACAGTTCACCCAGGTCAGGACCACGATCCCGGACACCGCGGCCGACCTGCCGCAGACGGTCGATCCGTACCTCACCGTCGACGCCCAGACCCCTCAGCTGAACCACCGCCCCATCGACGCGCTGTCCCTCATCAACATCGATCACGCCTACCCGGACCGGAATCGATCGCCGAACCGCCTCGACAAGGTTCGATGTCGTTCGCTCATAGCTGCGTCGGCCTCGTGTGATCCGTTCATGCTGCGTGGCGTCATCGGAGTAGTAGCTGGTGGCGAGCTGAACACCGGACCGCGAGAAGACCTCCCACAGAGCCGGGCCGACGTGCACCAGGTTCGTGAACACCTCGACTGCCAGCCCGCGGTCAAGCGCGTGGTGGACGAGCCCAGGTAGCGCAGGGTGCAGCGTCGGCTCACCTCCGATGAACTGGACCATCCTCGTTCCGAGGCCAGCGAGCTGGTCGATCGACCTCTCCCAATCCTCTGTAGTCATCGCGCCGTGCGAACCAGCCGGACCAGAGTCGGCATAGCAGTGCTTACACCGCAGCTGGCATTTCCCAGTAACTTCAAGCCACGCGAACCTCACCCGCGCCCGCGGGTCAAGTTGAACCCCCACCGTCTTCCCCCCGCTACTCGAACTCCGCCGTACTACCTGCGTAGTTCTTGGAGGCCCTCCAAGCCAGAGAACCTGAGCGGGGTTCGCCTGATCGCGGCTGAAGTCGATCAACCAGTAGATGAGTCATCACCATGACCGAACGGGTCTGCGACCAGCTGCGGTCGCGTTGCACCCTGAGTGAGCCGATCAGGTGATCAGAGATCAGACACCGGGCGCCGAGCCGCCCGCGTGGCGAGGGCAGGAATGGCAGCGATCTTCGCCGGGTCCAGCTCCGACCACAGGATCCCCGCCGGCCGTCGAGGCGGTCCGCACTCGATGACCTGGGTCGGTGTGACGATCACGTCGACGGAGAAGTCGTGGCTGGTCTCCGGGAGGTCGCCATCGACGACCTGGAGGTCGTGGACCGTCGTGACGATCGTCGTCGCCTCGCTGATCAGCCCTGCCTCCTGCAGCAAGGCGACCTCGATGTCGGCGTATCCCGCACCCTTGCCCAGCCTCACACCCCGACGGTTCACAGCGACCGTTCCGCAGACGAGCAGGTCGATCTTCGGCATTTCGTCCGTGTCGACGGTCCTCGCGAACAACGCAGCCTTCTTCGGCACTGCCGCTTCCTCTGGCGAAAAAGGCAGACTGGCAGGGTCGAGCTCATAGAACGGCTTCGCAGCAGCGATCTTAGGAACCGCCACGTAGAGCAGCTTGCCCTGCTGGAGACCGAGCACTCTGACCGGGGCCTGCGGCTTGTCCGGTACCGCCTTCACCACGCGCGCTTGCTTCCAGGCTGGAAGCTCTGCGAGCCGCTGTGCGGCCAGCTCGGCACCCTCGAAGTTCGGGATCGAGCCGTGCACGTCCGGTTGAGCGGCGCGGTGTTCGGTGAGCAGGTCCCAGACGCGGTGACGAACCTCGTTCTTGGCCTCGTCCGGATTCGCCACAGGGCAACCCTTCCTACGATGCCGCCATCATGGTGAGCAGGCGGTCATACACCTGATCTACCACAGGTTCCTTCCGCCAAGGACGGAGTTCCCGCGCCGCGCCGAAGATCACTTTGAGGCCACCGCCGCCCCATGTTGCCTCAACGCAGTCGATCGCGGCGTGCAGCACCGCCGTGGCCAGACAAGCAGGTGCTGGCGTTGAGAGTTGCCGAACCGACGTTCCGCGCCGTGCTCACGCACAAGTTCGCGGAACGCCGCGTCCGGGAACTCACTCGGAAGAAGCCCATGCACTCAAAGCCCACCACATTTCGGTGATCCAGAGCCTTCGCTCAGACCTTTGGGTGCCAGCCAGTTGCAGAAGAGGCGTCTGCTTCCGCCGTGCCCGTTCGGCCAGTTCGTGAACTGTCTGCCTGCTCAGGGTGTGGTAATCCATCCATTCCGGCACGATGCTTGCGGGAACAAAACCACCGTCAGGCGGTCCGTGTTTCACCGCAGCTTGGTGAGCCGTTCGAGGGTCTCGTCGAACTCCCGCAGCAGGTCCGCCATCACCTCGGCGACCGGCCGCACCTGGTTCATCCGCCCGACCACCTGCCCGACCGGCATCGACACCACCGACGGGTCGTCGGACCGGGCGATCCGCAGGTGCGCCTCGCTGACCAGCAGGTTCTGCAACGGCATCGGCAGCGGTTCCGGCGCCTCCTCGGACGTCCAGGCCTCGGTCCACCGCGTCTTCAGCAGCCGCGCCGGCTTGCCCGTGTAGATCCGCGTGCGGACGGTGTCGCTGGACCCGGCGGCGAGCAACGCCTGCTGCGTGCTGGAGTTGCCCAGGGCGTACTCGGCGGCGGTGAGCCAGTACGAGCCCATCCACACGCCCGAGGCGCCCAGCGCCAGCGCCGCCGCGGCCTGACGTCCCGAACCGATGCCGCCCGCGGCGAGCACCGGGACGTCCACCGCGTCGGCGATCTCCGGGACGAGCACCATCGTGGCGACCTCGCCGGTGTGCCCGCCGGCCTCGTAGCCCTGCGCCACCACGATGTCGACGCCGTTCGCCACGTGGCGGCGGGCGTGTTCGGCCTTGCCCGCGAGGGCGGCGACCGGTACGCTGGCCGCGTGCGCGCGTTCGATGACATCCGGGGGCGGTGAGCCCAGGGCGTTGGCGATCAGGCGGATCGGGTGTTCCAGCGCTACGTCGACGTGCGAGCGCGCTACGGAGTGCAGCCAGCCGAGGACGCCCTCGCCGCCTTCGCCGTCCGGCAGTGGTGGCACGCCGAGCTTCAGCAGGGTCTGCTGGACGAAGTCCTTGTGGCCCTGCGGGATGAGCGCGGACAGGTCGAGCTGGGTGCCCTCGGTCGGCACCTTGGCGGGCATGACGATGTCGACGCCGTACGGCTTGCCGTCGGTGTTCTCGTCCATCCACGTCAACGCGCGGTCGAGGTCCTCCGCGTCGTTGAACCGCACGCATCCCAGGACACCGAAGCCGCCCGCCCGGCTGATCGCCGCCGCCACGTGCTCGGACGGGGTGAAGCCGAAGATCGGGTGCTCGATGCCGAACTGGTCACACAGGCTGGTGCGCATGATCCTCCACGTGGCGCTTCGCCCACTGGTAGTCGGGTTTTCCACTCGGCGTCCGGCCGATCTCGCCGACGAGCCAGAGCGACCGCGGCACCTTGTAGCCGGCGAGCGTCTGCCGCACGTGGGCGTCCAGTTCGGACAGTGTCGGCGCGGCGCCGTCACGCGGCCGCACGATCGCGCCGACGCGTTGGCCCAGCAGGTCGTCGGGGATGCCGATCACGAGGGCGTCGAACACGTCCGGGTGCGACTTCAGCACGCCTTCGACCTCCTCCGGGAACACCTTCTCACCGCCGGTGTTCACGCAGGTGTTGCCGCGGCCTAGCAACGTGATGTCGCCGTCCTCCTCGAACCGCGCGTAGTCGCCAGGCACGGTGAAGCGCCTGCCGTCGACCTCGACGAACATCCGCGCGGTCTTCTCCGGGTCCTTGTAGTAGCCCAGCGGGATGTGGCCGCCGCGGGCGAGCTTGCCGATGACGCCGGGCACGGGTTCAAG
>Ga0207692_10000642_pt1 | contig 12296 bp, 15 predicted proteins | sample LARL52metaG_FD_184345 | JGI IMG/M metagenome (GOLD analysis project Ga0207692, IMG submission 184345) | Corn, switchgrass and miscanthus rhizosphere microbial communities from Kellogg Biological Station, Michigan, USA - LAR L5-2 metaG... | ecosystem: Host-associated > Plants > Roots >...
TACAACCCGTTCATGACTCCGCGTGCCGGCTTTGCCTGGCACAACGAGTACAACTGGCTACACCAGGACGGTACCGGCCCAAGTCTTGGCTTGAGTAGTACCAACATCAACACCAGCGAACTACTGCTTGGCTTTGACTTTGATTTCTAGAGAGGGATAGACATGCGGACAAGATTGCAGAAGTGGTCGCTGTTCGTGAGCGCAGCTGCGGTTTTGGCGCTCCCGCTGGCCTCCAAAGCGCAGCTCACGACCTACGACATAGAAACGCGCATCGGCACCGAAAGCCACGTCGGCAATATTACCGGCCATGCCAAGGACGCCAAGGCTGATTATCGCCGGTATTGCGTGAGTTGCCATGGCCAGCTTGGCGACGGAAACGGCGAGAGCTTTCCCTGGGTTGACCCTAAGCCGCGCGACTTCCAGCTGGGCATATTCAAGTGCCGCTCCACTCCGACCGGAACCTTGCCTACGGACCAGGATCTGTTCGACACCATAGCTCGCGGACTCGACCGCTCCAACATGCCGCAATGGAGCACCTTCACCAAGCAGCAGCGCGCCGACCTTGTGGCGTGGGTGAAACACTTCTCTCCCCGCTGGGCGAACGAAAAGCCGGGAACACCCATTCAGATTCCTCCCGAGCCTGAAATCACCGCCGAGCGCATCAAGGCCGGACGCGACGTTTTTGCCCGGGTGCAGTGCTGGAAGTGTCACGGGGTGCTGGGCCAGGCCAACGGTCCCTCTGCTTCGACTCTTCAAGATGACCTCGGACGTCCGATCGCGGCCTTCAACTTTACCGAGGGCTCCCGACCCAAATGCGGCGACACCGATCAGGACATCTATCGGATTTTCATGACCGGCCTGGACGGCACTCCCATGCCCTCCTTTGCCGACAACATCAAACCCGACGAAGCCTGGGACCTGGTTTTCTACTTGCGGGCGCTGATGCCTGAGAAGAGCAAGGAAAGAGCAATAGCGAAACAGCTCGGCTTGAAACCAGTTGATCCCAATGCTCCGGCGGGACAGCAGTAGAGGCTTCTGCAAGTTGTTGGTGAAGCTCATACCTAATGAGAGGACTTTATGAAGAATCGATACAACTTCTCGGCAGTACTATCCGCGCTAGTTCTGGTTGGTTGTGCAGCGTTAATTCTGGGTCAGCGGGTCAACGCAGCGGGCGAAGGCAAAATTACTGGTAGTGTCAAACTCGACGGCGCAGCTCCGCACATGAAGGGCATCGACATGTCGAAAGACCCTTACTGCGCCAAGGCCCACGCCAGTGACCCCGGTCACCTCGAAACCTATGTAGCGGGCGCCAACGGAGGATTGGAGAACGTCGTCCTGTACCTCTCGGAAGGCTATAGCGGCAATCCGACCGTGTCGACCACCGCTCCGGTTTTTGATCAGAAGAATTGCATGTACACGCCTCACGTTCTGGCGCTCGACGTGAACCAGACTTTCAAGGTAACGACTAGCGATCAAACCACACACAACATCCACCCACTGCCGAATCCGATGACAGGCAACATTCCATGGAATCAATCTCAACCGCCCGGAGCACAACCGGTTGAGAAGAGCTGGAAGGCGGTGGAAGTGATCCCGGTTAAGTGCAACATCCATCCCTGGATGAACGGTTGGCACGTGGTGGTGAGAGGGCCTTATGCGACTACTGACAGCAGCGGCAACTACACCATCAACAACATGCCACCAGGAAGCTACACGGTGACGGCGTGGCATGAAGCCGCCGGTACGCAAACGCAAAAGGTGACGGTGGCGGCCGGCGCGGCGGCAACCGCCAATTTCACCTTCAAGCCGAAATAAGGGAAACAGTCGGAGAGGCCGACAGGACAATCGCGGTAGCTTTGAGCAAGCTGACGAGACCGGACTTCAGGTCCGATCGGAGGGCAAAGCATCATGGCGAAGTTATTTGCTGTCACAATCCTCGTAATTGCGATCATTTCCGCGATTCCCATCATCCGCAATACCTGGCATCCCGTGGAGGACGTATCGACCCACGGTCAGGCCATCGACGATCAGTTGTCGGACACGATGTGGGAAGCCGGAATTTCTTTTCTCTCCTCCCAGCTTTTGCTGGCGTGGTTCATCTGGAGGTTCTCCGGTGATCGACCGGGCGAGAAGACGAAGACTTTTCCCGGTGGCGCGAAGGGGTTAGTGGCAGCGGCGATTATTCTTGTCGGTGTGGAAGTATTTGCTCTCGGAATCTTCGGTGTAAAAGCCTGGGCGGCCATTTACTTCACCCCGCCCGGCGCCGACGCCTTGCCCGTTCAGGTCCAGGCGGGGCAGTTTGCTTTCTACTTCCGCTATCCCGGCCCGGATGGATCGTTCGGCCCGATTCATCCCGATCAAATCAGTGAGGCTCAAGCGAACTTCTACGGCCTCGATACGACGCACGACCAGGATTCCAAAGACGATATTGTGACCGCCGAAATGGCCATTCCGGTGAACCATGAAATTCGCCTGCTCATGCACTCCAAAGACGTGAGCCATTCTTTCTACGTTCCGGCATTGCGAATTCATCAGGACTTCGTGCCGGGGTTGGACCTCCAGCTTCACTTCACGGCTACCAAAGTTGGCAGGTATGAAATTGTGTGCAGCCAGCTCTGCGGCTTGGGACACTACAACATGAAGGCTTATCTTAGCGTGCTGTCTCAGCAGGATTTTGACGACTGGCTGAAGAAGCAAGCAGCCCTGCAGTAAGCAGTAGTGGAGGACCGTCCGCACTGGCTGCGGCGGAGAGATCTCTTCATTCGAGGTGAGCACATGCACGACTCAGCACACGCGGCGGCACACCACGGGCCTCCGACGAGCTTCATCCGGAAGCACGTTTTCAGCCTGGATCACAAGGTGATCGGTAAGCAATACTACGGTCTGGGATTGGTGGCCGTGTTTATCGGCATGGTGCTTTCCTGGCTCATGCGCATCCATCTCGGCTGGACCAACGCCGCGATTCCGGGGCTGCATTTGCTCTCCAAGACCGGCGCCCCCGGCGACGTGATGACGCCAGAGTACTACCTGCAGGTCATGACCATGCACGCTACCTTCATGGTCTTCTTTGTGCTCACGGTTGCACCCTTCGCAGCTTTCGGCAATTTCTTTATACCCATCCACACCGGCGCGGAGGACATGCCGTTCCCGCACTTCAACATGATGTCGTTCTGGACCACCTTCGTGGCCTTCTGCGTCATGCTTCTGTCGTTCTTCGTGGGCGACGGTCCAACCTTGGGCGGTTGGACTCAGTACGCGCCGCTCAGCGCCCTCGGCCCCGTCGCAGGTCCAGGCCAGGGCTCGGGCGTGATCATTTGGGCAACTTCCATCGGTATCTTCTGCGTGGGTCAACTGTTCGGGGCGCTCAATTTTATTCCGAATATTCTGGACCTGCGCTGTAAGGGCATGAGCATGTGGCGCCTGCCCCTTCCTACCTGGGCTTGGTTCATCACCTCCTGCATGGGGCTCACTTCGTTCTCCGTGCTGATGCCGGCCGTCGTCCTGCTCATTCTGGACCACGTGGCCGGAACCAGTTTCTTCGTCCCTTCCAATCTCGTGATCAACGACCAGTTGCAACCTCATTCGGGTGGATCGACTCTGTTATGGCAGCACTTGTTTTGGTTCTTCGGTCACCCTGAGGTCTACATTGCCATCGTGCCCGGGATGGGCATCGTGTCCCATGTTCTTATCACCAATATGCGCAAGCCGATGTTAAGCCATCGCGTGATGGTTTACAGCATGGGCGCCCTGGCCGTCCTCAGCTATATGGTGTACGGCCACCATATGTTCGTCAGCGGGATGAACCCTGTCTCGTCGATTCTGTTCTCCTTTCCCACGCTCTTGATTACCATTCCGTCCACGATCATCGTCCTGATCTGGATTGGCAGCCTGTACGGCGCGAAGATACGCATTAACGCAGCTTCGCTTTTTGCGCTGGGCTTTATCTCGCTGTTTATCACCGGCGGGGTAAGCGGCTTCTTCCTGGCCCAGCCCTCCATCCAGATCCTGCTCCACGCGACCTACTTCGTGGTGGCTCATTTCCATTTCACCATGGCCATTGCGGCGATCTTCGGCATCTTCTCCGGAACTTACTTCTGGTTCCCGAAGATGTGGGGCCGGATGATGAACGACACCCTGGGCAAGATTCACTTCTGGCTCTCGTTTATCGGTGTCTACGCCATTTTCATGCCGATGCACTACTTGGGACTGGCTGGAAATGTGCGGCGCTACCAGTCTTTTGTGGTGGACTACATGCAGCCCCTAATCGGTGTGCACCAGTTCATCACGATAGCTGCGCTCTTCACTGGCGCCGTCCAACTGATTTTCATTTACAACTTCATCCACAGCCGCTTCTGGGGAGAGCCTGCGCCGGACAATCCATGGCAAGGCACCTCGCTGGAATGGTCAATCCCCTCGCCTCCGCCTCACGATAACTTTGGGGGCCGGCATGTTGTGGTTTATCACGATCCGTATCAGTACGGGGTGCAGAGTTCCACCGGCGATTACGTCATGCAGGATTCGCCTGAGAAGGTGAATACCGTAAACGAAGAGCCGTAAGCCAGGAGCCGTAACGAAGACCATTCGCAATTGGTTTAAGGAGTTCAATACATCATGGCAACTACGGTCCAGCAACCGCCCAAGGTCGAACCGCGTCGCTCTCCGCAGCCGGGAGTTTCCGGCAACGGAGGCTTCGGGAATCTTGTCCCAAGCGATGGGAGCGTGCGAGCGGTCCAAGATCACGCTCCCGCTCCCTCCAAGACCGGCATATGGGTGGTGCTGGCGGCCATCACCATGAGCTTCGCCGCTTTTACCAGCGCCTTGGTCGTCCGCCAGGGAGCGTCGTCCGACTGGCACCACCTTGCCCTTCCCAACATTCTTTTCTGGAATACCCTGGTGCTGCTGGCCAGCAGCGTCACGTTGGAATTCGCGCGCCGTCAGGTTGCCGTTTTCATGGGCGGCCCCAGGACAGTCGATTTGAGCCCGGCGCGGTGGCTGTACGTCACCGCGGGCCTGGGCGTGGTGTTTGTCGCCGGACAATACACGGCCTGGCTGCAGTTGCGATCGCAGGGTTTGTACCTGGCCACCAATCCGAACAGTTCCTTCTTTTACCTGCTGACGGCGATCCATGCATTGCACGTGCTGGGCGGGCTTTATGGCTTGACCTACGTAATACGTAAACTGAACCGGGTTGTCCTGCGGCGCAGCACGCTCGACAGCTTTTCTTATTATTGGCACTTCATGGGCATTCTCTGGGTGTATTTGCTTTTGCTGCTTTGGATGAAGATTTAATCCATACAACACAGGAGGCGCTGTGAGCGAAGCACATTTGACCATGGGAGCGCATTCCGCTCCGCCGATGGAAGCACGGCCATTTGCCATGCCTTCCAAGAAATTCGCCATGTGGCTGTTCATCATGTCAGACGTGATGACGTTCGCTGCCTGTGTGGCAGCCTACGCCTTCCTGCGCAACGCCACACCAAACTGGCCGCGGCCTTTCCACAGCTTGACCAATGTTGCAGTCATGACGCTCATCATGCTAACCAGTAGCTTGACTATGCTCATGGCACTCGAGGCTGCCAAAGCAGCCGACAAGGCGAAAGCTTTCCGTTGGATGATGTTTACGGCGGCCGGGGGTGTTCTCTTCACCTTGCTGCACATCCGCGACTGGATGGGCATGATGGACCAGGGCGTCACCCTGTTCAAGAATCCCTGGGGGACGGCAGCCTTCGGGGCTGCCTTCTATAGCATCACTGGGTTTAGCCTGATGCACATCTTCGTGGGTACGATCGCTCTGATCGTCGTGGCCATCCGCTATCAGGGGGGCCGCTACACCGCCGACGATATCGACCTGTTCAACCTTTTCTGGCAATTTATTGGTCTGGTCTGGTTGTTTATCGTTCCGCTCGTCTATCTGATGAATGTTGCGCGCTAGGCTGAAGAAATTAGGGAGATGAACACATGGGAACTGCTGGAGCAGGTTCGGTGAAGAAATATGTGGCCGTATACATCGCCCTGTTGGTCATTACGGCATTGGAGTTCCTCGTCGGTTATAAGGGCGAGGGGTCGGGGTTGGCGCTTCGTTTCCTGACGTTTGCCATCATCGACACTATCCTCGTAATGTTGTTCTTCATGAGCTTGGGCACGGAGAAACCAGGGTTCATTAAGTTCTTCGTTTATTTCATGCTTTTCGTGCTCGCAACCATGAACTATGTCTGGACGGACAGCTTCCGGCTGCTCCTATTCCGGCTTACAGGCTACATGCCAACCTAGCTCTAAGGAGGATCCGTGCGTGATTCGCGTCATTGGCTGACTTGGTTGGCGCTGGTAGGACTGTTCTTGCTGCTGACGGCAATGCCGGCTTTTTCTCAACAGTGCGCGCTGTGTTACACGCAGGCGGCTTCTTCCGGCCGTCGCATGATTCAGGCGTTACAAGGCGGGATCCTAATTCTTGTCCTCCCTCCCACACTCGGATCCATCGGCATGATTTTCGTGGTGTACCGCAAAAGCAATCAGACGAGACCCACCGACGACAGTGACGAGTCCGACCAAGACTGGTAACATGGCGACCACAAACGTGATGGCTAATCCGGCTTTCGTGCAGGCGCTCAGGTCCAAGCTCCGGGACTATTACACCCTGACCAAGCCTGAGGTGAACCTGCTGATCCTGATGACAACGTCAGCGGGCTATTATCTGGCTTCACGAGGGCCTCTGCGAATCGGCGGCTTGCTTAACACACTCCTGGGCACTTTACTTGTGGCCAGCGGGACGGCAACTCTGAATCAATGGAAGGAGCGGGTTTGGGATGGCCAGATGCGCCGGACTGCTTCCCGACCACTGCCTTCCGGCACGGTCAGTGCTCGCGAGGCGTTTTTGTTCGGGATGTTGCTGAGTATTGCGGGAGGAGCCTATCTCACCTTCGCAGTCAATGCGCTCTCCGCTCTTCTCGCCATTTCGACCTTGTTGTCGTATCTATTGGTCTACACGCCGCTGAAGCGGAAGACGCCGTTGTGCACGTTGCTGGGCGCTTTCCCAGGCGCCATGCCCACTCTGATCGGGTGGGCGGGTGCCTCCGCGACCCTCAACCGGAACGCCTGGTTCCTCTTCGCAATCCTCTTCCTGTGGCAGTTCCCGCATTTCCTCGCCATTGCCCTGATGTATCGAGAGGATTACGACCGGGCAGGGTACCGAATGTTGCCCCACTTTGATCTGGATTCCCGCTTCACGCGTGGGGAGATTGTTGGATTCACGCTGATCCTCGTGGTCACAACGATGCTGCCCGTAGCCGGGCGAGGTGGCCCGGTTTATCTGACGACCATGGCCCTGGCGGGAGCGTTCCTGCTCTATCACGTGGCTAACCTGGCGAGATCCACCTCGAAAGCCCTGGCCAGCCGCGTTGTGCATGCTTCAGTGATCTATCTGCCCGCGGTTCTTGTGATGATGATTGTTTCGAAGGCTTAAGGCTTCATTTGTGCGAGTCTGTTTGGCGGAAGCGTGATACCGGAGAACAATGTCCCGATGGTGAAATTTGTTTCCTGAAATCTTGGCTCCTTGGTTTCGGTCGCACGAGCGATGAGAATCTTCCTTCCAGTCCTCAACGTCTTATGGGCAGCGGTCTTATTCGCGGGCGCCACAGCGTTTGCTCAAAGCCAGGCGTCCGCCCCGGCAAAGTCTTCTCACGCGCTGCGCACGCTGCCGCTGACGAAGTTCTACGACACGCCCAGTCCGCTGCCCGGCGGCAAGCCGGGCGAACTGATCCGCTCCGAGCGGTTTGACGATTACGATCTGCCGTACGAAATATCAGCCGTTCGTATTCTCTATCATTCACGCTCCGCCAACGGAGAGGATGTAGCCGTATCAGGCGTGGTGCTCGTGCCGAATGGGACGCCGCCGGCGGGTTCGTGGCCCGTCATCGCCTGGGCCCATGATTTCATCGGTTCCGCCCGGCAGTGCGCTCCCTCGTTACTGAGAAACCTGAACGAGGGACCATTACTTGCGATGTACGTCGGCCTCGGGTACGCCGTGGTGGCCTCCGACTACGCTGGACTGGGGTCTAATTTTCCGCATGCAGCTCTGGACATGCGCTCCAACGCGCTGGATGTGATGTACTCCATTCCGGCAGCGCGCGCTGCGATACCACAGCTTGGAGCCAGGTGGGTGACTGCGGGTTATTCTCAGGGAGGTCTCACGGCGGTCGGAGTGTCCGAGGCCGAGAGTGAGGTTGGCGATCCCAACTACCTCGGTGCCGTTGCAATTTCAGGGGTTGCGGAAGCGCACGACATCCCGCGCATGCACGTATTTCTAGCGCACGGAATCAAGACTGTCTTTCCCGAATTTCGAGTTGCGGAGATGCTGACGGACAAGGCGGTGCGGTTGTACCAGCACGTCAGCCATGCTTGCGAAGTCAGTCTAGGCCCCGAGCTTGCGGCTAAGGAGATGTTGAAGCGAGGTTGGGAGAATAACCGGTACGTCAAAGAGTTTTTCACCAGGAACACGCCTGGCCGGAAGCCCATCCACGGTCCGCTGCTGCTGATCAGCGGCGAAGCGGATCCTGAACCATCCGCCGCCCTCACTGCCACGGCAGTGGCGCAGCTGTGCAAACAGAAAGATCGCGTGCTTTTCGTCAAATATCCGGGCCTCAATGCGAGCGCGGTCATCGGAGATTCGGTCAGCGAACAGATCAGTTGGACCCGGGCTCGATTTGCCGGCCATCCTGCCCCCAGCAACTGCCCTTGAATTTCCCTTACGCGGAGAGTCAAGAAACTAGGCTCTCGCGACGAGACCCTACGTTGTTGACGGCGAATGTGTACACGCGAGTAAACCGGTTTGGCGCCGCCGGAAGGAAGCTCGCTGAGAAAGGCGCCGCGTCATTTCATCTTCGGCGCCGTCGACAGCAGGTTCCAGCAGATGAGGGCGCAAGCTAAGGCCAGAAACGCCTCATTTATGTCAGGATTCGGGCCCGCCTGCACCCCCGAAAAACAGCCCGCACAGAGCTGCCATCCACGACTGCTCTCGACCAATCAATTCGCCCACAGCGAGCAGACAATCCATCAGGACGAAGTGAATCAGATCCCAGATACCGCGCTCTTGCCAGTCACGCAGCCTTCGCCAACACGTCATGCCTGAGCCGCATCCCAGCTCCTGTGGCGGCATCTCCCACGGTATCCCGCTGCGGGGGACGAACAGAATTCCGGTGAGGCAAGCTCGGTCTGGCAGTCGAGGTCTGCCACCCTTGGGTACGTTGTGACGGCGGCAGCATCGGTTGAATTAGACTCCACAAAGCATCGGGAAGCAAAGAGGCGCTCATAGTTTGAGCATCCTAGCAGGGTTACTCACCAACGTCCTTAGAGCTTCTAACAAAACCCTATTCTGGATCCATCAATCGTTCCGACACACGTTGCTGGCCAAGTGTATCGCTTTGGCAAAGAAGTTGATCTCAAGGTTCTCTGGCTGGATTGCTTGGACGAAGAAATGTGGCTGCAGGAGTACTGCTGCCAGTTTCTCTCGCTCGCTTCCCAGTGGATTGCAACCGAGTTTGCTTGCGGCGTGTATATCGCCAGAGGCGGCAATGGGGGAACCTGCTCTCAGTTGCACAGACCTGTACGGCGGCTGGGATATAGCCAGGAAGAAAGACCCTCTCGGTTATTTGGCTAAATGAAAAGGTCGGTGACGTTAATGATCGCTTCGAGTATCGTCGGCTCGATTGTTGCAGCCCTACGAGCGGTCAGCCGTGGACGTTGTGAATCGAGGATGTCAGGCAGATCTTCGGTTTCGTAACTGAGGTGACAGTATTTCGGATGATCGAGATCGGTCCGAGGTTCACGACAAGTGTAGAGATTCATTACGGCCTTGTGATCTGTGTAAGTAAACCTCCGACTTGCGGGGTCTGTGAACAAATCTGGATGACCGAAAGGCCGCCCTAATCACCGGGCGGCCCTTTTTACTTTGGCTTAAATAAACTAAATAAAAGCCGCAGCGTGCGCGATATCTCAATGACTGACCCGCGAACAAACGCACCCAGTCTGGAATAAATCGGAGCGCGATTCAGTTAGCACTAACAGAGCGCAAGTACCGCTGACGTCGAGCGGCCGCAAGGCTCATATCGCGTTGATTGTGATCGTATCAAACGAGGAATGGAAGGATTGCAATATGAAATATCGAGCCATAACATTTGCGTCCGCAGCTTTTTTTGTTACCTCTCTAGCTCTTGCTAGCGATACATGGGTTCTCGACCCTGGCAGATCCAATGCCCGATTGTTTCAAGGCTACGGAGCGACCTCAGATTCGGTGAACACGGGTGTCGCACGCGTGACCGGAAAAGTAAAACTGGACGCAAACGATCTGGACGGCTCGGTCTTCGATCTTAGTATCTATCCTGCGGATGAAAACTGGGGGCACGTGCTCAGCCCTGAGGGTGCCTTGCCGGCCGGTTACGTCCCTGATGCGACTGATCAGACCCTACTGACATTCAAGTCCACGCGCATTCTGAGGACAGGGAACGGTCAGTTGGAAGTCACCGGAAATCTTACATTAACTCGCGTGGAGCGCGCCGTCACAGCAACGCCAACCGAGGACTATGCCGGGCCAGTGTACGGTGATCCTGTCATTCACAATGAAACTCACGAAATCACGTTTCTATTTCCGAGTGAGAGCGCTGCGCATTTATCGGGACCTTTGACTCCGGCAGCGCTGCACACCAAAGGAGTGCTGGAGATTGTGGGGTCAGCGCAAGTCGACCGTGAGGTGTTTCCAAAACTGTTAAGTGCGATAAAGGAGACTAATTGGCCACCGTTCGTGCAGAACAAAGACTGTCACGTGCCATCTACGGTTGGCGAAGACGATAGCCAGGCCGAATGCACTGGAACATTGATCGCAGCAACTCGCGATGACAACTGTCGGATGCCCGCATCCGCAGGAGAAGATTACAGCGGCCCCCAATGCACTCCGGCGACTGGTAACCAGTCAACAATTGTTCTGGATTTGAAGTTCCTTCACAAAGTCCCAGAGCCGGCAGTAGAGGCACATTCGGACGAGACGTCGAGTTGGAATGCCGCTCCGTTTCGGCTGACCGGCAGGGAAAAATAACAAAAAGCACTATGAGGCCCGGGGCCACGTGTACAGAATCACACAGGGATGGAATACCATGAAAACGATTTTGAAGAGGCGAACTGTTACCAGCGTACTGCTGCTGGTCGGAACACTTTTGTCTACGCCGGGCGCTGGAGCCTCTGATAGTGATTCCTATCCTTCTTACTTGCAGGCGAAAGTGATCGCACACCTGCCATTGTCTGGCGGAACACGACAAATGTTCTTGCAGCAGGAGGGCAGAAGACAATTCCTCTACGTGCAGCAACCGTGCCAGCAAGGGGTTACGGTGATTGACATCACCAAGCCGGAACGGCCCAAGGTGGTAAACCAAATGCCCCTGGAGAACTTGACCATGGTGAGTTTCGGTCTGGCGATCTTCGAAACACCGGAGAAGTCTGCGACGGTGGGCGCTTCCCTCGCGACTGGAAACACCGAAGGCCCCGGCGAAAGTGCTGTTCTGGAGTCGGTTCGCGTGCTCGACGTGAGCGATCCCGCGCATCCGAAGACCGTTCAGAAGTTTGACGGGGTTACCAGCATTTTGCCGGACTCGGCCCGCAACTTGTTTTATGTAGCGAATGGAGATGGAGTCTGGATCGTGTCACACCAGCAAGTGATACGGGGGCACGAGTGCAGTTCGTCGGACGCCATCTCGCCCTTGCCGAACTGCGATTAGTGGCTCGGATGAGATTCGCGTTGCGACTCCGGGTGGACGCCTATGTTAAATATTCCCATTATTCTTGCCGGCGTTGCATTCGTCGCACTGTCCGCCGCCAACGTGGTGGTGATGTTGGAGGCTTCCCAGCCCTTTCGCAGCGGTACGACGAGAAGCCGCTTGATTGCTGCTCACCGGGTGGGTGGTTACTTGTTCTTGATTCTGCTCTGCATCATGGCGTACAGCATGAGTCAGAGGCTCGCTGGTGTAGGAATAACAAGTCATCTGCCTACGCACCTGGTTTTGCATATTGTGCTGGTGCTCGTCCTCGTGCCTCTGCTTCTAGTCAAAATACTGATTGCACGCCGCTACAAACATAGCCACTCATCGCTGAAGGCGCTCGGGGTAACCATTTTTGTGATTTCGTTCGTGCTTGTGGCCATTCCTACGTTCTCAGAGCTGCTTCGATCGGCGAACCTGGGAGGCTTGGGGCTGAGGCTCGCGATCGGCTTGGTCGTTGCAGTGTGCCTGGTCCAGTGCGTATTGGTGTTTAGGAAG
>Ga0207692_10000648_pt1 | contig 12251 bp, 7 predicted proteins | sample LARL52metaG_FD_184345 | JGI IMG/M metagenome (GOLD analysis project Ga0207692, IMG submission 184345) | Corn, switchgrass and miscanthus rhizosphere microbial communities from Kellogg Biological Station, Michigan, USA - LAR L5-2 metaG... | ecosystem: Host-associated > Plants > Roots >...
CCACTGCTGCTGGCGATGGCCGTGCAGGCCCAGGCCGGGCCGGTCACGCCCACCAGCCTCGCCGGCTGCTCGGCGCACTACGCCAACACCGCCGCCTGGATGGACTGCACGGGCGGATCGGAGAAGAGCTGGGTACGCCTGGGCTACAACTGCGGAATCCCGCCGATCACGCGCGATCACCACACGAAGTGGTACTCGCTGGACCCCAGGGCGTCGATCACGGTGTCGGCCGAGTGCAACGTGCGGGTGAACGGCGCCTGGGCGAACGTCCGCAAGTACTGAGTTCGTGAACGTGCGGACCGGCGGTGCGCCGCCGGTCCGCCATCGCGCCGCCGGAAAGGCCTCTTCCGGACGCGGTCGCCGGCTCGGCATGGCAAGCTGCGGACCTCGATCGGCGACCACCTCGGCCAGGGCAGTCGTCGACATTCCCGGAGAAACGCGCAGGGGAGCCGGATGAACCTCGAACCGCTCGTCGGCGGACGTCTGACTCCGGGCGTCGTCCGGCTGGGCGACACCGTGCGCAGGCCCACGTCCGCGTCATCGGAGTTCACGTCCGGCCTGCTCACGCTGCTGGAGCGGAGGAACTTCGGCGGAGCCCCGCGCTTTCTCGGGCGCACCGGCGGGATGGACGTGCTCTCGTTCATCCCGGGTGAGGTTCCGGCGCGGTTCCGCCGCTGGTCCGATCACCAGGTGCGAGCCGCCGCGCTGCTGTTGAGGGGGATGCACGACGCCACGCGGGGCAGCGAGCTGGCCGGACGCTTCGACGTGGTGTGCCATCACGATCCCGGGCCGAACAACACCGTCTTCCGCGACGACGTGCCCGTCGCGTTCATCGACTTCGACGAGGCCGCGCCCGGCAGCCCGCTGGAGGACGTGGCCTTCCTGGCCTGGACCTGGTCGATCTCGTCCACGCGACCCGAGCCACCGCAAGAGCAGGCGCGGCAGGTGCGTCTCGCCGCCGACGCGTACGGGCTCGGGGAAGCCGAGCGGCACGTGCTGGTCGACTGCGTTCTGGAGCGCCAGTCCCGGAACGTGCGGTTCTGGGCGCGCTTCCTGGCTCGGCCGCGGACGGCCCCCGCCCCGCCGGACGTGCTGGCCGACCGGATCGGGTGGAGCAGGCGCGAGCACGCGTTCGTGCACCGGCATCGCGAGGTGTTCGACCGCGCGCTGTCCTGAGGTTGTCGCCGAGGGTCGTTCGGACCTTCTGCGACCCGCACCTCCGCGCCGGCGTGAAAGCGCTCAGTTGTGGTCGCGGAACTCCGACGTCCCCGCGTCGATGTTCGGCCCGTAAATGGTGCCCTTGACGAATTCCAGCAGCTCGTCGTGGCTGAACCGGTGCGACGATTCCCCGGAAACGACGTACTGCCCGTCCCAGTCGATCCGGTAGACCTCGTGCCGGTAGTTCTCGAACTCGACGAAACGGTCGCTGCCTTCGAGCCTGCCCAGCTGAATCACGAGGTGTGGCACCGGTGCGAATCCGCGCTTCGGAATCTCGCGACCCGATTCGGTGAGGTACCGCATCTTCACGTACGGACGCGGTTCGCGGTCGAGCTTCGTCGCCTGCACACCTGCGGCCCGCGTGTAGCGGTACATGGTGTCGTCGAAGTCCTCGTCGCCGGCGAACTCGCAGCGGAACGCGGGGAAGATCGCCCGCACCTGCTGGTTCACCTCCGGACTCTCCTCGTGATACAGGTGCACGGCCGGTCCGACGGCGACGACGACATCGAACTTGTACCTCTGGTGGGAAAAGCCTTCGACCAGCTTCAGCGGTTGTTCGGGCGGCGCGATCAGCTCGTCGTGGTCCCGGGCGAACGACAGCACGGCGATGAGCAGGTCCTCGTCGTAGGAGTCGAGCGCATAGCACTGGAAGGCGTGCTTGCGGTCCGCGCTGAGCGCTGCGGTGAAGTCGAACCCCGGCGCCATCGCCCAGTGCCAGGCGTCGGCCAGGCCGTCCAGCGGAGTCGCGCCAGGCGTCTCGGAGAAGATCGGTGCCAGATCCACTTTCCTGCCTCCGCAGGTTTGTCAGCTACAGGAGTAGTTCGGTCCGGGCGCCTGGTCGCTGTACTGCTCCGTCAATTTCGCGCCCTTGGAGGAATTCTCACTCCGCGACATCGCTTGCATGTCGTCGGTATTATTGTACCAGTCGTTCCTTTCCGCCCTGGACTGGTTGTGCCCCTCGTCGATCCAGTGCTGGACGACCGGCGGGTTGTGGTCGTACGTCAACTGGTCGTAGGGGATCTTGCGACCTCGGGCGTCGACCCAGGTGAGCTGGTCCGGCGGGATTTTCACGCCGCGTGCGTCGACCGGGACGCCGCCTTGCGCGCGTCCTTCGAGCGTCCACTTCGTCGCCATCTCGTCGTGGGTGGACTGGCGATAGCCGCCGGGGTACTCGGTGTCGCGGTTGTGCGTGCCCGGCGGCCGGTTCGGGTCCGGGGCGTACTGGCCGAGCGCGTTGCGCTGCTGGGCCAGACCGAACGGGTCGGTCAGGACGAGCGGGTTGGCGACGTAGGAGTAGTGGTTGGGTGACGGGCTCAGGCCCAACGGGTCCGGCGTGAGGTAGCGCGCGGTCTGCGGGTCGTAGTAGCGGTGGAAGTTGTAGTGCAGCCCGGTTTCCCGGTCGTGGTACTGGCCGGCGAACCGCAGCGGGCAGTCGACTCCGTTCTCCGCGGACACCGAGAGCAGCCGGCCCCACAGGCTCGACGTCTGGTGCCACGAGATCCTGCCGTCCGGCGTCACGAGCTCCATCGGCGTGCCGACGAGGTCGGTGATGATCGCGTCGAACCGGATGTCGATGATCTCCGACGGGGCGTGCGAGAGCCACGAGCGCGACGTCTGCGCGACGGGTTCGGTCGCGCCGAGGTGATCCCACGTCGTAGCGGTGACCAGGGCGTCGTGCTCGCCGCGCGTGCTGCGCACCTCCTCGGCGAGGTTCGCGCCGTCCCAGCTGAACGTCGTCTCGTCGAGCACGGCGCCCGCGTCGTCCACGCGGCGTTTGACGGCACGCCGGCCGAGTGCGTCGTAGTCGTACTGCCAGCGCTGGCGGTTCGGCGTCGTGACGCCGACGAGCTGGTTGAGGGCGTTCCAGGCGTAGGTCCACACCAGACGTTGCCCGGACAGCGTCCGCCGCGTCTCGCGCACGAGCCGTCCGGCGGTGTCGTAGTCGTACGTGCTGCGCCCGGCGCTGCGCAGGAAGAACCCTTCGACGACGCGAGGTCCGGCGGCGTCGGACGGCGCGCCGGGGTCGGCGGTGGCGAGGTTGCCGAGTGCGTCGTAGGCGTACCGTTCGGTCCACGTGGCCGCGCTCACGGCGGTGACGCGTCCGGCGCGGGTCAGCTCGTACACCCGGTTGCCGCGCAACTGGTCGGTCATCGCCGTGACGAGGCCGTCCGGCCGGTAGCGGTACGTGCGCTGCTGGATCGGTTGGCGCGTCGTCGGGTCCGTCGGTGAAACCGCCCAGAGTCGTTGTGAGGTCAGCAGACCGGAGACGTCGTACTCCTGGGTCAGCGTCGCCGCACCGAACTGCCGGGAGATCTCGCGCCCGCTCGGGTCGTGGTCGAACGTCACGGTGCCGCCGGTTCCGGTGAGCGATGCGGCCTTGCGTAACGGCGTGTAGCTCCACACGCTCTCGACACCGGATGGCGTCACACGGCGCACGCGGCGGCCCATCAGGTCGTACTCGTTGCGCATCGCACGGCCGTTGACCGACTCGACGAGCGGCCTGCCCAGCGGATCACGCTGGTAGACCAGCTCGGTGGCGCCGTTGCGGACGCGGCGGACGCGACCCGCCTCGTCGTACTCGAACCGCGTCGGCTCCTCGCCCTCGGCCTCCTGGGTGAGCACGCGCCCCCGCGCGTCGAGGACGAACGTGATCGACTGCCCGGCCTCGGAGCCGCGCGCGATCTGCCGGTTCGCCGCGTCGTAGCGGTAGGTGACGGCGCGGCCGGTGAAGTCGCTCTCCCGCACCAGGTTCCCGCACGGGTCGTACTCGTAGTCCCACGTCAGACCGAGCGGGTTCGTCACGCGGACCAGGCGCAGCTCGGTGTCGTAGGTGAACGTGTACCGTGTGCCGTCCTCGCCGGTGCGGGCGATCGGCAGGTTGAACGGGCCGACCTCGAACGTCACCACGCCGCCGGCGGCGGTCTGGCTGCGGACCAGATTGCCCTCGGGGTCGTAGCGCAGCTCCTCGCGCGCACCGTCCGGCATCACCTGCCAGGCGAGCCTGCCCTCGATCGTCCAGCCGTAGCGGGTGGTCGCGCCGTGCGAGTCGGTGGCCGTGCGCAGGCGGCCGAAGCCGTCCATGTCGTACCGGTTCGTCGCGCCGGTGGGCGAGGTGACCGACAACGGCCTGCCCGCGCCGTCGCTGGTGTAGTGCCACTGCTGCCCGTCCGGATCGGTCGACGCCACGACGTGTCCGCGTTCGTCCAATGTGGACGTGACCGTGGCGCCCACCGGGTCGGTTGTGGCGATGACGTTGCCTCGGTCGGAGTACTGGTGCTGCCACACCGCGCCACCGGGTTCGGTGATCCGGGCGGGCATGAGCCAGCGCTCGTCGTAGTCGACCGAGGTGCTGGTGCCGTCCGGGAACTCGACGCGGATCGGTTCGCCGTGCGCGTTGCGGATCCACCTGGTGGTGTTGCCGAGCGGATCGGTGTGGGAGAGCAGCCGGTGGTAGAGGTCGAACTCAAGGTGTTCGACGTTGCCCAGCGGGTCGACGATCCGCGTGACGTGATCGTGCTCGTCGTAGTGGAACCGCGTGGTGTGGCCGAGGCTGTTGATGACCGTGGAGATGCGGTTCTCCAGGTCGTACTCGAACGTGGCGTTGAGGAAGCCGCCGAGCCCCTCGCCGCGCGTGACGCGACCGTCCTCGCGGTAGAAGTACCGGTAGATGTAGCCGTTGCGGTCGGTCCAGGCGGTGATGCGGTCGGCGTCGTCGTACTCGTAGCGGAACGGCAGGCCGCTGGAGTTGATGATGTCCGTGAGCCTGCCGCGCGAGTCGTACTCGAACGACACCACCGGGACGGCCCGGCCGTCCTCGATGACGCGGTACCCGCCGAGTCGAGGTCCGCTCGGACCGTCGACGGTGTCGACCACGACGTGGTAGCCGCCGGAATGGCGGACCGCGGTCGGCAGGCCGCGGTCGTCGTGCTCGTAGGTGACGCGGTGGTCGTTGCGGTCGGTCAAAGCGGTGATTGGCCGCACGCCCTCGGCCACGGACGCGCCGAAGTGCCGCGACCAGCCCGTATCCGGGTCGTGGATGACGTACGTGTCGGTGTCGGCGTTCCAGTGCAACGGCCATCGCGCGCCGAAACGTGGCATCACCGGGGCGCCGTCCGCGCCGGGGTGCGGGTAGCGCAGCACCTGGGCGTCGTCGCCGAAGTAGCGGACGTCGGTGGCGTCGAGCTCCAAGCGCTGGTCCACGGTGGACGACCAGCCCGGTCCGTGGAGGTTGCCGCCCTCGTAGCCGGACGCGTAGGCGCGCAGCAGCGTCAACGGCAGCAGGCCGGGCAGATCGACGTCGGTGTCCGAGGTGATCATCTGGCCGGACACGGTGTCGACCGGGTCGCCGCCCTTGCCGTCGCAACCGCCGTTGCCCTCGGACTTCTGCCCACCGCCCGGCTCCCGCGTCACCGGGCCGTCGCCACTGGTGTGGGCCGGGTCGTGGGCACCCGACGGGGCGGTGCCGTCGCCCGGAACGGACGGGTCGTGGGCGCCGGACGGCGTCGTGCTGTCGTGCGGGGTGCTCTCGTGCGGGCCGGTCGAGGTGTGCGGTTCGGCGGAGGAGACGTGGGTGCCGCCCGCGCCCTCGCCGGAGATGTGCGGCTCCTCGACGTGGCCGTGCAGCGCGGCCATGATCTTCTGGACCGCACCCCACAGCTCTTCGAGCTTGCTCATCAACGGCCGCAGCGCCTCGACCGAGTTGATGAGCTTCTTGATGACCGCGCCGATCTTCTCGGTCCACTGCGCGACCTGCTCCACGACCTGCGCGACCACCACCGGGGTGCCCAGGCCGAGGGAGAACACCTCTTCCAGCGCGTCCTGGATGAAGTCGCCGATCGCCTGGGTGACCATGTCGCGGACCAGGCCGCGGACCGCGCCGGTGATCACACCGACGATCTTGACGGCCGTGGAGATCGTGTTCGCGCAGGTCGCGGCGGTCTGCAACGCGTTCGTCTTGTTCTGCGCGTGCTGGCGGTAGGCGTCCGCGGCGGATCCGGTCCAACTCGCGGTGTCACGACCGACCGCGTCGCCGAGGTTCTTCGCCGCGTCGCCGACCGCCTTGCCGACGTTGGCCCACGTCGCGGAGTACGCCGCGATCTGGTCGGCGTCACCGGCGAGGTGGTCCAGCGCGTCCTTCAGCGGCTTGACGTGCTCGATCAGCCAGTTCAGGCCGTAGGAGATCAGCGTGCCGACCGGGTTCATCGCCACGGTGAGCAGGTCGAGACCCGCGCCGATGGCGCCGATCCCGCCCTCGACCCAACTGCCCGACGACACGCCGTCGTAGCACGCGGCGGCGTCGTCGATCAGGTTGATGCCGGTGTGCCAGTTGGTCGAGTCCTGCTTCTGCGCGATGAGCGGGTTGGACACTGCAGACCGCCTTCCCCCCGGACTCCCGGATGCGACGCTGCTTCGACCGGCAGTCTGCGCAGGAAGTTCCCGAAGATCTCAAGAACGGGCTGAGTTCATCCGATCAGCCCAGCGCTCAGCTGCGGTGGACCGGGCACTGATCACCGGTCGCCGGAGGGGGAACCGGTACCGGCAGGCGGGATCTGCGGTGTGTGGGATGGCGCGTTGCGTTGCACGTGCAGACCGAGCCAGCGCAGCCGGACGGACATGTCGCCGTCGCTGGCGCGGACCTGGTGGACGATCAGCAGCGTGGTGGCGAGGACCAGGAGCAGGGTTGCCATGGCGACGGCCCAGGGGACGGTGCCGCCGAGCAGAAGGGACCACATGGCAGGCTCACCGGGTGGGCCGAGCGCGGACTTGGCTCGCGGAGACGCCGAACTGCTGCCTGAAGTCACGGGCGAACTGGTCCGGTCGCAGATAGCCGTGCGCGGCGATGAGGTCCTTGATGGGGGTGCCGGCCGTGGCCGGGTCGAGGAGGCTGCGGTGGCATTCGTTCAGGCGGAGCTGTTTGACCAGGCGCATGGGTGTGAGGCCGCTGCCGCGGAACAGCAGGTGAACCGACCGCGGTGACAGGTTCGCGGCCCTGGCGAGCTGTTCGACGTCCAGGCCGGGATCGCCGAGGCGGCGGCGGATGAGGTTGCCGAGGTGGGCGATCCACAGGGTCTGGCGCGTGCGGGGGCTGATCCCGCTCGGCAGGCCCAGCCACACCCGGATCAGGCCGGTGACGCTCTCGCGCAGGACGTCCTCGAGTGCGGGATCGGGCGCGGGCAGGGTGGGGTCGAGTCCGAGGAGGAACTGCGCGAGCAGGCTTCGTCCCGGCAGGGCCCTCGGGACGTGGGTGCTGGTCAGGGGACGGACGGCGGCGCGGGGAACGGGCACCTGGGATCGGGGGATGGAGAGCATGACCGCCCGCATCCGCGTGGGTTCTGTGCCGTGCGTGCAGTCGCAGGGGCTGGACAGGTCGAACAGGGCCATGTCGCCTGCTCTGAGCGGGACCGGCCGGCCTTCCTGCTCGCCGATCATCACGCCGTCGGCGCTCAGGAACACGCGGTAGCACTCCGGGTCGCGGGCCTGGATGAAGCGCTGGGTCCGCCTGGTCACCAGCTGGGCGTCGGCTGACCAGGTGACGTGTTCGAGTTCGAGGTCGCCGATCCTGGCCGTCGACATCACGGCGAGCAGGCGGCCGGGTGCCCGCCCGTCGACGGCCACCGGGGCCGGCTCGGTGCCGGAGGCCGCCTGGTAGTAGTCGTACCGGTCGAGCGGATGAACGGTTCTGGTGTCGTACAGCATCTGCATGGTCGCCCCACTGACCTCGAAACCGCTGGGAACCCGACCGATTGTCGACCGGTTCGGCCCGTCCCGGCTTGACTGTGAGCGCACGAGTAGCGGCTCTGACCGGCCATCGGCGCTCATGGAACGCGGGCGCCCTGGTCGACGAGTCGTTGGTCGATCAACGATTTCACGTCGCGGAAACCAACGTGGTGCCCCGCTGACCTAGTGTCTCGTCATCCTCGACGAAATCGATCCCTTCATCGGAACGGCTGCCACCTCACTGCCTGCGGCGCAGGGGCTGGCGGCCACTTGGTGGTGGCCGAAGGCGCAGGTCGGCAACACCCACCCCGGCGCGACGTCCCCGCTGGGCATGGTGTCCGCCTGCGCCTACTCCGGCGCCTATCCGACCGGGTACGGCCTCTACCAGAAGAACACCGAGGGGCAGCCGGAGGAGATGTTCGACCGGCTGCAGGCGTCCGGTTTCACCCACTTCCAGCAGTCCGGTACCGGTGCGATCCGCAAGTACTACAACTACGTGCGGGTGACCCCGATGGTGCAGCAGCTGGACGTCCTCGGCCAGGCCTGGCCGCTGCACGACGAGACCGCTGAAGCCGGGTACTACGCGGCGACCCTCGACACCGGCATTCGCTGTGAGGTCACGGTCGGCGCCAAGGTCGCTGTCCACCGGTACACCTTTCCCGAGCATCGCAGCGCACGGCTCGTCGTCGACCTGTCCTGCGGCGGGCTGGCCATCGACCTCGGCCGCACGGTGCCGTTGCGGGCGCACGTGGAAAGCCTCGGCAACGGCCGCGCCCAGGGCACGGTGGTCGTCGAGGGCGTGCCGCTGTCGGTGTACATCAAGGTCGACAGCCCGGGCTGGCGGCAGATGCTCTGGCACGACCGCCGGCTGATCGAGGGTGGCACGCGGCTCGACTTCGACCGCATCAGGCAGACCACGTTGCGCCCGTTCGGGTTGCTGTACATGGGGCCCACCACCGCCGGGCAGAGCGTCGAGATCCAGATCGGGTTCTCCCTGCGCGGCTGTGAACAGGCCAGGGAGAACCTGCACCGCGAATGCGGTGAGGCCGCGCCGGCGTTCGACGTCGTCCGGGCGCGGACCGGGGACCGGTGGCGCGACCACGTGAGCCGGGTGGAGGTCGAGGGCGGGTCGCCTGCCCGGCGGCAGGTGTTCGCGACGGCCCTGTACCACTCCCTGGTCAAGCCCTGCTTCGCCGACGACGAGAGCCCGTTCTGGCCGTCCTCCGGGCCCTTCGTGTTCGACATCTGCACGATGTGGGACATCTACAAGACCCAGCTGCCGTTGCTCACCGCCATCTGCCCGGACCGGGCGGTCGACCTCCTGGAGTCGCTGATCCGGGTCTGCGAGGAGGAGGGCAACTTCCCCATCGGCTATCGGATGGCTCGCGGCGCGGACAGGTTCTTCCGGCAGGCGAGCGCGTTGGTCCACACCGCCCTGGCCGACGTGCACGCCCTCGGCCTCGGTGACCTGGACTGGACCTGGGCGCTGGTGCACATGTACGACGACCTGCGCCGGATGTACGGCGAGGACTTCTACGAGCACGGCGTCGCGCACCCGATCTCGCACACGCTCGACCTCGCCTACGCCTGCCACTGCACCTCCGGCGTCGCGCGGTCGGTGAACGACGTCCAGCTCGCCGACGACCTGGAGGCGCGCAGCCGCCTGTGGTCCAACGCGTTCGACCCGGACACCGGCCTGCTCGTCGACTCGTCGTTCTACGAAGGCGGCAAGTGGAACTACTCGTTCCGGCTGCTGCACGACATGGCCGCGAGAATCGCGATGGTCGGCGGCAGCGAGGCCTTCGTCAGCACGCTCGACGCGTTCTTCGGCTACGGCGCCCCGCGTGTGGTGCAGCCGGGCAAGCGGCCCGACCCGGCGGAGATGGCGGCCGGTTACCTGCTGAACCGGTTCGAGGGGCTGAACAACGAGCCGGACATGGAAGCGCCGTGGTCCTACCACTACGCGGCTCGGCCGGATCGCACGGCCGAGATCGTGCACGCGGCGCTGACCTGGCAGTTCGGCACCGGTCGCGGCGGCCTGCCGGGCAACGACGACTCCGGCGGGCTGAGCTCCTGGTACGTGTGGGCCTCGCTCGGCCTGTTCCCGGTCGCCGGGCAGAACCTGTTCCTCGTCAACGCGCCCGCGTTCAGCCACGCCACGCTGCACCTCGGGGACCGCGACTTCGTCATCGAGACCCGCGGGCACCGCGAGACGTCCATCAGCTCCGACGGGCTGGAGGAGGACCCACCGCCGCAGTACGTGCAGTCCGCCCGGCTGGACGGCAAACCACTGGACGCGGCGCATCTGCGCGCAACCGACGTCCACGCCGGCGGCCGGCTGGTGCTCGAACTCGGCCCGCACCCCTCGGAGTGGGGACGCAAGATCCTTCCGCCGTCAACGTCCGACCCGCTGGGAAAGGGGGCTCGCACATGACCAGGCCGAGCCGCCGTCTCGTCATCGTGGTCCGGGCCGACCCAGTCATCTGCGGTCACTCCGGAGAAGCCCGCAACCTGGCCGAGGTCGCGCTCACCCGCGGCTTCGACGACGTCCGGCTGCTGACCTGGCCGATCCCCGTGCTGCAGGCGGCGGGCCTGCCGCTCAAGCCGCTGGATCGGATCATGCCCTACAGCGAGGGCATCACCGTGGAGCGGCCCGAGGCGGTCGGCGACTACCGAGTACCCGACGGCCGATACCTGGCCGGGCTGACCGGACGTCTCGTCGAACTGCTCGCCGAGCCGGTCCCGACCACCTGCGTGTCGATGTACCTCGCTCCCCACGACGCCGTGGTGCGCGACGCCGTCGACGCCGCACGCGCGGCCGGCTACGCACCTGACGTTCACACCGTCGCGAAGGCGGTCGGCTCGGACGTCACCAACGTGATCCGCTCGTGCCTGCGCGAGGAGCGGTTCGGGGCAGCCGTGGTCCTGTTCACCCGGTTCCTCGCCAACGACCAGGTGATCGCCGTGTCGGAGTACACGAGGCAGGAGATCATCGCCTGCGCGGAGGCCGTCGACGCACGCTGCGGCACCCAGTTCGCCCGCCAGTGCGTGCGCCGGATGTCGGTCAGCTACCCGCCGATCGACACGTCGGCCTACCTCGACCTCGATCCGGCGCTCGTGGACACCGCCCTGAAGCGGCGCGGCCTGGAACGCGACGGGTACGTGCTGTTCCTGTCCAGGGTGACAAGGGCCAAAGGCATCTACGACCTGGTGGACGCGTTCGCCCAGTGCCAGGCGCGGTCACGGCTGAAGCTCGTGGTCGCCGGCAACGGCCCCGAACTGGAGCACGTCCAGGCGATCACTCGGCACGACGACCGGATCGTCTTCCTCACCGACGTGGAGGACGAGGAGAAGCCGCTGCTGATGAACGGCTGCGCCGTGTACGCGCTGCCGACCAAGCCCGAACCGGACTTCGTCGAGACCTTCGGCATCGCGCTGACCGAGAAGATGCTCGCCGGCGGCGGCCCGGTGATCACGACCGACACCGGAGGCGTCGGCGAAGCGGTGGGCGGGACGGCCGTCGTGGTCGAGGCCGGGAACACCAACGACATCGCCGCTGCGATCGACCGCGTGGTGCTCGACATGTCCACTGAGGAACGCCGGCTCATGGCGGACCGGGCACGCGAGCACGCCCTGTCCTTCGACCGCGTCCGGGTGTTCGACGACCTCTTCGCCACCTCCGACCCGGCGGTCGCGCTGACGGGATGAGCTCTCCAAGCACCTGGCCAGAAGTCTGGTCCGCAACCCGCCCGCCGGGCAGTTACGTGGATGAAGGGCACCTTCCTACACCTGGGGTTTCCCTCATTTGTGGGCCCACAGTCGATGTATGAGCATCGACAGCAGCGTTGACGCAGGTCAGGTGGGGCAGCCGCCCGTGTTCGACTCTTACGGGCGGCTGTCCTGGAACCCGACGACTCACGAACTGGAGAAGATCGAGACCCCGGCTGCGAAAGCAGATGGACAACTGGGACTCCGAGCGTGCATCGGCTGTGCCGCAACAGCCTTCCCACGCCGCGTTGCCGCCATCGAACATCGGTGAGCGAGCATCTGCTGAGCGGCATCGTTCGAAGTGACGGCTCAACGTTGAAGCGGAACTCCACGACAACGTCCCCCACCAGGTCAGACTGGGGCGAGCAGGGGCGAAGTCAGCACCGTTGCAATCAGATCGACAGATGCGGGCGGTTCCGTACGGGGCCGCCCGCACCGGTCAGACCACGATCCAGACTCGTCTTATCTGCGGCTCAACGGCGACTTGCAAGCGGACTAAGCGCTCCCCAAGGGCACAGTCGCGACATCCACCCACTCATATGCCTTGT
>Ga0207692_10000651_pt1 | contig 12233 bp, 10 predicted proteins | sample LARL52metaG_FD_184345 | JGI IMG/M metagenome (GOLD analysis project Ga0207692, IMG submission 184345) | Corn, switchgrass and miscanthus rhizosphere microbial communities from Kellogg Biological Station, Michigan, USA - LAR L5-2 metaG... | ecosystem: Host-associated > Plants > Roots >...
GCGACGGTGTGGGTCTGCAGCGCCCGCGTGTCCGGCGTGATGCGCAACACCTTGTACTTGATGGCGCGACCATCGGCTCCCTGATAGACGGCATCGGCGACGGCAACATATCGGCTGCGTTGGGTGAACATCGGTTCCTCTCAGAATGGCAGCAGGCCCTTGATGGTCTGCGCTTCCTGCGCGGCAATGCCGCCGATCTGGAAGCGCGCCATCACTTCCTTGGCGACCTGGTTGATGATGCCGAGCGTGTTGAACGGCTGGCCGGCGCTGTTGAGCTCGGAATCGGTGAGCGAGCGCATCTCCAGGTCGACCTTGGCCTGGATCGGGTTGAGCATCTGGTCGAACGCGGTCTCGGTGATCGATACCGAGGTGACCTGCACCGGGACGACGCGGGCCGCGCCCCACACGAACAGCACCAGCGGCATCTGCGGCGGAATGATGAACGCGCTGCCGAACAGGGTCAGCGCCTGGTTGAGCAGGGCGACGGTCGAGCCCGGATACAGCAGCAGCTCGAGCGCGGCGAGGGCGGGATGCAGACCGACGGCGATGCTGACCGAATCGCTCTGCTCGAGCTGGTCGGCGGCGTCGAGCTCGACCGTCAGCGAATATTGCTCGACCGGCGACTGCATGACGTTGCGCGTATCGCCCGCATTGAGGCAGGCGCCGCGCGACGCGCCGGTCTGGTCGGCGCCGGGCTGCGACAGCTTGCGCGTCATCGACTCCGGGTTGTACTGGAAGATGATGATGTTGGTCGGCACCGGGATCGGTGCGCCGAAGGTGATCAGCGCGCCCTTGAGAAGCCATGGACTGCCGGGGAATTCAGAGGCCATTGTTGCACCTAACAGTTCTTGAATCCTGCCAAGAAATAGAGGGTTCCCTCGGTATGACTGGGATCGAATAGGTCCACGCCTTTAGGGGCGAGCGGTACCGGTGGGGTCGCCATCTGCGGTTGGAAGCGCAGACACTGATGCCCCTTGGTATGAACGACTGCGTTCCAGAGAATCACATTCGACGGTGTGTCCGGTCCGTTCAGGAACAAGGGAACGACGTGGTGCGGCACCAGACTCTGTCCGCGCAGATCCTCTTTGCGGGCACGCATCCACTTGGCTGCGAGCAGTGTGTCCGCGAGATCGCTGTCGCGGTCGGGCGCCCTTCTTCTGACGAACGTCGTCATGATCGACGATGGATCAGGCAACACCGTCGGCCAGAACAGTGGATATGCTCCGGGAGGACGTTTCTCTTTCTCCTGCTTGGCCTGCGCCGCGGGCTGGGCGGCGGGAGCAGTGGTTGGCGGCGCCACGACTTGCGGCGTCGTGGCCGCCGCAGTCTCCTTTTTGCGGCGAGCCTCTTCGAGAAGCTGGGTCGTCACCGATACGGCCACGCCGGGTGGAATATAAACCTTGCCGGGCGTCAGTGGTGTTGGCGACCCCGCCGCGGCCGGCAGCGGCGTCGCTTGCGCCGGCGGAGAAGCCGGCGTCGGCGTTGGGTTGGGCACGCCGACAGGCCCTTGAGCTGGCTTCTCAAACTCCGGCGCAAGGGACCGAGCCGCGTTGGCATCGAACGCTGATGGACCGACTCGTCCAACAACTGAACCGCCTCGTACCGCCCCGCCGCCGCCTCCCCGGAGCATTCTCAGCTGTGTGGGAGGCTTTACGACAGCGGCAGCAGCCGGAGGCGGCTCGATGACGCGTGCGGCGGACGTCTCGGCGGATGCAAAGGGCGCCAGCATGGACACCCACCACCCGGGATCCTTCATCGATTCGATCAGCGACCGGCCCCAGGCGCGCGCCGCTTCACCGGGCTCCTCCGCAAAGACATGTTCCACAAAGCGGCTGCCTTCGACCGAGTTGGCCGCCGGCGGTCCGAACATGTAAGAGAGGGCTGCGGCGCCTGCATATGTACCGACATTGGCCGTAAACTGTTCGAGTGAGTCTGGACCGATGGCCCATTCGTTCCATCCGGTCGGTCCAATAAGCCCGGGTTCGCTTCGAAATGCGTTCCAGTACAGCAACGATGAGGAGCCATCGGAATTTCGCCGGAGGTTCGGGATGATCCTGTACGGCGGTCGATTGATGACGATGGACGTGTCGCTCCAATCAGGCTGGGGCAGCACGGCGTTGAAGTAGATCGTGATGCCTTTCACGGCATCGGGGGCCGGCGGGTACTTGGTTGGCGTGCTGGGCTTGGCCTGTGCAGGTTGGACCGGTTTTGCGAGTGCCGCGGCGTAGTTTGAGACGGCCGGAGGGATTTCGGGTTTCGCCTTGCCATGCGCCAATCCTGCGATTTCCGGATAGGCGGCGACCGCCTCCTCGTATTGGGCTTTGAGTTCCGGATGCGATCTGGCGTAGCTGATGTACTCGCAGATGGTTCGTCGCCGTTCGTCTTCCGAACGCCAGTGGGTGCTGCTGTCGCTCTTGACCATCGAGATTTTCTGCGAGGCGAGCCAGGCCCCGCTGCCCGGCTTAAGCTCTTCCTCGTTCGCCTGCCGTTGAATACGGATTGGAACGCGCCCTTCGCTCTGTTGCACCACATGGCTCAACTCGTGCGCCAGCAGTTGCCGGCCATCCTTGCTATGCGGATTGTAGGCACCGGAGCCGAAGGCAATGGCACGTCCGACCGTATAGGCGCGCGCATTGACGGACCGTGCCGACTCGGCGGCGCGCGCGTCGGCATGGATGTGCACGTCCGCGAAGCTGCGGCCGAAGCGCGGCTCCATATAGGCGCGGGTGGTCGCATCCAGCGGCTGGCCCGGCGAGCGCAGCACGTCGTGCACGATCGGCGGTGCGGCGGTCCCGGCGCCGGCGATCCCGATGGATCCCTCCTTGCGTTGCAGGGCCTCCGCCTGGCGGCAATCCTCGCAAGTGCCGCCGCAGGAGCATGCGCGCTGCACGCCGCGCGGCATCGGCGCGGTGTGGTTCAGCGCGGGCGGCGGGCTCGCCGGCGTCGCCCGCATCACTGCGTCGGCGACACGATCGGCCTCCTGCTCATGGACGTCGCCGGGCGCATTGACGACGAGCTTGCGCTGCAGCAGCCGGCCCACCGCGTGATTGCCGATCGCGCGATGCAACTCGCCGATGCTCCGCATCGGGTGGGGTGCCGCGAGCGTCCACGTCGGTGCCGCCGGCGCGACAGCGGACCGATCGGCTTCGTGCGACTTCTTCTTATGATGATGACGAGGACCCTTCACCTAAGAGCTCCTGTCAATCGCGCGATAGATGGTCTGGGCGAGTTCGTCCGCCCAGCGCTCCTCGGATGATGTCTTTGCGCCGGGTTGATTACGGCGCGAGCCGGGTGTCTGTGCCGTCGCGTCGTCGTGCTGTGCCGTCGCGCCACCGCGCTGCCCAACCGCGGTACCGCGCTGGCGCAACAGCCGCTCCAGGGCTATTTGCGTCAGCGCCGCCAGCCGGTTGGCTTTCGCGCCATCGAGCGCCACCCCCTCGAGCACGATACGTTCGATGTCGATCCATAACCGGTTCATGGCGTCACCGCCGTGTAGTACGGACCGAAATCGGCTTCCTGCACGATGCGGTCCATCTTGGTGTATTCGCGGCGCGCGGCGCGCATGACATGAAGCATGCCGATCGAGGCGCCTTCGTCGGCCGCCAGGAACGCCGCGGCGAGCGCGATGTTGCGGATATGGCCGCCGGGGATCTCAAAGCGAGCGAGCCAGGCGAAATCGATCTCCTGCAGCTCAGCCTGTGGCGGGAACACGCTTTGCCAGATGCGTCGCCGATGCGCCGCGTCGGGGAAGGGGAAGTCGATGATGAAGCGGAGCCGCCGCACGAAGGCGGAATCGAGCGCCGAACGGCGATTGGTGGCCAGGATCGCGAGCCCGCGAAAATCCTCCATCCGCTGCAGCAGGTAATTCACCTCGATATTGGCGTAACGGTCGTGGCTGTCCTTGACCTCGGAGCGCTTGCCGAACAGCGCATCGCATTCGTCGAAGAACAAGATCACGCCGCCGCGTTCGGCGGCGGCAAAGATGCTGCGCAGATTGCGCTCGGTCTCGCCGATATATTTGCTGACGACCCCGGCGAGATCGATGCGGTAGAGATCGAGCCGCAGGCTCCGCGCCAACACCTCCGCCGCCATCGTCTTGCCGGTGCCGCTTTGGCCGGCGAACAACGCGCTGATGCCGCGGCCGCGGTTGAGCTTGGCGCCAAAACCCCAGTCCTGATAGACGCGCGACCGGTGGGCCACCTGAGCCTCGATCTCGCGCAACTGCTGGAAAGGCTCGATTGGCAGCACGATGTCGTCCCAGCCGTAGCAAGGCGTGATGCGCTGGGCGAGCTCGTCGAGCCTGGGTGCGGCTTCCAGCTCGCACGCCTGCCAGAGATCATGGAGCGAGGGCGCGGCGCCCGGCGTGCCGAGGCCTGCGGTTTCGCGCGCGACGGCAACCGCACGCCCGATATGCGATGGCCCGAGATCGAACTGCTCGACCAGCGCGCTGATCTCATGGTCCGGCGCGGTCTCGGCCAGTGCCTGCCGCCACAGCTCGGCCTGCTCGGACGCGCCGGGCTTGTGCACCGTGACCGCGAGAGTTTCCCGCTCCGCCGGCCAGCGCACCGCGCTGCCGACGAACAGGAAGGCGCGCAGGCGGCCGAGGTCGGCGATGAGCGCGCGCCGCTCCTCGCTGCGGGCGCTGTCGAGATCGACATAGAGCGCGGTCTGCAGCAGCATCGCCTCGCGCTCGATTAATCTCAGAAATTCGCGCCGCTCGGCCGGCGGCGACGGCAGACTAGCGGCGTCGAGCTGAAACAGCGCGATGCCCAGCATGTCGCAAGCCGCGCGAGCCAGATGTTGCGATTTTCCATCGACCCCGCCGACCAGATTGACGGCGCGCGCGACCAGCCGGGCGGGGTTCGATTGTGCCCACGCCGCGATGCGGCCGACGAGCTCGCGATCCGTCGATGCGATCAATGCGTCCGCCACCGGTTGAACGTAGCCGGCGAGCCGCTGCTCGAGGTGGTTCACTCCGAGCAGGAGGTCGAGCAGGCGCTCATCGACGCGCAACGGGCGGCTGGCGAATCCGGGCGCGGGGTGGACGACGTCGTCGCGCTCCATCAGACCGAGCCGGCGCAACGGCGCATCCGTCATGAAACAGTCGTGCAGATCGCGAGAATCCTGGCTGTTCGCAAACAGTGTCATCGCCAGCTGCGGCGTGGCATGGCGGCGAGTCACATCGTCCTGCAAATAGGCATAGAGTCGCTCGAAGGAGGCGTCGAGCTCGGGCGCCAGCGCCAGCAACAGCACGTCGCGTTCGAAGCGGCTCAATCCGAACAGATGAACCAGCACGTCGAGAGCGGCGGGTGCGGCGTCCTCGTCCAAACGGTCGCCGAGCGCGGCGGCATGCGCTTCGGCCTCGCTCAATGCCCGACCAAGCTCGACAGCCCCGGCGTCGCTGGAATAGAAGGCGGCTTCTGCGGCAGGATCCTCGCCCTCGAGCAGCGCATCGGCCTGGGCCCGGCTGATGCGCCAGGCCACATAGTCCTCGGCCGCGTCGTGAGTCCAGCGCTCGCGCAGCCACAGCGCGCGACGGTGCAGAAGGATGCGCAGGCGCGCAAGCTCGGCCGCCAGATGCTCGCGGTTGACGCGCTTCCAGTGACTGAGATCGGTTACGGTCGTGCGCTCGTTCATGGCACCGTGAACGTTGGTCCGACATAGTGCAGATAGGTCGGGCTGGTCTGGTTGAGGTCGACTTGCAGGCGGCTTTCGGCACCGTCGATGCGCACGCGCATCAGGTGGGTGCCGCTGGCAATCGCCGGATTCGGCGGCTGCGGCAGCTGGAACAGCACGTTGCTGACCGGCGCCGAGCCCGGCTGTACCGGCGCGCCGGGCACCACGGTGTCGCCGAGCAGCAGACTGCGTTCCTGGATCGCGCGCACGGCGGGCTGCACCGGCACGGAGATCAGCCCGGGACCGCCACTCGCGCCCGCCGCGCCCGTGATCTTCGGCAGGAGCTGGAAGCCGACGGCGTTCGAGCCAAAACCCTGGTGCGGCATCGGTTCGCCGTGAGGTCCCCTCAAGGTCAGACCCTGCACGACCTGCAGCGTATGGATGCCGCTCGCGAGCTGGCCTGTCGGCACCGTGACATCGATATGGTCCGGCGTCTGGGCCGTGATGGCTGCGACGGCCCCATCCATCGTGACGGATGTATCGGCTCCCGCAAGGTTCGCGCCGATGAGCCGCACTGTTTCGCCCTCTTCGGCAGCCGCGATCATGCTGTTGAGAAGCGGCGGCTGGCGATAGACCTCGTCGATGCGCGGGCTGCGCATGGTCTGGGCGTACACGCGCCGCTGACGTACCGGCAGCGCGGCCCTGCGCGCCTGCTGGCTTTCGATCTGGACCACCGAGACCTCGTAGATCACCGAGCGGCGGAAGTTGACGCGCGGCAGCGCGGTCCAGATCTTGGAGATCTCCTCGAGGCTCTTCGGCTGCAGCGTGACCTTGATCTGCTCGAATTCGTCGAGGAGGGTAGTGTCCAGGATGGTCTTGCCCGGAGATTTCTGCTGCATGAGATTGGCAGAGATGATGGAGAAGTCGTGTACCACCCGCATCGCATCGCCGAGCACGTGCTGTGCCTGCATGTCAGCGTCGGCGCCGGTCTCGCTCTTGCCGAAGGCCGTGAAGATGTAATGGAGATTGAGGGCGAGCGGCGGGTGGCCATAGGCGCCCGGATAGCCGTTGCCGGGGATTTCCTGGTTCTTCAGGAATCCATTTTCCGAGATGTGATAGAGGTAGATGTTGAGACGCGGACCGCCGACCTGATCGACCTGGACGTCGGGCGGCGCAAGCGTGATCGCCGCCGGCTCGACCATGCGATCGCCGAGCAGATTGGCGAGACTCTGACTGACTCCGGCGATGGATTTGTACGTGCTCACCGAAGCCTCATCGATAGTTCCGGTTGAGGTGAGCGCGCGCCAGGGCGAGCTCGGCGAATCCGGAGTTCGTCGGCTTTGGGCGACGCGGCGGCGTGGCCGTCTGGTTGGCGCGGATCTCGATCTTGCCGATCCTGACTTGCACGCTGGGCGCCTCGGCCTGGGCCGTCGGCGCGGTGCGCTGATCGCGACCGGTCCTCGCCGGTGCTGGCTCCGGCGCCGCGGTCGATTGCAGCGGTGCGAGCCGAATCGGCCCGGCGTCGCGTGCGCGCGGCGCCGTGGCACTTGACCGCTCCGGTGCCGGTTCGATGATTGTGTCCTGCCGTCTTGTTATCGGCGCGCGGAGTGGAGGATCGGTCGCCATCGATGCGGCTTCGGCAGGGTGCGGCAAGGTGCGTGCCGCCGGGGCAAGCGCCACGGGATCGGGCGGTGGGGCGAACCGCCGTGACATCGGCCGCGCGGAAGGCTCGCTCGGAACGGGGCGCTGGTCTGTGCGCGAGGCCGCAACGCGCGGCACCAGGGAAGCTCGGGGCGCGACGGACATGGACGGCTTGCGCGACCTCGATGCTGCGTCCTCGGCCCTGGAATCGGCCTCGGGGCGGACCCGCTCCGCCTTGTGCTCGATGGTGGCGGCCTCGGCCGTGATTGCGGGCCGTGACGACCGTGGCGCCGAGCCATCGGGGGCGGGCCGCGGCGCGAGATTCTGCGATCCAGGCCCCGCACGATTCGCTTCGAGATCAATGCCGTCGCTGAGCGATGAGGGCGGCCGGGCATCGTGCGACACGACCGGTCTCGCGAGCGAGGCGGGACGCGGGGCAATGGAGGCGGCGAGCCCGGCACCGCGTCGCGCCAGGTTGGCGAGGAAATTGGTCATTGGAGTCGGCCCTCCTGCAGCGCTCTGCTCAGGAGCTCCACATAAGTCGAGCGGGTGCGGCGGCTCAGCTTCAGGATCGCGGCCTCGCTCCAGTGATAGTGGAAGGCGAGCAGATGGACCTCGCGATAAAAATCCCACTCGCGGTTGAGGAGCTCGCGATAGAAATATTCGGCGATATCGAAGGTCGTTCGGAACGGAGCGTTGCAGGCCGGGCAGACCAGATCGAGCAGGATTTCGGCCTGGGGGTCGCGTTTCGCCATCACGTCGGAAACGGGATCAACGAGTTCCGCCGGGATATCGTCGACCGGCTCGCCGGTGCGGGCGTCGGTGATGTCCTGCACGCAACGACGCAGCACGAGCATCGCGGCTGCATCCGGGGTAATCGCGGCCGAAATTGCTGCCTGTTCCTGGTCGGCGCCGTTCGGCAGGCGGAAGCGGATGTGATAGGGAACGTTCCCCGCCGTGACCGAGGCCTCGTGGTGATCGCTCGCATCGCCGTAGGGCGGCAGTAGCAATTCGGTCACCCGCAGGTCGAGGTCGAGCCGGTCTGCGCAGTCCGGACAGGCCAGCATGCACGACACGGTCTCGCCGAAGGTCAGTCGACGTAGGTGAAGGAGGAGGGCTTCGCGATCCCCGATGGTCAGGGAACGAATGGTTTCTGATGTCACGGCCGGCAGCGAGCCCAGGCGGCACAGGCAGCGTGCCAGCAAGCGCGTGGTGCGCGAGGCCGCCGACAACGCGCATCCGTGCTGAAGCAGGAAGGCCTCGTCGTGTCCATCGAGCGGACGCAGCACCGCTTCGCGATGCCAGTCGCCGCTGATCCGGAGGCCTCCCGGCAGACAGACCGTGACCGCTTCCATGGGACCTACCCCGGCCCGAGCACAGGATCGAATTGTGCCGGCTGTGGCTCGGTCACGCTGATGTCGCGCAGCCAGCCTTCATTCTCGATCTTGATGTGTTCGATCAGCACCGCATTCGCATTGGCATCGAAATCCGAGGCCGCTTGATATTCGGACACCCAGCAGCGGAACACTTGCCAGGACTTCACCTTCTGCCCCGCCTCGTTGAAGAGGTCGATGATGATGTCCTTGCGGAAATCGGCGAGCGAGGACTCGAATCCGGGACCGCCGGTGTAATTCCAAACCTTGGTCGCCCAGGCCTCGAAGTCAGTGTCATGAGTGACGCCGCGCTCGAGCGTGATCGCCTCGTACTTGCTGCGACCGGGGGACCTGCGCGACATGCTGTGATCGCCGCCTTCGCGATGCTCCACGACCTCGGTCGTGCGGCGCAGCGCACTGACCTTGGACACGCCCGCCACGTAGTCCGTGCTGGTTCCGAACTTCACGCGAAACTTGAAGTTCTTGTACGGATCGTAGCGCAGCGGCAGTTTGGTGAACTCGACCATGGAGACTCTCCTTATGTCGCGAGCTGGCCGGCGATCTGCTGGATCTGGATGATGACGAACTCGGCGGGCTTGAGCGGCGCAAAGCCGACCACGATGTTCACGATGCCATTCGCCTGATCGAGCGACGTCGTGGTCTGGCTGTCGCATTTGACGAAATAGGCCTGTTGCGGGGAGCCGCCCTGGAACGCGCCCTGCCGGAACAGGTTCTGCATGAATCCAGTGACATTGAGCCTGATCTGCGCCCACAGCGGCTCGTCGTTCGGTTCGAACACGACCCATTTCAGGCCGCGATAGAGGCTCTCCTCCAGAAACAGCGCCAGCCGCCGCACCGGAATGTACTTGTAGTCGTCCTCGATCTGGTCCGCGCCGTTGAGCGTCCGTGCGCCCCAGCAGATGTTGCCATAGATGGGGAAGCTGCGGAGACAGTTGATGGCGAGCGGGTTGAGCACGCCGTTCTCGCCGTCGATCAGCCGGTATTCCAGCGACTGGACGCCTGCGAGCGTCGCCTCTATACCGGCCGGTGCCTTCCACACGCCGCGGGCCACGTCGGTTCGCGCATAGACGCCGGCGAGGGTGCCGCTTGGCGCAGATGCGCGGGGCTGGAAGTTGCTCAGGGGATCGGCGATGTCCGGCCGCGGGAAATAGATCGCCGCATTGCGGCTGCGCAGCGTGGCGTTCTGGTCAAGCCAGGTCATGATCCCGGTGACGGTGTCGCGATTGCCGGCCTGCTGCGGCGGATCGAGCAGGTAGAAGGCGCGGCGCTGCGTGCACAGCGCGGTCGCATCGGTTGCCACCTGCGCCGCGTTGCTGTCGGGCAAACGCATCGTCGCCGGAATGCAGAGAATGTTGAACAGGTCGGCATCGAGCAGCGCATACATGCCGCTCTTGGCGAGCTGGTCGCCGATCAGGCCGCCGGTCATGCCGGCGGCGTCGGTGTTCGGATCCCATACGCCGTCGGTGCCCGGTTGCGGCGCCGCCGGCGATCCCGGAAAAGCCTGGGCTTGCACCGCGGTGCCCGAGCCGAGCGCGTATTGCTGGACGTTGGACGCGAGCTTCAGATTCGTCGCCAGCGTCGAGCCGCCGGCATCCGTCAACGCCAGCACGTCGGTCGGGTTGTTGGTGCCGGGCTTGATCTGCAGATAGGCCAGCGTTGCGCTGCCGCCGATCAGGTTGACGCTGGCATTGGCGAGAGCCGGGTCGACGCCGCGAATGAGGCTCTGCAGGTCCCGGCCAGCCAGGCCCAGGTCATCTGCGCGGGCGGCGTGACCGAGCTCAGCGAAATCTGTGTGGCGAATGCAGTGCCGTTGAGCGAGACTTGCAGCTGCCCGGTGAACTGCACGCCAAGTGCGAGAACATGCTGCAGCGTCCAGGTGACCGTCCCATCCGAAGTTGTCTTGCCGATGGTCGTTGGCCAGGCCGGCGCCGCGGCGCCCGAGCTGCCGGCGGTCGTGACGACCTGCGTGTTGCCGCTGCCATCGAGAATGGCATCGCCGAGCTTGTAGGTGGTCAGCTGTTTCCATGGCGGCAGGAAACCGAGCCCGGTCGGAAGCACCGACCAGGTCACACCGTTGCCGGCTGAAACGTCATCGGTCACCTGATCGCCGACATTCTTGCTCCAGGTCGGGCCCGATCCCGATTCACCCGTCCCGGCGATGGCCGTTGCGCGCACCAGATTGCCATTGCCGTCGATCACGGTATCGCCGAGGTGATGCACGGTGTTGGCTACCCACGGACTGCTGATCGCGGCAAAGCCTGCCGAGACGGATCCCGTCTGGGCCGGCCGGGTGCTCGCACCCGGGATGATGGAGAGCGTGATGAGCTGCGAGCCATTGTTCACGACATTCAGCGCGTAGTTCGGCAGGGTGCTGTCGATGCTGAGATTGCGGAACGACTCGGTGGCGACGACCTGGGCCTTGGCGCCGACCATGCTGATCTCGGTGGCCGTCAGGTTGAAAAACCGCGTCGGGTCGGTGGTCCCGTAGTCGATGCCGATGCGAAGATTGTTGCCCCATTGGCCGGGGCTCGATGCGGTGGCGAGCAGGATGTTGCTGCCGCCGCTGTTGTCCATCAGGACGATCGCGGCCGCCTGCGCCGCGTTACCGGTCGTCGTTGACGTCGCACGGACCACATAGGCTTCAGTCCCGCCATTCAGGAAGAACTGCTGCACCGCATAGCTCGCTTCGCTGCGAGCATCGAGCGAGCCGAACTGCCGCTCGAAATCCGGCCAGCCGAAGAGATGCACGGCCTCGTTCAGGGGGCCCTGAGAGAAGAAGTCGACGAATGCGCCGATCGACGTGGCAACGCCTGTGATCGGATGGGCGCCACTCGGAATTTCTTCGATGTAGACGCCGGGATAGGTCGCTGTGATGGGCATGGGAACTACTCACCTCCGATCTTGATGATGATTGGTGCAGGTCGCGCCGGGCGTCGGCGTGGACGTCACGGCGGCCGCTTGCGGCGTGTTGCCGAGCTTTCGAGGAAATGCCGCGCTTCGTCGATGCGTTCGGCATTGAGGCGGTAGATCGCGATGCCGCCCGGCGAAAGCGAGCTCGTGAGATAGTCGTGCGCCACGAGCCACTCGAGACCCGCTTCCGTTTCGTCCAGTTTGCGGCGGACGATTTCATCCATGAGCCGCCAGCGGGCGATGCCCTCGAGGCTGTCCACTGCCTGCGGATTGCGCACGAAGTAGCGCAGGATCTCGCGTGCCATCTCTGTCGTGACTCGCTGGGTCTGTGCCAAGTCGATGCCGTGCCTGACCGTTGCCCTGACGACCACGTAGCAAGGCGGGTGCCAGATGCCGGAGACTGACAAATCAATGGCTTCGAGCGAGCGGTCGCAGGGGCCCGGGACTTCGCAGTCCCACCTCGATCACCGCCGATAGAACTCTGGTTTGTCGCGCAGGGCCGCCCAGGCAAGGTCCGCGGGATTCGCGAAATGTTTCGCGCCTGCAACGAATTGCGGCACGGCAAGCGCGGCGCTGCCGCAGCGTCGACGGAAGTGCGGGCAGAGGGGATTCGTCGATGCACTGGGCTGAGACCAAAATGTCCCGACCTCGTTGTGTCTGGTCCTGGCGTTG
>Ga0207692_10000652_pt1 | contig 12226 bp, 9 predicted proteins | sample LARL52metaG_FD_184345 | JGI IMG/M metagenome (GOLD analysis project Ga0207692, IMG submission 184345) | Corn, switchgrass and miscanthus rhizosphere microbial communities from Kellogg Biological Station, Michigan, USA - LAR L5-2 metaG... | ecosystem: Host-associated > Plants > Roots >...
TGCCAGTTCGATTAGGTTGCGAGTTCAGTCGAAGCTACAGTAATCGAGATTCGGCACGACAAGATAAACTTGGGTTTGGATACAACTGAACTTGAGAGATGGCTGTATTTTACACTTCGAGCTGTCAGAGATGGGACTGCCGAGGTCGATCACCTAGACGTTGAGGCGAAGGATCAAGCGCACCAAAGAGTTGATGTGATTGTTGCGTATCCAAATTCAGCGCCAGCCGTTTCATCTGACGAGGCTCGTCGACGATTGGGGCTATAAGTCGGGCTTCTGATGCAGCACGTAGGGCGGACTAGCGAAGCGTGATCCGCCTCCTTTCAGTAAGGTTGGTTGTAAATTCGGATTACTTCGCCGCAAAACGTTCGCTCCTCATCAGGACGATTCTAAATGCCCTGTCTCATCGGGGAGCGACCTTATTCGGCAAGGCGGCCTTCAGCGTCGCCTAAAGGCGCAGCCGCAGAATCCCGCAAATAGGCCGCAGCTCCCGTGCAAGACTGGTCCCGCGCGACGCGGGAGCCGGATTTCGGCACCCGTCGCCCCAAAACACCCGCCCCGCGCCGCCGGCCGAGTTGACAACACCGCGTCGATGGCCTTCGTTTTGACGGCAGATCTGGGAGAGTCGAAACGATGGCGAAGGCCGTGCGCGTGCACAAGGTGGGAGGACCGGAAGCGCTGGTCTATGAGGGCGTGGAGGTAGCCGCGCCGGAGCCGGGCGAGATCCGTATCCGCCAGCACGCGGTCGGGTTGAATTTCATCGACGTCTACTATCGTACCGGGCTCTACAAGGCGCCGGGGCTGCCCTTCATCGCCGGCAACGAGGCCTCGGGCGAGGTGATCGCGGTCGGGCCGGGGGTCACGCATTTCCATCCCGGCGACCGCGTCGCCTATTACCACAACCTCGGCGCTTATGCGTCCGAGCGCAACATCCCCTGGGAGAAGCTGGTCAAGCTGCCCGACCACATCACCTATGAGCAGGGCGCCGTGCTCATGCTGAAGGGGCTGACGGTCTGGTATCTGCTGCACAAGACCTTCAAGGTCGAGCCGCATCACCGCGTGCTCATTCATGCCGCGGCCGGCGGCATCGGCCTCTTGGCGTGCCAGTGGGCGCGCGCGCTCGGCGCCCATGTGATCGGCACCGTCGGCTCGCAGGCCAAGGCCGATCTCGCGCTCGCCAATGGTTGCGACCACGTCATCAACTACAACGAGGAAGATTTCGTCGCGCGGGTCAAACAGATCAGCCGCAACGAAGGCTGCGACGTGGTCTATGACGGCGTCGGCAAATCGACCTTTCCCGGCTCGCTGTCCTGCCTGAAGCCGCGCGGCCTGTTCGTGTCGTTCGGTAATGCGTCGGGGCCGGTGCCGCCCTTTGCCATCGCCGAACTCAACAATCACGGCTCGCTGTTTGCGACCCGGCCGAAGCTGAACGACTATATCGGCACCCGGCGCGAGCTCCTGGAGGGCGCGGACACCCTGTTCGCCGCCGTCATCAACGGCAAGCTGCACGTGCCGATCAACCATGCCTATGCGCTGAAGGATGCGGCAAAAGCCCACATCGACCTGGAAAGCCGGGCCACGACGGGCGCCTCGATACTGAAGCCTTGAGGTTTTCGCAAACAGCGGAGAGGATGGAGGCAACGGGATCGAGAGGCCGATGCCGGCTCTCGGACGCCTGAAAACGACACAAAACCGAACAAAACAAAAACCAATTGGGAGAGGAACGATCATGAGAGAGCAACGCATTTCCCGAAGAGCCGTTCTGACGGGCTCGGCCGCCGCGGGAGCGATGGCCTGGAGCGGATTTCCGGCCTGGGCCGCGGACGTCGACTGGAAGAAATATTCCAGCACCAAGCTCGAGGTGATCCTCGCCAAGGGGCCGCGCGGCGACAACTTACAGAAATACGCCAAGGAATTTACCGAGCTCAGCGGTATCGAGGTCGAGTCCGAGCAGATTCCGGAGCAGCAGCAGCGCCAGAAATGCGTCATCGAGCTCGCCTCGGGCAAGCCGAGCTTTGACGTCGTCCATTTGAGCTATCACGTGCAGAAGCGGCAGTTCGAGAAGGGCGGCTGGCTTGCCGATCTCACGGGCTTCATGAAGGAGCCGAAGCTGACGGCACCCGATCTCGTCGAGACCGACTTCTCAGCCGCCGGCCTGCAATATGCCAGGGATGACAAGGCCAGAATGCTGTCGCTGCCCTGGTCGGTCGACTATTTCATTCTCTATTACAACAAGGAGATGTTCGCGAAGAAGGGCATCGAGATACCGAAGACTCTCGATGAGATGGTGACCGCAGCCGAAAAGCTGACCGATCCGAAGGAAGGGACGTTCGGCTTCGTCGGGCGCGGCCTGCGCAACGCCAACATGACGCTGTGGACCAATTTCTTCCTGAACTATGGCGGCGAGTTCCTCGATGCCAAGGGCAACATCCTGACCGATGGTCCGGAAGCGATCGAGGCGACAAAACTCTATCAGACGCTGCTGACCAAGGTCGCGCCCCCCGGCGTCGCCGGCTTCAACTGGATGGAGTCGATGGCCGCGTTCACGCAAGGCCGCGCGGCGATGTGGATCGACGGCGTCGGCTGGGCGCCGCCGCTGGAAGATCCCAAGGCCTCGCGTATCGTCGGCAAGGTCGGCTACACCGTGGTGCCGGCAGGCCCCAAGGGACAATATTCCGCGACCTATGGCGACGGTATCGGGATCGCCCAGGCCAGCCCCAACAAGGAAGCGGCGTATCTGCTCTGCCAGTGGATCGTCTCGCGCGCGCAGGGCGCGCGGCTCTTGCAGGCCGGCGGCGGCGTGCCGTTCCGCAATTCGATCCTGAACGATCCGGCGACGCGCAGCGGCGTCAAGATGCCCGCCGAATGGCTGCAGTCGGTGATCGACTCGGCCAAGATCTCGAAACTGGGCCTTCCCGTGATCATGCCGGTGGCCGAGTTCCGCGACATCGTCGGGGCCGCGGTGACGGCGACGCTCTCGGGCGGCGATCCGGCCACCGAGCTGAAGAAGGCGCACGAACAGTTCCGGCCCATCCTGGAGCGCAGTGAAAAGACGTGAGCGCCGTCGTTGATGCGCGTGCCAGTTCGACCGACGCCACCGCGTCGGCCGAACGGGAATGGCGGCGCCCGTCATATTGGCCGTTCGTGATCCCGGCGCTGGTCGTCGTGCTCGCGGTGATCGTCTTCCCCTGGGCCTTCACGATCTGGATGAGCCTGAACGAGTGGAAGGTCGGTTCGCCCACCACCTTCGTCGGCTTCGCCAACTACCTTCGGCTGCCGAGCGATCCGCGCTTCGTGGAGGCGGTCGGCCACACGCTCGTCTATACGGTGCTGTCGGTGGTGCTGCCGCTGGTGTTCGGAACGTTTGCGGCCGTCGTGTTTCACGCCAACTTCAGAGGCCGCGGCGTGCTCAGGGGAATCTTCATCATGCCGATGATGGCGACCCCCGTCGCGATCGCGCTGGTGTGGACCATGATGTTCCACCCGCAGCTCGGTGTGCTCAACTATGTGCTGTCGCTGGTCGGCGTGCCGGCGCAGCTCTGGGTGTTCCACCCGGCGACCGTGATCCCCTCGCTGGTGCTGGTCGAGACCTGGCAGTGGACACCGCTGATCATGCTGATCGTGCTCGGCGGCATCGCGGCGATCCCGACCGAGCCCTACGAGGGCGCGCTGATCGACGGCGCAACCGCCTGGCAGATGTTCCGCTACATCACGCTGCCGCTGATCTCGCCCTTCCTGTTCATCGCGGCCATGGTGCGCATGATCGATGCGGTGAAGAGCTTCGACATCATCTTCGCGATCACGCAGGGCGGCCCGGGGACCGCGTCGGAGACCGTCAACATCTATCTCTACAGCGTCGCCTTCACCTATTACGACCTCGGCTACGGTTCGGCGATCGCGGTGATCCTGTTTCTCCTGATCGTCGCGCTGGCGGCGCTGCTGTTGTTCCTGCGGCAGCGCGCTCAGTGGACCGAGATCGGAGGCGGGGCATGAACATCCGCTCCATTCTCGGCCGGATCGGGCTGTGGCTGTCGGTGTTCGTCATCGTTTCGCCGGCGATCCTGTTCTTCCTCTGGATGATCTCGCTGTCGGTCAAGTTCGAGATCGACAACGCGGCCTATCCGCCGGTGTTCATCCCCGAACACTTCGCCTGGTCGAACTATACCGACGTGCTCGCGTCCAACCGCTTCCTGACCTATTTCAAGAATTCGCTCGTGGTGACCGGCACCGCGACCTTGCTGGCGATGCTGGTCGGTGTGCCCGCCGGCTATGGCATTGCGCGGATGGCGGCAAAGAAATCCGCCATCGTGATCCTGATCGCCCGCATCACGCCGGGACTGTCCTATCTCATCCCGCTGTTCCTGCTGTTCCAGTGGCTCGGGCTGCTCGGCACGCTGTGGCCGCAGATCATCATCCACCTGGTCGTGACCGTACCGATCGTGATCTGGATCATGATCGGCTATTTCGAGACCACGCCGCTCGAACTCGAGGAAGCCGCGCTGATCGATGGCGCGACGCGCTGGCAAGTGTTCCGCCACGTCGCGCTGCCGATCGCCAAGCCCGGGCTCGCGGTCGCCTTCATCCTTGCGGTGATCTTCTCCTGGAACAATTTTGTGTTCGGCATTGTGCTGGCCGGCCGCGAGACCAGGACGCTGCCGGTCGCGGTCTACAACATGATCTCCTTCGATCAGCTGAGCTGGGGACCGCTCGCGGCCGCCGCCCTGATCGTTACCTTTCCGGTGCTTCTGCTTACGATCTTCGCCCAGCGCCAGATCGTGGCCGGGCTGACAGCCGGTGCCGTGAAGGGCGGCTAGGAGCCGAATGACATACCGACGCATGAATTTCGGTATGCGGATACGCGCTTAAGCAGCGCTTAAGCAACTTAAGTCGCTGTCTGAACGGTTGCGGCTTGTCGTTGTACAACTCTCAATGCAGGTTGCTTCGATTGTCCGGTCACGATTCGCGATCGGAGTCGGGAGAAGATCATGGCGCAAATTTCGGGCGCCCAGGCTGCGCAGCTTCAGCCGGCACCAATCGTGCCGGAGCGATCGGAAGACATCGGTGCCGATCGTCGCGCCGCAATCCAGGCCTGGAAGGGCAAGGCCATCGATGAGCAGATCCACGCGCGGTCGCTCGATCTGGCCTATCGGCGATGGCTGTTCCAGCGGGTGAGCCAGCAGCCGCGGCTGCGCGACATGTTCTCCGAGGCGAGCATGTTCGACCAGATCCTGCTCGCGCTGAAAGTCGGCGCCGAGTATCTCCTGATCGGCCAGAGCGACAGCTACATTGCAGCGGTGGGGCGCGACATGCGCGGCACGCTGACCTCCGAAATGCAGTTCGCCACCGCCAACAGCATCAAGGATCTCTACGACGAGTGCCTGGCGGAGAACCAGCCGATCTATACGCGTTACATTTCGTCCTTGTCGAACCGCAACGTGTACTGGGAAGCGATGATGCTGCCGCTGGCGGCATCGGAGCGCAGCAGGCCGATCTTCGTGATGAGCTATATGAGTTTGCTCAACGAGAAGGTCGACCTGCTCAGGATCCTGTACGACCGCTCTCCCGTCGGCATCATTGCGGCCGTCCCGATCATGGACGGGAAGCGCACGACCGATGACGCCCGCGTGCTGACGATGAACTCGAAGGTGCGCGAGATTCTGCGGCTGCCGGAAGGCAAGGGGCATCCGCACACCGTCGGCGAGATGATCCGCTACCTCGGCACGGTGCTGCGCTGGACCCCCAACAGCAAGTCGTCTCAGGGCCACTCGACGACGATCGAGTATCTGGATCCCGACGGGGCGCGTTTCCACGTGACCATCGAGCTGATCAACCATTTCATCCTGATCAGCCTCGCGCCGACCGTCGTCGAGGAGGCGGAGGCGCCGTCGCGGAGCCGGTTTGCCCGCCTGCTCGGCCTGATCGAAGGTCAGGCCAAACCGTCGGCCGAATAGCCGATGCTTCACCTCTCCCCGCTTGCGGACCGCTTGCGGGGAGAGGCCGCACCTTGGATGCGGCTCCATCGAACCTCATCCCATCGCGCTTTGGCGGCCCTTACGCCACTCGGCGCGCGGCACCGCAACTGGTCAGGACTGCGTCGAGGCCGTCGATCATCAGCGCGATCTCCTCGCGCGTGACGTTGAGCGCCGGCATGAAGCGCAGCGTGTCCGGCCGCGGCGCGTTCAACAGCAGGCCCTGCGCGAACGCCTGCGCCACGATCGCCGCTCCGATCGGCAGCTTGAGGTCGAGGGCGAGCAGAAGGCCCCGGCCGCGGACTTCGCCGAGCCCGTGCCGCGCTGAGAGCTTTTGCAGTTCGCTCTCCAGAAACAGCCCGGTCTCGGCCACTGACTTCAGGAACGCGGGCTCAGCGACGACATCGAGCACGGCAAGGCCCGCCGCGCACATCAGCGGGTTGCCGTTGAAAGTGCCGCCCTGGTCGCCATGCTCGAAGCAGGAGGCTTTTTCGGTCGCAAGCAGCGCCGCAAGCGGCGCGCCGCCGGCAATGCCCTTGGCGAGCGTCATGATGTCGGGCGCAATGCCGGCGTGCTCGTAGCCGAACAGTTTTGCCGTCCGCCCCATGCCGGTCTGGATCTCGTCAACGATCAGGAGCAGGCCGTGCGCCTCCGTCAGCGCCCGCAATTGCTGCAGGAATGGATCGGTCGCCGGCCAGACGCCGGCTTCGCCCTGGATCGGCTCCAGCATCACGGCAACGGTGTTCTTGCCGATCAGCCGCTCGACCGATGCCAGATCGTTCAATGTCGCCTTGCGAAAGCCGGGCACTTTCGGCTCGAACAGCGGCTCAAAAGCCTTCTTGCCGGAGGCCGACATGGTCGCCAGCGTGCGGCCATGGAAGCCGCCCTCAAAGGTGATGATCTCGAACGCGCCGCCCTTGTGCAGGGCGCCGTATTTGCGCGCGAGCTTGATGGCGCCCTCATTGGCCTCGGCGCCGGAATTGGCGAAGAAGACCTGATCGAAGGCGCTGTGTGCGACCAGCGCGTTCGCCAGCTTCAGGCTGGTGTCGTTGTAAAACGCCGGACTCGGCGTCAGCAGCCGTTTTGCCTGCGCGGTCAGCGCGTCGGCCACGACGGCCGGGGAGTGGCCGAGGCAGTTCACCGCCCAGCCCTGGATGAAGTCGAGATAGCGCTTGTCGGTATCGTCCCAGAGGAAGGAGCCTTCGCCGCGCACGAACACGGTTTTGGGGCGTGCGGTGATGTCCATCAGATGGTCGAATGGCTGGATGGCCATGGTCATGGTCGGTCTCCTCTGGTTGAAACGGGGTTTTGCGGGGCCAAAATGCGAGAAGGCCGCGAGCCTTTTCGGGGCTAGCGGCCTTCTCGAGAACGTTGCTGGAGTTTTAGATCTTCAGCGTGGTCGTCGGACACGGCGCAGCCCATCGTCGTTACTGACGCAACGGCGGAAAGTGGCGCGGCGGTGGGTCCGGTTGGAAATCATGGGACGCGGCCATACAGCGGGACGGCCTGGCCTGTCAAGCTCGTTCGACGCCGCAAGGTCAGCGGCAAAAGGCGCAGTTTTGCGAATGTTAGATGAGAACCCCTGCCAGCTTGCTAGCCGCTTGTTGGTGCTGGCCGCGGTTTGCAATTGACGGAAGCCGGCTGGATCGGCCGAAATCGGCTGACGACCGTCAGAACCGCTCGCCGGACTTTCCCAAGGCCGGGCAGGGTGGCGCCGACGCCGTTGCGCATTCCGGGCAACTGCAATTTTACCAAACGTTTAGATGGTTTCAGTAATTCTAATTAACCACTCGAGATTACAGCGCTCAGGACGAGCGATGCCCCATGCACGTCAATTGATCGGCGATGAGGTCGAAGCGGCCATCGCCGCGGGTTCCTTCGAACGATGCGCGGAGACGACCGCGCGCGTGACGGCCCTTTTCTTGGCGTCCGCCGGCAGCTTCAGCGACGACCAGGTCGAATTGTTTCGCGACGTGTTCGAGCGGCTGATCAACACGATCGAGCTTCGCGCCGTCGGCGATGTCAGTGCGCGCTTCGCGCTGGCGGAAATGAGCGCCCAGCTGGCGCCGGTCCGGCAGGCGCCGGCCTCGGTGGTACGCCGCCTGGCCCGGCATGACGACATCTCCGTCGCGGCGCCCGTTCTCACCGAATCGGCGCGGCTCACCTCGGACGATCTGATCGAACTCGCCAAAACCAAGGGCGAAAAACACCTGCTGGCGATTTCGGCGCGCTGGTGGCTGCAGCAGGTCGTGACCGACGCGCTGCTGGCCCGCCGCTTTCCGAGCGTCAGCCGCAGGCTCGTCGACAATCCCGGCGCGCGGGTTTCCGCGACAGGATTTGCGATCGTCATCGCCCAGGCGGCCTCCGATCCCGAACTCGCGATTGCCACCGGGATCCGGGCCGACCTGCCATCGGAGCTTCGCTCGACATTGCTGCGCCAGGCGACCGACACGGTCCGCACCAGGCTGCTGTCGCGGGCGCCGCCGTTCCTGTTCGAGGAAATCCGCGCCGCCGTGGCCGCGGCCTCCGCCGGCGCGGAGCGCGAAATGTCGCGCGCGCGCGACTTTGCCTCGGCCAAGATCGTGATCGCGCGCCTCAAGAAGGAAGGCCGGCTCAATGAGCGCGCGTTGCTCGATCTCGCACAGGCGCGAAAATACGAGGAAACCGTGACCGCGCTCGCCGAGCTGTCGCGCGCCAGCATCGAGGTGGTCCGGCCGCTGATGCAGAGCCTGCGCAGCGAAGGCATTCTGGTGCCCTGCAGGGTGGCGGGGCTGCGCTGGGAGACGGTGGGCGCGGTCCTGAACTCCCGCTTCTCCAGCGGCGTCATGGCGCCGGAGGAACTGAGCAAGCTCAAACGCGAGTTTGACGGCCTGACGCTCGAAAGCGCCCATCGCCTCCTGAAGCTCTGGACCGTGAAGTCGACATCCTCGGGACCGACGCTGAATTAGCCTTGCTGCGGCGTGAGACCCTCATGGTGAGGAGCCGCGCCCTTGCGTGGCGTCTCGAACCATGAGGCCCCGATGCCCAATTCCGGGCCTCGTCCTTCGAGACGCGGCGAAGTCGCCGCTCCTCTGGACGAGGGGATAGAGCGGCTCTTGACGCAGTAAGACCAATCAAAACCCCGCGACGCTGCCGTGCAGGTCGTACCGGTCGGCGCGCTCGATCTTTGCGGTGACGATCTCGCCGACACGCAAAGGACGGCGACTTGAGAGATACACCGTGCCGTCGATCTCCGGTGCATCGGCCTTCGAGCGGCCCTTGGCGACGGTCGGGCCGACCTCGTCGATGATCACCTGCTGCCTGGTGCCGACCTTGCGCTTCAGCTTGCGCGCCGAGATTTTTTGCTGATGCGCCATCAGCGCGTCGTAGCGCTGCAGCTTCACCTCGTCCGGCACGGCGTTCGGCAACGCGTTGGAGCTGGCGCCGGCCACCGGCTCGTATTTGAAGCAGCCGACACGATCGATCTCGGCTTCGTCGAGCCAGCCCAGCAGATAGGCGAAATCGGCATCGCTCTCGCCGGGGAAGCCGACGATGAAGGTCGAGCGCAAGGCGAGCTCCGGGCACTGCGCGCGCCACGCCGCGATCCGCGCCAGCGTCTTGTCCTGCGCCGCCGGCCGCTTCATGGCGCGCAGCACGTCGGGGCTTGCATGCTGGAACGGGATGTCGAGATAGGGCAGCACCTTGCCTTCGGCCATCAGGCCGATGACCTCGTCGACATGCGGGTAGGGATAGACATATTGCAGCCGCACCCAGGCGCCGAGCTCGCCAAGCTCCTTTGCGAGGTCGAAGAATCGTGCCCGCACCTCGCGGTCCTGCCACGGGCTCGCGGCATATTTCAGGTCGACGCCGTAGGCCGAGGTGTCCTGCGAGATGACGAGGAGTTCCTTGACGCCGGCCGCGACCAGCCGCTCCGCTTCGCGCAGCACGTCATTGGCCGGACGGGACACCAGATCGCCGCGCAGTTTCGGGATGATGCAAAAACTGCAGCGGTTGTTGCAGCCTTCGGAAATCTTCAGATAGGCATAGTGCCGCGGCGTCAGCTTGATGCCCTGTGGCGGCACCAGGTCGAGATGCGGATTGTGCGCCGGCGGCAGCGCACGGTGCACCGCGTCCAGCACGCTCTCATATTGCTGCGGTCCGGTGATCGACAGCACGCCGGGATAGGCATTGGAGATCTGCTCGGGCTCGGCGCCCATGCAGCCGGTGACGATGACCTTGCCGTTCTCCGCCATCGCTTCGCCGATCGCGGCGAGCGATTCGTGCTTGGCGCTGTCGAGGAAGCCGCAGGTGTTGACGATGACGACGTCGGCCCCGTCATGCTTGCGTGCAAGCTCATAGCCTTCCGCGCGCAGGCGCGTGATGATGCGCTCGGAATCGACCAGGGCCTTGGGACAGCCCAGCGAAACGAAGCTGATTTTTGGCGCGGCGGCCTGTTGCATGTTCGAATTGCCCAGTTTCTGGGCTAGCAGCTAGTGCCAATTGCGGACGATGACAAGTCTTTCAGCTTCCGAACGGCATGGTATGGATACCCCGCCAGAGCCCGGATGATCGATGAGTGCCGACCAGTCCCCCAAAATCGTGATTGTGGATGAAAGTCCGATCCGCGCTGCCATTTTGCAGGAGGGGCTGCGCGAGGCTGGCTACACCGGCGTGGTCCACATCAGCGAGATGCAGAGCCTGCTCTCGCGCATCTATGCTCTCGATCCGGACATCATCCTGATCGACCTGGAAAACCCCAGCCGCGACGTGCTGGAACAGATGTTCCAGGTCTCCAGGGCCGTGCGCCGACCGATCGCGATGTTCGTCGACCAGAGCGATGCGGCCTCGATCCAGGCCTCCGTCGATGCCGGGGTATCCGCCTACATCGTCGACGGCCTGAAGAAGGAACGCATCAAGCCGATTCTCGACCTCTGCGTGTCCCGCTTCAACGCCTTCGCCAAGCTGCAGGACGAACTGGCGCGCACCAAGTCCGCGCTGGAAGAGCGCAAGGTGATCGACCGCGCCAAGGGAATCTTGATGAAGATGAAGGGGCTGACCGAGGAGGAAGCCTACGTGCTGCTGCGCTCGACCGCGATGCGCGAGAAGAAGCGAATCGGCGAGATCGCGCAGTCGATCATCACCGCCTCGGAGATGCTGAAATGACAACGGCGCTGCATATCGGCTTCATCCCGCTGGTCGACGCCGCCGCCCTGATCGTTGCGGTCGACAAGGGGTTTGCCGCGGCCGAGGGGCTGGATGTCACACTGGCGCGGGAAGTCTCCTGGTCGAATGTCCGCGACAAGCTCAATATCGGCATGTTCGACGCGGCGCATCTGCTGGCGCCCGTCGCAATCGCCTCGAGCCTGGGCGTGGCCCACGTCAAGGTGCCGATCCTGGCGCCGTTCAATCTGGCCCTCAACGGCAACGCCATCACGGTGTCGTCGCCACTGCATGCGGCGGTGCTGGACGAACTCGATGGCGACCGCTTCGATCCGCTGGCGACCGCCCGCGCGCTCGCCCGCGTCGCCGCCGCCAGGCGGAGGAATGGACACGAGCCGCTGACCTTCGCCATGACCTTCCCGTTCTCCACGCATAACTACCAGCTGCGGTTCTGGATGGCGGCGGGCGGGGTCGATCCCGACGAGGATGTGCGCCTGGTCGTACTGCCACCGCCCTTCATGGTGGACAGCCTCGCCGGCGGCCATGTCGACGGCTTTTGCGTCGGCGCGCCCTGGAGCTCGGTCGCCGTCGATCGGGGCGTCGGCCACATCCTGCATTTCGTCTCCGACATTCTGATCCGCGCAGCAGAAAAGGTGCTGGCTGTCCGGCAGAACTGGGCCGAAAGACATCCCGACACGCTGGCTGGTCTGGTGCGCGCCACCCAGCGCGCGACCGATTTCATCGAGCAGGCGGACAATCGCGACGAGGTCGTTCGTCTCTTGGCGCATCCTGACCGGGTCGGGGTCGATGCGGATCTGATCCGGCGGACACTGGAGGGACGGCTGAAAGTGTCGCCCGACGGCATGATGCGGGAGAGCGGAAGTTACCTTCTGCTCGGAGGCGCGCGCGCGACCCGGCCCGATCCGGCGCAGGCAGCCTGGCTCTATGCACAGATGGTGCGCTGGGGGCAGGCCCCCTTCGGCAGCGAGGCGCTGAAGGCCGCAATGTCCGTCTTCAGGCCGGACCTCTACGATAGTGCTCTGAAAATCAGCGCCCAACCGGGCACGGCGGACGCGATTGGCGCATTTACCGGACCAGCTTTCGATCCGGACGATGTC
>Ga0207692_10000653_pt1 | contig 12208 bp, 10 predicted proteins | sample LARL52metaG_FD_184345 | JGI IMG/M metagenome (GOLD analysis project Ga0207692, IMG submission 184345) | Corn, switchgrass and miscanthus rhizosphere microbial communities from Kellogg Biological Station, Michigan, USA - LAR L5-2 metaG... | ecosystem: Host-associated > Plants > Roots >...
CGCCGAAGCGATGCAAATGCTAAGCAAATACGCGCAAGGCGGCACAGATTTCAAGCCAGAATCATTGCCGACCGAAGGCACGCCGCTTTCAGATCAGGCATGGTATCAAACCTACGCGACGGCGTGGAATTCTCAGATCACGATTGCATACTTGCCCGCGCTTTAAGCCCGGCACCACACAAACGAAAGCGAGATACGACGATGAAACTTGAAGCCTTCATCAAACTGATGGAAGACGCGCAACATTCTTCGCCAGTCGTCACACGGCACCATGTCTATCAGCATATTGCCGCCGCCGGTCGAAGCCTTCACTCCACCCAGGCAACGCTTGATGTCGACATTGCCACCGCCTGCCTCGACCACCGCGTCCTGTTCCCCGGACAGCAGAACCACGTTCCCACCGCCAGTCTCGGCGCGGATCTTTCCCTTGACCTGCTTGATCGAAATATTGCCGCCGCCGGTCTGCAGCCTCAGATCCCCGCCCACGCTGCCAATGTCGATGGAATCGCCGCCGGTTTCCACTGCCACGGAACCGCCAATGTCATCGACGCGAATCTTGCCGCCCCCGGTGTTAACGTCCAGCCGTCCGGAGATGCCAGAAGCTTCCACTGGACCGCCTCCGGTTTCAATCTTGACCCAATCCGTGTCGCGCGGGACATTCACCACCAACTCGCCCGCGAATCCGCGCATGCGCCGGCCTTGCCACTCGCCGACAATCCACGCCGTATCGCCCTTAACCACCGCATTGATCTTGAACGAGCCAGACTGCTTGCGGGTTTCATCCTCCGAGGAATAGGAATGGCTGCGAACCACGTAGCTGACGCCCTGTTGCTGTCCGGCATGAAGCACGACCGAACCCATGTCCAGCTTGATGCGGACGTTTTTGGCGCCGGCCAGAGTCGCGGAGGATGCCTGACTCCACGAGCCTCGGGTTTCCTGCGCCACGGCCAGTGGCGCAAGCACGGCCAACAACCAGAGCAGCCTGACGAAATGTGGCGAACGCTTCAAATCAAACACCTCAGTTTCTGTAAAACATCTCTCTGCAAAAGATCTTTCTGTAAAACATCAATCAATTTCGGGCAACTGCGCCAGCATGGTGCGAGCCTGCGATTTGATGTACTGGCTTTGGTCGCGGGCGGCCAGAGTCATCAGCACGCCGCGCACGCTGCCATCAGCCTTGGCCGGCTCGATCAAGCGCAGAGCTTCGGTGCGCACACCCTGATTGGAATCGCTGACCAGCGCTTCCAGCACCACGTCGCGAACGCGGACATCATCTTTCACGAAACTTCCCAAACCATCCAGAGCTTTCAAACGCACCCCGGGATTGGTGTCGTAGCGCAGGGCATACACCAGAGCCTCGCGGACCGCGGACACATCTGGTTTCTTGGTGAGCAGATCTACGGAATCCATGCGCACGCCGGAATTGTAGTTATTGCGGGCGGCAAACAAAAGCAGTTGCTGGATACGCTGGTCATTCATGGAGCCCTGGGTCTCGAGCGTAGAAACCGTGTCGTACTTGATGTTGATCTGGCTTGTTCCGGGATCCTGGGTGATCGATCGGATGCCGGTGATGGAAGCTTCGGCAGGTGTGCCTGACGCGTTATTCGCCACCACACCTTGACCTTGCGGCGGATGAGCGAAAACCCGGTAAGTCGTGCCTACTCCGCCGGCGAACCCGAGAATCAAAATGACGGAAGCGAGCGCCGGGGAAAACTGCACCTGCCGCAGCCAGATTGCCGGGTCAAATGCCAGGCGGTGCCAGAATCGGCCCTGCTCGGCCGTTTCCAGCGCTTCCTGCAGGCGCATGCGCGAAGCCGTCAGCAGGTTGGGCGTCGGCTCGGCCGCCGTTTCCTGCGACAGCAGGGCGTGGAATTCCTGCTCGGCCTTCAGTTCCGCGGCGCAGTCGGCGCAGCGGGCTACATGCTGCTCCAGTTCGTGGCGGGCATCATCGGCCAGTTCGCCATAAACCTGCAGCGTTAGATTTTCTCGAACCCATTCACACTTCATAGCAACCCCGTTTCAAGGTTTCTAAGCTTTCCAGGTTTCAAGGTCTTTGCAACCTTGAAACATTGAAACTTTGAAGCCTTTCCTATCTCATATCCGCCAACTGGCCGCGCAATTTCTGCGTGGCCCGGAAGAGCGTGTTCTTCGCGGTCTCTTCCGTGGTATGCAATATCTCGCCAACCGTACGCAACTTCAATCCGTGGTAATGCTTCAACTCAAAGACCATGCGCTCGCGGGGCGTTAGTTTTTCGAGCGCGCCTGAAATTCGCGCGCCCAACTGCCGCCGCATCAAATCGCGCTCAGGATTCGCTCCCGACCGTCCGTCCGGCACCTGATCGAGCAGGTCATACTCGCCGCCCGAAGGATCCTTCGCCACCGGAGCGTCTTCTTTGCGGACCGTTTTCTTGCGCAGGTGATCCAGGCAAAGATTGGTTACGATTCGGTAAATCCAGGTGTAGAAAGAGCACTCGAAGCGAAAACTTCCGATGTTCTTATAGGCCTTGAGGAATGCGTCCTGATAGACGTCCTGGGCGTCGTGCTCGGCGCCGGTAAGGTGCAGCGCAAGCCGCAAAACCGCCTGATCGTAATGACGCACCAATTCCTCGAAGGCGGCGCGGTTCCCGCGTTGCGCCTCACGGATGAGGATCGTATCGTCGATGCGGCGTTCTTGACCAGCCATGCGGCCCCACGCGGGGTCCTGGTTACCGCTGACCTTCTCCACTCGCTCGTTTTTAACTTTCGAGTGCGCCCGTTTACCAACCGCAAGTGTTAATGCCCAAACATCGGCCGGCATCTTTGTCTTGTCCTCGACAGCCCGGTGTCAATGCCGTACCCGGGCTTGCATAGGAATAGACGGGCGATCAGGGGAACCGTGAGCAGAGATTATAGGCGGTTCAGAGGTGCTATGGCGCCTTAGGTGATTCTTTTGGAATGGGTTAGCGGGAGACAGAAACACCTCATCGTGATGTGTTCGCGCGTCCGAGTTGGCAGACGGAAAACCGCTTCGCCCGGCGATGGGCAATCTTCCAGACACGTCAGTCCACCGCCCCTGCGATGGTCGCGGGCGATTCCTGATTAGTGGACGCAATGCGTCCAGTTGATGGACGGGTCAAAATAATTGTAGCAACGGTTAAACCACTGAAAGTGCGTACACCCGTCCGCCCATTGTCTCCAAACCTGTACGAAGCACCCGTTCACTTGCCCATACCATTGATTGTAAGCACCCTGATGAGGATTTACGCAACGGCCACCCGCCATCTGGACTGGTGTTAATTGAAGCTGGCTAATCTCCGTGTCACGTATCCAATCCGACTTTTGCTCTGGGGCGGGTCCCCAAGCCAGGTCGTCAGAATTTTGTGGACTGTATCCGGGCATCGGCGGGAGCTTAAGATCGGCCAGCATGGTCTCTCCGGACACGTGGGCGCGTTCTTCTGAAAGCTTAGCTCCGCCCGGAAGAGGTGGAGGCTCCGGCAGTCGCACAGCCCCCAAATCCACGACCCAATGTTGAGTTCTCGGGCGGCCTGGGCTTTCGCGAGTGATCAAGATGCACTTGTCGGATTCGTAATAGGCGAGGCTCATTCCCGGCGGCAGTATTCCCGGTTGGTGTTGCGCAGGAGCTGCCCCTGGGGTCGGAAGAGTCCATTTTGGCGCCTCGTTCCAGTGCTTGGGGAACTCTGCCAGTTCTGTGGTTGGCAGCATTTGTGCGTACGCCGCGGCATCGCTGCTGGCAGTGGTCCAGACTTGTTTTTGAACGACTACAAAATACTTCGAGAGAAAAAGCACCGTCCCGCCCAGCAGTAGCGCTATCGCCACAGCGTAAAGCATGGGACGAGGGACGGGAACCGCAATTTCGATTCCCCAGAGGTTGAATTTGACGGTATCGGGATCTGGCTTCGCAGGAATCCCATTAGATACTGCGGGGGTACCCATACTTCCTCCTTTGACTCCGCGTGAAAGCGAAGCCGGTAAGGGGAAGCGCCTAACTTATAACTCTAAGGCTGGGAAAGCGCAAGCAGAAACAGGCGGCCGGCCAATGTTTCTCAAATTTCTGGGACAACTCTTTCGGCTTGGAAAGGGGGACACGCTAGAATGCGGAAACCTCCGGCTAGGCGAATGAACATTCATCTACGGCCCGCGACCATGAACGACATCCCCGCGCTGCGAGATGTAATTGAGGCCTCAGTGCGAGGCTTGCAGGCACCAGACTATTCCCCATCCCAGATCGAAGCCGCCCTTCAATCGGTCTACGGCGTGGACAGCCAGCTCATCGCGGATGGAACGTACTTTGTGGCAGAAGGCCTGGATTCGCAGGGCAGACTTGCCATCGCCGGCTGCGGCGGCTGGAGCAAGCGCAAGACGCTTTACGGAGGCGATCAGTATGCGGCGCGCGAAGATTCGCTGCTCGATCCCGGCCGCGATGCGGCGAGGATTCGGGCATTCTTTGTGCGTCCTGAATGGGTTCGACGCGGCATTGGCGGGATGATCCTGGAAGCCTGCGAGAATGCAGCGCATGAAGCGGGCTTCAAACGCCTGGAAACGGGCGCAACCTTGAGCGGCGTGGCTTTCTACCGGGCGAAAGGATACGCGGAGCTGGAAAGGTTGCAAGTCCCGCTCGGCAATGGAGAATCTCTGCCGATCATAAAGATGGCAAAGGAATAGACTCGAGACATCGAATAGAGACGAGTTGCCAAGGCTATTTCTTCGTTTTCAATCTCCGGCCTGCGATCTCAAAGTGTCCTTCCAGCACAATGCTAATGGCCTCGGTGTAGGCAAGATGTTCCTGCTCGAGGATGCGCGCTGTGAGGGCATGCTCGTCGTCCGTGTCCAGCACGGATACAGTTTTCTGCACGATGATGGGGCCGTGATCTAACTCCTCGTCCACGAAATGCACGGTGCATCCGGAAACTTTCACGCCGTAGGCAAAGGCCTGCTCTTGCGCTTCGAGTCCCGGAAAAGCTGGCAGAAGCGAAGGATGGATGTTAAGAATCCGCCGCGGGAATTGCTGCACGAACCAGGGAGAGAGCAGGCGCATGTATCCGGCGAGGCAGACGAGGCCGACTTTGTGCTGCCGAAGCACGGCGACAACTTCCCGGTCGTGCTCTTCGCGATTCTTGCCCTTCGATGGGATCACCAGAGCATTCAAGCCGCGCTGGCGCGCGGTGGCAATTCCGGGCGCGTCGGCCTTGTTGGAAATCACCACGGAAATTTGGGCGTTGGATATGCGGCCAGCGGCAATGCTGTCGGCGATGGCAATGAAGTTTGAGCCGCGTCCGGAGAGGAGAATGCTCAGGTTATGCATGACTCAGTGCAGTCAGTTGTAGATAACTTTGCGGTCGCCTTTGACGATGCGCCCGACGGTGACGGCCTTTTCGCCCACCCGCTCCAGCACGGTCTGCGCCTTCTTGAATTTCGCCAGGGGAACCACCAGCAGCATGCCCAGTCCCATGTTGAAGGTGCGCAGCATCTCGTCTTGAGGAACGTTTCCCAGTTCCTGCAGGTGCTCGAAGAGGGGAGGCACGGTCCAGGAGGCAAGATCAATCGCGGCGGCAGTGCCCCGCGGCAGCACCCGCGGAAGATTCTCCGTGATGCCGCCGCCGGTAATATGCGCCAGCGCTGAAACGCATTGAGCATCGATGAGTTTCTTCAGCGCCGGCCAATAACTCTTGTGGGTGCGCATCAATTCGTTGCCCACTTTGTTCTTGATCTCATTGACGTAGTCTTCCGGCGAGTAGTGTGCCACTTCAAACAGCAGCTTTCGCGCCAGCGAGTATCCATTGGTATGCAGGCCATTCGAAGCCATGCCCAGCACGATGTCGCCGATCTGCACGTCTTTCCCCGTGATAATCCGCTCGCGTTCCACCACGCCAACAATGAATCCCGCCAGATCATATTCGCCGTCAGGATAGAACCCCGGCATTTCGGCCGTCTCGCCTCCGATCAGGGCGCAGCCGTTGTGCTTGCAGGCGTCGGCAATGCCCTCGACGACCTTCTCGGCGATAGTCGGCTCCAATTTACCCGTAGCCAGGTAGTCCATGAAGAAAAGCGGCGCGGCGCCTTGTACGGCAATGTCGTTGACGCAGTGATTGACCAAATCTGCTCCCACGGTGGAATGCAGGCCCATTTCGAAGGCAATTTTCAGCTTGGTGCCCACGCCGTCAACACTCGATACCAGCACCGGATCGACGTACTTGGCCTTATCCACGGCAAAGAGTCCGCCGTAGCCTCCGATTTCGCTGAGCACGCCGCGGGTAAAAGTTTTGTGAGCCAGGTACTTGATGCGCTGCTTGGTGCGATTGGCCTGGTCAATATTCACGCCGGCGTCGGCGTACGTGACAGGGGCGGCGGGGGTGGGGTTCTTGGCCACGGATTCTGGCGGTTCGCTCTCTCTTCTTCAGTGTGGGAAAACGCTGGATTCCTAGGGAAGCAGCAGCTTCCAAGGTTGCTGATTGTAACACGTTCGAAGGGGCCGTCCGGACGGCGACAGCGTTTGTTCGCATTGGCGAAAATTTCAGCTACACGCTCGGCGTTGCCGCGGACGTGCACGCCCGTTCGTCCTGCTCAAGAGCCGCTAGTGAGCGATGAAGTTCGAGAAGAAGTAGGCGAGGAGTCCGAAAAGAGCCAGCCCGGAAACGCCATAGGCGGTGAGCACCCAGGCGCCGCGGCCGGCAAAACGCCTGCTGCACGAGGATTGCGAATTCGACTGCTCAGAAACTGAAGAGACAACAGAGGCCCGATCTTCCATGCCAGAAAAACCTCCGAACGGAAGGATCGTGGCGCAAGAACTTTATGCGTCACGCTTGCCCGGCTTGTAGCCAGGCAAGACTATCTGGGCCGAATTCTACTACGGTTTTAGGGCTGGAGAGTGAGGAAATATGTCGAAAAATGCTGGTACGACGGGTAGGGAATTCGTAACCTTTGGTTCCAAACGCCATTGGCCTTACTATTAGTCTATGCGTAGTCTTTTTCTGCCACTATTGCTTGCTCTTACGTTGACTCTGCCCGTCACCGCCGCCGCGCAAACCGGACAGACGCCCTCGAGTTCCTCCGTCCCCGCAAAGGCGAAGAAGGGTGCCAAGGTCAACAACGCCAAGCCCGTCGATCCCGCCGACTCCAAGGCGGAAGTCCCTAAGCACGACTATTCCCAGGAAGGGTTTGTCGTCGAACAATACCGCTCGACCTACCGCTTCGAAACTGACGGCACCGGCCGCCGGGAAACGATTGCGCGCATCCGGGTGCAGAGCGAGGCCGGAGTGCAGCAGTGGGGACAGATTCAGATCGGCTACAACTCCGCCAACGAGAAGGTGGAGATCGGCTATGTCCGCGTGGTCAAGGCCGATGGCAGCATTGTGAAGACGGGCGACGACGCGGTTCAGGACCTGACCGCGCCGGTGGAGCGCGAAGCGCCGGTTTATACCGATTACCGGCAGAAGCACATCACCGTGCCCGGACTGCGTCCCGGCGAAGTGCTCGAGTACGACATGGTCACGGTGATTCACACGCCGCTCGCTGCTGGTCAGTTCTGGGCGGATTACGATTTCGACAAGAACAACATCATGCTGGATGAAGAGCTTGATGTGGATGTGCCTTCGAACCGCCCGATCAAGTTGAAGAACAAGTCGGGATTGGATCCCAAGATCAAAGAGGCGAACGGACGCCGCGTTTATCACTGGACCAGCTCGCACCTGATCCGCGAAGACGACGAGAAAGATAAAGACAAAGCCAAAGAAAGAAGAAAGAAGAAGAAAAAATCGGACGAAGAACGTCCTGACGTGCAGTTGACCACGTTCGCTAGTTGGGAAGAAATCGGCCGTTGGTATGCTTCGCTCGATAAAGACCGTCGCGCGCCCTCGCCGGAAGTCCGCGCCAAGGCTGACGAACTCACCAAGGGCCTCAGTAATGATTTGGACAAAACGCAGGCGCTCTACGATTTTGTCGCCAGGAATTTCCGCTACGTCAGCCTGTCACTGGGCCTGGGCCGCTATCAGCCGCACGCTGCCGGCGATGTTCTGCACAACCAGTACGGCGATTGCAAAGACAAGCACACGCTGCTGGCTTCCCTGCTCGAAGCCGAAGGCCTGCACGCGTCTTCCGTTTTGATCAACTCTGTCCGCAAGCTCGATCCGGATGTGCCCTCGCCTTCACAGTTCGACCACGTCATCACCATGCTGCCCATGGGCAAAGACGAAGTCTGGATGGATACCACCAGCGAGGTTGCGCCCTTCCGCCTGCTCGCCTACACGCTGCGCAATAAGCTGGCGCTGGTCATCCCTGTGGAAGGCACGCCGCACCTGGAAGACACGCCCGCCGATACTCCCATGCCCGACAGCGAAATTTCCGAGGTCGATGGAAAAATAAATGAAATCGGCAAGCTCGAAGCCCACGTGCACTACAGCTTCCGCGGCGATGAAGAACTGATGCTGCGCTCGATTTTCCGCCGCGTGCCTGAGGCGCAATGGCAGCGCGTGGTGGAAAACGTGAACGCCGGAATGGGAGGCGAAGTTACGCATTTGAAGATCAGCGATCCCGCCGCGACGCGCGAGCCTTTCACCATGGCCTATGACGTTTCAAGGCCGAACTTTTTGGATTGGTCGAAGAAGAAAGCCGACCTCACGCTGCCGCTTTGCCAGTTCAACCTGCCCGATCTTGGCAATGCCGACGACAGCGACGACTCAGAACCACTCAAGCTTGGGCCCAAAGCGGAGTATGCCTACAAGATCAAACTCGAACTGCCGGCGAAATATTCGGCGCGTGTGCCGCTGCCGTTTTCCTTGAAGCGCGATTACGCGGATTATCAGGCGACTTACAAGCTGGAAGGAACTACTTTCACCGCCGCCAGAACTCTGACCCTTCGGAAGGACGAACTTCCGACCCAGCGCGCTCCTGATTATCAATCCTTCCGCCACGCCGTTACTTCCGATCTGGCGCAGGTTCTTGCGGTGGAGAACACGGTTGCGGGCGCGCCCACGCCCCCGGCTGACATGAAAGCCGACGACCTGGTGGAAAGCGGACGCGCCGCCATGAACAGTGGCAATCTGGCGCTGGCGGTGCAACTGCTCAAGCGCGCTACGGAAGTTGAGCCGAAGAACAAATATGCGTGGAACATTCTGGGCGCTGCCTATCTCGGCATGCGGCAGAACGACGACGCCATCGCCGCACTCAACAAACAGATCGAAATCAATCCCTACGATGAGTATGCGTATAACGCGATGGCCCGTGCCTACTGGCAGGATCGCAAGTATGAAGAGGCCGTCGTCGCTTTCAACAAGCAGATCGAGATCAGTCCCCTCGACAAATTTGCCCACGCCGGACTGGGCGCAATGTATTCCGAGTGGCACAAGTATGACTTGGCCGCGCCCGAGTTGGAGAAGGCTGCGTCGCTTACTCCGGACAATCCCGAATTGCAGGTCAGCCTGGGAGACGCGTATTTAAATCTCGGCGAAGATGACAAAGCGCTCGCCAAGTTCGATCACGCGGTGGAAATTTCCGCCACGCCGCTGGTGTGGAATAACATCGCCTACCAGTTGTCGTTGAAAAAATCTCATCTGGACCGCGCCCGGCAATACGCCGAGTCGGCGGTTTCAGCCACTACCGCGGCACTGCGCAATGTGACCCTCGACCGCCTGACCCCGCAGGAACTGCCGCTGGTTCCATCTCTCATCGCTTACTGGGATACGCTCGGCTGGGTTTATTTCAGCGAAGGCAATCTCGACAAGGCCGAGAAATACGTTTCTGCTGCATGGGGTCTGGGACAGCATGGCGAAGTCGGCGACCACCTCGGCCAGATTTACGAGAAAGAAGGCAAGAAAGAAAACGCTCTCCGCACTTACGAACTGGCGGCGAAGGGACTGCGTCCGATTCCGGAGACGCACGACCGAATCGAAGCTCTGCTAAAGGGCGACGCGAAGCTCAACGAAGCCGCGAAGAAAGATAGGCAGGATCTGCAATCGCTGCGCTCAGTAGACCTGGGTAAGGCGAAGGAAACCGGCAGCGCCGAATTCTGGGTGCTGCTGAGCGGCGGCGCTGGCACGCCGGCTAAAGTCGACGCTGTGAAATTCGTCAGCGGAGACGAGAAGCTGAAGGTCTTCACCGAAGCCCTGCGTACGGCGGAGTATCGCGTCGCTTTCCCCGACGACACTCCGGTTAAGATTTTGCGCCGCGGAATCCTTTCCTGCTCCACCGCGACCGGGAACTGCATGTTTGTGTTGATGCTGCCGGATGATGTGAGGACGGTGGATTAGATCCGGGCGATTTCAACGCCTGCCACCGTCTTCCGCAATGCCAGACAGCAACACCGGCCCACGGTCCCGGAACTCGGCCACCAGAGAAAGCTTGCCCCCCATGGCCTCGACCGTCTTTCGCAGCGTAGACAGCAAAAGATCACTGCGCTTTTCCAGCCGCGAGACGCTGTCCTGGGTGATCCTGAGAGTCTTAGCGATCCGGACCTGGGTGAGCTTGCGCGCGTGCCGTAGTTCGCGCAAGGTCATTTCTTCGGCGACCAACTGAGCGGCGCGAGCCTCGACTTTCCTGCGTTGCGCCGAGCTCAGTTTCTTGATGACGTCGTCGACGTTCGTCGGCATGATCATCTCCTCGTCTTTCTCAACCAGATCAGGTGGGCGTCGAAACGCGCGTCCGCTTTGCGGATCAGCTCGCTGTAGAATCTCTTCTCGCTGACGCCTGACTTATCCCCGGCAACCAGCAGGATGGCCCTGCGCCTCGGATCGAAAGCAAATGCCACCCTCCACTCGCGCGCCGGCGACGCTGAACCGCAGTTCCTTCATGTTCGCGTGGCGGGATCCCTTCAACGTGTCGACGCGGGGCCGTCCCAATTGCGGGCCGAATTGCTGGAGAAGTCGGGCCAACGCCAGAATCTCGGTGTGAACGCCTTCCTGTAACGCGAAGAACTCCGGCCTGAATTGGTCGCTAATCTCGACAATCCAACTCACCGCCGTAGTATGACATTTACGACATATGATGTCAGGTACATATCATAATAGCGAGTTGCCGGGACGCTTATTCCACGCCGTTGAGGACTCGTACGCATGAGCCAGCCTCAGCACCAGATCTTCCCGCCAGTGCGGGCCGGCGATCTGCAGCCCGATGGGCAAGCCGCTTTTCGTAAAGCCGCAGGGCACGGAAATGGCCGGCAATCCCCACACATTGAACGGACGCGTGTTGCGCAGCAGCGCCAGTTCGGCGGGACGCAGGGCGGCGGGATCTTTTTTCAAATCTGCAATAGCAGGCGCCGGTATGGGCATTGTGGGCGTGACCAGCAAATCCACATCGGCAAAAAATTCCCGAGCCCCACGCCTTTCACGATCCAACTCCAGGCGGTTCTTAATATATTCCGCCGCGGAAATATTCTCGCCCGATCGGATGCGCCGCAGCGTCTCGGGTTGGTACAACTCCGGCGACCGCGCAACATTTTCACCATGATAGGCGAAAGATTCCGCGGCTTGCACGGTGCGGTCATTAGACACTTCAATCTGCACCTCACGAACCTCCGCCACCAGGGTCTGGATTACGGCAGTCGCCTGCTCCACCGCCGCGCGGACTTCGTCGTCCAGATCGTCATAGAAGTGCTTCCGTGGAATTCCGACGCGCAGCTTCTTCGTGCCTTCGCGCAGAGCAGAAACATAATCGGCCACTGGCATGTCCGCGCTGCAAACGTCGAGCCGATCGTACCCCGCAATGACCTGAAGCACGAGGGCTGCATCGCTCACACCCGCGGCCAGCGGGCCCACGTGATCGAGCGACCAGGAGAGCGGAATCACTCCGCGCGTTGAGACGCGTCCAAACGTGGGCTTGATGCCGACGCAGCCGCATAGAGCCGCTGGTTCGCGGATTGAGCCCGCAGTATCGGTCCCGATCGCCGCATAACAGAGTCCCGCGGCCACGGCAGCAGCCGAACCGCCCGATGATCCCCCGGCGATATGCCCCGCATTCCAGGGATTGTGCACGTCGCCAAAAAAGCTGACCAGCGAACTGCCGCCGTAAGCAAATTCATGCAGATTGTTTTTGCCGAGAATCACGGTTCCCGCCTGTCGCAGGCGGCGCACCACTTCCGCATCCTCGGTCGGCACTCTATTCAGGTGCAGCGCACTGCCCGACGTGGCGCGTACGCCGGCTGTGTCGATCAGGTCTTTGATCGCGATAGGAATTCCATGCAACGGCCCGCGCCATTCGCCACGTCCAATCTCGGTTTCCG
>Ga0207692_10000654_pt1 | contig 12205 bp, 12 predicted proteins | sample LARL52metaG_FD_184345 | JGI IMG/M metagenome (GOLD analysis project Ga0207692, IMG submission 184345) | Corn, switchgrass and miscanthus rhizosphere microbial communities from Kellogg Biological Station, Michigan, USA - LAR L5-2 metaG... | ecosystem: Host-associated > Plants > Roots >...
TAATTCTTTCTTCACCGTCTCGCTAACCAGCTTCCCATCCACCCTCATTCCCGCGCCTGCGAATCGCGCCATGGCATTCTTCATCACGGTGCCCATGTCTTTCATGGTGGGTGAGCCCATCTCGGCGATCACGGCTTTCACTCCGGCGACCACTTCGGCTTCGCCGGCGGCTTTCGGCATGTAGCTCTCGATCAGGACGATCTCGGCGGCTTCTTTGTCGGCCATTTCCTGGCGGCCGCCTTTGGTGAACTGCTCCACCGATTCCTTGCGCTGTTTGATCAGCGTGGAGAGGACGGCTTGCGACTCTTTGTCATCGAGCGGCGCCATCTTCTCGATCTCACGATTTTTGAGCGCGGACTTTACCATTCGCAGCGTGGAGAGGCGCTGTTCTTCGCGCGCCTTCATGGCGGCGGTGATGTCTTTCTGAATTTGCTCGGAGAGGGTCATGGTGGGGCAATTATAGCGGAGTAGGAGAGGGCCGATGGCCGGTCTGATTCTGCCGAGCGGCGGAGTCTGCGCTCGTGGCTAGAGGCTGTCGCGCGTTGCTCGACCGGACAGCCGGGGGCGGCTGTCCCCACAGGTGCGTCTTGAATCGCATCTTGTGTGGCCTCTGACATTTTCTGAACAACTCCGCCACCAAACGATGTTGTCCAGCATCTGATGCTCAGGAGGAAATCAACAATGAGCCGAGTCGCAATTTGGGCGCAACTGGAAGCCAAGCCGGGAAAAGAAAAAGAGGTGGAAGCATTTTTGAGGTCGGCGCAGCCGCTGGCCGAGCGCGAAGCGGGGACACTTAGCTGGTATGCAATTAAGATGGGGCCGGGGAAGTACGGCATCTTCGATACCTTTGCCGACGAAAACGGGCGCAACGCGCATCTTAACGGCGAGATTGCCAAGGCGCTCTTCGCCAAGGCCAAAGATCTTTTTTCCAAACCACCAGACGTGGCCAAACCGGAAATTCTCGCGGTGAAATCGGGTAGGAGTTGAGGGTGCGAATTAGTTCACGCTGGTCACGAGCCACATTTCAGAACATGCCAGCATTCCGATAGACTACTAACGAACAAAAAAATCAGATCTTCAGGACTCTATCGGAATGCTGCGCAAGAATCGTCTTTTTACTCCCGGGCCAACGCCGCTGCTGCCGGAGGCGCAGACGGCCATGGCTTCATTTACCGCGCATCATCGCACCGCCGATTTCCGCGCACTATTTCAGCGCGTGCTCGCCGACATGAAGGAATTCATCGGCACGCAGAATGACGTGCTCGTGCTGGCGTGCTCGGGCACAGGTGTGATGGAAGCGTCGGTTGCAAATCTGACATCTCCCGGCGACAAGGTCCTGGTCCTGACGGCTGGAAAATTCGGTGAGCGCTGGACTGGCCTGGCCAAAGCGTTCGGCTGCAAGGTCGACGTGTTGAGCGCGCCCTACGGCGAAACGTTTTCTCTGAACGACGTTCGCGCGAAACTCACTGCTGATGTGAAGGTCGTCTTTGTCCAGGCGACAGAGAGCTCCACCGGCGCGCAGCATGATGTGCAGGGCATCGCGAAGTTGGTGCGCGGCAGCACGAACGACACGTTGCTGGTGGTGGATGCGATCACCGGGCTGGGCACGACTCATCTGGATGTCGACGGCTGGGGCGTGGATTTCATCATCGGCGGATCGCAGAAGGCGTTGATGATTCCTCCCGGGCTGGCGTATTGCGCGGTGAGCGAGCGGGCGTGGCAGCGCATGGAAAGGACAACTTCTCCGCGCTTCTACTTCGATTTGCGCAAAGAGCGCAAGTCGGCGGCAAAGGGCGAATCGGCTTACACCCCGGCAACATCGTTGTTTGCGGCTCTGGGAGCGGCGCTGGAATTTATCCGGGGGATGGGCAGGGGAGATCTGGCCAAGGGCCGGGAAGTGTTGGTGGACAATGCGGAACTCTGCGCGGAGATGACGCGAGCGGGTGCACAGGCACTGGGGTTGAAGCTTTTCGCCACGGCGCCAGCCGCGGCGCTCACGGCGGTCCGCTCGCCGGAAGGAATCGACTCCGGAAAAATCGTTAAAGAATTCCGGGAGTCGTTCGACGCGGTCGTCGCCAATGGCCAAGGCGAAATGAAAGGCCAGCTGTTCCGCATCGCGCACATCGGCTACTACGACTATCTGGACACAATCGGCATTCTGGGCGCACTGGAGCACGTTTTGGCGCGCTCCACCGGAAAGCCTGTCGAGTACGGCGCGGCCGTTCGCGCGGCACAGCAAGTGTACGCGCGCGGCCTGGCGCACAAGCGACAACTAGTTGGAGCCTGAACCTGGCGCTGATTCGGCTCCAGACTAGTTGATGGTGAACGTCATACTGTTGGAGGTTTCCGCCGAAGTGCCTCCACCGTATATGCCGCCGGGAGTGCCGGGATTGGTCACGGTAACCGAAGCCGTGCCCGCTGTGGCAACATCGGTGGCGGGAATGGTTGCGGTCATCTGGTTTGCGCTCACGCGCGCTGTGGTCATTGATGTGCCGTTCCAATTGATCGTGGCGTTGCCATTAAAGTTGGTGCCGTTCACCGTCAGCATGAACGATGCGCTGCCTGCGGCCGTACTGTTTGGAGCAAGAGCGCTGACGGTAGGCGTGGTCCCGGCCACCATGGGAGTAGTGGAGTGGCTGCTGTAGCCACAACCCAAGCCTGCCAGGAATAGTCCGGCTAGAATTATTGTCTTCAGGTTTTTCATACGGTTTCTCCTACGGGTTGACAGAACCCGATTGAGAAAAGTTTAGGAGCCGGGCCGGGTAGTGGTGTCAGCGCGGTGTCATTTTCGTGTCAATGTATTGTCAAGCCAGCAGTATTGGCTCAAAAAGGATCGAGTTTCCCTTGAAAATCGTGATCGCAGAGAAAATCTCCAGCGCGGCTCTCGAGCAGTTGAGGGAGCCGGACTGGATTGTCCTAACCGCGGACCAATTGGATGGCAAACTTTCAGAACATCTGGAATCCGCCGACGCGCTGATCGTACGCTCGGCGGTGCAGGCGGATGCGGAGCTGCTGTCGCACGCGAAAAAGCTACGGGTGATTGGCCGGGCAGGCGTGGGCGTGGACAACATCGACCTGGACGCGGCGACCCGACAGGGTATCGCCGTAATGAACACGCCTGGGGCAAACGCCGTCGCCGTGGCGGAGCAGACTGTGGGCATGATGCTGGCCATGGCCCGCCATCTCTGCCGTGCCGACGCACTCATGCACGCCGGGCGCTGGGAAAAGAAGTCGCTGCAAGGGACGGAACTGCGGGGCAAGACGCTGGGGATCGCCGGGCTGGGGCGTATCGGGATGGAGGTTGCGCGGCGAGCACGGGCCTTCGGAATGGTCGTGGTGGCGCATGATCCATTTGTTTCCGCAGGTGTGGCCAAGGAACAGGGAATCCGGCTGACGAGCCTGGATGAACTTTATGCTGCGGCGGATTACATCACGCTGCATGTGGGACTTACTCCGCAGACGACCGGAATGATTAACCAGGCCTCGCTGAAGAAAATGAAAAAGGGCGTACGTCTGGTCAATTGCGCCCGCGGCGAACTGATTCAGGAAGCGGACTTGGTGGAAGCGTTGAAACAGGGCCACGTCGCCGCCGCCGCGCTGGATGTTTTCGTAGAAGAGCCTTTGAAGCAATCACCCTTACAAGCGATGGAAAATGTCATTCTCACGCCTCACACTGGGGGCGCGACTTATGAGGCGCAGGAGGCCGTCGGGGTGCAGATTGCGCAGCAGGTTAAAGAATACTTGAAGCATGGCGTGATCCAGAATGCAGTGAACGTACCTTCGGTTTCTGCCGAAGAATATGCGGAGATGCATCCCTATATCGTTCTGGCGGAGCGGATGGGAGCGTTTCTGGCGCAGATTTCCGAAGGCTCGATCGAAGAGATCTCGCTGCGCTATAGTGGCCACATCGCCGATTGGAAGACGGAACTTATTCGCAATGCGGCTATCAAGGGTATTCTCAACCAGACGCTCGATGAGAAAGCCAATCTAGTCAACGCCGCATCGCTGGCGGATTCGCGGGGGCTTCGCGTGCACGAAGCGCATAAGGCCAAAGTATCGACCGGCGGGGCGGGAAGCGTGCTCTCGATTTTCTTGAAGAGTTCCAAGGAAGAGCACATGGTCAAGGGCGCTGTGCTGCGGGGAACTCTGCCTCGACTGCTGCACATTGACGACATTGATGTGGAAGCTCCGCTCGAACGCGACTTGATTTTCCTGCGAAACCGCGACGTGCCGGGCGTGATCGGTCGGGTGGGAACGATTCTGGGCGAAGGCGAGATCAACATCGCCGACTTTTCGCTGGGACGCCGGAGCGCGGAGACGACTGGGGAGAAACGCGAGGCGATCGCCGTGGTTCACGTAGATGGACCGGTGCCCGACGATGTGCTGAGGAAACTGGAGGAGATTCCGGCGGTGCAACAGGCCAAGGCAGTGCGGCTGTTCTGACTCGCACTCTCAGCAAAAGAATAGAGAGAGCTAGGACTCCGCGCCATCACGCCGCAGCTTTCTGCTCTCGGCCAGCAGCGCCATGGAGTGCATCAAGTTCTGCAGCGTGACAATGCCCACCAGGCGCTGATCTTCGACGATGGGAATGATACTGAGATTGCGGGATGTGAGTTTGCGGAAGGCCGAGGACAGCGACTCCTGCCGCACCGAGACCTCAAAAATCTTGTTCATCACGGCCTGCACGTAGCCGTTGCCTTCGAGGCGCAGCGCTTCCAAAATGCGCGCCTTGGAAATCACCCCCACCATGTCGCTGCCGCGGACCACGGGGAAATCATCCTGCAGGGAGTGCACGGCCTTATCCAGGGCGTCTTCGAGGGTGTCGGCGGGAGAGAGGGTCGCGAAGTCGGTGAGCATCACTTCTTCGAGGTGCACGTTGTCCAGGACCGATTGGAAGATGACGGCCCGCTCCTCCAGCTGTGCCGCCGAAAAGATGATGACGCCCACCATGGTGAGCCAGGTGTCACTGAACAAGCCAGCCACCATCAGCATCATGGCCAGAGCGTGGCTGATGGAGACGGCGCGGCGCGTGGCCGTAGCGGCATCGCTGCCGCGAGCAAAAAATGCGCGCAGGATGCGCCCGCCGTCTAGAGGATAGGCGGGCAGAAGATTCAGTCCCGCGAGATAAAGGTTGGCCCAGACCAGACTGCGCGGCAGGTTGCTGGCTTGCAGGAAGGGCCACTTCCACAGATTGGCTCCGGGAACAGCGCGATAAACGATGCCTGCGACGATGATCGCGAGTAGCAGATTCACCAATGGTCCCATGAACGCGATGCGGAGATCACGCTTCCAGACTGCCTCAGGTGAGGCTGGGGTTTCCGCTCGGGATTCGTCGAAAACGGTTACGCCGCAGAGGGGGAGCAAAATCACGGCCTTGGCAATCATCCCGTAGCGTCGTGCGAGCAGCATGTGTCCCACTTCGTGGGCACCCACGCAGGCCAGCACAATTCCCACCAGGGCCAGATCGCGCGGGCCATTGGCGGAACGCACGGTCGATTCCGTCCAAAACACAAACAGAGGCAAAATGAGGAACGTCAGGTGGAGGCGAACTTCGACTCCGAAGAGGCGCCCGACTTGAACCGAAAAACTTCTCATAGGCTGCGCTGACTATTGTTATTTTACATGGTCGGATATATTGACCTCGGAATCGAAAGTACAAAGCCATGCGCGTAATTGGCGGAACATATGGGGGACGCCCCTTGCGGTCGTTGCGCGGGCTGGACATCCGCCCCACTTCAGATCGATTGCGCGAGACCTTGTTCAATGTGCTCACGGCCGGCAATCCCGAAGCTTTGGCAGGAACGGTGTGGCTGGATCTATTCGCGGGTACCGGTGCGGTTGGGATTGAAGCGCTGAGCCGCGGCGCCAAGCAGGCTTACTTTGTGGAAACCTCCGTTCCCGCGATCAAGGTGATTGAACAAAACCTGCAGAGCCTGGGGATTGCGGAGGGCTACAAGATCCTGCGGGACGATCTTTCGGGAGTGATATGGCGGCTGCAGCGGGAACACTTCGCGGCGGACGTGGTTTTTCTAGATCCGCCCTATCGCCTGCAGCAGGCCTACGAAGTGACGCTTACGGCTCTGGCTGAGTCATCGCTGGTGTGGGCGATGTCAGTGGTGATTGCGGAGCATGAGAAGAAATACGATCCGGGGGATGAATTCGGGTCGCTGCGGAGGATTCGCAAGCTGACACAGGGGAACACCGTGCTCAGTTTCTATCGGATAGGAGGATTGCCGGATTTGAACCGGTGATTCGGAGGCGGGCGAGTCGCCCGCCTTCACACATGCGTGTAACTACATCAGCAGTTCCCCGCTCCGGCGAGTGATGGGGTGCTGCATTTCCTGCAGATCGTTTTTCACCATGTTGAGCCCATAGACGCAGCCTTCGAATTCGCGCGAGAGGTGGGCGAACAGCGGGGCGACTTTGGCGTACTCGAAGTGCTCGAACTTAGAAACAATGTAATAACTTTCTTTTCCCGCTTTCATCCACTCGACAAAATTTTCCAGACGCTGGTTGCGCAAGCGGAAATGGTTGATGCTTTCGGGAAACATCCCGGCAAAAAATAACGCATAGTCGCCGATGTGTTTGCGCACCTGGCGTTCGCGGTCAAACGACGGAGCAGGTCCGTAAATTGGATCGGACTCGAGCAACATCTCGCCGAGGTCGGTGAGAGGACGTTCGGTTGGGTCCTTAATCTTGAACAGTTGATCGCATTCGCAGAACTCGGTTAGCAGATGCGAAACGTAGGCCACGATTTGCGGATCGCGGATGCCGATCTCTTCCGCGTAGTGCCGGCCTACCAATTCCTGGAACAGCTTCCGTAACGGATGAGATTCCGGAATCATTATTTTGAACCCCCGAAAGCCCAGTGTTGACAGGCTTTCCACATTCGTTGCTAACTAGTTAACGTACTTCCGACACAAAAGCAAGTGACTTTTGTGTATCGGCCGAATCTATTTCACAAATGATTAGAAGTGAGCGGGCGCGCCAGGGGTTGCAGCGGGTATTTGTTGGCACACGAGGACGTCGGCTGCTAATCGTTAATCATTGAAGCGAAAGGACTCAGAAAATGGAAAGAAGGAATATCTCCAGCGGCACACCCTGGGAACCTACCGTGGGCTACTCCCGCGCCGTGAGGCTAGGACCTTATGTGCACGTCTCCGGCACCACTGCGACCGGAGCGGACGGCAAGGTTGTAGGTGGAAGGGATGCCTATGCTCAGGCCATCCAGACTTTAAAAAACATCGAGACTGCGTTGCAGAAGGCGGGCGCCAGCCTGAAGGACGTGGTGCGCACGCGCATGTATGTGTTGAACATCGCGGAGTGGGAAAAGATTGGGAGAGCCCACGGTGAGTTTTTTCGCGATATCCGCCCCGCGACTTCTATGGTGCAGGTGAGCGCTCTGATTTCGCCCGAGATGCTGGTCGAAATCGAGGCCGACGCCTACATTGGCGAGAAGTAAGAGTAGAATTCCTTCTTTCTCAAGCCCGCAGGACGATGGGAGGGGCCAGGATGAAGAACTCTTACGCATGGACGCTGCTGGTTGCGGTTTCGCTTGCCGCCGGCGCGCAACAAAAACCCGCCGAGGTATGGACCGCCATCCGTGCGGGTTCGCTCATCGATGGGAAATCCGACAAGCCGCGGCGTGATCAAGTCATTCTGATTCGCGGCAATCGCATCCAGAGCGTTGGCGATGCGGCAGCTGTGAAGATTCCTGCGACCGCGAACGTGATCGACTTGTCGAAGGCCACCGTGCTCCCCGGTCTGATTGATTCGCACACGCATATTTTTCTGCAGGGCGAAGATCCCGCGCAGGGCGGGTATGACGTGAATATTCTAAACGCACCGCTAGCGTTGCGTGCGGCGCGAGCCACGGTTGCGGCCCGGCGCGCACTGGAGCAAGGCTTCACCACGTTGCGCGATGTGGAGACCGAGGGCGCCGGGTACGGCGATGTCGGCATCAAGCAAGCCATTGAACAGGGTTATATTCCGGGGCCGCGGATGCTGGTTTCGACTCGCGCGATTTCGACCACCGGAGGGTATCCGCTGGAAGGCTACGCTCCAGAGCTTGAGATGCCGAAGGGCGCGCAGATCGTCGACGGCCCGGTGGAGGCGCGAAAGGCGGCGCGGGAGCAGTTGGACCACGGCGCGGACTGGATCAAGGTCTACATGACGCATCGCTCGTGGGTGGGCAAGAACGGCGAATTGATGTCACAGCCAACACTCACGGTCGAAGAACTGCGGGCGATCGTGGACGAAGCGCATGGCTGGGGAAAGAAAGTCGCGTGCCACGCGTACAGCGGCATTGGCCTGCACCGCGCGCTCGACGGCGGCTGCGACTCGATTGAGCACGGTCTCGATCTGGATGATGCCGCGATTTCCCAGATGCTGAAGCAGGGCACGTGGTACGTGCCGACCATCGGCGTGTATTACACGGACTGGGCTCCCGCCGATACGCCGGGCGGAAAGCGCGACCGGCTGCGGGCTTCGGCGCATGAAGTGTCATTCAAGAAGGCGCTAAAAGCTGGAGTTAAGATCGTCTTCGGCACCGACATGGGCGGGATTCCGTGGACCGAACCCATCGCGGACGAGTTCTCACGCATGACGGAGTTTGGCATGACTCCGATGGATGCCATTCAAAGCGCGACATCCCGGGCCGCCATCATGCTCGACATGGAAGGCAAAATCGGGGTTGTGGCGCCAGGAGCGTTTGCGGATATTGTTGCCGTCAGCGGCGATCCCTTGCACGATGTCAAGGCACTGGAAAATGTGCAATTCGTAATGAAAGACGGAAAGGTGTTTAAAAGCCCGCAGAACTGAACCGCCGCCGAGAGGGTGCGCCCGCTTTTCCCTTTTTTGACCATACAAAATAAAGATTCGTAATATCGTTTCAATTCACTTGACATCGGCCTTGCGGCGAGCATAATTCATCAGTCATCAATCGTTTGTGATATCGACCGGACCCGGCTTCGCAAGCGCCGGGAAGAAGCGGAGGTTCTTATGAGCGTGCTGGAACTTTGTGACCGGGAGATCGCGGCGGTTCCGCTTGAAGCCACCGTCGCCGATGCCATCAACAAGATGCTGGATCACCACGTGGGGGCCGTGGCCGTGGTCGACTCCGAATACCGAGTTGCGGGAATGTTCACCGAACGCGATGTCCTGCGCAAGATGGCGCTCAGCCGCACCGACCCGGAACACACGTCCGTGCGCGAACTGATGACCACGCCGGTGGAAATGGCCACGCGGCGCACCGGGCCGGGCGAGGCGTTGACCACAATGCTGGAACGCCACTTCCGGCATCTGCCAGTGGCGGACGACAACGGCAAGCTGTTGGGGATACTCTCGATCCGCAATCTGCTGGAGTGGCGCGTGGACGATCTGAGCCGCGAACTGGAATCGCTGGAGCAATACGTCTCGAACGATGGGCCCGGAGGCTAGAGCCGAGTTTCATCCCAACCGATGGCAACCAATCCTTCCGCAGCAGGCAAGACGATCGCTGGCGTGCGCATGGCCACGTCACTCTTTTTCATATTGTTTGGCGAATATAAGCTGGCCGGTCCTGGCTTTGCCCATGGCGGGTTTCAGGGATACCTTCGCGATTACATCGCCACTTCTGCGGTCAGTTTTTATCGTCCGGTATTATCCGGCATTATCCTGCCTCATGCTGTTTTCTTTGGCTACCTGGTCGGAGCCATCGAAATGTTCGTCGGAGTCTGTCTGCTGCTGGGTTTGTGGGTGCGCCCGGCTTCCGCTGTTGGTATAGTCTTCCTGCTCAACTTGACGCTTGCAGCGTGGTGGGACGTGGGCCACGGCGCACCGCTATGGCGATACTTTGGCTCGAGACTCGATACGCTTCCACTCACGCTTCTGCTTATTATTTTTTACGCTGCCGATGCCGGGGTGGTGTGGGGGCTGGACGGCTGGCGAAAAAAGTAATCTTCGCCCCTTGAAATAATCCAGCAAACATCAATTCACAAAAAAGAGGAGAAACTCATGAAGAGATTGCACTCGGCCATCGTTGTGGCGGCCTTACTCATGCTGGCGGGGCGAGGGCTTGCCCAACAATCCAAGAGCATCGTCATACATGCCGGGCACCTGCTCGATGTGAAAACCGGCAAGCTGCTCTCCGATCAGGCCGTCGTTATTGAGGATGGCAAAATTACAAAGGTGGAAGCCTTCGCGGAATCGAAAGCGGCTGCAGATGTTCTTCGTGTTGATCTTCCGAACGCGACGATTCTGCCCGGCCTCATCGACGCGCACACTCATCTCACGAGCGACCCCAAGTTTGGATATGACAGCCTGGCGATTTCGGTCGCGCGCGAAACTTTGATCGGCGCCAGGAATGCCCGAGTCACCTTGCAGGCCGGATTCACCACCGTGCGCAACGTAGGCGCCGGTGGCTACAGCGACGTGGCTTTGCGTGACGCGGTCAATGCCGGCGACGTGCCCGGGCCAAGAATGCTGGTGAGCGGGCCGGCGTTGAGCATCACCGGTGGACACTGCGACAACAATCTTCTGCCCTACGAATACCACGCCACCAGCGATGGCGTGGCCGACGGGGTGGCCGCGGTCCAGCACAAGGTGCGCGAGAACATTAAGTACGGGTCTGATTTGATCAAGGTTTGCGCGACCGGCGGAGTTCTTTCCAAAGGCGACGACCCGCAGGCATCGCAGTACACGCTGGAAGAGATGAAGGCTATCGTGGCCGATGCACATCGCTTGGGACGCAAGGTCGCCGCGCACGCCCATGGAGCGCAGGGAATTCTGTGGGCTTCGCAGGCGGGCGTGGATTCCATTGAGCACGGCTCCTACATTGACGATGCGGGAATCGCCGAGATGAAGAAGAATGGGACGTATCTCGTCCCAACGCTATATCTGGCGGATTGGTTTATGGAAAATGCCGAGAGGAATCATGTCCCGGACTTTCTGCTGGCCAAAGCGAAAGCGGTGATGCCGGCCGCGCGCAAGAATATTGCGCATGCTTTCTCCAGCGGGGTGAAGGTGGCGTTCGGCACGGATGCGGCGGTGTATCCTCACGGCCTGAATGGGCGCCAGTTCGCGGTGATGGTGAAGTTGGGGTTATCCCCCTTGCAATCCATTCAGGCCGCCACAGTAAATGCAGCGGATTTGCTGGGCTGGGCGGGCAAGGTGGGCAGTCTGGAGCCGGGGGCATGGGCGGACATCATCGCGGTCGAAGGCGATCCACTCAAGGATGTAACCACACTCGAGCGGGTGAAGTTTGTGATGAAGGGTGGGGAAGTGGTGAAGAACGAGTATGCGAAGTGAAGCTTTAAAGACGCAGACCCGGAGAACTGCCGCGGAGACCGCGGGGAATCAGACACTTTTGCTTCGGGCTCGCTCGATGACCCAGTCTGTCCAGACTGAAGACGCTCCGCTTGCCACCAGAGGAACCTTGTCGAGTACGGCGTCGACAAAGTTTTCGATCATCGGATAGTGCAGGTTGGCATGAGGCGGTAGATTTTCCCGGCCGCCGGGATACACGAGTTCCGGTCCATTCAGCGGAGTCAGATCCATTTCGCCTTCCGTGCCGCGAATGCGGCATTCGTCCCGCTTCACTTTCGAGTGCCAGCGCACATCGACGATCCCGCGGACGCCTCCCGCATATTCGATCATCACCGTCGCATTGTCTTCCACGGCGTAGTGATGAACTGCGTTGGACATTTGGGTGCTTACTCGCAAAGGCTCGCCAAATAAGAAATTCAGCACGTCGATGCGGTGCGAGGCGATGTCGTAGAGCGGGCCTCCGCCCGCCTTGGCGGGATCGATCAGCCAGCTGCGGGAGCTTTCTTTTTCGTCGAACCATCCATGGCTGGTGAGTTCGGCGAGAACCGGCTTGCCGATTGCGCCGGCGTCGAGCAACTGTTTGGCGCGCTGGAGCTTGGGATAGCTTCTGCGATAGTAGGCGACGCCAAGTGTGCGTCCGCTTTCTTGAGCGGCCTGCACCATCGAGCGCGCCTCGGCCTCGTTCATAGCCATGGGTTTTTCGCAGAGAACGTGCTTGCCCGCGCGAAGCGACTGAATTGTTTGCGGCGCGTGCAGAAAGACTGGGGTGGCAACGTAGACTGCTTGCACTGCAGGATCGGATAGAGCCTCATCGAGAGATGTCCAACTTCGGACGTCGTAAGGAATGGCCTTTTGCGGATCACGCGTAACCAGGCCATACAAGCGGCTTCTGGGCTCGGAT
>Ga0207692_10000668_pt1 | contig 12073 bp, 9 predicted proteins | sample LARL52metaG_FD_184345 | JGI IMG/M metagenome (GOLD analysis project Ga0207692, IMG submission 184345) | Corn, switchgrass and miscanthus rhizosphere microbial communities from Kellogg Biological Station, Michigan, USA - LAR L5-2 metaG... | ecosystem: Host-associated > Plants > Roots >...
TGCCGGACCGTGCCCGAGTCCGAGGCCAACTTCGTCTGGCTCCCCCTCGGTGAGGAGTCGGTCGCGTTCGCCGCCACCTGTGCGGCGGCCGGGGTGGCCGTGCGGGCCTTCCCCGGCGAAGGCGTCCGGGTCTCCATCGGCGAGGCCAGGGCCAACGACGCCTTCCTCGCGGCGGCGGAGCACCACTCCCGCTGCCACTGACCGGCACCTGGTGCCGCGACCGGACACTCAGAGAGGAGGAGTCCGCGATGGATCCCTCAGAAAGACTCAGCAACCGCAGCCGGGGGCTGCGCGCCTCGGAGATCAGGGCGCTGTTCGCCGTCGCGGCACGCCCCGGCGTGGTGTCACTGGCCGGTGGCATGCCCGCCGCGGAGGCGCTGCCCAGCCAGGTGCTGGCGCGCATCCTCGGCGAGGTCGCCGCGGAGCCCGGCGCGCTGCAGTACGCCACCGGCCAGGGCGCTCCCGGCCTGCGCGAGATGATCTGCGAGGTGATGGCGGAGGAAGGCATCTCCGCGAACGCGGACGACGTCGTCGTCACCACCGGCGCGCAGCAGGCGCTCGACCTGGTCACCGCGGTGCTGGCCGATCCGGGCGACGTCGTGCTCGCGGAGTCGCCTGCCTACGTCGGCGCGCTGGCCACGTTCTCCGCGCACGGCGTCCACGTCCGGCACGTCCCCGACGACGGCGCGGGCCTGAGCGGTCCGGCCATCGCCGAAGCGGTGGACCGGGCGCGCAGGTCCGGCCGGCGGGTGGCGTTCCTCTACACGGTGCCGAACTTCGGGAACCCGTCCGGCGTCACGCTCAGCGCGGCGCGGCGGGCCGAGGTGCTCGCGACCTGCGACAGGATCGGGCTGCAGGTGGTGGAGGACAACCCGTACGGGCTGCTGCGCCTGGAGGGTGAGCCGCTGCCCGCGTTGCGCGCCGCTCATCCCGGCGTGGTGTACCTCGGGTCGTTCTCGAAGATCCTGGCACCGGGGCTGCGGGTCGGCTGGGCACTCGCGCCCGGCGAGGTCACCGCCAAGCTGGTGCTGGCCGCGGAGGCCGCGATGCTCTGCCACTCGGGGCTCGCCCAGGTGGCGGTCGCGCGGTACCTGGCCAACGAGCCGTGGATCGATCACGTCAAAGGGCTGCGCGAGCTCTACTGGGAGCGCCGGCAGACCATGGTCGCGGCGCTGTCGGCGCTGATGCCGCGTGGTACCCGGTGGCGCGTGCCGCAGGGAGGGTTCTTCCTCTGGCTCGCGCTGCCGGACGGTGTGGGGGCCAAGGAGATGCTGCCGCGGGCGATCCGGGAAGGTGTGGCGTACGTCCCCGGAACGGGTTTCTTCGCCGATGGTTCCGGTGACGACCACCTCCGGGTGTCGTATTCATATCCAGAACCGGCTGCCATCACGATCGGCGTGCGCAGGCTCGCCCGCGTCGTGAAGGAAGCCGCCGAACCACAACCGAACCGGAGAACACCCTCATGACGGCCCAGAAACCGCGCGTCGACTTCTACTTCGACCCGGCCTGCCCGTTCGCCTGGATCACGTCCCGCTGGATCCTCGAAGTGGAGCAACACCGCGACATCGACCTGTCCTTCCAGGTGATGAGTCTCTCGGTGCTCAACGAGCACAAGGAGATCGAGCCCTGGTACCGCGACTTCTGCAACCGGGCCTGGGGTCCGGTGCGGGTCGCGATCGCCGCGGCCGAGAAGTACGGCGACGAGGTGCTGCGCTCGCTGTACACCGAGCTCGGCACGCGGATCCACAACGGCGGCAACAAGGACTACCCGGTCGTCATCGCCGAGGCCCTGGCCGCGCTCGACCTGGACCCGTCCCTCGCCGAGGCCGCGACCTCGGACGCGTACGACGAGAAGCTGCGGGCCTCGCACCACCGCGGCATGGACCCGGTCGGTGAGGAGGTGGGCACGCCGACGATCCACATCGACGGCGTGGCCTTCTTCGGGCCGGTCTTCATGTCGATCCCACGCGGCGAGCAGGCGGCCCGCCTGTTCGACGCGGCGGTCGAGCTGGCCGCCTACCCCCGGTTCTTCGAGCTGAAGCGGACCCGCACGGGCGAGTTCGACTTCAGCTGACACCCCACCGGCGAGGCCCCTGGACGCACGAACCAGGGGCCTCGCCGCGTACCCAGCCCCATAACTCACGATGAAGGGAACCTTCATCCACCTGAGGTGGATGAAGGTTCCCTTCATCCCACGCACCCAGACCCAGCCCCAGACCCCACATCACGCCGACGAGGCCTCCGGACGTACGAGCCGGGGGCCTCGTCGCATCTCCGGAGGTCCCGAAAATGACCGCAGCAAGCACGGTTCCCGTTGCCACCGATGCCCCGGACGCCCTGGAAGCCCTGCGCGCCAAGCTCGACGCCATCGACGTCGTGCTGCTCGACACCCTGCGCCGGCGCATCGGGGTGTGTGTCGACATCGCGGTGCACAAGCGCGAACACGGCGTTCCGATGATGCAGCCGCACCGGATAGGCATCGTCCAGCGCCGTGCGGCCGACTACGGCCTCGAACACGGCATCGATCTGGACTTCCTGCGCAACCTCTATGACCTGATCATCGCTGAGACCTGCCGCGTGGAGGACGAGGTCATCGGCGCCTGAGCCACCGCGAGAGAGCTGCGAAAGGGCGGCCCCACCATGCGCACGCTTCTGATCGACAACTACGACTCCTTCACCTACAACCTCTTCCAGCTGCTCGGCGAGGTCAACGGCCAGGCGCCGACCGTGGTCCGCAACGACGTCGACTGGTCCTCGATCGACGTGAGCGAGTTCGACGCGGTCGTCATCTCCCCCGGTCCGGGCAGTCCCGACGTCGAGACCGACTTCGGGGTGAGCGCCAAGGCGATCCTGGAGAGCGGACTGCCGGTGCTCGGTGTCTGCCTCGGCCACCAGGGCATCTGCCACCTGTTCGGCGGCGAAGTCGGGCTGGCGCCGTCACCGGTGCACGGGCGGGTGTTCCCGGTCGAGCACACCGGCGTGGACGTCTTCGCGGGGCTGCCCTCGCCGTACAACGTGGTGCGCTACCACTCGCTGGCCGCGACCACGCTGCCCGACTGCCTGGAGCCGATCGCCTGGACCGACGGCATCATCATGGGCGTCCGGCACCGCAGCCTGCCGATCTGGGGCGTGCAGTTCCACCCCGAGTCCATCAGCAGCGAGTACGGCCGCGAGCTCCTCGCGAACTTCCGCGACCTCGCGCTGTCGGGCAGGCGCGGCTACCAGGTGCACGTGCGCAAGGTGGCGGCGCTGCCGGACACGGAAGCGTTGTTCCGCAAGCTCTTCGCGGGCGGCAGCCACCCGTTCTGGCTGGACAGCAGCTCGGTGATCGACGGCCTCTCGCGGTTCTCGTACCTGGGGGACGCGTCCGGGCCGCTCGCCGAGTTCCTGAGCTACCGGATCTCCGAGAACACCGTCACGATCGAGAAGAACGGCACCACCACGCGGGTGGAGTCGCCCTTCTTCGAGTACCTGGACCAGCAGCTCGCCGAGCGCGCCATCCCGACCCCTGACGGTGTGCCGTTCGACTTCAACCTCGGCTACGTCGGCTACCTCGGCTACGAGCTCAAGGCCGAGTCCGGCGCGCAGATCGCCCACACGGCGGAGGAACCCGACGCCGCGATGGTGTTCGCCGACCGGCTGGTCGCGGTCGACCACGTCGCCGGCGAGACGTGGCTGCTGGCGCTGAGCCTCGACGGTGCCGACGCCGACGCCCTGGCGTGGCTCTCGGTCATGGGCGACCAGGTCGCCGCCACGACACGGGCACGCGAGAAGGCCGCGCGCACGACGCAGTGGTCCGACATGAACTCGCCGGCGGCGCGCAAGATCGCTGTGCTGCGGCACGACCACGACGCGTACCTCAAGCGCATCAACGAGTGCTTCCACGAGATCGACCACGGCGAGTCGTACGAGGTCTGCCTCACCAACGAGGTGAGCATGGACGTGTCGATCGACCCGCTCACCACCTACACGTACCTGCGCGGCATCAGCCCCGTGCCGTACGGCGCCTTCCTCGACTTCCCCGGCGTCTCGGTGATGAGCGCCTCGCCGGAGCGGTTCCTGTCGATCGGCGTGGACCGGGTCGCGGAAGCCAAGCCCATCAAGGGCACGCGGCCGCGCGGCGCCACACCGGAGGAGGACGCGGCGCTCAAGGCCGACCTGTTCTCCAACGAGAAGGACCAGGCCGAGAACCTGATGATCGTCGATCTGATCCGCAACGACCTCAACGTCGTCTCGGAGATCGGCTCGGTGCACGTGCCGAAGCTCTTCGACGTCGAGACCTACGCCCCGGTGCACCAGCTGGTGTCGACGATCCGCGGCACGCTGCGGGAAGGGCAGTCACCGGTGGCCTGCGTGCGGGCGGCGTTCCCCGGCGGCTCGATGACCGGTGCGCCGAAGCTGCGCACGATGGAGATCATCGACCGGCTGGAGGAGGGCCCGCGCGGCGTCTACTCCGGCGCGATCGGCTGGTTCGGGCTGAGCGGCGCGGTGGACCTCAACATCGTCATCCGCACGCTCGTGGCGACCGAGTCCGGTGTCCGCTTCGGTGTCGGCGGCGCGATCATCGCGCTGTCGGACGCGGAAGAGGAGTTCGCCGAGACCGCGGTGAAGTCCCGCGCCATGATCACCGCGGTCGTCGACACCGCGCTGGAGACCGCACTCGAGGACGTGGCGTGAGCGCCCGCGTCGTCGTCGCGGGTGGCGCCGGCGCGGTGGGCACGTTGTTCGTCGAGCTGCTGACCGCGGCGGGTGCCGAGGTGCACGTCGCGGACCACGCGTCCGGAGCGGACATCACCGCTCCGGACGCGTTGCTCGCCGCCGAGCTGGCCGTGGCCGACGTCGTGGTGCTCGCGGTGCCGGAAACCGTTGCACTGCAAGCACTCGGACCGGTCATGACGGTGCTGTCGCCCGGCGCGCTGGTCGTCGACACGCTGTCGGTCAAGTCGCGTTACGCCGCAGCGGCCGAAGCTCTCCGGTCCGATGTGGAGCTTCTCGGCCTCAACCCGATGTTCGCTCCCTCACTGGGTTTTCCGGAGCGGCCGGTGGCCGCCGTGCAGCTGCGAGGTGGCCCGCGCACCGAGGAGCTGCTGACCCTGCTGACCGGCGCGGGTGCCCGCGTCGTCCGCGTCACGGCCGACCGGCACGACCGGCTGGCCGCCGCGACCCAGGCGCTCACCCACGCCGCCGTCCTGTCGTTCGGTGCGGCGCTGGCCGAGCTCGACGTCACGGTCGACGAGCTCGCCGCGCTCGCCCCACCCCCGCACGCGACCCTGCTGGCCCTGCTGGCGCGGATCGCGGGCGGAACTCCCGAGGTCTACTGGGACGTCCAGTCGGCGAACCCGTTCGCCGAGACCGCCCGCGACGCACTGCGCGCGGGCACGGCCACCCTTGCCGCCGCGGTCGGCGCGGGCGAGGCCGAGTTCACCGATCTTCTGTCGGCTCTGCGTTCCGTGCTGGGCGATCGCCTGCCCGAGTACGGCGAGCACTGCGCCCGGATGTTCCAGGTGCGGGAAGCCGGCCAGAGCGCATTACCTCTCACCACCGCGAGAAGGGACCCTCCATGACCAAGTTCGCTCCCACCGTCCTGACCGTCGAACAGCGCGCCGTCGTCGCCGCCGACCCCACGATCGGTGGCGGCAACCTGCTGCCCTCGGCCATCGCCGCGAGCCCCGCGCCGGACCAGCCGTTCCTGCGCACCCTGAGGCCGCTGCTGAATACCCTGGGCGAGCCGCAGAGCGAGTTCAGCCTGCTTCAGCTGGACGAGCTCGTGCAGAGCTGGTCGGTCTGGTACTACGACCAGATGGGTGTCCGCCCGCGCGACCGCGTCGTCGTGTGGATCGAGGACACCTTCAACTACCACATCCACTTCTACGCACTGGCCCAGATCGGCGCCATCGCGGTGCTGATCAACACCAAGGCGTCCAAGGAGATCGCCGAGTCGCTGACCAGCCAGACGAAGCCGGTCGGCATCTTCGCCGGGAAGTCCCGAATGGACGTTCTGGCGGACTGCGTGGCGAGCCTGCCGTCCGTCAAGTGGACACAGGTGGAGGAGGACAGGCCCTTCCCGCCGCCCGCCGAGATGCCGGCGGAGATGAGGTTCCGGCACAACGACGAGGACCCCGTCACCATCCTGCACTCGTCGGGCACCACGGGCCTGCCGAAGCCGACCATCCACACCCACGGCTCCATCGTCGCGGGCCCGAAGTTCCGGCTGGTCGACTTCAAGGAACAGCCGGGCGCGATGACCATGACCAGCCTTCCGCAGTCACACCTGGGCTGCATCGCCTACACGGTGTACGCGGTGCTGTCGGGCTCGCAGACCACCGCGGGCTTCGACCGTCCCGGCGAGGAGCTGGCCGAGGCGGTGACCCGGTACAAGCCGACCACCGTCATGTCGTTCGCGCACGCGTACTCCGAGATCCCGGCGCTGGACCTGGCACCGGGAGCGCTGGACTCGGTGAACGTGTGGGTGTCCATCGGTGACGCGGTGCACGAGGCGCACATCAAGGACATCCTCGGCCGGCGCAGCAAGGACCTGCCGCAGTCGGCGTTCTTCGACCGGCTCGGCACGACGGAGCTCGGCTGGGGTGTGCTGCTCAAGATCCGCACCCTCGACACCGAGCGCAACGACCGTTGTGCGGGCAAGCCGGTCGGTGTCGCCGAGGTGACGATCCTGCGCGCCGACGGCACGTTCGCCGACGACAACGAGGTCGGCCTGCTCGCCGCCAAGGGTCCGGCCATCACGCCGGGCTACTGGGACAACCACGACCTCAACTACCGCAGCCGCCTGTCGGGCTACTGGCTCACCGGCGACAACGGCTACCGCGACTCCAACGGCGACCACTTCCTGGTGGACCGCACGGTCGACGCGCTGGTCACCCCCGAACGCACCGGCTACTCGGTGTTCATGGAGGAGATCCTGCTCGCCGACGTCCCGGACGTCGTGGACTGCGCGGTCATCGCCGGCCGGGCGGACGGCGTGGTGGTCCCGGTCGCGGTGGTCGTGCCGCAGCCGGGCACCGACCCGGACCCCGACAAGATGCTGAGGTTCGCCAACGAGGAGCTCGCCCGCGCGGGTCACCTCACGCTCGGCGCGCTGGAGCTGGCCCGCACCGACGAGGACTTCCCCGTCGGTGTCACCGGCAAGGTGCTCAAGCGGAACCTCCGCGAGAAGTACGCCGACCTGCCCGCCTACACCCTGTCCGCCGACCCCCGGTCGTTCGCCGCGGTCACTGCCTGACGACGGCCTGACCGGTCCGGTCGCATCCCCTGCTCGTGCCCCGCGGTGGCCTGTTGCCGCGGGGCACGAGTGTCCACATGAGACTTTCTTTCCCCAGATGACTTCCTTGCCAACGGAGGCACACCATGTCCAGCCAGTCGATCCTGTCGTTCGCTCCCGGCACGCCTGCTGCTCGCCTCAACGAGTGGCTGCAGTTCTTCGACACCACCGGGACGACCGCGGCCCAGCAGTTCCTCGGCGACACGCCCGTCATCATCGCCCACGGTCCGGGCGTCGATACCCGGGCACCCGAGAACCTGGTGGCACCGGCGGCGAAAGTCGCGGTGACAGGCGACTTCCGCCTGGGGCGCCGGGAGCTGCGCCCCGCGGGCACGATCGTGCGCATCGGTGACGCGGCCGTCGGTGACGGTTCGCTCAACGTGTTCGCCGGTCCGTGCGCGGTGGAGAACCAGCAGCAGCTGCTGGCCTGCGCCGACGTCGCGGCCAACTACGGCTCGGTCGGCCTGCGCGGCGGTGCGTTCAAGCCCCGCACCTCGCCGTACTCCTTCCAGGGCCTCAAGTGGGCAGGCCTCGAGCTGCTCGCGGAAGCCCGCCGGCACACCGGTCTGCCGATCCTCACCGAGGTGCTCGACCCCCGCCACGTCGAGCGGGTCGCCGACATAGCCGACGGTCTGCAGATCGGCGCGCGCAACATGCAGAACTTCGAGCTGCTGACCGAGGTCGGCAGGTCGGGCCGCCCGGTGGTGCTCAAGCGCGGCTTCGGCTGCACCGTCGACGAGACGCTGGCCGCCGCGGAGTACGTGCTGGCACAGGGCAACGACCAGGTCATCCTGTGCGAGCGCGGCATCAGGACGTTCGAGCACGCCACCCGGTTCACGCTCGACATCTCGGCGGTGGCGCTGATGAAGCAGCGCTCGCACCTGCCGGTGATGGTCGACCCGAGCCACTCCGTCGGCATCCCGGCGCTCGTCGAGCCCGTCTCGATGGCCGCGGCCGCCGCCGGCGCGGACGCCCTGCTGATCGACGTGCACGTCGCGCCGGAGCAGGCGCTGTGCGACGGCAAGCAGGCGTTGCTGCCCACCGACTTCGGCTCGCTCATGGGCAAGCTGGAGCTCCTCGCGATGGGTCTCGGCCGCAAGATGGCGGGCGTCATGCGCCCCGTTCTCGCCGACTCCGAGCGCTGATTCTCCTTCTCCCCGAACCCTTTTCCCGACCGACTCCCCCGCCGCGAGGGGTCGAGTGTGGTCGTGCCCACTGGAGGACACCGTGACGCACATCTGCATCATCGGCGCGGGACCGCGCGGATTATCAGTGCTGGAGCGCCTGCACTCGACAGCCGCGGCGCAGCACCCGCCCCAGCCGATCACCGTCCACGTCGTGGACCCGAGCCTGCTCAGCGGCAGCGCGGTGTGGCGCGTCGACCAGTCACGCGAGCTGCTGATGAACACGGTCGCAGCCCAGATCACCATGTTCGCCGACGAAACCGTCACCTGCGCCGGACCGGTCGTGCCGGGACCGAGCCTGCACGAGTGGGCGCGGTTCGCCGAGCACCTCGGCCCGGAGGACAGGCTGCCGGACTGGGTGCGCGCCGAATGCCGTGACCTCGGCCCCGACACCTACCCGACTCGCGCTCTGTACGGCCACTACCTGCGCTGGGTGCTGCGGCACCTGCTGCGCACCGCTTCCGCGAACCTGACCATCACCCTGCACACCGTCACCGCCGTCAACCTCACCGACGCCGATGACGGCACGCAGGTCGTCGAGCTCAGCGACGGCACGGTCCTCGAAGGACTCGACTCGGTCGTCCTCACCCAGGGCCACCTGCCCACCATGATGTCCGAGTCGGAGCTGGAGCTCGCCGAGCACGCCGCCCGCAACGGGCTCAACTACGTCGCTCCCGGCAACCCCGCGAACGCCGACCTGTCGTTCGTGCAGCCCGGCGACGAGGTCGCGTTGCGCGGCATGGGCCTGAACTTCTTCGACCACATGGCTTTGCTGACCACGGGACGCGGCGGCCGGTTCGCCCGTGCCGACGACGGATCGCTCACCTACCACCCGTCCGGCGCGGAACCGGTGCTGATCGCCGGCTCCCGGCGCGGCGTCCCGTACACGGCCCGCGGCGAGAACCAGAAGGGGGCTTTCGGCCGCCACGAACCGCTTTTCCTCACCCCGTGGGTGATCCGGACGCTGCGCCGGCGCGCCGAGCGGGGCCGTCCCGCCGACTTCCGCACGGAGGTCTGGCCGATGATCGACCGCGAGGTCCGTTCGGTGTACTACACCGCACTGGTCACCCAGCGGTCGTGCTCCTGCGAGGCCGAGGTGTTCTCCCGCCGGTACCGCGCGGTGTGCGAGGAGGAGTTCGCGAACACCCCGATCGGCGACCCGTTCGACCAGCCGAGGTCCGACGCCGAGAAGATGCTCCTCGACAGGTTCGGCATCGCCGAGGCCGACCGGTGGGACTGGAACACCATCGCCAAGCCGTACGGCGACCTGGAGTTCGCCGACGCCGACGCCTACCGCGCGTGGCTCCTGTCGTACCTGAAGGACGACGTTCGGGAAGCGTTGCGCGGCAACGTGCGGAGCCCGGTCAAGGCCGCGCTGGACGCCATGCGCGACCTGCGCAACGAGATCCGCCAGATCGTCGACCACTCCGGCATCAGCGGCGACTCGTACCGCGACGACCTGCAGAAGTGGTACACGCCGTTCAACGCGTTCGTGTCCATCGGCCCGCCCGTGCGGCGGATCGAGGAGATGGTCGCGCTGATCGAGGCGGGCGTGCTGCGCGTGATGGGACCGGGCATGGAGGTCCGCCCGGCTCCCGACGGCTCGGCGTTCCTGGTCTCGTCGAAGGTGCCGGGCGAGCCGGTCCAGGTCACCACGCTGATCGAGGCGCGGCTGCCGGAGCCGGACATCCGCACCACCACCGACCCGTTGCTGGGCGGGCTGCTGGCGCGCGGCGAGTGCGTGCTGCACCGGATCCCGATCTCCGGCGGCGGCTACTACGAGACCGGCGGTCTCGCGGTCGGCCCGCGCCCGTACCCCGTGCTCGGCCCTGGCCGGGTGCCGCACCCGCGGCGGTTCGCGTTCGGCGTGCCGACCGAGACGGTGCACTGGGTGACGGCGGCGGGCATCCGTCCGGGCGTCAACTCGGTGATCCTCGCGGACGCCGACGCGGTCGCCCAGGCGTGCGTGGCGGTGGCCGTGGCGGTACCGCGATCGTCGCTGATCGCCGGTTTCTGAGCCGGTCCTCCGGGCCGGTCCTCCGGGCCGGCTTTCGAATCTCGCGGGGCGCTGCCCGCCTCCGTCGGCGTCCCGCGTTTCCTCCCTGCCACAGAGAGGAGTCGTCGCCACACCAGCCCTGTCCCGCGGGGCGCCGTCCCACCCCCGACGGCGCCCCGCTTCCCTCCCCCCTTCCAGGAGTCCGTCATGCCCGATAGCGCTCCCGTCGACAGCGGGCTGCTCGCCCCCGTCCGCGCGGGCGTCGTGGCCGCGTCCCTGACCGACGACACCGCGTGGCTGAAGGCCATGCTCGACGCCGAAGCCGCCCTCGTGCGCGCGCAGGCGACCCTCGGTGTGGCGCCACGCGACGCGGCCGATGTCATCACGAAGGTCGCCGACACCGCGGAGTTCGACCTCGTCGCCCTGGCCCGCGCGGCCCGCGGTGCCGCGAACCCCGTGGTGGCCGTGGTCGGTGCGCTCGGCGCGGCCGTGGCGGAGATCGACCCGGCCGCCGCTCAGTACGTGCACCGGGGCTCGACGAGCCAGGACATCCTGGACACCGCCGCCATGCTCGTCGTCACGCGCACGAAAGCCGTCATCGAAGAAGATCTCCGCCGGGTGGAGGCCGCCGCGCTCAGGCTCGCCGCGACGCACCGCGACACGCTGATGGCCGGCCGCACGCTCGGCGCGCACGCCGTCCCCGTCACGTTCGGGCTCAAGGCGGCGGGCTGGGCGACGGCCGTGCACGACGCCGCGAAACGGCTGAGCAAGCTCGACCTCCCGATCCAGCTCGGTGGCGCGGCGGGCACTCTCGCCGGCTACCTGGAAAGCGCGAAGGCCGAGGCAGGCGAGGCCGGCGAGGACTACGCGCGCCTGCTCGGTGAGGAGTTCGCCAAGCAGACCGGGCTGTCGGCGCCGCTGCTTCCGTGGCACACCAACAGAATTCCCATCGCCGACACCGGGTTCGCCGCGGCACTCGTCACCGGCGTGCTCGGCAAGATCGCCGTGGACGTCCAGGTGCTGTCGCGCACCGAGATCGGCGAAGTGGCCGAACCGGTCGCGGAAGGCCGCGGCGTATCGTCCGCCATGCCGCACAAGCGAAATCCAGCGCTGGCCACCCTCATCCGAGCAGCCGCCACGCAGACTCCCGGCCTCGTCGCGACCCTGGCGTCGTGCCTGCCCGCCGAGGACGAGCGTCCCGCCGGCGCCTGGCACGCCGAATGGCACCCGTTGCGCGAGCTGCTCCGGCTCACCGCGGGCGCCGCCGAGACCGCCGCGGAGCTCGTCGAGGGACTCACCGTCGACACCGACCGGATGCGCGACAACCTCGATCTCACGCACGGCCTCATCGTGTCGGAACGCCTGTCCGCCACCCTGACGCCGCGGCTCGGCCGGACCGAGGCGGCCACGGCGATCCGCGCCGCATCCCTCACCGCCCACCACACGAGGACACCGCTGCACGACGTGCTCGCCGCGGACCCCGCGGTGACCGCGCACCTGACCGAGACCGAGCTCGCCGACCTCACCCGCCCGAGCGGTTACCTTGGTGCGGCAGGGGTCCTGGTCGACGAGACGCTGGCCGCTCTGGCCTGGCCGAGCACTGACACCGAATGA
>Ga0207692_10000669_pt1 | contig 12068 bp, 16 predicted proteins | sample LARL52metaG_FD_184345 | JGI IMG/M metagenome (GOLD analysis project Ga0207692, IMG submission 184345) | Corn, switchgrass and miscanthus rhizosphere microbial communities from Kellogg Biological Station, Michigan, USA - LAR L5-2 metaG... | ecosystem: Host-associated > Plants > Roots >...
GCCCACGGGCGTGGCGGCCGCGGTCGCGGCCGGGTGCACCGTGCTGGTGGTGCCCTGCGACGTCGAGGTGGAGGCGGGGGAGCGGCGGATCTTCCGCGAGTCGCTGGTCGGCGTGGACCTGGACGTCCTGAAGGCGCTCTAGACTAGCCGTCAGCGCTGTCGAGCAGGAGCGCGATCGACGCTTCTTGCGGGAGGGCGGCCTCTGCGGCTGCTGCGAACGTCCGCTCGTAGAAGGCGACTTCGTCTGGGGTTTCGCCCCAGAGGGGCTCCCGGAGCCGTGGCACGTACACGATCCCGTCGAACTGTCGCTCAACGAATGACATGCAGGTGAAGCGCAGTCCCATTCCCGCATACGCGCCCATGCCGTCCTGCAGGACCTGAACCGTCACATTGGCCAGCTCGGCCAGCCGCATCAACCACAGCAGTTGATCTCGCCTGGCCTTCTCTCCACCGACCAGCCGCCGCACAGCGCCTTCACCGAGGACAAGATGTATGCGAAGCGGGACGGCCGCGAACAACTGAGCCAGCACGGCTTCGCGCTCCTCCGCGGTGTAAGCCGGGCCGCAGCCAGCGATCTGTGCTGCCCGCACGGCCTCGTCGTAGGCCGGTGTCCTGAGCTGCGGTGGCACCAGGTCGCCGGCCAGGACACACAGCTCGGCGGCGTCGGCCTCGACATCAGCGAGTGTCCACTTCAGACCCTTCCGGCCGGCTTCGTACTGCCCTGAAGCGTTTCGCACGCTGTGCAGACCACGGTCCCGCAGAACCGGATCCGCCTTGAGGATCATGGCCAGCGTCAGGAAGTCCGCCTCGGACATCGCCTGACATGCGTTGAGCAGCATCGACATCTTGGCCGTTGACCATCCAGCCGCAGTCGCGAGCTCGGCGCCGCTGAGGCCGGCTGCGTCGCGCCATCGCTGAACGACCCGGCTGAGCGCGCGTCTGTGCAGATTCGCTCGGTAATCGAGTCGTGCAGTCATGTTCAGGCCATCCCCAACCGCTCGGTGATCTCGCTGAGCGGCACCAACGTGCCGCCCCGCAGTTCGCGAACCAGTGCCGAAGCGACCATCCAGCGCACGGCCGGATCGTCGTACGGCAGCGTGACCGCTTCGGCGGCAACCGGTGCGATCAGACCCTTCCGATAGCGCACACCCCGTACGCCCGCGATCGGGACCTCGCGAACCCGAACGGCGACGGCGCCGCGTCGCAGCGCCGGACACAGCCTGAGAGATACCGAGACGCACGGCACGCAGATGGGTGGTTCCACCGATGCCATATCTTCTGGCCAATCCGGCCAGTCGTCGCGATAGTCCCTGAGCAGCCATAGCACGCCGTCGTCGCTCTGGTCGGCTGGTCCGGCGCAGACCTGACACAGCAACCGGCGCATGGCCCGTCGTTGCCGCAGGGGGTGCACCTTGCCGAACTCGGGCCGCCCTACCTCGTGACGCATGGCGGCCCGTTGCCACAGCACGCCGTGAGCATCCCGGTCGGTCGGGAGTTCATCTGCATAGCCGATGCCGTGGCCGGGGCGTTCCACCAGCTTGTGCGGCAAGTCTTGTTCGGCACTCCAGGTCGTGACGTACGGCGCGACGATGCGGGCGCGACGCACGGCTGGTTGTAGACCGAGCGCGGCCGATTTCTGACAGTCATTCGACATCACTGTCACATCACCTCAGTTCCCGCGTTGTAACCTGTGCGAACAACCTTACTGCTATATCCGAAAGGTAGCAACGCTTGCGGTGGCGGTACCCTCGCTGCCTTACGAGTAAGGTCAACGACAGATCACCTGGCTCTGTCGGCCCAAGGAGGGCGAGCGATGACCAACGCCGGCCCGTGGACGAGCGTGTCGATGCCGTACCTGAGCGCCCAGGGTGGCAACGCCTGGGCCGCCGAAGCGGCTGGGCACGGCGGGACGGGAACGCAGAAGCTGATCAGTGTCGGCGAAGTAGCGGCTTCTCCGGTGGTCGCGGACATGCTCGGCCTGGACCGAGGTGTGCCGGTGGTGCTGAGGCGCCGACTCATGCTGTTCGACGACCATCCCGTCGAACTCGTCGACTCGTACTACCCCGCGACCGTCGCTCTGGGCACCAGGCTGGCCGAGTTCCGCAAGATCCCCGGCGGTGCGGTCGCCCTCCTGGCAGACCTCGGCCATCCGCCTCGTCGTGTACGGGAAGATGTCAGTGCGCGATTGTCTACAACAGACGAGCAGGCAGCGCTGCGGCTGGGCAGCCCGTCCTGCGTGCTGCTGCTCGCGCGCACTCTTGTCACTGAGAACGACCTACCCGTCGAAGCCAGCGTGATGACGATGGTGGCCGACGGGCGACGACTGCGCTACGAGCTGATGCCGTGAACGCCCTGACGACGTCTCAAGGAGCCGGCTTTGCCCCGTGGACGTGACCTCCGGCCCAGGCACCAGCAGATCGCGGCGGAACTGCGCGATCGCATCATGCGCGGAGATCTGGGCCCAGGTGCGCAACTACCGTCCACCGCGCAGCTCGTCGCGCAATACGGGGCGGCGAACGCGACCATCCAGCACGCGCTGAAGGCGTTGAAGGACGAGGGTTTCCTCGACAGCCATGTCGGCAAAGGCGTCTACGTCCGCGATCGGCAGCCGCTTGTCATCGACGCCGCGGCCTACATCGCGCCCGCCTCTGGCCGGTTCCGATACCAGCTGCTCGCCGTCGACACGATCGCTCCGCCTGCGGACATCGCCGAAGGGCTGGGGCTGGAACCTGATGCGATGGCCGTCGTCCGCACCAGAATCCTCTTCCACGATGGCCAGCCCGTGGAGCTGTCCGCGTCGTACTACCCTGCGGACATCGCCGTCGGCAGTGGTCTCGCGAAGCCAGCGAAGATCCGCGGAGGTGCTCCCCAGGTGCTCGCCGACCTCGGGTTTCCTCAGCGAACCTTTGCCGACCGGATTTCCGCACGTCCCCCGACCGTGGAGGAGGTCGAGGCGCTCGACCTTCCTGATGGGACGCCCGTGATCCGGCAGCTGCGTGTCGTCTACAGCGACAACGAGCGCCCGGTGGAAGCGTCGGTCCTCATCAAGGGCGCGCATCTCTACGAACTGCTGTACCGCCAGACCATCGAGACCGACTCCTGAATCATCGCGGGTCGCCCGTGAGTCACGAGTTCACACCCAGCCGCCGGCCCTGCCGACGTCCGGAACTGGCTCAGCAGGTGGAGCAGACGTTGCGGACGGCGCGGACCGGGTGCTGAAGGCGCTCTAGCTCCAGCACTCGCGCGGCACGAGCGTCGGCGAGACCGGTGCCCATTCCGGCACCGGCGGCAGGGCGCGTCCCTCAGGAGTGTCCACCGGCTTGGTCGTCGGCAGGTCGAGCCACGTCCGCCGCTCGGCCCCGAGATCGCTCGACAGCGGGAACATCATCCCCACCGCCTGCCGCAACCGGATCTCCTCGGCCAGCTCAGCAGCCCGAGGCGTGGCGATCACCCATTCCCGCAGCGGCCCCCACAGCCACAACGCGGGCCCGTCCGACAGGTCCATCCTGATCTCGGTCTGTCCGTCCGCGGCGCATCGGCGGATCGGCGTGAGACCGCCGCGCAGCGTGCCCGCTCGCACCACGTGCCAGGCGGCCAGCGGCACGTGCAGCGACGACACCGGCAGGGTCTCGGTGACCAGCCCGGCCTCCACCGGCTCGTACCCGAGGAACGCGCGGCGCACCGACACCGAGAACCGCACCCCGTTGGCGAGCGTCTCGCTGATCACCGGCAGCGACTCCGGGTACGGCACCGAGGTGGGCACGACGGGCGCCGACGGCGGTGTCCCGGGCGACGGCTCACCGATCGGGCCGGGCGCGAGCGCCTCCCACTTGGCCTTCTCCGGACGCGGGGGAGCGAACTCCGCGCCGCCGGGCTCGAAGCCGTGCGGACCGGCGACCCGCAGCTTCGGGTTGATCTTCCACACCTCGGGCGCGGCCAGACCGCCGTACCGGGCGACGCGCCGCCGCCGTCGTTCGACCTCCGCCGCGAGGCCGCGCGGATCGGGCGTGGGCACGAAGACGTCGTAGGCCGCCCGGATCCACACCGCGGGACCCGGTCGCAGCACGATCTTGGTGGTGAGGCCGTTGCGCTGCTCGATCTTGTACCTCAGCTCCTTGCGGAGCTCTCCCGGTTGCACGAGGTTGACCGCCGCGAGCGGCAGTCCGAACACCGCTGAGTCGACCAACGCGCCGGCCGCCAGACCGCTGAAGTGCAGGCGGTCCTGCTCGATCACCACGGCCACGTCGGCGGACAGCGGCACGATGATCGGAGCGTCGTTCATCGGCGCAGCTCCGGTGGCAGCAACGGGATCAGGGCGTTGAGGTAGTTCGCGGCGATGGTCTCGGTCCCGGCGCCGCGGCGGCGCAGGACGATCCGGCCGCCACCGAGTTCGAGCGCTTCGGTCGAGTCCGTGGGTGGCGCGGACAGCAGCACCGGGACCATCCGCCGAACGAATGCCAGGTCGTCGCAGAACACGAGAAATCTGTCGTCGAACTGCGGTGCCCCGGTCGCCACTGCACCGGCGTTGTCATCGTTCCGGCGGTTCTCCTGACGCGGGGCGACCCGCAGCCAGGGGCACGGGCCGATCACCGTGCCCACCCACAGGCTGGTCTCGGTCCGGGCGTTCACGTCGTCGCCCGCGGCGGACTCGAGGCCGACGATCTTCGTCTCCGACACCACCGTGAACGTCCGCCCGCCCACGGACAGTTCGGATGACACGGTCTCCTCCGGCCAAAACCGCTTCAGCCCCCAGCTGGGCATCAGATGTCGAGCTCCTCGTCGGTTTTCGTGGACTCGTCGCCCTTGGTGCCGTACGAGACGGTCTTGTAGATGCCGTCGGCATACCCGGCGACCTTGTTCGCGATCTTGATCGGGTCCGTGTACTTGTCGTCCCCGACCTTGCTCTTGTCCAGGCCGATCGCCTTCTTCGCCTGGTCCCCGGCGGCCTTGTCCAACGCCTTGCCGAAGGTGGCGGGCTTGTCCTTGGCGACGCCCTTGACGAACGCCTCGCCGATCTTCGATTCGCGCAGCACCTCGCGGATCCGCTTCAGCACGTTCATGATCTTCTGGATCAGCGAGCGGACCTTGTTGACCTCGTTGGCCGCCTTCGCGGTGGAGATCCCGGCCTCGACCGGGGTGGCGGCGGCCGCGGCGGCTTCGGACGCCCCGCAGGTCGGGATGGCCGCGAGCTGGGCGGCGACCCACGTGACGACCAGCCACTCGATCAGGTCGCTCAGAATGCCCTTCAGGATGTCCTCGGCGACCTGCATGAACATGCTGCTGCCCTGTAGCAGCGAGGCGATGTGCCCGGCGGTGCCGGCGGTGCCCTCGATGCCGTGGTGGAACCCGCCGAGCTTCTGCGCGGCCTTGTCGCCGGCTTCGGACTTCCAGCTCTGCAGGCCCTCGCGCAGCTTCTCGTCGAACGTGCGGGCCAGGTCCTCGGTCTGTTTCGCGATGTCGTTGAACGCACCGGCGGCCTTGCTGGTGGCCGCCGGGTCGCCGGTCACCAGGTCGACGGCCTGCTTCAGCGGCGCGACCACGTCCAGCAACCAGCCGAGCCCCTTGGAGATCAGCCAGTTCAAGGGATCGGTGATGGCGCCGGCGAACTTCATGCCTTCCTGCATGAAGCCGTTCATGTCGGAGATGACGCCGACGACGTCCTTCGCGACCGCCTCGGCGTCGCCCTTCTTGAGGTCGTCACCGAGCTTCGCGCTGTCCTTCATGAGCGAGTAGCTGCTGCCACCGAACGGGACGAGCTTCGCCGACGACTTGCCCACGTTGTCACCGGAGTACTGCTCGCCGTAGCTCTTGCCGAGCGCGCCCAGGTTTCCGGTCGCCTTCCCACCCGGCACCATCGGCGGCGCGGTGGCGCTGTCCAGGCCCGACTGGAGGGTCTTGGCGAACGCGTCGGTCGTCGTCTGCTCGTGTCCCGCGTAGGTCTGCGCGGTGGCGGTGAGGGCGGCGTCGATCTTGCCGAAGCCCTCGGTCATCTTGCCGAAGTGGCCGTGCAGGTCGCCGAGGAGGCCGTCGTACTGCTCGTACAGGCCGAGCAGGTGCCCGAGCGCGCCCCAGCTGACGGCCGGGACGGACGCGGTGGTGGCCGTGTCGTTGAGCTTGGTGGAGCTGCTGCTCAGCGCGCCGACGTTCTTGGCGCACCGGGCGAGCTCGGCCGGGTGCACGACGAAGCCGGTCACCAGCGATCATCCCGGCGGTAGATGCTCCCGGTGCCCTCGTCGTCGTCCACCGGCGGGCGGGAGGGCGGATCAGCGGGACGGCCGAAGATCTCCTGCTGGGTCTGCCGCACGCGCTCGGCGATCGGGAGGTCGGTGTGGCTCTGCACGATCTCGGCCTGCCGGCGCGCGGCGGCCGCGACGGCCTGCTGCAGCGCCGACATCACGGATTGGGAGAGCTGGGACGGGGAGAGCTTCCGCGCGTCCTCGGTGAACCGGATGTCCTTGATGGAACCGGACAGGCCCGCGACGACCGTGACGGCGCGGTCGGGGGACTGGACGGCGGCCTCGACGTCTCTCAGCTCGCCGCCCATCGCGTCGTAACCGGCGGCACGGGCCTCGGCCGCGCGGTTGGCCTGCTCGAAGAACTCGAGCTTCTGACGCATCTGCTCCAGCAACTCAGCGCTGTCAGGCATGCGCCGAACGTACCAACGGCGCCGGGACGGGGTGGCCGAACCCTCGGCCACCCCACACCATCAGGCGACAGCGGCCGGCGCCTCGGCCCGGCGCGCGGCCGGGTCGACCAGCAGGCCGAACATCACGCCGATGCCGACGTAGAGCGTGGCCAGCTGGGCGAGCGAGCTGAGGCGGAACTGCCACAGCACGGCCACCGGCATGTCCGCGGGGATCGTGTCCGGCGGGGCGGGGAACGCCAGCAGCACCACCGCGACGGCCGCGACCACCGCGAGCAGCACCGCCGTGACGCGGACGGGCTGCGTCCGGCCCTGGAGCCGTTCGGCGAGCCAGCTCGCCCCCCACACGATCACCAGTCCGGCCGCGACTACACCGAGGTAGAGCGCGGTCCGGTAGTTCACGGTCTCCGGGTCGCCCACGGCGGGCGGGTTGGCCGGGTACTTGAGCCACGGCAGGAGCGCGACGGCACCGAACACCGCGGCACCGAGCGCGAGGCTGCGGCTGAACGGCGTGCGGTCGACGAACCACCGCTTGGACAGCGCGTAGGCCGTGGCGAACACCAGCCCGACCGCGATGCCGACAATGATCACGCCGAGCATGCCGCCCACGACCTGGGCACTGCGGCTGACCAGCTCTTCCTCGCCGCCGTGCGAGTGACCCTCACCGGCGGCGGGCTGCCTGGCCTCCTCGACCGCGAGCGCGGCGCGGATCGGGATCTCGGTCACCAGCAGCTGCACCAGTGCGGAGGCGACGCCGGCGACGAGGCCCGCTCCGGCTCCGCGCAGCGCCAGCGACTTGTACGTGGTTGTCATGTGCTTGATCGGCGAGTCGGATCAGTGGCACGGGACGCCGAGCGCGTGCCGGCCGTCGTGGAAGAACTCGTGCAGCAGCTGCGAGCTCGCACCGAGCGCGAGGCCGTTCTCCTGCAGGACCAGGTAGGTCACGATCAGGCCGAGCAAAGCGACGGCGAAGGCCCACTTGGGCACGCGGACGGCGGACAGATGTGCTGCGGGGCTCGTCATGACGGGCTCCTCCATACCTCGTGGAAGGTCAACTCTCCTTGCGGCGCCGCAGCCGGTCTCCTGACTCCCGGATCAACGCTGCCCCCGCGTCTTCCCAGCTCCCTCGCGGGTGCCAGTGACGTTCTCGGCGGGGATCGCTTCCCGGTCACAGTGGCGAGGACCGCGCCGGATTCTCACCGGCTTCCCGTCACTGCGGCGCGTGAACCGTAATTTGATCGGAGGCTCAAGCACAACCGGCCATAAGAGTTGTTGCGTTCCTCACTTCACGAGTGGACAGTCGCCGCACTTCCCACCAGCGGCGACGCGGTAGTAAAGGCAGCAGCTCCTGCGCAGGAACCCGAGCTCGCCGGGGATGCTCAGGAATTCTCCCGCCTGTTCGAACGGCGGCGCGCTCATCAGCTCGTTGCCGCGGAGTTCCGCTTCCTCGGCCGTGAGCACGCGTGCGCGCACAACCATTTTGAGCGCGCCCGCGATGTTCGACATCGCGTTGCCCCACAACAATCCGCGCGCCACCGGCGTGACGCGCCCGATCGCCTCCACCACGGGTTCGAGCGCTTCCCGCACGGTCGGGCCGAGCCGCGGTCGGTCGATGCGGACGCTCAGGCCGTTGGCCGGGTGGTGGTGCCACCACAGGTTCTCCGGCCGGATGTCGATCGGGAGGTTCGCGGCGGTGAGCGGGCTCAGCAGCCGGGCGGTGTAGCTGAGGAAGAACAGGCTCGCCGCGACGCGCGGTTCCGTCGCGTTGTAGCGGGTGGCGATGGCGTCGATGGTGGTTCTGAGCGCCGGGCCTTCGAGAAGTGCCGTTCCGGGCAGCCACGTGTCGTCCGGGCGGCCCACGTCGAGCGCGAAGAACGGGTTGATGCCGCGCACCCGGCGCAACGCTTCGAGAACCTCGGCGAACCCGGTCGAATCCTGTGGCACGGGAATTCACCGTACCGGGTGTCCATGCAGGACAGATCACGTCCAGGACGTGGGACCGAGGTGACCGCGGTGTGGACGGGCACGCGCGGGATGGGAGGATGTCGAGTCGTGAAGACCTTCGACTCCCTGTTCGCCGAACTGACCGAACGAGCCGCCACCAAGCCGGAGGGTTCCGGCACCGTCGCAGCGCTCGAGGCCGGCGTCCATGCGCAGGGCAAGAAGGTCCTGGAGGAGGCGGGCGAGGTCTGGATCGCCGCCGAGTACGAGTCCGACGAGAAGCTCGCCGAAGAGATCTCGCAGCTGCTGTACCGCCTCCAGGTGATCATGCTGGGCCGCGGCCTCACCCTCGAAGACGTTTACAAGTACCTCTGACGGAGACTTCCACATGCTGCGCGTAGCAGTCCCGAACAAGGGCGCGCTCGCCGAACGCGCCTCCGCCATGCTGACCGAGGCCGGCTACCGGCAGCGGCACGAGCCGCGCGACCTCACCGTGCTCGACCCGAACAACGACGTCGAGTTCTTCTTCCTGCGCCCCAAGGACATCGCGATCTACGTGGCGTCCGGCGACCTCGACCTCGGCATCACCGGCCGCGACCTCGCCGCCGACTCCGGCGCCGACGACAACGGCTCCTCGGTGCAGGAGCTCCTGGCGCTCGGCTTCGGGTCGTCGACCTTCCGCTACGCCGGTCCCAAGGGCACCGACTGGCAGATCTCCGACCTGGAGGGCAAGCGCCTGGCCACCGCGTACCCGCGGCTGGTCGGCCGCGACCTGAAGGCCCGCGGCATCAGCGCGCAGGTGATCCGTCTCGACGGTGCCGTGGAGATCTCGATCCAGCTGGGCGTGGCCGACCTGATCGCCGACGTCGTGGGCTCCGGCCGCACGCTGCGCCAGCACGACCTGGTGCCGTTCGGCGAGCCGATCTGCGAGTCCGAGGCGGTGCTGGTGCACCGCGCCGGCACCGAGGTGACGCCCGCCAAGAAGCAGCTGACGGCCCGCCTGCAGGGCGTCGTGTTCGCCCAGCAGTACCTGATGCTCGACTACGACTGCCCGCGCTCGCTGCTGGACAAGGCCGTCGGCCTGACGCCGGGCCTCGAGTCGCCGACGGTCGCCCCGCTGGCCGACGAGAACTGGGTGGCCGTGCGGGCGATGGTGTCGCGCAAGGAGGCGAACCAGGTCATGGACGAGCTGGCCGCGATCGGTGCCAAGGCCGTGCTGGCCTCGGACATCAGGTTCTGCCGCCTGTGATCCTGGAGCACGCCGTCCTGGACGTGGTGCCCGGCCGGGAGACCGACTTCGAGTGGGCGTTCGGCGAGGCGCGGGAGCTGATCTCCGCCTCGCCGGGCTTCCTCGGCCTGGAACTGCTCCGCTCGTTCGAGACGCCGTCGCGCTACCTGCTGCTGGTGCGCTGGGAGTCGGTCGAGGCGCACACCGTGGGCTTCCGCCAGGGCCCGTCGTACGAGCGGTGGTCGTCGCTGCTGCACCGCTTCTACTCGCCGTTCCCCGTGGTGGAGCACTATTCGAGCGCGCTGAGCACCTCGTCGTCCGTGGTCTGATCGAACCGGTCGTACCAGCGGCTGACCGCGCCGAAGTGACTCGGGGTCAGGACGACGACCACCGGCGTGCGGAAGTCGCGGATCGAGTCCTTCGCGGCCACCGGTACCGCGAGGGTGACGCTCTTCGGCTGCTGCCTGGTGACCCAATGCAGCGCGGCCCTGGCGGTGACACCGGTGGCCAGGCCGTCGTCGACGACGATCACGTCGCGGTCGTGGAGGCGCAGCGGTGGCTTGCTCCCGCGGTAGAGGCTCGTGCGCCTGGCGGCCTCTTCGCGTTCCTCGTCGCAGGTTCTCGCGAGCTGTTCCTCGGTGAGGCCGAGCGCTCTCAGGACGCTCGGGTCGTAGATCGGCTCGCTGTCGGCGGTGACCGCGCCCACGCCGTATTCGGGATGGCCAGGGGCTCCGATCTTGCGCGCCACCACGACGTCCAGCTCGGCGTTCAGCGCGCGGGCGACCTCCTTCGCCACCGGCACGCCGCCGCGGGGCAGGCCCAGCACCAGCGGGTCGTGCCACGGCTGGTCGGTGAGCCGCGCCGCCAGGGCGCGGCCCGCCTCCCGCCGGTTCGCGAACCTCTTCACAGTCCGGCTGACGTTACGCCGTCTCCGCTGGGTGAGAACTCAGAACATCGTGTTGTCGTTGGCGGACGACGACGGCACGTCCTGCACCACGTCCCAGTGTTCGACGATCTTCCCGTCCGGGCGCACGCGGAAGATGTCCACCACGGCCTGGCCGCGGTCCTCCGGGCTGGTCCGGTAGTGGGCGTGGATCGCGACGAGGTCGCCCTCGGCGATGACCCGCTTGCGGTCCACGGTCAGCCGCGGGAACTGCTGGAAGAACGCGGTGAACGTCTCGCGCAGACCCGCCGCGCCGCTGGGGATGGCGGGGTTGTGCTGGTGGTACTCAGGTGCCAGGTGGTCGACGGCGTTGACGTCCTTGCGGAGGAGGAGCTGGTCGAAGTACGCGGTGGCGGTCGACCTGGTGCACGGCGTCAGCCAGTGAGGGCCAGGCTCGTTCGTCCGCGGTGCGCTGACCGTGGAGAACATGTCGTTTCCGCTGACGGACGTCGCCGGCACCTCCTGGGAGGCGTCCCAGTGCTCGGCGATCATGTCGTCGCGGTCGAAGCGGAAGATGTCCACCACGGCCGTGCCGCGCGTGCCGGGCGTGAGAACCACGTTGGAGTGCACCAGCACCAGGTCGCCGTCGGCGATCACTCGCTTGATGTCGTACTTCAGGTCCGGGAACTGCGTGGCCAACGGGCCGGCGAAGGCCTTGAGCGCCGCAGTGCCGTTGGGCGCCAACGGGTTGTGCTGGATGTAGTCGGGACGGATGTGGCGGTCCACGACTGAGACGTCGCCGTCTTCGAAGAGGCGCTTGAGCACCTGCACGGTGACGGCTTTGTGCTTGTCGAGCGTGCCCGGTCGCGACGCCTCGGCCGGTGACGCGAGTCCGGTCACGGCGCCGAGGGTCACAGCCAGCGCGGCGGCGACCAGTCTTCCGGGCAGGGCGGTGGTGGGGCGCATCTGTCTCCTCCGAGTGCTCGGGTCTGTTCCGGCAGCATACGTCAAACGTGTCAGCGGCTGACAAGTTAGGCAGGGTATGATGAATTTGACGGGACTACAGTGATCGGATGAGCGCCAAGCAGCAGCCGGGCCTGCGGGAGAGGACCCGTCAGGTCGTGCGCGCCCAGTTGATGGACGTGGCCTGGGACCTGTTCGCCCGGCAGGGGTACGACACGACGACCGTGGACGAGATCGCCGCCACGGCCGGCATGTCGCAGCGCAGCTTCTTCCGCTACTTCGCGTCCAAGGAGGACGTGGTTCTGGTGAAGTTCGAGCGGGTCGGCCAGTTGCTGGCCGACGAGCTCGCCGCCCGGCCCGCCGCGGAGGACGCCTGGACCGCGCTGCGCCGCTCGTTCGACGTGATCGTG
>Ga0207692_10000673_pt1 | contig 12045 bp, 7 predicted proteins | sample LARL52metaG_FD_184345 | JGI IMG/M metagenome (GOLD analysis project Ga0207692, IMG submission 184345) | Corn, switchgrass and miscanthus rhizosphere microbial communities from Kellogg Biological Station, Michigan, USA - LAR L5-2 metaG... | ecosystem: Host-associated > Plants > Roots >...
CAGCTCGGGCAGCGAGCCCGGACGAACTCCGAGCAGCTCCTGGCGGTCACCCGGAGCCACCAGGAGTGGGAGCGGGATCCGGAGAAGATCCGGCTCACGCCCGGCTCGGTGTCGATCACCTCCGGCGTCTGGCCCGATCCGGTCACCAGCATCGAGCCGGTCTACTGGGGGGTGGGGAGCGACCTGTTCGCGTACCTGGTGAACGAGCACCGCGACGGCGCGCAAAAGCACCCCACGACCTCGTTCATCAAGGACCTGGTGGAACACCCGGGCCGGGTCCTGTCCTTCGACGACGCGCGCCACTGGTCCGAGCGGACCGTCATCATGCTGTGCTCCCAGACCACGGACACCTCGATCGAACTGTACTGGGACGAGGGGCGGCTGCGGAGCCGGCATGGCGCCGGGGCGGCGCCCGCGGTGCACATTCCGGTCGTCGAGAAGTTCGTCGGTCGGCTGGCCGAGAAGATGGGCAGCCGCGAGGGCGCGCTGCTCTTCGAGATCATCAACCGCGGTGCCTCGGCGCACTTCGTCGGCGGGATCCCGATCGGGGACAGCCCCGGCAGCGGGGCCGTCGACCCCTACCTGCGCCTGTTCGGCCAGCCGGGCCTGCACGTCATGGACGGCAGCGTCATGCCGGCCAACCCGGGGGTGAACCCGTCCCTGACGATCACGGCCCTGGTCGAGCGCGCCATGTCGCTATGGCCGAACAAGGGAGAACCAGACACCAGGCCGCCGCTGGGCTCCAGTTACGAGCGCATCAGCCCGGTCCGGCCCCGCCGGCCCGCCGTACCCGCCGGCGCCCCGGCCGAGCTGCGCCTCGACGCCAGGCAGGCCGACGTCATTCCCGAGTACCCCTACTGAACCGGCCCCGCCAGTGAGGAGAAGACCATGACCGAGGTGGCTGCTGACGCCTTCCGCGCGCTCGGGTCGGCCGACGCGATTCCCGACAACTTCGCTGTCCCGTTCTACCTGGACGATCTCAGACTACGGATCTCCCTCGCGCGGGCCGGCGGCCGCCTGTACGCGTTCGGCGACCTGTGCACCTGCCCCGGCCGCTCGTGCCCTCTCTCCGGCGGCCTACTCACCGGGACGACGATCATGTGCCAGTGCCACGGCTCGGAATTCGACATCACCACCGGCGCCGCGGTCAGCGGCCCGGCCACCCAGCCGCTCGACGTGTACGAGGTTCAGGTCGCCGAGGGCAGCATCCGCATCCGGATACAACTGCCGGCCAGCGCCCGGTGAGAAGGTCGAGGCGGCTGGGCCCAGATGTTGCGTTCAGGTTCTTCCGGTGAGCTGATCGTCCGCGGGCAACGCTGTCCGGAGCTGCCTGCGTGAGGTGATACCGAGCTTGGCGTACACGTGGCGCAGGTGCCATTCGACTGTGCGCGCGCTGATGAAGAGCTGGGCGCCGATCTCGGCGTTCAACAGGCCGTCCCGGGCGAGCCGGGCGACCTGCTGCTCCTGCGGCGTGAGCTCGTCGCGCGTGTCGGGGATTCGCTTGCGCACCTTCTCGCCGGTAGCCATCAGCTCGCCGTGGGCGCGCTCGGCGAACGCCTCCATCCCAATCGCGGTCAACCGGTCGTAGGCCGTATGCAGCTGCTCGCGCGCGTCGACGCGTCGGCCCTCGCGGCGCAGCCACTCCCCGTAAAGGAGATGCGCGCGGGCGAGTTCCGGACGCAGCCGCGTCCGGCTTAGCCGGTCGATCGCCTCGCGGTGCAGCTCGTCGGCGGCCGCCCCGTCGCTCAACAGCGCCCGGCTGCGGGCCTCAATGCCGAGCGTCAGGTCGGTGCCGACCGGCTGGGTCGTCTCCGCGAGCCGCTCGAGCGCATCGCGTCCGAGCTCGGCGTCTCCTGAGCGCGCGGCCGCCTCAACGAGTTCGGGTAGCGCCCAGCTAGAGACCCATGGCTCGAACGTGTTCGAAGTAGCTTGCCGGGCCGCCGCCGCCGCCTCCTCGTAGCGACCGAGGCCGTTGTACAGGACCGCGGCCGCCCAGTGGGCCTGGATCGCCGGCAATTCGGGCCCCCCGGCAGCGGCTTGCCCGATCGCATGCGCTATCAGCGTGGAGGCCTCGGCTTCGCGTCCTTGCAGCGCCCGGAGCCTCATCCCGGTAAGGGACGTAATGGGGCTTCCGATTGCCGACGCCACGCTGTCGGTCTCAGCGATGAGCGAGGCAGCGCCTGCGAAGTCGCCGATCCACGCGGTTGCTATACCCAACGCGGAGAGGTAGAGCGGCAGCTGCGCGAGCACGCCGGCATCGCGGACGAGCTGGACCTGCCGCGCAGAGATCGCGTGCATGCCCTCGATGTCCCATACGATGCCGCTGGCGGTCGTGGAGACCGAGCCCCACCGCAGGATGTCCTCCATCTGTGTGCCGACCAGCGCCCTTGATGCTCGCTGGAGGGTCGGGATGGCGGCAGCGCGTCCATCGGTGCCCAGCAGGGCGACGCCGTCAAGCAGCAGGTCGAGAGGACGCGGAGTGCCCGGTCGTGGCGGCAGAGCCTGCACGGCGCGGCAGATCTCCGGGAGGACATCGCCTCCGGCGAGGTGCCCGTGGTTGACCGCGGCGCGCCAGGCGGTCAGGTAGACCTCGCGCGCAAGCTCCAGGTCGAACGGCTCAAGCCGCCTGGCCGCCTTCGACAGCAACGGGGCAGCGTCGCTGCCGGTACCCGACGCGAAAGCGACATGGCCGCGTACCAGGTCGATCAGGGCGTGCTGGAATTGATCTAGCGGCCCGTCCTCGGCCGTGGCCGCCAGCTGGAGCGCTTCGTCGAACGCGCCCGCCTGGAAGCTCGCCTGCGCCGCGGCTAGCGCGCGCTCGGCCCGCCGCGCCGGGTCGTCCGTCAGCTCGACGGACCGTTGCAAGAACGCCGCCGCCGCCGCGACACCGCCGCGAGCCTGCGCCCGCCCAGCCGAGCGTTCGAGCTCAGCGGCGACTCCCTCGTCGGGGCTCGGAGTGGCGCGGGCGCGGTGCCAGGCCCGCCGGTCCGGGTCGGTCTCGGCTGCGGTGGCGTCGGCCAGGGCACGATGCACGCGACGCCGGTCGTCCGCGGCGGCCGAGTGGTAAACGGCGGACCGGACAAGCGGGTGCGCGAACTCCACCCGCCCGCCCAGCTCGAGCAGCCCGCCGTCCTGGGCCGGACCCGCCGCCGCGAGGTTGATCCCGAGCGTCCCCGCGGCCTGGTGGAGCAGGACCAGGTCGCCGAGCGGCTCGGCGGCGGCCGTGAGGACAAGCAGCCGCGTGTCGGTCGGCAGCAGCTGCAGGCGACGGACGTAGCTCTGCTCGATCCGGTCGGCGAGCGGCTGGCTGTTCAGAAGACCGAACCCGCCAGCGAGATCGGCGACGTTCCGTGTACGCGGCAGCTGGAGCAACGCGAGCGGATTACCGTGACTCTCGGCGATAATCTGGTCGCATACGGCGGCGTCCAGGGGCCCGGGTACGTTGGCCAGTAGCAGGGCGCGAGCATCGCTGTCGCCCAGCCCGCGGACGGACAATTCGGGGAGCCCCGCGAGAACCGCATCATCGGCCCCAGTCCGCGCGGCGCACACCACCGCGATCTGCTCGGCGAGCAGGCGGCGGGCCACGAACCCCAGGATCTGTGCCGAGGTGTGATCCAGCCACTGCGCGTCGTCGACGATACAGGCCAGCGGCTGCCGCTCGGCGACCTCGGCGAACAGCGTCAGCACGGCCAACCCCACCAGGAACCGATCCGGTGCCGCGCCGGCACTGAGCCCGAACACCGTCGTAAGCGCGTCACGCTGCGGAACAGGCAGCCGGTCCAGGTAATCCAGCATTGGCGCGCAGAGCTGGTGCAGGCCGGCGTAGGCCAGCTCCATCTCCGACTCCACGCCGGCGGCTCTCGCGACATGCCAGCCAGCGACCCGCCCGGACAGGTAGCCAAGCAGCGCGCTTTTGCCCACACCCGCCTCGCCCCGCAGGACGGTGACCCGGCTCCGGCCGGCCAGCACGTCGGCCAGGAGCCCGTCAAGCACCTCACACTCGCCGCGGCGTCCGAGGAGCTCAGGGGGCCGGAGATCCTGACTCACCGGCAACCTCCTGGCATCGTTCAGCGATCACCCCACGGCCGGCATGGGCAGAGCGTACATCTGCGGCCAGGCCTGCGGAACCCCGCAAAGTTCACATCGCCGCGACCAACGCCCTAGCCGAAGGTGAATGCGAAGGCCTGGATGCCGGGTCCGGCGAAGGAGATCTCGAAGGTGCGGTCCGTGACGGGACCGGCCTGCCTGATGACCCAGCCCCCTGATCCGGCGTCGTCGAGCAGCTGCTGGATGACCATCTCCGACTGCTGGTACTCACCCTCGCCGAAGTGGTGGTACCGGATCTGTCCCTGTGCGTCGGCAAAATACAGCGCGGGCCAGTAGTGATTACCGAAGGCGGCCCACACCCCGTAATCGTTGTCGATCGCGACCGGGTACTCGATCCGCCTGTCCTGCACGGCTTGGCGGACGTTCTCGGTGTCGTGCTCGAACCCGAACTCAGGCGTATGCGCGCCGATTACGACCAGGCCGTGGCCGGAGTATTTCACGGCCCAGGCGCGCAGGTAGGGGAGCTGGCATAGCCAGTTGATGCAGGTGTAGGTCCAGAAGCTCGTCAGGACCACCTTCCCGCGCAGGCCGTCAGGCGTCAGCGGCGGAGAGTTTCAGCCACCCGGTCGCCCCGGCGAACGACGGCAGCTCACCCTCGACGGGCAGCCGCAGCGAGGACGTGTGCAACCCGGCGGGCCATCCGTGCGTGATGATGACCGGCAGCGCTCCTCGGACCAGTAGCCTGCTCGCCTGGCGCAGGTTTCGTACTAGTCGCATTCCCTGGGCTCGGTCCCTGGGATGCACTCTGGGGTCAATGAGGTGAGCCAGGGTCGCCCAGCAAAGCCCAGGGTCTGCCCTTAGGTGTGATCCAGCCACTGTGCGTCGTCGACGACGCACAGCCGCGGGCGGTCCTCGGCCACCGCCGCGATCAGGTACTCCAGTAGCGCCGTCTTCCCGATCCAGGCTTCGCCGTGCAGGAATCAGGGTCCTGGCGCTCTGCTGGATTCATAGTTCTGCGGGCTGCTGACCGTCGATGTCGACGGTCGCGCCGGTGATCGCGGTGTTGGTCATGAGGTGTACGGCCAGCGCGGCGATGTCGGCCGGGCCAGCTGAACCGGCTGCGATCAGGTTGACCCGGACCGGCACGACCTCGAGCGCGAGGGTCTTGACCAGCGCGGGCAGCGCGGCCGTGAGCGCCGCGGCGAGCGCGGCGTCCGCCGCCGGGCGGCGGCCCCCGGTACTGCCCATGAACAGCAAGGTACCGCCCGGGCAGATCTTGCCCGCGGCGTTCCTGGCGACTTGCAGCGGCAACAGGAGATGGGTGTCGACGTCATCGCGAGCCTCGTCGGCGCCGAACCCGCGGGGCTCCGCGTAGCAGGGGGCGGGGCTGGTGACCAGCACGTGGTCGACGGGAGCGGACAGCGCGGCGAAGAACCGTCCCAGCCGGCCGGAGTCGGTGACGTCGAAGGCGGCGATGCTGGCCGCGAGCTTGAGGCCGGTCCGGTGCAGGCGGTCGGGATCACGCGCGACCAGTATCAGGTCTGCCCCGTGAGCGCGGGCCAGGCGGGCCGTCTCGAGCCCGATGCCGGAGCTGCCTCCGATCACCACGACGGTCTGCCCGCGTAGGTCCCGCCCGTGCGGGATAAGCGACGAGTTGATCGGGGCGGCCATGGTTCCTCCAGATGTCGCGTCGCGCTCGCTGGGTCGGGAACCACTCTTCCGCGTCGGCCGCCGCATCGCCCCCCGGAGAAACCCTGGTCTGCCCCTCGGGTCTGCGGGGTTCCCAGTCCTGGACCCCCAGATGTACGCTCGGCTCGTACCGGTGGGGGTTGGTAGCCGAACGATGCCCGGAGGCCGCTGACGAGCCCGGATCCCCGCCCTCTGAAGCTCCTCGGTCGCCGTCGCGAGTGCGAGGCGTTCGACCGGCTGCTGGCCGACGTGCTCGCGGGCCAGAGCCGGGTCGCCGTCCTGCGGGGCGAGGCCGGCGTGGGCAAGAGCGCGCTCCTCGGCTATCTGTCCGCCCAGGTCGCGGGCTGGTGCGTCGCGCGGGCGGCGGGCGTGGAGTCGGAGATGGAGCTGGCCTATGCCGGCCTGCATCAGCTGTGCGCGCCCCTGCTCGACCACCTCGGCCGGCTCCCAGCCCCGCAGCGCAACGCGCTCACCACGGTCTTCGGCCTCAGCTCGGGCGCCGCGCCCGACCGGTTCCTGGTCGGGCTGGCCACCCTCACCTTGTTCGCCGAGGCCGCCGAGCAGCAGCCGCTGGCCTGCATCATCGACGACGGGCAGTGGCTCGACCAGGCCTCGGCGCAGATCCTGGGGTTCGTGGCCCGCCGCCTCCTCGCCGAGCGGATCGCGGTCGTGTGCGCCGCGCGGCCGGGAACCGATGGCGGAGTCCTGGCCGGATTGCCCGAGGTTCCCCTCTACGGCCTCTCCGACGGCGATGCCCGTGCCCTGCTGCTGGCCAGCATTCCCGGTCCCATCGATGCCGCCGTGTGCGACCAGATCGTGGCCGAAAGCCACGGCAACCCGCTCGCCCTGCTGGAACTGCCGCGCACGTGGGACGTCGCCGGGTTCGCCGGCGGTTTCGGCCTGCCCGGCGGCGGCCAGCCGGTGGCGGGAGACCCGCTCCGGCCTTCGGCCGTCGCGGGTCGGATCGAGCAGAGCTATGCTCGGCGCCTCGAGTTGCTTCCGGCCGACACCCGGCTGCTCGTCCTCACCGCCGCCGCCGAGCCGCTCGGCGACCGCATCCTCCTCCACCGGGCCGCGGGAACGCTCGGAATCGACCTCGCGGCCGTAGCCCCCGCCCAGGATGCCGGCCTGCTCGAGATCGGCGGCCGGGTCGAGTTCGTCCATCCGCTCGTCCGGTCGGCCGCTTACCGGTCGGCCGGTTCTAACGACCGGTACCGCGTGCACCGCGCGCTGGCCGACGCCACCATGGCCGAGACCGATCCGGACCGGCGGGCCTGGCACCGGGCCCGCGCCACCCCGAAACCCGACGAGGAAGTCGCCGCCGAGCTCGAGCACTCGGCGGGCCGCGCGCAGGCTCGCGGCGGTGTCGCCGCGGCGGCGGCGTTCCTCCAGCGCTCGGCCGAGCTGACGGCCGATCCGGCCCGGCGAGCCCAGCGGGCACTGGCCGCGGCGCAGGCGAGCTTCCGGGCCGGCGCGTTCGACGCAGCGCATCGGCTGACGGCCACGGCCGAGGCCGGTCCGCTGGATGAGTACCAGCGCGCCCAGGTCGACTTGGTGCGCGGCCAGGTCGCCTTCGCCTCGGGTTCATTCAGCGATGCTCCGCCGTTGCTCCTGAAGGCCGCTAGGCAGTTCGAGCCGTTCGACCTAGGGCTCGCGCGTGAGACCTACCTGACCGCCTGGGGTGCGGCGTTCGTCGCCGCCGGGCATGCCGCGGGAAGGAGAGTCCTCCTCGAAATCTGCCGCAGCGTCCGGGTCCTTCCTCTGCGACCGGGTGGTCCGCTCGCACTCGACCTACTGCTCGACGGCCTCGCCCTGTTGACCACCGACGGACATGCCGCCGCCACGCCGACACTACAACGAGCAGCGAAAGCGTTGGCCGGCCTCCCGGTGGAGGACGTCCTGCGCTGGGGCTGGATGGCCACGGCAGCCAGCAACGCCGTGTGGGACAACGACGGCGCGAGCGTGATCTCCGCGAGGCAGGTCCGGCTCGTCCGCGATGCCGGTGCGCTCGCGGAGCTGCCGCTCTACCTGTCCGCGTTGGGCCTGGCCCGTGCGTGGACCGGCGACTTCGTGGCTGCCGAGGCGCTCGCCGCCGAGGCTGACAGCGTCGGTGCGGCGACGGGAAGCAGGTCCGCGCCCTTCACCCTGCTAAGGCTCCGGGCGCTTCAAGGAAGGCTCGCCGAGGCCTCCGCCGCGATCGAGCAAGCTGCGGCCGCTGGGACAGGGGTGGCGGTCTACGCCCACTGGGCGGCTGCGGTTCAGTACAACGGCCTCGCCCGCTATGAGGAGGCAGTCGCAGCGGCCCGGCAGGCCACGTCGGACACCTTCGAGTACTGGGTGTCCGCATGGGCACTCCCCGAGCTGGTCGAGGCGGCCGTCCGGGCAGGCGACGCGGAGCTTGCACGCGATGCGCTCGGGCGGCTCGCTGAGACGACGCAGCCGGCCAGCACCGACTTCGCGCTCGGCCTCGAGGCCCGCTCACGGGCGCTGCTGACCAGCGGCGACAGCGCGGACCGGCAGTATCGCGCGGCTATCGAGCGGCTCGGTCGCACCGATCTCCGCCCGGAGCTCGCCCGTGCGCACCTGCTCTACGGGGAGTGGCTGCGCCGCGAGGGCCAGCGCGTTGACGCGCGTGAGCAGCTACGCACCGCTTATGACCTGTTCACCACGATCGGGATGGAGGCGTACGCCGAGCGCGCCCGCCGCGAGCTGCTGGCGACCGGCGAGAATACTCGTAAGCGCAGCGCCGATGCGCGCGAGGAGCTGACGCCGCAGGAGGCGCAGATCGTCAGGCTCGCCGCCGGCGGCCACACCAACACGGAGATCGCCGCCCAGCTGTTCCTGTCCGTCCGCACCGTCGAGTGGCACCTGCGCAAGGTGTTCACCAAGCTGGGCGTCAGCTCCCGCCGCGAGCTGCGTACCGCGCTGGCTCAGCAAGCACCCACCCGTTCGGCATGAAGGCCTTTGAACGAACGGGCGGGTGCCTGTCACCCGCCGTTCACCGCCTCGGCGTAAATCCGGTCTGGTAACTGCCGTACCGTTGATGGAGACTTCCAGAAGAGCCGCCTGAAGCGCGGATGCCGCCATTTCGGACGTACCGCCGGCAACCAGGCCTAGGGAGTCAAGCTGTGACCGAGCTGATCGGACGTCGCGACGAATGCGACGCGCTCGACCGGCTCGTAGCGGACGTGCTGGCCGGCGCGAGCCGGGTCCTCGTCCTGCGCGGCGACGCCGGGATGGGTAAGAGTGCCCTGCTCGGCTACCTGTCCGAACAGCTGTCCGGCGGGGCCGGCCAGGGCAGCGGGTGGCGAGTCGTGCCAGCCGCCGGCGTGGAATCAGAGATAGAGCTGGCCTACAGCGGTCTCCACCAGCTGTGCGCGCCGCTGCTGGACCATCTCGGCGAGCTGCCGTCCCCGCAACGCGACGCCATCGCCACCGTGTTCGGGCTGGCCGACGGGCCGGCCCCCGACCGTTTCCTGGTCGGACTGGCCACGCTGACGCTGCTGGCGCAAGCGGCCGAGGTCCGTCCGCTGGCTTGCGTCATCGACGACGCGCTGTGGCTCGACCATGCTTCCGCCCAGATCGTCGGCTTCGTGGCCCGCCGGCTGCTGGCCGAGCGGATCGCGCTCGTGTGCGCCGCGCGCACCGGGATCGAAGACGGAGCGCTAGCCGGGCTGCCCACGATGGCGATCGGCGGGCTCGGCCACAGCGATGCGCGGCGGCTGCTGCTGCGCAACGTGTACGGCCCGCTCGACGCGGGCGTCATAGACCAGATCATCACGGAGAGCCACGGCAATCCGCTGGCGCTGCTTGAGCTGCCGCGTACCTGGCGGGCGGCGGGTCACGCCGGCGGATACGGGCTGCCTGGCCGCCGGCCGGTGACCGGCAAGATCGAGCGCAGCTACGCGCAGCGGCTGGAGCTGCTCCCGTCCGATACCCGGCGGCTCGTTCTCACCGCGGCTGCGGAACCCCTCGGCGACCCGGTGCTGTTCCGCCGCGCGGCCGGCGCGCTCGGTATCGCGATGTCCGCGGTGGCGCCCGCTGCGGACGCCGGGCTCCTCCAGGTGGGCCGGCGGGTAGAGTTTGCCCATCCGCTGGTCCGCTCGGCCGCCTACCGCCTGGCTACCACCGACGACCGGCAGCGTGTGCATGGCGCCCTCGCCCAGGTGACCGACGTCCGGATAGACCCGGACCGGCGCGCCTGGCACCGGGCCCGTGCCGCCGCCGGGCCCGATGAGGACGTAGCGGGCGAACTCGAGCGGTCGGCCGGCCGGGCCCAGGCCCGGGCCGGGCTCGCGGCCGCCGCCGCGTTCCTGACGCGCGCGGCCGAGCTGACGCCGCTCCCGGCGGCGCGGACCCGGCGTGCGCTGGCGGCCGCTTTCGCCAATGTTCAGGCCGGCGCCTTCGACACCGTCGGCACCCTGCTCGCCATCGCGCGCGCCGGACCGGTCGACGAGCTCGAGCTCGCCCAGATCGACCTGGTCAGCGCACAGATGGCGTTCGCTTCGAGCCGGGGCAACGAGGCGACTCTGCTGCTGCTCGCCGCGGCTCAGCGCCTTCAGCCGCTGGATTCCCGGCTGGCCCGGCAGACCTACCTGGACGCCTTCTCCGCCGCTCAGTTCGCCGCCCGGCTCAACGGCGGCGTCGGCACCGCCGAGGTGGCCCAGGCCGCCCGGTCCGCGCCTCTCCGGCCAGGCGACGAGCCCACGGCCGGTGACCTGCTGCTGGACGCCTTCGTCACTCTCACCGAGGACTACGCACCGGCCGTTCCCGTGGGCCGGAACGCTCTGGCCAGGCTGCGCGACGACACCAACCCGGCGGGGGAGAGGCTCCGCTGGCTGTGGCAGGGCTGCGTCCTCGCCCTCGAGCTGTGGGACGACGAGAACGCGTACGTCTTGTCGCAGCGTCACCTTCAGGTCGCCAGGAAGGCGGGCGCGCTCAGCGAACTCCCGCTGGCACTCGGCTCCCACACGCCCATCCTCGTTTTCTGCGGGGAGCTGGCCGAGGCCACCGCGCTCGCCGAAGAGGCCGGATCGGTCCTGGCGGCGGCCGGGATCGCCGAGGCGCCGTACGGCGCTCTGGTCCTGGCGGCGTGGCAGGGGCGGGCGCACGAGGCGAGAGAGCTGATCGGCGTCACGCTGGGCGAGGCGACCGCCCGCGGCGAGGGAGTCGGCGTCGCTATCTGCGAGTACTCGCACGCGGTCCTGTGCAATGGCCTCGGCGAGTACGACGAGGCCCTGGCGGCCGCTCGCGTCGCCTGCGCCGATCCGACCGAGATGGTGGCCCACAACTGGGGGCTGGCGGAACTGATCGAGTCGGCCATCCGAGTGGGGACGCCCGACCTGGCGGCGGACGCGTTCCAGCGGTTGACTGCGAAGGCGCAGGCGTGCCGGACCGGCTGGGCGCTGGGGATCGAGGCCCGGTCCCGGGCCCTGCTGAGCCAGGGCGACGACGGTGAGGACGCGTTCCGTGCCGCCATCGCGTATCTCGGCCGGGCCCGGGTGCGGGCCGAACTCGCCCGGGCTCACCTGCTCTACGGGGAGTGGCTGCGGCGGGCGAACCGCCGGGCCGACGCCCGCGGCGAGCTGACCGCTGCCTACGAGATGTTCACCGCCATGCGGATGGACGGTTTCGCGGAGCGAACGCGCCGCGAGCTGCTGGCCACCGGCGCGACCGTGCGTAAGCGCGCCATCGACACCGTGAACGAGCTCACGGCCCAGGAGGCACTCATCGCGCGGCTGGCCAGGGACGGCCTGTCGAATCCGGAGATCGCTGCTCAGCTCTTCATCAGCACCCGGACGGTCGAGTGGCACCTGCGCAAGGTGTTCACCAAGCTCGATGTCACCTCCCGCCGGCAGCTGCGGGAGGTCCTGGCCGGCCCGAACCGGCCGCCGGCTGCCGGCTAGCTCCTGGCTCTGACGCCCGGCCAGGTACACGGGGACCCCGGCGGGATTGCGGGTCGAGTGGACCAGTGGTCGTCACGGGGGCGAGCCAGTGCCTGGCGTCGTTAGCGTCACCCCTAGTACAACCCAGGGAGGTAGCAATGGGCGCAGCCGAGAACGCGGCCGAACAGCAGGGGCACTGGCTCGGCGGGCTTCGTGAGGGCTACGCCCAGGTCGGCGACGGGCAACTGCACTACGTCGAGGCCGGCCAGGGACCGCTGATCGTCCTGCTGCACGGCTTTCCCGAGTTCTGGTACGGCTGGCGGCGGCAGATCCAGCCGCTCGCGGAAGCGGGCTTCCGGGTCGTCGCCCCCGACATGCGCGGCTACAACCTGTCATCGCGGCCGGATGACGTCGCGGCCTACGA
>Ga0207692_10000674_pt1 | contig 12040 bp, 7 predicted proteins | sample LARL52metaG_FD_184345 | JGI IMG/M metagenome (GOLD analysis project Ga0207692, IMG submission 184345) | Corn, switchgrass and miscanthus rhizosphere microbial communities from Kellogg Biological Station, Michigan, USA - LAR L5-2 metaG... | ecosystem: Host-associated > Plants > Roots >...
GCTCGACGCCCCTGCGGACGAGCTGTGGCAGGCGGTGGCGAAGACGGTCCCGGACACGCCGGACCGGGCCGCGCTGCTGCGGGATCCGTTGCCCGCCAAGCCGTTGACGCTGATGCGGCTCGCCCCGGGGACGACCGAGTGGGCGCACCTGCCGAACCCGTTCCGGGTTGACTGATCCCCACCAGCCCGATTTCATCGACAGCGAAGGGGAATTCCGCGCACCGCCACCGTTGCGGAGGACGTCGTTGCGAGCTCTTGGGGGACAGCTGCTGCGCTTCGGCGCCATCGGGACGGCGAGCACGCTAGCCTATCTCGTGCTGTACAGCGGGTTGCGCGGCCTCATCGGCCCGTTGGCGGCGAACGGCGTGGCGTTGCTGCTCACCGCCGTGGCCAACACCGCGGCGAACCGCCGGTTGACGTTCCTCAGGCGGGGCAGGGAGAAGCTCGCGCGGCAGCACTTCGAGGGACTGGTGGTGTTCGGGCTCGGCCTCGGGCTCACCATCGGCGCGCTGGCCCTGCTCGGCTCCGGCGCACCGCGGGTGGTGGAGCTGACGGTTCTGGTCGTCGCCAACGTGACCACGACGCTGGCCCGGTTCGCGGTGCTGCGGTTCTGGGTGTTCCACCCGCGCCGCGACCAGTGCGGTGACCACTGACCGCGGTGGCCGGTGTCAGCGCGAGAACCGTCCACCGTCTTCTCACTCGCGACCGTCCCAGGGCAGCGCGGTGTGCCGCAGCTGCGGCCAGAGCTGGTCGATCGGCACGCGCAGGTCCCGGCAGAGGTGGATCGGGGTGTGTGTCTGCTCCTGGTGCACCGGCGACGTGTGGAGGTCGACGAACGTCCGGCTGAGCTCGTGGCTGCCGCACTCGCGCTGCAACGGCTCCGGCAACTCGTCGACGTAGATCACGGTCCGGGTGCCGGACGGCGGTGGGCCGAAGAAGTACGACCCCTGCATGTCGCCGTACACCAACGGCAGCGAATGCCGGTCCCGCACCCGTTCCAGCACGCTCGCCCGCCAGTAGTCGCCGGCGATCACGACGGTGGTGTCCCGGTCGGCCTCCGGCACCTGGCGCACGACCTCCGCCACCGCGACGGCGAGACCGTCCCAGTCGAACCGGTGGTCCGGCAGCAGGTACCGGTTCACGCCGCTGAGCCAGCCGGGACCGACCGGGACCAGCGCGGGCAGCAGGACCACGACGGTGAGTGCCAGCGCCGCCACCGCGGTGGTGTACCAGAGTCGCCTCCCGCGTTCGGCCCACTGTCCGAACTGGACGGCGCCGGCCGCGATGCCGAGCGGGAACACCCCGCCGAGGTAGTTGCGGCGCAGCTCGACCAGCCACACCAGCGCGACGAGGACCACGAGCACGACACCGAGGAACCTGTTGGCACCGCCGTGCCGCAACAACCACCACGTGCCCCAGCAGAACAGCACCGCACCGGCGATCCCCAGCCACGAGAACAGCGACGGGAGGAACACCAGCCGCCCGCCGAGCGCCTCGGCGTCCGCCCAGATGGCCGGCCCCTCGTCCGCCTGCGGCCAGCCGTTGCGCGCCTGCCACACCATGCTCGGGATCGTCGACACCGCCGCGAGCAGTCCCGCCGCCCACACGACCGGCTTGCGGAAGACGTCCCGCGGGCCGACGAGCAGGAACGCCGCCAACACGACGATCCAGAACACCCCGATGATGTACTTGCCCTGCAACGCGAGCGCGGTGGCGAGCCCGATCCCCCACCACAGCCGGTCCTGGCCGGTCCGCGTCCACCGCACCAGCAACCAGGTCACCGTCGCCCAGCAGGCCATGTCGATCGCGTCCGTCGTCACGGCGCGGGTGTGCACCAACGCGTAGGTGCTCAGCATGAACGTCGCGGCGGCCAGCAGCTGAACCTTGCGCCGACCACCGAGCTCGCGCGCGATCAGCGCCGTCACCAGGACTCCCGCGCACACCGCGAGCACCATGGGCAACCGCAACAGCAGCCGGGAGTCGGGCAGGAGCGTGTCGGAAAGCCTGGCCAGCGCGGCCACGAGGGGTGGCTGGTCGGCGTAACCCCAGGCGAGATGATCACCCGCCACCAGGAAGAAGTACTCGTCACCGGCGAGCTCGTACCCGTTCTGCGTCACGCAGACGAGCACACCGAACGCGACGACGAGCGCCGGCACGGCGCGGGACAACGGCGGCAGCACCATGGTCACCTCAGGTCTGCGGGACGGCGGGCGTGGACGAGCAGGCTGATACCCGGCAACCTGCCGACGTCGAGGTACCGCTCGGCGGCGACCACGGCGGCGAGCGCACGGTTCACCAGCGGATGCGGCTCCTGCAGGTCGCTGCCGGACACCCGTCGGCGCCGCCAGGCCGCGACGGGCCGCAGCAGCACGTTCCACGAGCGGCAGCACCGGACCTCGAACCCGTTGCGCCGCAGGAGAGCCAGCAGCGACGCGCGCGTGTAGCGGCGCACGTGGCCGACGGCGACGTCGTGCGCCGACCACAGCCGGGGATCGGCGGGAACGGTCGCGAGGAACGTGCCTCCCGGCCTGAGCACCCGGTGGACCTCCGCCGCCGCGGCGTCGTCGCGGGCGATGTGCTCCAGCACGTCGAAGGCGATGACGAGGTCGGCGGAACGGTCCGCGAACGGCAGGTGACACGCGTCGGCCCGCACGACCGGCAACCCTCTGGCCGCGGCGATCGCCGCGCCCTCCTCGCCGTGCTCCACCGACGTCGCCCGCCAGCCCTGCGCGACCAGCACTCGGGTGTTGCCGCCGCCCGCCGCACCGACGTCCAGCGCCACGCCCGGCCGCAGCGGCCTGATCATCCCCGCGAGCAGGTGCCGTCGTTCCCGGTACCACCAGTGCGCGTCCTCGAGGCGTGCCAGCTTGCGGATCTCCTCGTGATGCATCACGAGACCCTTCGCGCGTGCGAGGTCTCGGCCGAGTCGTAGGCGACGAAGAACGCCGGAAGTGCCTGCTGGGCCTTGAGCATGCGGCCGACGTACTCGCCCAGCACGCCGATGCACAGCAGCTCGACCGCCGCGAACGCCGACACGATCGTGACCGTGGACGTCCATCCCGGCACCGCGTGCCCGAGCAGGCCGCCGACCACGCCGTACGCGGTGGACAGCAGTGCCGCGAGGAAACCCAGCAGCCCGAACCAGGTCGCCATCCGCAACGGCGCCAGCGACCAGTTGATCACCGACTCCAGTGCGAGCCCGACCATCTTCGACAGCGGGTACTTCGACCTTCCCGCGGCACGGTGTTCCCTGCGGTACCGCACGATCGCGGACGGGAACCCCAGGGCGGGCACCACGACCCGCAGCACCCGTCCGCGTTCGGCGACCGCCAGCACGGCGTCGACGGTGGCGCGCGACATCAGCCGGAAGTCACCGGCGTCCCGCGGTGCGTCCACTCCGGACAGTCGCCGCAGCAGCCGGTAGTACAGGCCCGCGGTTCGGCGTTTGAACGCGCTGTCGCTCGACCTGTTCGACCGAACGCCGTAGACGACGTCGACCTCGCCCGTTCTGGCCTCGGCGAGCAGGTCGGCGATGAGCTCCGGCGGGTCCTGCAGGTCGGCGTCGATCGTGACCACCCACCGCCCGCGGGCCCGGGACAGACCGGCGGACAACGCGGCCTGGTGACCCGCGTTCGCCCGCAGCCGCAGCAACCTGAGCTGCGGCCACGAGCGCCGGGCCCGTTGCAGCACCACAGGTGTCTGGTCGGCCGACGCGTCGTCGACCGCGATCACCTCGTAGCGCACGCGCAGCCCGTCGAGCACCGGGCGCAGTCTGCCGAGGAAGGCCGGCAGCACCTCCTCCTCGTCGTACATCGGAGCGACCACCGACAGCTCGGGTTCCGCCAGGTACTCGATCGCTGCCACTTCTCCCCCGTTCAGCGGCTTGCGCGTCTTCAGTCCAGTTCGGACAGGTGCATCTCACGGACGACCCGGAACGCCTCCGCGTACCGCGGTCGCGCGCCGGCCAGCACACGGCGGTGCACATGCTGGTGGTGCGACACCGCCGCCAGGTCGTGGAACACCCGCATGTCGAGCTGCTCCTGCGAACCGAAGCACGCCAGCGCCTTCACCTTGACCGCCATGAGCCCTTCGGTGCCCAGGAAGAACGACGTCGGGTCGAACCCCGTGCTGTAGGGCGACCGGAAGTGCGTCACCGCGCGGACGTGGCCGAGCGCGACCGCGGTCACCTCCTCCCCCGCGACGCGGTGGTCGAGGTGCTGGTCGTGCGGGAAGTGCGTGTACACGAGGTCCGGCCGGGCCTCCTCGACCACGGCCGTGACCTCGTCCCGGATCAACGCCCGGTGCTCGACGAACCGCGTGTCCGGCACCGGCGAGAACGTGTACCCGCCGACCCCGAGCACGGCCCCCGCCCGCACCGCCTCCAGCCGTCTCGGCTCGGAGCCGTCCGGATCCGGGGTGCCGACCGTCAGGCAGTGCACCCGCACCGAGTCACCGGCCCGCACGTGGGCGTGGATGCGCATGGCCATCGCGAGCTCCGCGTCGTCCGGGTGCGCGGCGACCACGAGCACAGAGGTCATCGGAGACCCCACTCGGCGGGCGCTTTCAGCCGCAGGCCCTCGATGGCCACCACGACCCGTCCGTGCGCATCGGTCAGCTTCAGGTCGTAGCCGCCGTTGGGCGCGACCGAGACGAACACGTGTTTCTCGCCAGAAGTCCGGCTCGGATGGAGCACGACCCGGCCGAACGCCGAGGGCAGGCCCTGGTCCGAACTCTCCGGCTGAACCGCGAACACCGCGCGCAGCGCCGTGTCCAGCTCCGGCGGGTCGATGATGCTCCGCCCCGCCCGTTCCGGCGGCTCCGGGCAGGTGAACCGTCCGGCGGCGGCGAAACCGGGGTGCGCGGCCGCGTGCAGCCGCGTGGCGAACCGGCCGGTGTAGTCGATGCCGAACCGGGCCGCGGCCTCCACCACGTCCGGCCCGTCCTCGATGAGCCGGACCTGCGCGAGATCCACCTGGTCCTGGCCGGTCGCGGCCTTCCAGGACGCGGTTGCCACCAGAACCGAACCAGGTCCTGGCAGGTCGCCGCGCAACGCCGGAGTGGTCTCCAGCCGCAGCCGGTCACCGGAGACGACCACCCTGGTCGGCCTCCGGCCGGAGCGGCCCAGCACCAGGCCCTGGTGGAACACGACGTCGCGCAGTTCGAGGCGTTCCGGCACCGTGCCGGTGCTCGCCAGCACCGCCTCGGCCAGCTGTTCCACCAGCTGCACCGCCGCGATCCGCACCCCGCCGCGCACCTGGTGGCCGACGAGCTCCGCGTCACGGGGATCAGCCGCGTCGTACAGGCGGCGCACCGTTGTCGTGTCACCGGACCGGGTCGTCGTGTCGACCAGCCACCAGCGTTCGCCCGGTGGGATCGGCGTGCTCGTCCACCGCCGGGCGAGCGCGGGCAGCGGCACCGGCAGCAGCACGACGTGCGACGCGAGCGTCGGCGCGGCCGCCACGACGTCCGCCGACCAGCGGGCACCGGCGTCCGGGTCGAGGTAGCGGAAACCCCTGCCCTCCAGGCGGCGTTTGGTCTCCGGGTCCGCAGCCATCCCGACCTGGTTCCACGCGGGCCAGCCGATGTACTGCGCCACCACCTCCGGTCGCTGCGCCCGCAGTCTCATCGTCGCCTTGGCCAGGTATTCGTTGGCGCAGGAGTAGTCCGTCTGGCCGGGCAGTCCGACCGCACCGGACACCGAGCCGTGCGCGACGAACAGCCGCAGCCCGTCTCCGGCGACGTCGATCAACGTCTGGCAGCCCAGTACCTTCACCGCGACGGTGTCCTCCCACTCCCGCGCGGGCTTGGCGGTGATGCGGCTGGACCGTTCGACGCCGGCGCCGTGGACGACCGTGCGGACCACCTTGCCCCGCAACCGTTCCTTCAACGCCCGCATGCCCTCGACGTCGCAGACGTCGACCAGCTCGTGCTCGACCCGCACGCCCGTCCTGGCGAGCCTCGCCAGCGTCACCCCGGCCTCCAGCGCCCGGCGGTGCCGCCGCCACTCGCGTTCGAACTCGTGCAGCGACCGTCGCGGGTTGTCGCGGCGCCACGCGACGAGGTGGTGGGACTTGCGGTCGTCGCCGAGCTGCCGCAGGCATTCCTCCTCGGAGGCGCCGGCCGCCGGTGTGCGGCTCAGCAGGACCAGAAGGCCTCGCGGGTCCCGCACCTCGCGCGCGGCGGCGCAGACCATCTCGGCGACGATTCCGGTGGTACCGCCGGACACCAGCACCACAGCGTCCGGCTCTCGCAACGCGTCGAGCAGGCCCGGTCCCGTTGCCCGGCTCGGAGGCACCGGCGCCAGCTCAGTGCGCCAGCAGTCGCGCGAGTCCAAGCCGAGCTCGTGGTGGCCGGCCGGCGGTCGGCCCAGGTCCACGATCCGTTGCGCCGCTGAGGAAAGCGCGTCCAGTCCGAGGTCCATGACGACGGTGGCGGCCTGCGGGTGCTCCTGGCCCAGCGCGCGGACGAAGCCGGTGAGCGCGCCGCCTGCCGGGTTCAGCAACGACCGCGACGAACCCAGTCGTCCGTCCACAGTGGTCGCGACCAGCAGGCCGCCCGGTGCGTGCCGGTCCCAGCCGGTCGCGAGTTCCGCGGTGACCGTCCGCAGCTCGGTGAGCTCGGCCATCGTGGCCTGCGCACCGGCCACGCCTGCGCCTGCCGGCGCGGCCGACGCCCAGACCAGCCAGTCCGCCTGGCCGGACACCTCGGCGCCCGCCTGGCGCAACGCGTCCGCGATCTTCCCGGCGAGCACCAGGTCCGGCCCGGCGACCCGCACGGAGGTACCGCGCCAGGACGTGCCCGCGTAGGGCTCCGCGGCCACCGGAACCGGGGTGAACAGGGCGAAGTCCGGAGGTTCCGCCCGCACCGGCGCGAGTCCCGCCACCCACAGGCCTTCCTCGAGCCGGTGCAGGCCGATGCGCGCCGAGGTGACCCCCGGCAACGCGAGATGCGGCTCGTCGCCGAGCACGGCGTCGACCGAGCGGCTGAGCGACCGGCCCGCGCCGCACTCGACGAACCGGCGCGACCCCGCCGCGGCCTGCCGGATGAGCAGATCGAGGCGGACGGGTTCCGTGTACAGCGCGGCGAGCGCGGTCCTGATCACCTCGGGATCGCCGGGGTACGGGCCGTTCAGCACGGCCGAGTACACGGGCGCGGCCGGCGGGGACATCTCGATCCCGTCGAGGACCGCGCGCAACCGCGGTACCGCGCCGGCCAGCAGCGGCGTGTGGAACGGCAGGCGCACGTCGAGCCGAGTGCAGTTGATCTGCTCGGCGGCGGCCGCGGCGATCACCTGCTCGATCGCGTCCGCCCACCCGGAAACCACGCAGAACGCCGGGCCGTTGACGGTGCCGAGGTGTGCGCCGGGCACGGCGTCCACCAGCCGGGTGACGGTGTCGGGGGACGCGAAGACCGCGGCCATCAGTCCGGCGCGGTCGCCGACGATCTCCTCGGCGAACTCGCCGCGAGCCCAGCACGCCTTCAGCGCGTCGCGGAACTCCAGCACCCCGGCCGCGACCAGGGCACCGAACTCACCGGCGCTGTGACCGAGCAGCACGGCGTCGGCCGGCCTGAACCACCGCCACACCAGATGGGCCGACAGCAGCCCGAGCACCTGGGAGGTGCCGGACCGCGAGGCCAGCTCGCCGAGATCGGACAGCTCTCCTGACCTCAACGCGCGGGCGATGCCCCGTCCTGGTTCGCCGAGGGCCTCCGGCAACGCGGCCAACACGTCCTCGCCACCGTCGCGGGCGAGCCACGACACCGCGGCGAAGTCCTTCGTGCCGGCCTGACCGGGGAACAGCGCGACGGCCGGGCCGGTGCGAACCGCGGGACCGGCCCAGACGGCGGACTCGGTCGCCTCGGCGGCGTGGAGACCGGCGACGCGCAACCGGGAGGCCAGCACAGCGCGTCCCGCACGGCCGACCTTCGCGGTCGGCGCGAACACCGTCGCACGCCACGGTCCCGCGCCACCCGCGGTACCGGAGTCGAGCCGGTCGGCCAGGTGCACGGCGCTCTCGGCGGCGAACCTCGGCGGACCACCTGCTCGGGAATCCGGTGGAGGAGAACCGGACGGCACGTACTCGTCCACGATCGCGTGAAAGTTCGTACCACCGAGACCGAACGAGTTCAGCCCCGCCCGGCGCGGCTGCCCGTCGTTGAGCGGCCACTCCCCCGGCCGGTCCACGATCCGCACCCTGCCCGCGAGGCTCGCCGCGAGGTCGCCGGGTTCGCGGAACCCCGGCGTCGCGACCATGGTGCGGTTGCGCAGGCACAGCACGACCTTCAGCAGGCCGGCGAAGCCCGCTGCGGACTTCAGGTGACCGTAGTTGCCCTTGACGCTGCCCAGTGCGACCTCGCGACCGGCGGTCGCCATCTCCTCCGCGATCACCTGGAGTTCGGACGAGTCGCCGAGCGCGTTGCCCGCACCGTGGCCCTCGACGTACTGGACGGTGGACGGGTCGAGTCCGGCCAGGCCGTAGGCGCGGCGAACCACCTCGCGGCGGCCGCGCACCTGCGGGGCCAGCATGCTGCGGCCCTTGCCGTCGCTGGTGCCCACGCAGTCGCGGATCACGGCGAGCACCTCGTCGCCGTCGCGTTCGGCGTCGGAAAGCCGCTTCAACGTGAACACCACGGCACCCGTGCCGATGACGAAGCCGTCGGCGGTGCGGTCGTAGGGGCGTCCTTCCCCGCTGGCGGACAGCGAGCCGATGGCCGACAACGCCACCTGGTTCGTCACGTCGACGCCGATGCTCGCCCCGCCGACCACCGCGAAGTCGAGGCCGCCCGCCCGCAGCTCCTGGATCGCCAGTGACAGCGCGGCGAGTCCGGAGGCGCAGGCCGAGTTGACCGAGACGGCGGCGCCGAGCAGGTCGAGACCGCCGGCGATCCGGCTGGCGCCGAGCACCCCCTGGCCCGCGACCGAGGCGTTCTCGGTGACCGCGCCCAGGCCCAGTCGCGGGTCCTCGAACACCTCGGCGGCGAGCGACGGGTCGTGGAGGTGACGGCTGAGCTCCTCCTGCCACCGCTGGAACATCAGGTCGCGGATCAGGCGGTTGCGGCCGTCGCTGTCGAGGATGTCCGTGACGAACACGCCCGACCGCGCGCGGACCGCGGGATCCTCCGGCAGCACACCGCGTGCGGCCAGCTGGGACACGGTGTTGAGCAGGAGCACGTGGTCGTCGAACATCTCGCGCGCGACCTTGGGCAGGATGCGCCAGCGCGCGGGCTCCGCCAGCGCCGGCTTGTCCACAATGGACGAGACCGGGCAGGTCGTGCGGTCGCGGCGCGAGCTGTCCGCTGAGTGGTACCGCGCGAAGTCGCGGATGTGCTCGGCCAGCTGCATGCGCACGGCCGTGGTCTGCCTCAGGCGGTCCCAGACGCCGTCGACGTCCGCCGCGTCCGGCATGATCGCGGCCATCCCCGTGATCGCGACGGGCTCGCGGCGCGGCGCGACGGACGCGGGCCTCGGGGTGACCGCGGACTCGACGATCATGTGGTAGTTCACGCCGCCGACGCCGAAGCTGCTCACCGCGATGCGACGCGGGCCGGGCGCCAGGTCCTCCGCCCGCTGGACCAGGCGCAGCTTGTCGGCGTGGTCGCTGACGTAGGCCGCCGGAGTGGTCACCCCGACGGACGGTGGAATCCGTCCGCGGTCCACGACGTAGAGCGCCCGCAGCAGGCCCACCATCCCGGCTACCTCGACCGTGTGCCCGACCATGGACTTGGCCGAGCCGAACGGGATCGCGTCGCGGTGGCCCGCGGCGCCGTAGGTCGCGAGCATCGCCGCGTGCTCGGTGCGGTCACCGACCTGGGTCGCCGTGCCGTGCGCCTCGATGTAGTCGACCCGCTCGCCCGGTGTGAGCTCGCCTTCCTCCCACGCGCGGGTGATGGCCAGTTCCTCCGCGGGCTGGGACGGTGACCACGGTGCGGTGCCTCTGCCGTTGTTGCTGCGGCCGATCGACCGGATCACGCCGAGCACCGGCATGCCCTTCGCGACCGCGTCCTCGGCACGCACGAGCGCGACCATCACCGCACCCTCGCCGGGAACGTACCCGCGGGCGCGGGCGTCGAACGGGAACGACGGACCGGGCGCGGACGCCTGCGCCTTCGACGTCACGACGGTCATCTCGGCCGCCTGCACGCCGATCGCCGCCACCAGCGCCAGGTCACAGGTGCCGTCGCGCAACGAGAGGCATGCGGCGCGCAGCGCGGCCAGCGAGCTCGCGCAGTTGGCGTCGACGGCCATCTGCGGTCCGCGCAGGTCGAAGTAGTTCGCGATCCGCCCGGCCAGGATGTTGCCGTTGACCGCCGCGTCCTCGCGCAGGTGCGGAAACCGCTGCTGAAACCCGCGCTGGAAGAAGTCGATCTCTCCGGCCAGCTCCGGCCGCAGCTCGTTCGCCCGGCGCGACCACTCCTCGCTGGCGTGGTAGGCCACCATGCTCAGCTGGCAGCCCAGGGTGCCGCCGACGTTGGCCACCCACACGCCCGTGGTCTCCTTCGGCAGCCATCCCGCCTCGTCGAGCGGGTCGGCGACCCGCTGGCCCAGCTCGAGCGCCAGCCGGTGCGTCAGGTCCATTTCGGACAGCTGCTTGGGCGGCAGCTTCGGCGGCTTGGAGAACTCCCATTCCGGCAACAACGCCACGGTGTCGCTGCGGCCGCGGTTGACCGCGGCGGGATCCTCCGAGTAGTAGATCGACCGGTCCAGCCACGTCTCCGGGGCCGGCGCGACAGCGGTCCTCCCCTCGTCCATCGCCCGCCAGAACGCCTTCTGGTCCACCGCGCCCGGCAGCAGGCACTCGCTCGCGACGACGGCGACCGGCTCGAACAACCGCGGCACCGTTCACACCCCCTCGGACTTCTTGGCCACACTTCCGTTGCGCCGCAGCGCGAGCCCCGGTCTGCGCATCGACGTGCTGAAGCCGCCGTCGACGCAGATGACCTGACCGTTGAGGTAGTCGGAGTCGTTGCTGCACAACCACAAGGCGGTCCGTGCGAGCTCCTCGGCGTTCGTGACGCCGAGCGGCGCCTCGTCCTCGAACATCTTCCACAGGTTGTCTGCCCACGTGAACGACCGCAGCGAGAACGTCGGGATCACGTTGGGACGAATGGTGTTCGCCTGCACGTCCGGGGCCCACTCCAGCGCGAGCGACCGGATCAGTGCCTCACCGGCCGCCTTGCTGGCACCGATGGCGCTGTAGCCGGGCATGCCGCGTTCGGCGCCGATGCTCGACACGTAGAGGAACTTCCCGCCCGGCCGGTACAACGGCCGGAAGTGCCTCGCCAGCGCGATGATCGCGTACGTGTTGACCCGCAACGCCTCCTCGAACTGCGGCCACGTCGTCTCGTCGACCGAACGCTCGTAGCCGCGCGCGGCGTTGTGCACGATGATGTCGATCGCGCCGTACTTGCGCGCCACCACGGCCGCGAGGTCGCGGACTTTCGACTCGTCACCGATGTCGGCCTCGACGTAGATCGCCTCACCGCCGCCCGCCACGATGTCCCTGGCGAGGATCCGGCCGTCGGCCGCGCTGCCGCGGGAGTTCAGGACCACCTTGGCGCCACCGGCTGCCAGTCCGGTCGCGATCTGCCGCCCGTACCCGCGGCTGCTGCCGGTGACCAGCGCGACCTTGTCCGCGAACCGGTTCATCGCGCGGGCACCGGGGTGAGCCGCTCGCGGTTCAGGCGATCGGTGAGGTGGCCGGCGAGACTGCGGATCGTGCGGTGGTCGACGATCGAGAAGTCCTCCTCGAACAGCAGCTGGTAGTGCTCGCGGAGCTTGCCCAGCGCCTCGACCTGCTTGACCGAGTCGATCGCGAGGTCGGCTTCCAGGTCGGCGTCGTCGTCCAGCACCTCGGCCGGATAACCGGTCGCCTCCTCCAGCAGCTTCACGAACTCCGCGCGGACCTCCTCGTACTCCCAGGGTGTCTCGCGCTTCTCGACGGCGGGCTCGGTGCCGGTGTCGGCCGACGGGTCGAAGAAGTCGAGCCCGGCCGGCACCTCGGAAACCGGTGGGGCGACAGCCTTCGCGACCGGTGAGGCG
>Ga0207692_10000675_pt1 | contig 12038 bp, 11 predicted proteins | sample LARL52metaG_FD_184345 | JGI IMG/M metagenome (GOLD analysis project Ga0207692, IMG submission 184345) | Corn, switchgrass and miscanthus rhizosphere microbial communities from Kellogg Biological Station, Michigan, USA - LAR L5-2 metaG... | ecosystem: Host-associated > Plants > Roots >...
CGGTTCCAGGACCAACCGGATCGTGGTGGTCGCGCGTGGCGGCGCCGACGCGTGCGGCAAGAGCGCCGACGAGGTCCGGGCGATCGTCAACCAGCACACCGCCCAGGCCGGTGTGAAGATCGACTTTCGGTTCGTCGGGCACCGGCTGACGCCCGAGCAGATCAAGGTGCTGAACGAGATCGCGGCCGCGACCGACGCGCAGAAACCACGCCTCACCAAGACGTCCGACGAGCTCGTCACCACGATGAAGGAGGTCTCGGTCCCGACGGAACTGGCGGTCAAGGAGGTCAAGACGTCGCCGTGCGACCTGGTGACGCCCGATCAGCTGAAGTCCGTGTACCTGCCGGAACCCGACCTGAAGTACTACGACGTGAAATGCCGGCAGGACCGCTACACGCTCGCGATCCTGAACGGGCCGACGCGCGAGGCGCAGGACATGCCCGTCGTGTTCGAGTTCAAGGACAACGCGTGGCAGAAGGTGATGGCACAGACGGACATGCCGTGTGGTGACGTGCCAAAGGACATCTGGAAGGCATGGAACTACCCGTGCATCAAGGAAGTCGTCTGCCGTGACAGCGTCCCGAGGGTGATCGACCTGAGCGGCGACGTCGGCTGCCAGGCCGCGCTCGACATCGCGGACCGCTACAAGGCGGCGATCGACAGCGGGCAGGCGCAGGGTCAGGGCCTGTTCTGGGAGTCCGGCGAATGGTCGTGCTCATGGCCCTACGAGGACGGATACGCACACGCCCAAGTACCGCCCAAGTGCGTGAACACGGACAAAATGGTCGTGCAGCTGGGCGACTACCAGTGACGATCAGATTCGCTGGCCGCGCGCTCGGCGAGGACCCGCTTCAGTCCCTTGAGGCAGCCACGCATCATCAGGTCGTGGTTGCCCCGGAAGAACGGCCTGCCGAGCAGCACCAGCCGGCGCAACAGCGGCTTGTTGACCACGACCTCCTGGTCGAACACGAGGTCCGTGCCGCCGTCGCGGCCGGTGATCTCCCAGCTGGCGAAGCCTTCGAGATCACCGGACAGCTGCGCGCGCAGCAGCCCGGCCTGCTGGTTCGCGATGCTGTGCCGCACCTGCACGACGAGGTCGAACGGCAGGAACGACCGGCATCGGAGGACGCCGGACTCCTCATCGATCTTGGTCGCCGACCGGACCCCCGGCCACCACGTCGGGTAGTTCGCGATGTCGGACAGCACGTCGTACACGGCTGCCGGAGACGCGCAGACGTGCCACACGCTGCGGAACCGGTAGCGGTTGAGTGACACGAGCGCCATCATCCCGGATAGCTCGTTCAGGTGACAGGTTCTCGACAAAACTCACACCGGCCGGGAATTCCTAACCGCGTGTCATCAGGCTCTAGTGCGGCTTGAGCGTCTCACTAGGCCCATCGGGTTGACTGTCGCTCTACCGGTCGATCAGCCGAGGAAGCCGTTCGAGGGTGCGCAACCATCCGACAGCCGCGACACGGCGGAGTGCCTGCTCCGACGCGTCGAGCACCTCCACGAGGTTGACGGGATGAGCCGCGGGCTCGCCACGCGACGCCTGAAGGGCGCGTTCGCGGTGGGCCAGGGCATCGAGTGGAATCATCACCCTGCGGCTGACACCTCCTCGTTCTCGAGCACCTGCAGCAGGAACTGCCCCGTGTAGCTCTGCTCGACCTCAGAGACCTGCTCGGGCGTGCCCTCTGCCACGACCATACCGCCGCCGGAGCCACCTTCGGGACCCATGTCGACGATCCAGTCGGAAGTCTTGATGACGTCCAGGTTGTGCTCGATGACGATGACGGTGTTGCCCTTGTCCACCAAACCGTTGATCACGCCGAGGAGCTTGCGGATGTCCTCGAAGTGCAGGCCGGTCGTGGGCTCGTCGAGGATGTAGACCGTCTTGCCGGTCGACCGCTTCTGCAGCTCCGACGCGAGCTTCACGCGCTGCGCCTCACCACCGGACAGCGTCGGCGCCGGCTGACCCAGCCGCACGTAGCCCAGCCCCACGTCGACCAGCGTGCGCAGGTGGCGGTGGATCGCGTTGATCGGCTCGAAGAACGTGGCCGCCTCCTCGATCGGCATGTCGAGGACCTCGGAGATCGTCTTGCCCTTGTAGTGCACTTCGAGCGTCTCGCGGTTGTACCGCGCGCCCTTGCACACCTCGCAGGGGACGTAGACGTCCGGGAGGAAGTTCATCTCGATCTTGATCGTGCCGTCGCCCGCGCACGCCTCGCAGCGACCGCCCTTGACGTTGAACGAGAAGCGGCCCGGCTGGTAGCCGCGGACCTTCGCCTCGGTCGTGGCCGCGAAGAGCTTGCGGATGTGGTCGAACACGCCCGTGTAGGTGGCCGGGTTCGACCGCGGGGTGCGGCCGATCGGCGACTGGTCGACCTGCACGAGCTTGTCGACCTGGTCCAGGCCCTTGATCCGGGTGTGCCGGCCGGGGACCTGGCGCGCGCCGTTGAGCTTGTTCGCGAGCACGGTCGCGAGGATGTCGTTCACCAGCGTCGACTTGCCCGAGCCGGACACGCCCGTGACCGAGGTGAGCGTGCCGAGCGGGAACGACACGTCGATGCCGCGCAGGTTGTGCTCACGCGCGCCGACGACCGTCAGCTGACGCTTCTTGTCGACCTTGCGGCGCGTCGCCGGCATCGGGATCTGCTTGCGCCCGGACAGGTACGCGCCGGTGATCGACTCCTTGTTCGTCAGCAGCTTCTTGTACGGGCCGCTGTGCACGACCTTGCCGCCGTGCTCACCGGCGCCGGGACCGATGTCGACGACCCAGTCCGACGTGCGGATGGTGTCCTCGTCGTGCTCGACGACGATCAGCGTGTTGCCGAGGTCGCGCAGCCTGGTCAGCGTCTCGATCAACCGGTGGTTGTCGCGCTGGTGCAGGCCGATCGACGGCTCGTCCAGCACGTACAGCACGCCCACCAGACCCGAACCGATCTGGGTGGCGAGCCGGATGCGCTGCGCCTCACCGCCGGACAGCGTGCCGGACGCGCGGTCGAGCGACAGGTAGTCGAGACCGACGTCGAGCAGGAAGTGCAGACGGGCCTGGATCTCCTTGAGCACCGCGCCCGCGATCATCGACTCGCGCTTGCCGAGCTCGAGGCCGTCGAGGAAGTCCGAGCACTCCGCGACGCTCATCGCGCAGACCTCGGCGATGGACTTGTCGCCCTTCTTGCCGTGGTGCAGCGTGACCGCGAGGATCTCCGGCTTGAGCCTGGTGCCGGCACACGCGGGGCATGGCACCTCACGCATGTAGCCCTCGTACTTCTCCCGCATGTACTCGGACTCGGTCTGCTCCTGCCGCCGTTCGAGGAACGGGATCACGCCCTCGTAGTTGGCGTAGTAGGAGCGCTCGCGCCCGTAGCGGTTGCGGTAGCGGACGTGCACCTGCTCGTCGATGCCGTGCAGGATCGCTTTCTGCGCCCTGGCGGGCAGCAGCCGCCACTGCTGGTCCATGCGGAAGCCGATGGTCTCGCCGAGCGACTGCAGCAGTCGCGTGAAGTACTCGGCGGTCTGCCCACCGGCCCACGGCGCGATGGCGCCCGCTTCGAGGGTCAGCTCGTCGTCCGGGACCACGAGCTCCGGGTCGACCTCCTTGCGCACACCGATGCCCGTGCAGACCGTGCACGCGCCGTACGGCGAGTTGAAGGAGAACGACCGCGGCTCCAGGTCCTCGATCGCGAGCGGGTGGCCGTTCGGGCAGGCCAGGTTCTCGGAGAAGCCCCTGACCCGCTTCGGGTCGGTCTCCGGCAGGTCGACGAACTCCAGCTCGACGAGTCCGTCCGCGAGCCGCAGCGCCGTCTCGACCGAGTCGGTGAGCCGCTGCTTCGACGACGCCTTGACGCTCAGCCGGTCGATGACGACCGCGATGTGGTGCTTCTCCTGCTTCTTGAGCTTGGGCACCTCGGCGAGCGCGTACACGACGCCGTCGACCTTCGCGCGCGAATAGCCCTGCGTCTGCAGGTTCTGGAAGAGGTCGAGGTACTCGCCCTTGCGCCCGCGGATGACCGGCGCGAGCACCTGGAACTTGGTGCCCTGCGCCATCGCGAGCACCTGGTCGACGATCTCCTGCGGCGTCTGCTTGCCGATCGCCTCACCGCACTGCGGGCAGTGCGGCTTGCCGGCGCGCGCGTAGAGCAGGCGCAGGTAGTCGTAGACCTCGGTGATGGTGCCGACGGTCGACCGCGGGTTGCGGCTGGTCGACTTCTGGTCGATCGACACCGCGGGCGAGAGGCCCTCGATGAAGTCGACGTCCGGTTTGTCCATCTGCCCGAGGAACTGGCGCGCGTACGCCGACAGCGACTCGACGTACCGGCGCTGACCTTCGGCGAAGATCGTGTCGAACGCGAGGCTCGACTTGCCGGAGCCGGACAGCCCCGTGAAGACGATGAGACTGTCCCGCGGCAGGTCGAGATCCACGCTGCGCAGGTTGTGCTCGCGGGCGCCGCGAACGACAAGACGGTCTGCCACTGGGGTCCCTTCGGCTGCGATCGGCGGGTCACTCACGCCACACTCTTCCGAACAAGCGTTCGAAGCGTACTAGCATCGGTTCGGAGGCTGCGACCGACCCGCCGACCATGCTAGGCGGCACCCCTGACAAAAACGGTTCCGGCGGCTGTCGCATTCCCCTGAACAGGCTTTACTCATAGGCTGGTCACTTCGATCTCAAGCCTCAACGTCGGGGAGAGGCAGCACATGACCTACACGCCGTCCACTCAGCACACCTCCGTACCGGCACCGCGCGGAGTGCCCGACCGGCACATCAACGCGGTGCGCCAGGCGACGGACGTGCTGTACGAGGTCGTCGAGGAGCTGGACCAGACCGCCGTGCGCGGTCCGAGCCTGCTCCCCGGATGGACCCGCGGACACGTCATCACCCACCTCGCGCGCAACGCGGACGCGCTGGTGAACCTGCTCACCTGGGCGCGCACCGGGGTCGAGCACGAGGCCTACGCGTCGCGAGCCGATCGCGACGCCGACATCGAGGAAGGCGCCCGCCGCATCCTGCAGGTGATCAAGGCCGACCTGGACTCCGCGTGCGTCCGGTTCGAGCACGCCTGCCGCGACATGCCCGCGCACTCGTGGCGTTCGGAGGTCACGGCGCCCAAGGGCGCCACGATCCCGGCGTCCCAGGTGCCGTTGTTCCGGCTGCGCGAGGTGTGGATCCACCTCATCGACCTGAACTGCGGCATCGGGTTCGAGGACCTGCCCGCCGACTTCGTGGAGGAGTTCCTCGACGACGCCGTGAAGCAGTTCGAGGGCAGGGTCGACCCGTTCCGCATCGAGGTCGCTCTGCCCGACGGCACTCAGCGCATCTGGACGGTCAGCGGTCCGGCGAGCCGCAGCTCCGTGAGCGGATCGGCCAGCACCGTGCTGGGCTGGTTGACCGGCCGGACCGGCGGCGCGGGCCTGCGCGGCGAGCTGCCGGACCTGCCCGACTGGATCTGAGTCAGCAACCGGTACGCGGGCCGTTCGACGAACTTCGTCAGCAGCCAGCCGAGCACCAGCGCCGAGGTGAGGAACCCGGCGAGCAGCCACCCGGACCGCAGCCCGGCGTTGTGGATGCGGTCCATCACCACGGTGCCGATCTGCTCGTGCACCAGGTACACCCCGTAGGAAATGCCGGCGAGCCAGGTGACCGGCCTGGCAATCGGCTTGAAGAACACCCAATCGGGTCCAGCCGCCGCAGTGCACACCAGGAGTAGCAGAACCCCGAACCCGAGCGTCGAACCGTACTCGGCCGTGTGAATCGCCTGTGCCACCAAAGTGGCCGCGAGGAGCGCGACCAAGTGCGGGGTGCTCATCCGGTGCTTGTGCCACAACCAGATCGCGATGCCGGCGGCGAACAGCTGCGCCCGGTGCAGCGCGAAACCGTTGTAGACCATGAAGAGCGTGTGCGAGTGGTCCAGCAACGGCCGCAGCAGCAGCGGCGTGATGATGAGCGCCCACAGGAAGACCCGGAGCTTCCTGCCTCTCAGGCGCTTCACGAGGACGGCAGCGGCGATGAACGCCGCGATCTGCACCGGCACGGTCCAGTAGGCGAAGTCGACGATGTTGACGTCCGGGAACCACTGGTTGATCAGCAGCAGGTTGTAGACGACGTCCCGGCCGTCGAGCTGACTCCACCCCTCAGGCGCGATCCACCGCTGCACGGCATATGTGAGCAGCACGGCCGCCATGTACGCCGGCAGCAGGCGCGCGAGTCTTCTCCACAGGAACTGCCCCGGCTTGCCGCTGTTGAGCGATGCGCAGGCGAAGAAGGCCGAGACGACCATCAGCATGCTGGCACCCATCGACATCGGGAAGGTGAACGGCAGCGGCCCCAGATCGGGGTGACTGCTGACGCTCGTGAGCGTGGCGTGGTGGAGCAACACGCACCCGATGGCGACGACGCGAAGAACGTCCCAGCTGACCCTGCGGGCCGTCCGGGGCTTGTGTCGTTGCGCTGGAATCACGAGAGGTGGGGACCCGTTCGTAGATGCTTTCGGCGTACACGGCGACGGAATGTTGACCTTTACTTACCCTATGGGTGCAACCTGTATGCAACCTGAAGGTGTGCGTTGCACCGGTTCAAGCGACTACCGTCTGCCACCGTGGACGTACTCGAGAACTACACCGGTCACGTCGATCCAGGTGGCCCCGCGGCCCGTCGCACGCTGGATGCGCTGACCATCACGAAGATCTCCGTCGGACCGATGGACAACAACGCCTACCTGCTCGTTTGCCGATCCACGAACGAGGCGTTGCTCATCGACGCGGCCAACGACCACGAGCGCCTGTCCGACCTGCTCGGCCACACCCCGGACCGCCCGCGCCTGCGCACGATCGTGACGACGCACCAGCACGCCGATCACTGGCAGGCGCTGGGAGCCCTGGCCGGCGCCCACGGCTCGAACACCGTCGCGCACGAGCTCGACGCCGCCGTCCTCCCCGTCCCGCCGGACGTCCTGGTGGACCACGGCGACACCATCAACGTGGGCGAAGTCCCGTTGTCGATCATCCACCTGCGCGGCCACACACCGGGCTCGATCGCGGTCCTCTACGACGACCCGGCGGGCCACCCGCACCTGTTCACCGGAGATTCACTCTTTCCGGGGGGTGTGGGAAAGACCACGTCGACCGACAACTTCGCGTCGCTCATCAACGACGTCGAGGATCGCCTGTTCGCCGTCCTGCCCGACGACACCTGGTTCTACCCCGGCCACGGCGACGACTCGACGCTGGGCAAGGAGCGCCCCTCGCTCGCGGAGTGGCGCGCCCGCGGCTGGTGAGCTGAACTGAACGGTGAGCCCGTCGCCATGGGCTCACCGTTCGGTCGCAGTCAGACTTCGATGATCGTGACCATGTCGTCGAGCCCCTTGAAGTCATCGGCATTTCGCGTGTAAAGCGGCATTCCTCGTGACGAGGCGATGGCGGCGATCATGAGGTCCATCCGCCTGGGTTTCGGATTTCGATTCGCCGCCATCGTCAGCGCGACCAGCGTGCCGTACCGGGCGGCTGCCTGAGCATCGAAAGGCAGTGGTTCGAACTCGACGATCGCCGCGCCGAGCTTCTCGGTGCGAGCAGCCCTGGATGCGGCATCCAGGGCCATCGCCACCCCTTGATGCAACTCAGCCATCGTGACCACCGTGAGTTCGGGCATCTCCGGCAGGGCGTCCGGATCCAGAAGCCCAAGATCGATGTAGGCGCACGTGTCGAGCACTCCGGACTCAGGACGCTCAGCCACGACTGCGCTCCCACGGGTCGAAGTCGCCCACGCGGTCTTCATCACCGAAGAACTCATCGGCTTCCTGACGCATGCGGGCGTGATCCACCCGAGGCAGCGTCCTGTGCCGTTCGACCAGCTCCTCGGCCGTCAGCCGGCGACGTCGAGTCAAGGGCCGAAGTTCGGCGATTTCCACGCCGTTGCGCGTCACGTGGTACGTCTCGCCCGCCTCCACCGCGTCCATGACGGCCGCGGAGTGATTGCGGAACTCTCGCTGGCTGATGACCTTCACACAGCGAGTGTAGTCCAGCGTAGTCCACCGGGCTACACGCGCTGGACTTGTTCACCGCTCGCGCGATTTACCCTTTCCGGGGGTGCGGGAAGGACCACGTCGACCGACAACTTCGCATCCCTGATCAACGACGTGGAGGACCGCCTGTTCGCCGTCCTGCCCGACGACACCTGGTTCTACCCCGGCCACGGCGACGACTCGACGCTGGGCAAGGAGCGCCCCTCGCTCGCGGAGTGGCGCGCTCACGGCTGGTGAGCTGACGCGGTGAGCTCTGGCCACCAGCCATTCAGATGGCCGGGGACTCACCGGCGCGTCAAGCCTGCTGAACCGCAAGCTGCAGTCGCCGCACGAAGTCGTGCGGCAATGCTTCGGGTGGCGAGATGTTGAGCTTCGCCTCAACGGCCAATGCGTTCCCCGTCAACACAACATCGGCGTAACACGTGATCCCGGCCTCCTGCAACGGACGCACGATCGGCAACAGCTTGGCCGATGTCTGCTTCGTCAGCTCGCCGATTTCCCGGCCATCGGCATAGACCACGACAACTTCGCTCTTCGAGCGTGGGCTGGAGCGCTCAAGAACTCGGAGACTGGCGACGATCAGAACCTTGCCCTGCGTATGGGCACGACTCATTAGCGGTCCTAGCACGTCCAAATGCTCGCTTTCGCGAGTCAACTGGTAAGAGCGCCCTGGCGGAATGAACATTTGGCGCAACCGGCCATCGACATCGTTGATCGGGAACAGCACTGATGACTCAGCCAGATCGAGCGATACGCTGGCAATGAAGTCGCCGGGGCCACGACGCCACCAGATCCTTGCACGACACTGGGCAACCTTGCCAGATTGTTCCACCATCCGCAAAGGATCCACGTAATCGGCAGCTGATTCGCGCGGGAGATAACCGACCAGTCGCCCCTCGATCAACACCTGGACCGCGTTTCGATCGTGACGGTTCGACGGTTCGAGACGCAAATGAGCAGTCGTTTCCCGCTCACCGGTCAACGCTGCCCCAGCGAGGCTGCGCAACGCCTGGAAGTAATGCGACTCGCCAACCACCTCTTGGCCGAACCAGCCAGAACCCCGTAACAGGAGAGACTTTCCGGTCGAAGGATCAGCCGATGCGGGACGGGGCTGCTCCGCCTGCCGCACAGAGAAGACTCCAGGAGCGGCCGCGCCTCCCGCGCAGAATGAACGCAGCACGCGATACAGCTGCTCGAAGTCCGCCTGTTGCCCGCGAGTGAAGTGCAACTGAAAAGGACGTTCGTCTCGAACAACGAGATCCAGACGGCCATTTCGGAACAGGCCTGCCCTGGTCATCGAGACCGACACCAGGTCCGCGCTGGTCACCACGAGCCTGCTCCGGCCCAACGCCACCTTGGTCAGTACGTTCTTGGGCTGGACGATGAGCCGTTGACCATCAAACCCGACAGAAATTCCGTACCCGTCCACCGAATACTCCTATCGGTTCACGACGCGCTCAGTGGCACCAACTCAACCGCTACTGGTAGTCGTTCTGACAGCAGGCCACCGTTACACGTCGTCGCGGGAACCACGGGAGCACCCCAGAGCCGGTTTCCGTTGCGCGAGATCCGTCCAGCTCGGCTTCGGCCTCAGGGACTGATCACAGTGATCTCGAAGCAGGGGACGAAGATCATCATTCTGTCGATCCTGATTCCTGCAGAATGTCGGCTCATCCGATCGTGGTCTGTCGGTTTGAGCTACCGCGAGATGTACACTATCACGCCAGTTACCCATCATTCTTGCTGCTGAGGGGCCTTGTGATCGAGTCAGACCTGGTTCGCGCATGTTCCGGTGTCACGGAGGAGTACCTGTCGACCTTCCGTGTCGTCATAGTCAACGGTCCACGTCAGGCTGGCAAGACGACCCTGCTCAGACACCTGCAGCGCCGCCATGGCGGAACGTTGCTCAACCTCGACGACGAACAGCTCTTGCAGGCGGCGATCAGCGACCCGCTGGCGTTCGCAGGTACTGGAAGCGAACCGAGGCTCATCGACGAGGTACAGCGAGCCGGCGACCCGCTGGTGAGGGCGATCAAGGCAGAGGTGGACGCCATCCCACGACCTGGTCGCTACGTGCTCGCCGGGTCCACCCGTTTTCTGGCGACCCCGAGCTTGTCCGAGTCACTGGCGGGTCGCGGCGCCGTTGTGGACGTCTGGCCGTTCTCGCAAGGCGAGTTCGAGGGAAAGTTCGAGTCGTTCATCGATACCGCGTTCGACGAAACTGGCTCGCTGAGCCACATCACACCCCCGCAGGTGGATCGCGCCGACTACTTCGAGCGCGTCTGCCGAGGCGGATTCCCCGAACCGGCACTCATGACGAGCACGCGAGCACGCAGGGCCTGGTTCCGAAGCTATGTGCAAGCCATCGCCGAGCGGGACATCCGTGAGATGGCCAAAGTCAACGAGCCGAGCGCGATCACTGCGCTACTCTCCTATCTGGCGTCGATCACCGCGCAGGAGCACAACAGCGTCAACACCTCCAACAAGACAGGGCTTCACCGCACCACGGTGAACCGCTACCTCGAGCTTCTCGAAGCAGTCTTCTTGATCCACCGGCTTCCGGCCTGGTCGCGCAACTTGACTGCGCGAGTCGTAAAACACTCCAAACTGCACCTCACCGACACGGGACTGGCCGCTTCGCTGCTAGGTGTTTCATCAGAGTCATTGGCCAAGCCGGTGGCTCCGGCTCGCGGCCCGCTGATCGAGACCTTCATCGTCAACGAACTCGCGAAGCAAGCCACCTGGAGCGAAACGGCAGTTCGGTTGCATCACTGGCGAGTCAGCGGCGGTGCGGAAGTGGACGTGGTTCTGGAGCGAGACGACGGCCAGGTCATCGGCATCGAGTCCAAAGCAAGAGACACCGTGACCGGGGAAGACTTCCGAGGGCTCGCGACATTGCGCGACCTCCTCGGCGACCAGTTCTCCCAGGGAATCGTTCTGCACACCGGCCGGCAGGGGGCAATAAGCTTTGGCGACCGACTCGTGTCACTTCCCATCGCATCACTGTGGCAGCTCAGTCATCGATGATCGCGATGTGTTCACCGCTAGTGGGATTCACGCTTTCCGGGGTGTAGGAAAGACCACGTCGACCGACAACTTCGCATCCCTGATCAACGACGTGGAGGACCGCCTGTTCGCCGTCCTGCCCGACGACACCTTGGTTCTACCCCGGCCACGGCGACGACTCGACGCTGGGCAAGGAGCGCCCCTCGCTCGCGGAGTGGCGCGCTCGCGGCTGGTGACCTCGGCCGAACGGGAGCCCGTCAGCGAGGGCTCCCGCGGTCGCGATCAGACGGCCGCGCTCAGCGCACCGCTCGCTCCACCAGCGCGGCGATCTTCTTCTCCACCGCAGGTGTCACCTCGGTCAGCGCGAAGCCGGTCGGCCACATCGGGCCGTCGTCCAGGGCGGCCTGGTCGCTGAAGCCCAAGGTCGCGTAGCGCGACTTGAACTTCTCCGCGCTCTGGAAGAAGCAGACGACCTTGCCGTCGAGCGCGTAGGACGGCATGCCATACCACAGCTTCGGCTCCAGAGCAGGCGCGTGAGCCGTGACGACCGCGTGGACGCGCTCGGCCAGCACCCGGTCCGCCGGGGCCATTTCGGCGATCTTCGCCAGCACGTCCCGTTCCGCCTGGACCGCCTTGTCGGCCTGGGAGGCGCGCCGAGCGGCAGTCTTCAGCTCCTTGGCGTGCTCCTTCATCGCAGCGCGCTCTTCGGCCGTGAAGGTGCTCATGTGGATCCTCCTCGCACTTTTCGGCACGGTCCGTGCCGTTAGGCGGCCATCATGATCGGCGGCCGGTGGAGTGTCAATGGCACGGTGCGTGTCGATAAGCTCGGGGCATGGCCGAGGAACCGCGGCGGCGAGGCGCCGCCCGCACCGACGAGCTCCTTCGCACGACCCTCGAGCTCGTCACCGAGAGCGGCTACACCGGGCTGAGCATCGAGGCCGTCGCGCGCCGGGCCGGCGTTGGAAAGCACACGATCTACCGGCGCTGGCCGTCGATGGCGGCGCTGCTGCT
>Ga0207692_10000680_pt1 | contig 12003 bp, 6 predicted proteins | sample LARL52metaG_FD_184345 | JGI IMG/M metagenome (GOLD analysis project Ga0207692, IMG submission 184345) | Corn, switchgrass and miscanthus rhizosphere microbial communities from Kellogg Biological Station, Michigan, USA - LAR L5-2 metaG... | ecosystem: Host-associated > Plants > Roots >...
GGAGAAAAAGTTGCCGATATCAGGAAGAGCAAAGATGGCATCTTTACCGTTCTGACCGAGAACAATGAATACCGCGCGCGAAACGTGATCCTGGCACTGGGCCGCGCCGGTGAACCACGCAAACTAGGCGTCAAGGGCGAGGAACTGCCTAAGGTAATGTATCGCCTGATTGAAGCTGACCACTATATCAACAAAAATATTCTTGTCGTCGGAGGTGGCGACAGCGCCGTCGAAGCCGCGATGGGACTGGCCCACCAATCGGGCAATCAGGTCACACTCTGCTATCGGGGAGAACGCTTTAGCCGCATCAAAGAGCGAAATGCGAAACGCATCGAAGATTGCGTGCGCAGGAAAAAGGTCAACGTGCTCTTTCAGGCAAATCCGGTCGAATTTAAGACAAATTCAGTCGCCCTTGAGGTAAAGGGAGCACGGCAGGAGATACCAAACGATTTTGTGTGGATTTTTGCGGGGGGAACACCGCCCAATAACTTTCTGAAGAAGATCGGTGTTGGGTTTGGAACGCAAGACCTCACTGTTGAAGCGAGTAAGGTAGTCAGGGAAGCTGGAGAATCAAACAAACTGATCGCTCAAAGCGCAACCCCCAACTGTCTAGGACGGCCTGATCCACAAGGAACGAGCGTTGCGATTTGTGTTAGTGGTTCTGTCGCAACTGCTAACAGGGCCTGCCGGAAGCACTGGAATTCGAGGCTCCGAGTGGCCCATCGGGTCCCGGCGGACCCCGGTTGCTAACACGTTTATTTGAGTGACTCTTGGTCGGCGGCGACATGCATCCCACAGGCAACTCAGAACCTCAACAACGCCAACGTCCCTGCTTGGAAAATCAACGAGATGAGTTTCAGGACGAAAGTGTTGCAACCTGTAGCATAAGGACTTTGTTGCACGTGAGGGTTCACCTCACGAAAACTGCAGCGGTGTAGACACGCGAACTGTCTCAATGAAGGGGTTCACCCTATTGGACTGTAGACGATTTTGTAGCGGTCGAAGCACTAAAGTTCAACAGAGATCAACAAGCAATGAAGTGGTCGCCGCAAAGCCTTCAACAGCAATCGCTTGCCGCCTACAGAGTTCAGTAATGTTCAACAAGTACTGGAATCTGGTTCGGGACCAGGGGGTCGGGAGGTTCAAATCCTCTCTCCCGACCAATCTTTTCAGGCACTTAAACTGCACTTCTGGTTCTCCGTCTACACCAATGGTGTCGAAATTGTAGACGGTGCCTGCATCGTTGATCTTCCTGAAGATTTTCCTGCGCGCAATCTCCGTTAATTCCTCTCCAGAGAAGACTTTATTTGTAAGACCTCTCCGGGCCGCGACTGACGGCCGATCATTCGCCTACGCTGTCTTTTGTTTCGTGGCACGATGCAGAACAAGTTCTCTACTCATCGTGCAGTTTGGAGAATATTGTGATCGCATCGGATAGTTAACACGCGGTTTCCGCGGTCATGTATTCTATCCTCGGCAGCGCGCAACTGCGGTCACACGGCTGGTTTGGCTCTCAACTCTAAACTGCATTACGACGCGATTGTGGTTGGCGGCGGCCATAATGGACTCACCGCGGCCGCCTATCTGGCGCGCGCCGGAATGTCCACACTCGTCCTCGAACGCCGGCCGATCATCGGCGGCTGCTGCGTCACCGAGGAGATTGCCCCCGCCTGCCGCGTCTCTTCCACTTCTTACATTGCCAGCATGTTGAGGCCGGAAGTTATCAGCGATCTCAATCTTCTGGCGCACGGGCTTCGCATGGTGCCTTGCGATCCCGCGATTCAGGTGCCGTTCCCCGATGGGCAGGTGGTCCCGTGGTGGGCTGAGCGCGATCGCGCCGTGGCTGAATTTCGCAAGATTTCCCCTAAGGACGCCGACACGTTCGTGCGGGTCGACGATCAACTGAAGAAGCTGGCTCGCTACCTGCAGCCGTTTTTTCTCGAGCCGCCGCCGGAGATCGATACCCGCAGCATGCATGGCTGGTCGGATCTATTCCGTGTGGCCAGGCGATTCCGCTCAATCTCCAACCTTGAAATCGCGCAGCTCATATCTTTTTTGACAGGAAGCCTGGGTGACTTTCTGGATCGCCACTACGAGTCCGACAAGATCAAGACTCTTTTTCTGGCGAACAATGTGTACGGCAAGCATGGTGGACCATTCCAACAGGGCACTGCGATCGGACTCCTCTTTCATCTATTGAGCGGCGGCGAACATGAACTGCAGGGCTTCTACGGGCATGTCATGGGCGGAATGGGTTCAATTACACAGGCGCTTGCCGCGGCGGCCCAGAAATTCGGAGCTGAAATTCGCACTTCGGCTCCGGTAGCGCAAATTGATGTGCGTAACGGTTGGGTGCGCGGAGTCGTGCTCGAAGATGGCATAGAGCTTCGCTCGAAACTCGTGCTCTCCAACGCCGACCCCAAACGCACATTCCTGAAGATGATCGCGGCCAGCGACCTTCCGCAAGATTTTCTGCACTCCGTGCGCGGAATCAAAATGGATGGCCCCTGCGCGAAGGTAAATATGGTCCTTGCTGAAGAGCCCCGCTTCACTGGAACTTCGCCGAACGCTACGCCTTTGGAACGATCTTTCTACACGCTGGTTTCGTCGCTTGATTTTGCCGAGCGCTGCTACGGGATTGCGCGCTCCGGCGAAATTCCCGAGGAACTGTGGGTGGATTGTGTGGTCTCCTCCAACGCGGACGATTCACTGGCGCCCAAAGGCAAGCACATTTTGACCTGCTTCGTGCAGTACGTCCCCTATCGCTTGCGGGAAGGCACGTGGGATGAAAAGCGGGAATTGCTGGGCGATGGCGTGGTAAAGAAGATTGCCGAATATGCCCCGAACGTGCCCGGTGCAATCCTGGCGCGGCAGGTTTTGACTCCGCTTGATCTGGAACGCACCTACGGGCTGACCGAAGGAAATATTTTTCACGGCGACTTGTCGCTGGAGCAGTTATTTTTCATGCGTCCAGTTGCGGGGTGGTCGCAGTACCGGACTCCAATCGCGGGTTTGTATTTGTGTGGAGCAGGGGCGCATCCCGGCGGCGGAGTGACAGGAGCGCCCGGTCACAATGCGGCCCATCAGGTATTGCGCGATGTGAGGAAGCGGCGCTTCAACGGGTCGGAAGCGTGACGCCCGCAGCAGAACAGCGAGACGAAAAGGTTTTTAGATGTCGGCGAAAGAGCCAGAAAAAGAGCCAGGAAAAAGGAGCACTATGAAAAAGAAAGGCCTTCTCGAACGGCTGAAGGAAGGGCCAGTTCTGGGCGACGGCGGATATTTGCTGGAACTGGAAAAGCGCGGCTGGGTGCGCGCGGGTCCCTTCACGCCCGAGGTGGCGCTGCTGAATCCCGAGGCGCTTCGCCAGTTGCACATCGAGTTTCGCGAAGCCGGAGCCGACGTGCTGCAGGCGCTAACCTTTTACGCCAGCCGCGACAAATTGGCGACGGTTGGTCTGGAGAATCGCCTTGAGGACTTGAACCGCGCGGCGGTCCGGATCGCCCGTGAAGTCGCGGGCGACAAGTGCCTGGTCGCCGGCAACCTCAGCCTGACATGGATGTACGAGCCCAACAGTCCGTCCGCTGCGGACAAGGTTCGCAAAACATTCGATGAGCAGCTTGCCGTGCAGGTCGATGAAGGCATCGATTTCGTCATCGGCGAAACTTTCTCCTGGCTGGGCGAAGCCCTGATCGCCGTCGAGCGAGCAAAAAAAACCGGACTGCCCACCATGGTCACCATCTGCTTCGAAAACACAGACCAGACGGCCGACGGAAAAACCGCTGCGGAAGCCGCCAAAGCCCTGCTCGACGCCGGTGCCGACGTGGTCGGCATGAACTGCCTGCGCCCGCCGGAACACATGCTCCCCGCCATGGAGCAGATGCGCCGCGCGGTTTCCGGATTTCTGGGATGCCAGCCTACCGCCTATCGCACGCCAAAAGAGAAACCGGACTTCACCAGCCTGCCGGAATTTCCCTACGCGCTCGATCCCTTGCAACTTACTCGCAAAGAAATGGGCGACTACGCGCGGCAGGCTCGCGAGATCGGCGTCAACTACATCGGAGCTTGCTGCGGCGCAGTCGCCATCCACATACGGGAGATGGCGCATGCGCTCGGCAAGGTCCGCGACGACGCGCGCTTGTGGAAAAAGGGAGGCGAGAAGCCGATGTCGGCGTATGAATACTATGACCATGACAATACGGCAAGCGCAGGAAAGAAATAACCGGGACGGGCCCAGGGTCTAAATCGAGTGGACAAACCATTCAGCGGGCCGCCTGAGAATTTCAGCATGGCTAAGCCGGGAATTTCGCTGGCCGACGCGGCCGATCCCAGCCGGCCGCGTCGCGTACTCGGTTTCCGCGACCTGGTGCTTTTCTATGTAGTCACCGGCATCAGCCTGCGCTGGATTGCCACCGCCGCTGCGGCAGGCCCGAGTGCGATTGCAATTTGGATCGGCGCCTGGCTCCTCTTCTACACGCCTCTCGCCCTCTCGGTGATCGAACTCTCTTCCCGCTATCCGAATGAAGGTGGTCTATACGTTTGGAGCAAGCAGGCTTTCGGCGATTTTGCCGGATTCATGTCCGCCTGGACGTATTGGACGTGCAACCTGCCTTATTTCCCCGCAGTTCTTTATTTCGCCGCCGGCAACGCATTGTTCATTTTTCCGCGCAGTGCGATGCATCTCTCATCGAACGCGAGCTACTACATCATTTTCTCCGTGCTGGCGATGGCCGTGGTCACACTGCTGAACATTGTTGGCTTGGACGTTGGCACGCGGCTTCACAACCTGGGCGCGCTCGCCATGTGGATCCCGGTCGTCATCCTGATTGTTTTTGGCCTGATCGCCTGGCACCGCTTCGGCCCTGCCAATTCCTTCGCGCCCAGCGCGCTTGTACCCAGCTTCCGCCTGAAAGATGTCCTGTTCTGGTCGGTGCTGATCTTCGCCTTCGCCGGATGTGAAACTGCATCCTTCATGGGAGACGAAATCAAAAACCCGCGCCGGGCTATTCCGCTTGCACTGTTTACCGCAGGCGCAACCGTCGTATTCTGCTATGTGGTCGGCACGGTAGCGATCCTGCTCGCCCTTCCCCAAGCGGAGGTGAGCAACCTGCAGGGCCTGATGCAGGCGATTGTGAAGACTGCCGAGCGGATTGGATTCACCGGTATAACTCCGCTGGCCGCGAGCCTGATCGCTCTCAGCAATCTGGGAGCAGCAGGCGCCTTTCTTGCCGCGGTGGCTCGCCTGCCCTTCGTGGCCGGCATTGATCGCTTTCTTCCTCCAATCTTTGGAGCGCTCCATTCCCGCTGGCGAACGCCGTGGTTTGCACTCTTGACGCAAGGCGGCTTGGGAGTCGTTTTCATTTTTCTGGGGCAGGCCGGCACCAGCGTCAAGGGCGCCTACGACGTGCTGGTCAGCATGAGCGTAATTACCTATTTCATTCCTTTTCTTTATCTGTTTGCTTCCATGTTCAAACTGCAACGGGAACCAGCCGGGCCGGAAGTGATTCGCGTGCCCGGGGGCAAGCCAGTCGCTTTAATGTTGGCATCTGTAGGATTCTGTACCACTCTACTGACCATCGGGTTGTCACTGATCCCGGCCAACGACGAGCCCAACAAGGTGCTGGCGGTGGTAAAAATCGTTGGATTAACGGCGCTGGTGCTGCTTATCGGCGTATTGGTCTATTGGGGTGGGAAAAGAAAAATGGGCCGGACAAAGGGTTCCTTGAGATTCTGAAAAAAGAATGGGCTTCAACGGTATCCTCATGTCCGATTGGGAGGCTACGCACGATGGGCGTGTCGCCGCCCCGAACACGCTCGAATTGAAGCCCGTAAGGTAGAGAATGATGAATCCACATCCGTACCGTCGTAGATAACGTGTAAGCCGCCAGCAGGTTCAGCCCATTGCGGAAGCGGGGTTCCACCTTTCCGTGTCTGGGTGGTTTGGTGTGGCGGGGGAACTTATTGAACCTTAACTCCGTTGTGAATGCGATGGAAAGATCAGATTTCCCTGCAAGCAAGGGCCGTTAATTCTACCGATGTAACTTTGGTCGGGTGCTTTCTCAGGGGATGCGCGACTGTCTAGTTGACTGACGGCCGATCAGTCGTCCTCCTTTTTCAACCAACCGAGAACCGACTTCATCTCTAGCTCCAACATTTGCGGGCACGCCTTTTTCCGCCATTGGCAAAGAAAATATTCTGTAACGCTTCGAGAATGACCAGCACTATCTTCCCGAGAGCATTCTGTGATTGACGACAGTGAGATGAGCCCGATCGGGGCAGCTTGAAGCGAAAGCGTACATACCGTGTGCCAGGAGGGTGCGATGAGAAACAAATGGGCCATAAGAGGGTTCATTGGCTGTCTAGCGTTGCTACTGGACGTTTTTCCTGCCTTAGCGGGGGACTCGCTCTATGGAAAAGTGACCGAGGTGAAGAGCGCGGATACGGTGGTCCTTGACTACGGAAAGGGCCAGTACATCGTCCACATCATCGGCATCGATGCCCTGAAGGAAGGTCCGCTCGCAAACCAAGCGAGGGAGTTTGTAGCCAAACTCGTTCTTGGCAAGCACGCACGCATGCGGCTGGGAAGCCGCGCCGAAAACGGCGAGATGTTCGGCCAGCTTTTCACCGACGATCCGGAAAACGGAATCAAGGATGTCGGCCTGGAGTTGGTGAGGTCCGGTCTCGTGCAGCGCCAAAAGGGCCAAGACTTCCAATTTGGATACAAGTACGGCGAGTTGTCCACCGCCGAACGCCAGGCTCGGGCAGCGAAACGCGGTCTCTGGGCGCCGACCCAGCCACAGTGAGAAAGGAACAACACATGACTTGCAAATTTCATCGCTTTGTTTTCTTGCAAGCGGCAATTTTCGCCACGATGTTTTCCCTCGGGCGCCCCGCTCTTCACGCGCAAGTGGCGGGTGAAGTCGACCGCAACATGTCGAAGATGGCGAATTACCAGAACGAATGCGCGATCATCAAGAACCCAACCAATAAGCTCCAACTCTTTTCTCTCTGCAACAACGCGACTGGCGGACTGTTTGCCTCGCGCAGCGTGGATGGGGGTCTGACCTGGATCTATCCTGACCCGAGCAAAACGATCGCCAATGGCATCAACGCGGCTCTGGGTCCGGCAGCCTGCTGTGATCCTACCCTGGCCTGGGATACTTTCGGGAATCTCTTCATCACCTATATCGACAGCGGTGTGAGCAACATCGTCGCTCTGCTTAGCCCGGATGGCGGGCAGACGTTTGCCACTCTTGCACAATTCGGCCCGGCCAGCGTCGACCAACCCACCGTAACGGCTGACTCCGGCGAGGTCTGGGTGGTCTGGAACCAAAGCGGTCAAATGGTGGCGCGAGGGGCCGCTGTCACCGGTTTGGGCACGGCAAATGTAGGCGCCTTTGGGGCATTGCAGACCATTCCAGGAACGTCGGGTTGCAGCTTCGGAGACCTTGCCATTGCCCCCAACGGCGCTGTGGTGCAAGCGTGCGAAAGCCCGAATAGCGGGGTAGGACCAGCGAATATTCTGGTCAACACCAAGGCTGACGGGCTTGGTCCCAATCCGTTCGCGGCCGCGGTTACGGCAACCGCAACCAATGTAGGCGGCTTCGCGCCCATACCGGCACAGAGCCGGCGCACGATTGACGCAGAAGCAGGTTTTGCGTATGACCGGAACGCGGCGAGTCCGCATTTCGGGCGGCTCTATCTCGTCTACACCGACTCTCCCGCGGTTAGCAGCGCCGACACCAACATCATGGTTCGCTTTTCCGATAATGACGGCGCAACCTGGAGCAATCCGCCGATCCGCGTCAACGATGACGCTACGACGCGTAGCCAGTTCCTGCCACGAATTGCGAGCAACCGTTTATCCGGCAATATAGCTGTCTGCTGGCACGATGCCCGGAACTCCGCCAGCAATACGACCATGCAGGAATTTTGCACAATCGCGACGCCCACCGGTGCGACCCCAACGTTCATGGCCAACGCGCTGATCAGCGACGGCACCTCGGACGGAAATGGGTCCAACCCACCTGTGGCCGGCCAGGCGGATATCCAATTCGGCGATTACTCCGGCTTGACGTACTTTCAAGGCCTGGCGCACCCCGCGTGGGCCGACGACTCTAACAGTACCTCGGATAATCCGGACGGCACGTCCCGCTACGACGCTTACACTGATCGTGTTACCGGCGGCGTTGCAGCCCATGAAGGCGACCCGCATCTCACCACTGTCAACGGAGTCCATTATGACTTCCAGGGGGCCGGGGAATTTGTCGTGCTGCGCGACTACGACGGTTTGCAGATACAGACGCGCCAGTCTCCCATCGCCACGACATTTAACCCCGGCCCCGATGCGCATGACGAACTTGCTACTTGCGTGAGTCTGAACACCGCTGTCGCGGCGCAAGTGGGTGAGCACCAGGTATCCTATGAGCCCAACCTCAGCGGCGTCCCTGATCCCAGCGGTCTGCAACTCCGCATTGACGGCTCTCTTAGCACTGTCGGCCCACAAGGAATTGATCTCGGAGACGGCGGCCGCATCGTGAAATCATGGGCTCCGGGCGGTCTGGAAATTGACTTCCCAGATGAGACTGTTGCTTTCGTAACGCCGGGCTGGTGGCCTTCGCAGAGCAAGTGGTTCATCAACCTGGATGTTTTCCAAACCCCAGCGTTAGAGGGAGTTCTTGGCGTGATCCCCGCGGGGGGTTGGTTGCCGTCACTCCCGGATGGGACTGCCATGGGACCCATGCCCGGGCCACTGCATCAGCGTTATATCGAACTCTACCAGAAGTTCGCGGATGCCTGGCGCGTCAATGACAAGACCAGCTTATTCGACTACGCACCGGGCACGTCCACCGAAACCTTCACACTCCGCAGTTGGCCACTGGAGAAACCTCCCTGTGTTCTTCCGCGAGTCAAACCCGTCGAACCCGCCACGCAAGCCGTCGCGGAACGTGCGTGCAGCCAAATCAGAGGCAAGAACAGGCACAGCGATTGCGTCTTCGACGTCATGGTCAGCGGCAATCCAGGCTTCGCACACATCTACCATTTCAGCCAGCAGATCGAAACCGACTCGACCACGACTACCGTAACCGATGATGAGGATCCTTCGCAGGTCGGAGAATCAGTCACGTTTACCGCGACCGTGACAGCAAATGCAGTTGCTCACAAGCGGGCTCCATCCGGCACCGTCCAATTTACCGTCGACGGCTCGAAGGTTGGAGAGCCAATTAAGCTCGACGCCAAAGGCCAGGCCATCTGGGAGACCTCTCGCTTGCACGCCGGCAAGCATCTGGTGGCAGCCAGCTATAAGCCCGCCGATGACAGCGAGTTTCTCGCCAGCACCAGCGCCGAGGATGTTCATACTGTTAAACGCTGCCCCTGCGAGCACGGAGGAGAGAGAAGGTAAGAGCATTTGTTGGGCGCTGGGCTCCCAGGTATCCGAGGCGAGTGCAGCCGGTGGCAATGAATCATGAGCAGGACACCGGCTGCATGGTCACATCGTCGGCTCGTTAGACCGCCACCCAACAGGAGGATTCATCCGATGCCACGATATCGCATTACGATTTCCAGCCAGAGCGGACAGGCCATGGCCGAACTGGTGACGAAGCACAAGATTCAAGTGCTGGATCACGGCGCTCGCCGGGGCAAGCAAGGTGGGCCGCATACGGTTCATGCCATTGTGGAGGAGGCTGACATCAAGCGTCTCCAGAACGCCGGTTATACCGTCCAGCAACTTGAAGACGTCGATGAAACTGGAAAAGCTCGCCAAAAAGAAGTTGGGCGAGGTGATCGCTACAAGCAATCCAGGCCGACTTGATTCTTCCCTCCAGAATGTCAACGAGGAACTCGTATGCCGTACCTGAACATCACTGAGGTCGAATCTGCTCTCACGGTAGCAACGTCAGCGCCGTACACTGCATTCACGCAACTCATTCCACTTCCCAACCTGACTTGGGAAGGGCGGCAGTGCCATGCGATCAAGATCGCCAACGGCAGCGATCCAGGCCGTCCGGGCGTGTACTTTCTGGGTGGAATCCACTCACGGGAGTGGGGCAGTGCCGATATCCTGATTAACTTCATCGAGCAACTTGAGCAGGCCTATCTCAACGGCACAGGCATCACGCTGGGCGGCAAGACATTTTCGGCTTCTGGCATCAAGACCATCGTCGATAACCTGGATATCTACGTCTTCCCTCAAGCCAATCCCGACGGCCGCAACTACAGCATGAATACCGAGGCGATGTGGCGCAAGAACCGCCGCACCACCGCACCGAACTCAAATTCGGGCTCGTGTGTAGGAGTTGATCTCAATCGCAACTACGATTTCCTCTGGGACTTCCAAACCTTGTTCGCCGCAACTTCAACGGTGTCATGCTCTGCTGACCCTTGCGACCACGATGTCTACCACGGTCCCAACGCCTTTTCCGAGCCGGAAAGCCAGAACGTGAAGTGGATCCACGACAGCTTCCCCAACATTGGCTACTTCATTGATCTCCATAGTTATGGCCCGGACATTCTTTACAGTTGGGGCGATGATGACGATCAGTCCACCGATCCCACGATGAACTTTCAGAACCCCGCCTACAACAACGTCCGGGGAATCCTTGACGCCTTCGGGCAGCCAGGCGCCGCGGCTTATCGGGACTACATTCCCTCGAGCGACCGCGACAGCGCCGTCGCTTTGGCGAATAGTTTCAGCTCCGGCATTCAGGCCGTGCGCGGTACTTCTTACCTGGTGGAGCAGTCGGTGGGCTTGTATCCAACGGCCGGGGCTTCTGACGACTATTCCTACAGCCGCCACTTTGTGGATGGGAGCAAGCGCAACGTTTTGAGTTATACGCTGGAGTGGGGCACTGAATTTCAGCCGCCCTACAGCGAGATGCAGAACATCATCCAGGAGATCACTTCCGGCCTGCTGGCATTCTGCCTCTGGGTCCGCAATAGCATTGAAAGCTGCGTGCTCACCACTGACCGCAGCACCTTCGGCAAAGATGAAATTGACGCCATGCTCCACATCGCGTCGCCCGCCCAGGTGGAGGCAGCGTTTTATGTGGTCATCGACGGCTTCCGGCACGAAGAACTCGGCATCAGCGCGGCCACTCTCGTCGGCGTGCCCGACGTGCAACCCACGATCACCTTCAACCCTGCACTCGGCAAGGTGAGCGCTTCTGCCACCGCCTGCAGCACCCAGGGCAATACGCTGGTTGCAGGACCGCAACGTTTTACGTGGACCTATACGATGCAGTTTGACGACACCTCCGACTTCACGCAGGAAGTTCTCCCGGTGACCATGACTGCCTCCTTGAACACCGCTATCGCTGGGATAACCGAAAGTGCCCAGGCAGTGATTACGCTGACCAAACAACCGAATCCTTATGAGATCGATGGCGCGGTTTCCTGGCTTTCCGTCGACCTTCAGGTTTGCCAGGTGCTGGAGAATGGCTCACTGTCGAATACACCCACGATCACCCTGAACGCCGGCCCGAATGACTTTATCCAGCGCCTGCTGACCAAGTACAACGATCCAACCCTTCCGCGAGCGCCAAGTCATCCGTTCGATTTGGACCTGGTGGCGCATGAAGACACTTCCTCCGTGGAAATCGCGGGCAATGTCGGCCTGACTCCGGTCTACAATTTTGCGATCGCGCGCGTGCGGTATCGGGCGCTGGCGAATCCAGCTCCGAACGTCCGCGTCTTCTTCCGGATTTTTCAGGCTTCAACCACTTCGACTGAATTCGAGTCCGCAACCACTTATCTAACCGGCGGCATGGGCGGGACCAAGATCCCGTTGCTCGGCGTGGTGAATGGCGAGGTCGTCACCATCCCGTGCTTCGCGGCGCCGCGTGTCGATCCGACGAATGCGAACGGTCTTAACGCCCAATCCGACCCCTTGAATGTCGGCCCGCTCGGCAACCCGATCCCCGCCGACGGAAGCGGCGCGGAAGTGCAGGTTTATTTCGGCTGCTGGCTGGATATCAACCAGAATGTTGCCGTCCTGCCGGCTGCGCC
>Ga0207692_10000685_pt1 | contig 11953 bp, 9 predicted proteins | sample LARL52metaG_FD_184345 | JGI IMG/M metagenome (GOLD analysis project Ga0207692, IMG submission 184345) | Corn, switchgrass and miscanthus rhizosphere microbial communities from Kellogg Biological Station, Michigan, USA - LAR L5-2 metaG... | ecosystem: Host-associated > Plants > Roots >...
TCGGCGAACTCGTGCTTGCCCGACGACGCACTGCCCGCGAGCCCGATGACCTCGCCGCGCGTCGCCGACAGCGAGATGTCCGAAAAGGACTCTCCGCTCAACGACGACACCTTCAGGACCTCTTCGACGGACGACGGCCGGTCGTCACCGCTGGGCACGTTAAGCCCGCCCGCCTCACCGGTCATCGCCTCGATCAGGTCCGGTTTGGACATCTCGGCGACCGGCGCGGTGACGATGTGCCGCGCGTCGCGGTAGACCGTCACGGTCTGGCAGACCTCGTAGACCTCCTGCAGGTGGTGGGAGATGAACAGGAACGTCACTCCCCTGTCCTGCAACGACCTCATCCGGTCGAACAGCCGCTCGATCGCCGGTCCGTCGAGCTGCGCGGTCGGCTCGTCGAGGATCACGAACCGCGACCCGATCGACAGCGCCCGCGCGATCTCGACCAGCTGCCGCTGCTCGACGGTCAGCGCGGACACCAGCTCGTCCGGCCGGACCGCGACGTCGTAGGTCTCCAGCAACGCGGAAGCCTCCGCGCGGAGCTTCTTCCAGCTGATCAAGCCCCCGAACGTGCCACCGCCGAGGTCCTGCCGGTTGATGAACAGGTTCTCGGCGACCGACAGCTCCGGCACGACCGTCGACTTCTGGTACACGCACGCGACGTGACGCCGCCACGCCGCGCGGTCGGCGACGGGCGGCGCGGGCTCGCCGAAGAAGCTGACCTCGCCCGTGTCCGGCACCTGCATGCCGGTGAGGATCGAGACCAGCGTCGACTTGCCCGCGCCGTTGCGACCGACGAGCGCGTGCGACTCACCGGCCCGGATCTCGATGCTCACGTCGTCCAACGCGAGCGTGCGCCCGAACCGCTTCGTCACGCCGCGCGCGACCGCTGCGAAGTCACTCATTTGGCGATCTGGTTGCCCCAGAAGGCCTTGTCGTCGACGTTCTCCTTGGTGATCAGCGGTGCCGGGAGCTGGTCCTCCAGGCGGCCGCCGCCGACGTCGACGATGGTGGAGTCGTGGTCGGTCTTGCCGGGCTGGAACGTCTTGCCCTCGACCGCGGCCTTGGCGTAGAAGAGCGCCCACTGCGCGTAGAGGTCGGCCGGCTGCGACACGGTCGCGTCGATCTCGCCCTTGCGGATCGACTCCAGCTCCGACGGGATGCCGTCGTTGGAGACGATGAAGATGTGCTTGGGGTCGGTCGGCGGCACCAGCAGGTTCTTCTGCTTGAGGATCTGCAGCGTCGGCGCGAGGAACACGCCACCGGCCTGCAGGTAGATGCCGTTGATGTCCGGGTGCTGGTTGAGCCTGGTCTGCAGGGCCGCGGACGCCTTCGGGCCCTCCCAGTCGGTCGGCTCCTCGAACACCGTGATGCCGGGGTAGTCCTGCTTCATGCAGGCAGCGAACGCCTCGGAGCGGTCGCGGCCGTTGACCGACGACAGCGCGCCCTGGAACTCGACGACCTTGCCCTTGCCGCCGAGCTTGTCGCCGAGGAACTTGCAGGCCTTCTCGCCGTACGCCTTGTTGTCCGCGCGCACGACCATGTAGGTCCTGCCCTTGTCCGGACGGGTGTCGACGGTGACGACCGGGATCTTCGCCTTGTCGAGACGGTCCAGAGTGGACGCGATCGCGCCGGTGTCCTGCGGGGCCATGATGATCGCCTTGGCGCCCTGCGACTGCAGCGACTGCGCGTTGGCGACCAGGTTCTCCACCTTGTTCTGCGAGTTGGTGGGGTTCAGCAGGTTGATGCCGAGTTCCTTGGCCTTGTCCGGGAAGTACTTGATGTACGAGTTCCAGAAGTCGGAGTCGGCCCGCGGGTGGTCGGCACCGATCGGGCCGACCCCACTGGCGCCGGTACCGCCGGCACTGCCGCCACAGGCGGTCAGTGTCAGCGCACCTGCGAACGCGAGGCACACCGCGGCGGTGAGGTTGCGACGCTTCATCGTGTCATTTGCCTTTCATGACTACTGCTTGGGGCGCAAGCGCAGGCCGTACATGCCACCGTCGACGGCGAGGACCGTGCCTGCGGTGGAACCGGAAAGCGGGCTCGCCAGGTAGGCGATCGCACCCGCGACCTCATCGGCGGAGACCAGGCGGCCGTGCGGCTGGCGTGCCTCCAACGCGGCCCGTTCGGCGGCCGGATCCGGCGCCGAGTCGAGCAGGCGGCCCACCCACGGGGTGTCCGCCGTGCCGGGAGCGACCGCGTTGACGCGAATGCCTTCGCGCACGTGGTCGGCGGCCATCGCGAGCGTCAGCGAGTGCACCGCGCCCTTGCTGGCCGAGTAGAGAGCGCGCTGCGGGAGCCCGGCCCAGGCAGCGATGGAACAGGTGTTGACGATCGCCGCCGACGGGGACTTCCGCAGGTGCGGCAACGCGGCCCGCGACACCCGCACCATGCCCAGCACGTTGACGTCCAGCACCTTCGACCACTCGTCGTCGGTGTTGGCCGCGACGTCGCCCTGGGCGCCGATGCCCGCGTTGTTCACCACGACGTCGAGGCGGCCGAACCGCTGCACGACCTCGTCGATCGCGGCCTTGACGCTCTCGTCGTCGGACACGTCCGCGCGGATCCCGACGAGCGGGTCCTTCACGTCCGGGTTGAGGTCCAGCGCCGCCACGGTGGCACCGCGCGACGACAGCAGGTTCGCCGTGGCGAGGCCGATGCCGGACGCACCGCCCGTGACGACGGCGACAAGTCCTTCGAAGTCGGTCACCGCTCGCTCTCCAGATCCGTCCACACAGGACCTTCCGGGTACCGGTAGTCGGCCAGCGTCTCGTCCTTGAGCTGGGCGGAGAACCCCGGCTCGGCGGGCGCCAGGTACCGCCCGTCGCGCACGACGGCCGGGTCCAGGAAATGCTCGTGCAGGTGGTCGACCCACTCGATCACGCGGTCACCGATCTCGCCGGACACCGCGACGTAGTCGAAGAACGACAGGTGCCTGACCAGTTCGCACAGGCCGACGCCACCGGCGTGCGGGCACACCGGAATCTCGAACTTCTTGGCCAGCAACAGGATCGCGATGTTCTCGTTCACGCCCGCGACCCGGCACGCGTCGAGCTGCAGCACGTCGATCGCACCGGCCTGCAGGAGCTGCTTGAACACCACGCGGTTCTGCACGTGCTCGCCGGTGGCGACCCGGATCGGGGCCAGCGCGTCGGCGATCGCCCGGTGGGCCAGCACGTCGTCCGGCGAGGTGGGCTCCTCGATCCAGTACGGCTGGTACGGCGCCAGTTCGCGCATCCAGCGGACCGCCGTGTCGACGTCCCAGCGCTGGTTCGCGTCCACCGCCACGCGCACGTCGTCGCCGACGACCTCGCGGGCGAGCTTCATCCTGCGCACGTCGTCGTCGAGGCTGCCGCCGACCTTCAGCTTGATCATGTCGAAGCCGTCGGCGAGGGCCTGCCGGGCGAGGCCCGCGAGCTTCTCGTCGGAGTAGCCGAGCCAGCCGGGTGACGTCGTGTACGCCGGATATCCGTCGCGGGCAATGGTTTCCGCGCGCTCGGCCTTGCCGTGCTCGACCTTGCGCAGGATCTGCAACGCGTCGTCGGGCGTCAGGGCGTCGCTCAGGTACCGGAAGTCGACGAGGCTGACGATCTCCTCCGGCGTCATCTGCGCGAGGAACCGCCAGACCGGCAGCCCGGCACGGCGCGCGGCGAGGTCCCACGCGGCGTTGACGACCGCGCCGATCGCCATGTGCGCGACGCCCTTCTCCGGGCCGAGCCAGCGCAGCTGCGAGTCGCCGATCAGCTCGAAGTACAGCTCCGCCAGCGCCTTCGCGGTCTCCGGCACGTCCTTGCCGACCACGTGCGGTGCCAGCGCCCTGATCGCGGCGGCCTGCACGTCGTTGCCGCGACCGATGGTGAACGCGAGCCCGTGCCCCTCCGGGCCGTCGTCGGTCCGCAGCACCACGTACGCGGCGCTGTAGTCCGGGTCCGGGTTCATCGCGTCGGAGCCGTCGAGCTCGCGCGAGGTGGGGAACCTGATGTCCAGGACGTCCAGTTCGATGATCTTCGGCATCACGCCTGCCCGAGGATCTGCCGCTGCCTGCCGAGGCCTTCGATCTCCAGCTCGACGACGTCGCCCGCCCGCAGGAACGGCTTGGGCTCCGCCTGGCCGAGCGCCACCCCAGCGGGTGTACCTGTGTTGATGACGTCACCCGGACGAAGGACGAGGAACTGGCTGAGGTAGCGCACGATCTCCGCCACCGGGAAGATCATGTTCTTGGTGGACGAGTTCTGCTTGAGCTCGCCGTTCACCCAGAGCCTCATCTCCAGGCTCTGCGGGTCGGCGATCTCGCCGGCGGGCACGAGGAAGGGGCCGAGAGGGTTGAACGTCTCGCAGTTCTTGCCCTTGTCCCATGTCCCGCCACGCTCGATCTGGAACTCCCGCTCGGAGACGTCGTGCGAGAGCACGTACGCGCCGACGCACGCCAGAGCGTCCTCTTCGGACTCCAGGTAACGAGCGGTGCGCCCGATGACGACGCCGAGCTCGACCTCCCAGTCGGTCTTCACCGACCGGCGTGGCACGAGCACCTCGTCGTACGGGCCCACGATCGTGTCGGGCGTCTTGAGGAACATGACCGGCTCCGCCGGGATGTCCGCGCCGGTCTCCTCCGCGTGGTCGCGGTAGTTGAGGCCGATGCAGATGATCTTGCCGGGACGCGCGAGCGGCGGTCCGACCCGCACCCCCTCGGCGTCGACCGCGGTCAGCTCACCGGCTTCGAGCGCGGCACGGACGCGCGCCACCCCGTCGTTCGCGAGGAACGCCCCGTCGATGTCCGGGGTGATCGGCAGGAGGTCGTATGTCGTCCCGTCGTCGGTCCTCACCGCAGGACGTTCGTCACCGACCGGCCCAAGGCGCAAAAACTGCACGGCCGTTCCTCCTCTGGTCACTCCGCACGAAATACATCGGATGTATAGCCCCGAGAGGCCCCGTTCGTCTAGGTCCCAGCATGAAGTCGTCCGATGACTAGCAGAGGTTGATCATGAAATTGGTGGCCGCATCACTACTGGCGGGCGCGCTGCTCACGCCGTCCGGCCCAACCGAGCCCGTAACCGTTTTCGTGGAGCTGACCTCGACCGCAGCGGTCGACGCAGCGTCTGTTTCACAGGCGCGTTCAGCCCGCGACCACACGTCCGCGCAGGCATCGCGGGTCGTTTCCCGGTCGGGCGGCCGGGAGGTTGCCCGAACGTCCAACGCCGTGCCGGGCGTCGTGCTGTCGACCGAGAAGTCACGCCTGTCGGCCCTGTCGCGCATGCCCGAGGTCCGCGCGGTCCACCGGATGGTGCCGAAGCAGCTCACCAACGCGCACGCCGTCCGTCTCACCAGGACGTCGGAGGCCTGGAAGTCGTTCGGGCGCTTCGGCGACGGCGTGCGGATCGGCGTGATCGACACCGGCATCGACTACCGGCACGCGGACTTCGGCGGCGGCGCGTTCCCGAACGCCAAGGTGGTCGGCGGCCACGACTTCGCGGGCGACGCCTACACCGGCTCGTCGGGCTCGGTGCCGGAACCGGACGCCGACCCGATGGACTGCGAGGGCCACGGCACGCACGTCGCCGGCACCGCGGCCGGGTTCGGGGTGAACGCCGACGGCACGACCTACCGCGGCTCCTACGCCTCCGTCGACCTCGACTCGCTGAAGATCGGACCCGGCACCGCGCCCAAGGCGTTGCTCTACGCGCTGAAGATCTTCGGGTGCAAGGGCAGCACGAACCTGACCGCGCAGGCGCTGGACTGGGCGCTCGACCCCAACGGTGACGGCGACTTCTCCGACCGGCTCGACGTGGTGAACCTGTCGCTGGGCAGCGACTTCGGCGCCTCGGACGACCCGGACGCGCTGTTCGTGCGCAAGCTGACGCAGCACGGCGTGGTCGTCGTCGCGGCCGCCGGGAACGGTGGCGACTTCTACGACGTGGCCGGATCGCCGGGCAACTCGGCCGAGGCGATCTCGGTGGCGAACAGCCGTGACTCGTTCTCGCAGCTGGACGGGCTGGAGGCGCTCGGCGGGCAGTGGGCCGGGCAGTACAGCCAGAACTTCAAGGAGCCCTTCGACCTCACGCTGCCCGTGGTGCGACTGAAGTCCGATGTGGACGGTTGTCAGCCGATCCCGGAGCCGCTGGCCGGGAAGATCGTCTGGCTGGAGTGGGACGACAACGACGCCACCCGCGCCTGCGGTTCGGCGGTGCGCACGGACAACGCCTGGAAGGCCGGCGCGGCCGGGGTGCTGCTGCCGACGTCGTTGCCGGTGTTCGCGGCCGGTATCGCCGGCGACGCGCACATCCCGGCGTTCCAGCTGACCGCGGCCGCAACCACCTCCCTGCGGCCCGCGCTGGAGGCCGGGACGCTGACGGCTCACCTGACCTCGGCGTTGAAGCAGGCGGTGCCGTCGATCGAGCCCACGATCGAGGACACGATCACCCCCTCGTCCTCTCGGTCCCGTTCGTCGATCTCGGTGGCCGCGCCGGGCGACACGATCTTCTCCGCCGCGGCCGGCACCGGCTCGGGCGGCGTGTCGATGGGCGGAACGTCGATGGCCTCACCGCACGTCGCCGGTATCGCGGCACTGCTGCGCGAGGCTCATCCACAGTGGACGGTCGCGGAGATCAAGGCCGCCCTGACGAACACCGCTTCCGGTGTGGTGCACAACGCGGACGGCGTTCGCGAGGCGCCGATGCGGGTCGGCGCGGGCCGGGTGGACGGGCTCGCGGCGCTGTCGGCGGACGTGCTGGCGCTGGGTGACGCGTCGTTCGGCACGGTCGAGGTCGGCGGCCCGGTGCTGACCGGGCGGACGATCCGGTTGGTGAACAAGGGGAACGCCGCGGTCCGGCTGAAGGCGCACTACGAGCCGATCACCTCGGTGCCCGGGGTGGCGTTCCAGGTCACCGCACCGTACGTGGTCGTGCCGCCCAACGGGTCGGCGTCGGTGACCGTGCAGCTGCGGATCCCGAACCCGGCGGCGCTGCGCAAGACCCCCGACCCGACGGTCTCGCTCGCCGGCGGGCGGCAGTACCTGGCGGAGGCGTCCGGTCTGGTGACGTTCTCGGGCGACCGCTCGCTGCAGGTGCCGGTCTACGCGGCGCCGAAGCCGGTGTCGCGGCTCACCGTCGTGGCCGGCCGGGTCGCGGGTCAGGGCCTCGACCAGCCGGACTACCAGGCGCGGATGACCGTGCTGCAGCTCGGCGCCCGTTCGGACCGCCTGCCCGACTGCGGCCCCGACCTGCAGGACAACTGCGCCGTCAACCGCACGGCCCGCGGCGGCGACCTCCGGTACGTGGGCGCGACGGCGACCCCGGACCTGCTCGCGTTCGGCGTCGCGACCTGGGACACCTGGGCCAACCTCGGCAGCAACACCAAGCCCGAGGTGCGGTTCTCGGTGGGCGGCAAGAACTTCGTGACGACGGCCGTGAAGCCGACCAACCCCGACGGCGACGTGACCGCGGACGTCTGGCTGGCCCGCACGGTCGTCGCCGGCACCAAGGACGTCGTGGACGAGCAGCCGTTGAACGGCTACGACGGTTCCGTCGACACCAACGTGTTCGACAGCGACGTCGTGGTGCTGCCGGTGTCGCGGTCGGTGCTGCCCGTCGGCCCGGTGACCTACACCGTCGGCGTCGACGGCCGCTACACCGCTCCGGCGGACTCCGACGAACTGGTCGACGTTGCTCCTTCTGCCGTCTTCGACTACGAGGTGATCGTCCCGTCACTGTCCACTGTGGTCCATCCGGGTGATCGAGTTCCGGCCGGGTCGCTGGTGTTGTTCCACCACAACGCAAGCGGTAACCGGGCACTGATCAGGTAACACCCGGTTGGCCGTGCCCTGGGTGAGCGTCTCTCGGCATACTCGGTCGGTATGGATCTGGTCGTGGGACTCGACGCTGGCGGCACCTCAACCAGGGCACTGGTGCTCGATCTCGACGGCGCCCGCCTCGGTCAGGGCGTGGCGGGCGGGGCGAACCCGAACTCGCACCCGCCGTCGGTCGCCGCCGCCCACATCGGCGAGGCGCTGGCGGAAGCGCTGGACGGCCTGGACTCGCGCAAGGTCCGCTCCGGTGTCCTGGGCCTGGCGGGCGCGTCGAAGATGGCCGATCCCACCGTGCTGGAGCTCTTCCAGCAGGCGTGGGAGAACGCGGGCCTGCACTGCCCGATGCGGGTGATCACCGACTGCGAGGCCGCGTTCGCCACCGGCACGTCGTCCCCCGACGGCACGGTCCTGGTGGCGGGCACCGGTTCCATCGCGGGCCGCATCGAGGACCACCGCATGGTCGGCCGGTCCGGCGGCTACGGCTGGCTGATCGGCGACGACGGCTCGGCGTTCTGGCTGGGCCGCGAGGCCGTGCGGGCCACGCTGCGGCTGCTGGACCTCGACGCACCGCTGGAAGGACTGGCCACCGCCGTGATGACGGCCGCGGGCGCGCGGTCACGCGGCCAGCTGATCAACGCCGTCAACGACCAGCCACCGATCAAGCTCGCCCAGTTCGCCCCGCTGGTCAGCGCGGCCTACCACCACGGTGACCCGGAAGCGCTGGCGATCGTGGCGTCCGCGGCCCGCCTGCTCGCCGACACCGCGTCGGCGGTGCGCGAGCCGTCCGACACCTCACCGATCGTGCTGGTGGGCAGCCTGATCAAGACCCCGGTCGGCCTCCATCTGAAGCAGGAGCTGCTGACCCGCTGCAACGCCCAGGTGATCATGGCGACGGAGGGCGCGGCGGGCGCGGCCTGGCTGGCGGCCGTCGACGTGCTGGGCCCCACGGCACCGAGGCCCAGCAGGTCATGACGCCAGCAGGCGGTCCGAGTGCCGGGTCCGCTCGTGGTAGGCGCGCAGCAGTCCCGCGTACACCCCGTCCACGTGCTCGGCGACGCTGCTGTTCCACACCAGCGTGATCCGGCGGTGCACGGGATTGCCGATGATCGGTTTGAGCAGCACCCCCGGCAGTTCGTGACCGGAGAAGAACCCGGCCACGGCACCGGTGGAGCGCACCAGCTCGGCCGCGACCGCCGGGTCGACGCCGAAGTGCGCGCACCGCGGGGTGAACCCGACGGCCTCGCAGGCCAGCTCCAGGTTCAGCCGCCCGCCGTGGTTCTCGTCCGGCACCACCCACTCCTCGCCGGCCAGCTCGGACAGCAGCACCTCGCTGCGGCAGGACAACCGGTGCCCCACCGGCACGCCGACCAGCATTCGTTCCGTCGCCACCCCGCGCACGCCCACCGCTTGCGGGAACCGCAACGGGCTGCGCGGGAACTCCACCACCAGGGCCAGGTCGAGCTCACCCGTGCTCACCAGCTCCAGCACCGCGTCACCGCCGCGTTCGACGTGCGTGGTCTGCGGCAGGCCGGGCAGCAGCTCCCGCACCACCGCGACCAGCAACGCGGTGGGTGAACCGGCCACACCACCGAGCCGGATGCCGGAGTCACCGCGCTCGACCAGCTTGTGCGAGGTCGCCAGCAGGTCGTCGAACCGTTCGAGGAGGTCCTGGGCTCTCGGCACGACGTGCCGACCCAGTTCGGTCAGCTCGACACCGTCGTTGCGGCGCAGGAACAACGGGCCGCCGAGACTCGCCTCGATCCGCCGCACCTGGGCGGTCAGCCCGGCTTGGGCGATCTTCATCCGGGAGGCGGCCCGGCTGATGCTGCCCGCTTGCGCCACGGCCAGCACCACGTGCAGATGTCTCAGCTCCATTCGCACCGCGGAAGCCTAGGGCAGTGAATGAGCGACAAATACGGCCACGCGGGTGTCACCTCGTGACGCTCCGTGGCGGTTGTAAGCGCGATTGCTCTGTCAGGCCGATAACCCGGAAATTATCGGCACCTCGCACCTGCCGCCGCGAGAGTGGTCTGCACCACGCTCCTGGTCGACGTCAAACGACCCAGGAGGTGTGAACGCCATGAGGAAAGCGTTGCGGCTGCGACGGCTTTCCCGTCCGCACGACGAGAGGTATCTCTTCGTGCCGTTGGACCACAGCGTGTCGGACGGCCCGGTGGTGCCGCAGGACCGGTGGCAGGAGCTGATCCGCGCCGTCGTGCTGGGCGGTGCCGACGCCATCATCGTCCACAAAGGACGCGTGCGGACGCTCGATCCCGCCGTGCTCGGCGGCTGCGCGCTGATCGTCCACCTGAGCGCCGGCACCGCGCACATGGCCGACAGCAACGCCAAGGTCCTCGTCGGCGAGGTCGACGAGGCGCTGCGGCTCGGTGCCGACGCGGTGAGCGTGCACGTCAACATCGGTTCCGACACGGAGTCGCGCCAGCTGGCCGACCTCGGCACGGTCGCGGCCGCGTGCGACTCGTGGAACGTCCCGCTGGTCGCGATGGTCTACGCCCGCGGACCCCGCGTCAGCGACCCGAAGGATCCCGGGCTGGTCGCGCACGTCGTCAACATCGCGGCGGATCTAGGCGCGGACATCGTCAAGACGAACCTGACCCACCCGGCCGAGGCGATGGCCGAGGTGGTTGGCAGCTGCCCGATTCCCGTGGTCGTCGCGGGCGGTCCGGCCTCCGCGAACAGCCTTCCCGGCCAGGCGCGCGTCGCGATGGCCGCGGGCTGCGCGGGTCTCGCCGTGGGCCGACGGGTCTTCACCTCGCCGACGCCGATGCAGCTGGTCGCCGAACTGACCTCGATCGTGCACGCCCCCACCGACGAAAGCCTCATCCGCGCACTGACCTGCTTGGAGAACCGGTGAAGTTCGCCTGGATCGACCTCAGAACCGTCCCGGAAGCGCACCGGACCGCCGTGGTCGACGCGGCGGTGCACAGCCGGATCGCCGGAGTCGTGGCGGACGACCCCGCGCTGCTCGACGACCTCCCGCCGACGATCACCCGTGTGCTGCTCACGTCCGGCCAGGTCGACAGCCCGCACCTGGTCGCCGCGGCCGTGCACGACCAGGACCAGCTCGACGGCCTGTCCGCCGCCTTCGTCCAGGTGAGCGACGACCGCACGCTCAAGCTCGCCTGTGCCGCGGCGGAACGGCTCGACCACACCGTGGTCGCGTTCACCGACCCGACGAAGATCCCGCTGGAGATCGTGATCGCCGCCGCCGACGGCGCACCCGGCAAGCTCGTGACCGTCGTGGCCGACCTCGTCGAGGCCGCGATCGTCCTGGAGGTCCTCGAACACGGCTCGGACGGCGTGCTGATGGCCCCGCGCGACGCGGCCGACGTGTTCAAACTGGCCCGGCTGCTGGAAACCACGTCCCCGCCGCTGACCCTGACCACCCTCACCGTCGAGGCCCTGACGCACAACGGCCTCGGCGACCGGGTCTGCGTCGACACCGCCTCCCACTTCCGGGAAGACGAGGGCATCCTCGTCGGGTCGTTCTCGTCCGGCTTCGTCCTGTGCTGCAGCGAGACGCATCCGTTGCCGTACATGCCGACCCGGCCGTTCCGGGTCAACGCGGGCGCGCTGCACTCCTACGTGCTCGGCCCGGCGAACCGCACGAACTACCTGTCCGAGCTGCGTTCCGGCAGCAAGGTCCTCGCCGTCGACGCCGACGGCCGCACCCGCGAGGTCACCGTCGGCAGGGCCAAGCTCGAATCCCGCCCGATGCTGACGATCACCGCCCGATCGCCGGAGAACGTCGAGGTCAGCCTGATGGTCCAGGACGACTGGCACGTCCGCGTGCTCGGCCCCGGCGGCAAGGTCCTCAACGTGACCGAGCTCCAGCGCGGCGACGAGTTGCTCGGTTACCTCGCCCCGGAGCAACGGCACGTGGGCCTCCCGATCGGCGAGTTCTGCAAGGAGTCGTGAAGATGCGCGAGTTCGTCAACGACCTGATGCACCGGCACGGCGACGATGTGCCGATCTTCACGCACGAGAGCACAGTGACGCACGGCGATCTGCGCGCCAACGTCTCCGCGCTGGCCGCACAGTTCAGCGAGGTGCGCGACGGCAGCACGGTCGCGGTCCAGGTGCCGCCGAGCTTCAGCCACTTCGAGGCGGTGCTGGCGTTGTGGAGCA
>Ga0207692_10000687_pt1 | contig 11949 bp, 9 predicted proteins | sample LARL52metaG_FD_184345 | JGI IMG/M metagenome (GOLD analysis project Ga0207692, IMG submission 184345) | Corn, switchgrass and miscanthus rhizosphere microbial communities from Kellogg Biological Station, Michigan, USA - LAR L5-2 metaG... | ecosystem: Host-associated > Plants > Roots >...
TACGTCGTGGACACCAGCTTCTTCCCGAGCATCGGCGCGGTGAACCCCGCCCTCACCGCCATCGCCAACGCCCTGCGCGTCGGCGAGCACATCGGCCAACGGCTCACCAGCTGATACAGGCCAGGCATATGGCGACCAAGGCCGAGATCAACGCCGTCTACGCGGCCGGTTTCATCCAGGGCATTGCGCTGGTCACGTTCCCGGCTGCCGTCTTGTTCGACGCCAAGGTCCTGAACGCCACCACGCAGACCATCATGTGGGTCGTCATCTTCTTCTTCGCCTCCGCGGGCGCCAGCGCCGCCTACCTGACCGTGTCCGAGACCTGGCCGATCGAGATCCGCGCCGAAGCGATCGCCGTGTTCTTCGCGATCGGCTCGGTCGCCGGCGCCCTCGGCCCCGCCTTCTACGGCGCCCTGATCGGCACCGGCACCAGCAGGACCCCCCTGTTCATCGGCTACCTGGTCGGCGCCGGCATCATGCTGATCGGCGGCCTGGTCGAGGTGTTCCTCGGCGTCAGCGCCGCGGGCAAGTCACTGGAACAGGTCACCAAGCCACTTACCTCGGTCGCCGACAAGGCGATACCTGCCGCATCCGCAGCAGCCTGACGAAAGGAGAGACCGTTGTCCAGTTATCCCAACATCGGCGACCACGGGCTGATCGGCGACCTGCAAACGGCGGCGCTGGTGAGTACCGATGGCACCCTCGACTGGTTCTGCTGCCCCCGGTTTGATTCACCGAGCGTGTTCGCGTCGCTGCTCGATGCCAACCGTGGCGGCTTCTTCAAGATCAGGCCTGACCGGGACGACTACGTGAGCAAGCAGTTGTACCTGCCCGACACCGCGATCCTGGTCACCCGGTTCATGACCCCCGACGGGGTCGGCGAGGTACATGACTTCATGCCCGTGGCCGAGGGCGGGGCAACCGACCGGCACCGGCTGGTGCGCAACATCCGGGTGGTACGCGGCACCATGCGGTTCGCGATAGAGATCCAGCCGCGCTTCGACTACGGGCGCGCCGCACACAAGCTGGAGCTCACCGGCAGCGGCGGGGTGTTCCAGTCCGACAGCCTGGAGCTGACCGTGCACGGCATCGCACCACAGGGAACCAGCATCCAGGACACGGGAGTCACGCTGGAGCGGGCCGGTGACGGGGTGCGGTGGACGCGGACGCTGCGGGAAGGTGATATCGGCGGCGTCGTGCTGGAGTCCATGGGGGGCGCGCCCAGGTTGGTGCCACCCGAGGAGGCCCAGCGGCTGGCCGACGAGACCGCGCTCTTCTGGCGTAGCTGGCTGCACCGGTCCAGCTACACCGGACGGTGGCGGGAGATGGTCGCCCGCTCCGCGATAACGCTCAAGCTGATGACCTACGCGCCCACCGGCGCCCTGGTCGCCGCGCCCACGACCGGGCTGCCCGAGCAAGAGGGCGGAGAGCGCAACTGGGACTACCGCTACACCTGGGTGCGGGACGGGTCGTTCTCGATCTACGCGCTGCTCAGCCTCGGCTACACCGAGGAGGCCGCGGCCTTCGGGGCCTGGCTGCGTGATCGTGCGGCCGAGTACACCGGCGAGGGTCGGCCGCTGAAGATCATGTACCGGGTCGACGGCAGCTCCGATCTCGTCGAGGAGACCCTCGATCATTTCGAGGGCTGGCGTGGCTCCCGCCCGGTCCGGATCGGGAACGGCGCCGCCGACCAACTGCAGCTCGACATCTACGGCGAGGCCGCGGACGCTTTCTTCCTCGCTGACAGCCAGGGCATCCAGGTGGCGCACCAGGGCTGGACGGAGCTGACCGGCCTCATCGACTGGCTCTGCGAGCACTGGGACCAGCCGGACGAGGGCATCTGGGAGACCCGCGGCGGCCAGAAGAACTTCACCTACGCCCGGTTCCAGACCTGGATCGCCCTCGACCGCGCCATCAGGATCGCCCAGCGCCGCGCCCGTCCGGCCAATGTGGCCCGGTGGACCACCGAGCGCGACCGCGTCTACAACCAGATCATGGAACGCGGCTGGAACCCCAAGATTGGCGCGTTCACCCAGCATTACACCACCGAGGTCCTGGACTCCTCGCTGTTGATGATGCCGCTGCAGGGCTTCATCTCCCCCCGCGACCCGATGTGGCTGTCCACGCTGAAGGCGATGGACCGCGAACTGGTCGCTGACAGCCTGGTCTACCGCTACAACCCCAGCGCCTCGCCGGACGGGCTGGCCGGCGACGAGGGCACCTTCACCCTGTGCACGTTCTGGTACGTGGACGCCCTCGCCCGCTCCGGGCGGCTTGATGAGGCGCGGCTGGTCTTCGAGAAGATGCATACCTACGCCAACCACCTCGGCTTGTACTCCGAGGAAATCGGCAGCACCGGTGAGCAGCTCGGTAACTTCCCACAGGCGTTCAGCCACCTGTCGCTGATCAGTGCCGCGGTCAACCTCGACTACCAGCTCGACCACGGCGCCGGCCAGGTCGGAGGGGTACTTGGGGCGCGATGAGCGACGCCGGCGCCGCTGCGCGAGCAGCCAGATGGGCGATGGAGTGAGCCAGCCGCCGACGGTCGGGACCAGGAGGGACGCATGAACGTCGATCTGGCGAGGTGGCAGTTCGCATTCGTGACGATCAACCATTTCTTCTTCGTCCCGGTCACGATCGGGCTGGCGTTCTTGACCGCGTTGCTGCAGACGGCGTGGTACCGCAGTAACCGCGACGAGTACCTGCGGCTGACCCGGTTCTTCGGCACGCTGCTAGTCATCAACGTCGCGATCGGCGTGGTGACTGGCCTGGTGCAGGAGTTCCAGTTCGGGATGGACTGGGGGGCGTACTCACGGCTGGTCGGCAACGTTTTCGGCGCGCCGCTGGCCATGGAGGGCCTGGCGGCGTTCTTCCTGGAGTCCACCTTCCTGGGCCTGTGGCTGTTCGGCTGGGACAGGCTGCCGCGGCGGGTGCATCTCGCGACGATCTGGGCGGTGTCGCTCGGCACGGTCTTGTCGGCGGCGTTCATTATGGCGGCCAACTCGTGGATGCAGCACCCGGTTGGCTACCAGATGGTGCACGGCAAACCGGTGCTCAACGACATCTGGGCGCTGTTCACCAACCCGGTGTTCGTGTGGGGGTACGCCAAGGTCCTACTGGCCTCGCTGGTCACCGGGGCTATGGTGATGCTGGCGGTGTCGGCGTGGCAGTTGCGCCGCGGCCAGGACAAGGACGTGTTCCTCCGGTCGGCGCGGCTGAGCCTGGTGGTCCTGGTCCCGGCGATCTTGTTCACCATGCTGGTGGGCGATGAGCTGGGGGTGATCGAGGCCCGGTACCAGCCGATGAAGATCGCCGCCGCCGAGGCGCAGTGGAACACCTGCCAGCCGTGCTCGTTCTCGCTGTTCCAGATCGGCGGCGGTAACAACGACGAGACCCCGACGCAGATCATCGAGATCCCGCACCTGCTGTCGCTGCTGGCCACCAACACCTGGAACGGCAAGGTGGTCGGGATGACCCCGCTGCAGAACCAGTACAGCCAGCAGTACGGGCCCGGCAACTACGTGCCGAACGTGTTCATCCAGTACTGGGGAATGCGGGTGATGGCCTACGGCGGGGTGCTGGCCCTGCTCATCGGCGTGTGGGGGCTGTGGCTGATCCGGAGCCGGAAGCTGGCCACCTCCCGGGTGTTCCTGTGGGTGGCGACCTGGGCGGTGGTGCTGCCGTTCCTGATGAACACCGCGGGCTGGCTGCTGACCGAAAGCGGCCGGCAGCCGTGGATCGTGCAAGGCATCATGCTGACCAAGAACGGCATCTCACCGTCGCTGTCCACCACCTGGATCGCGATCAGCCTGGCGGCATTCGTCCTGGTGTACGCGGTGATCGCCACGATTGAGCTGCTGCTGATGCTGAAGTACTCCCGCCAGCAACTCCCGCCCCCGCGGACCGAGGCAGAGGCGGACACGCCCGTGCCTGCCGTCCAGTATTGAGGTCACCATGAGCAGTCTCGTCCCGTTCTGGTTCATCCTCATCGCGGTGCTGTGGACCGGGTTCTTCATCCTGGAGGGGTTCGACTTCGGCGTCGGCATGCTGCACAGTGCCGTCGGCAGGGACGACGCGGAGCGCAGGGCCGCGATCAACACGATCGGGCCGCTGTGGGACGGCAACGAGGTCTGGCTGATCGTGGCCGGGGCCGCCATGTTCGCCGCGTTCCCCGGCTGGTACGCCACCATGTTCTCGGCCTTCAACCTCGCGCTGGTCCTGCTGCTGGCCGCGCTCATCGCCCGCGGCCTGTCGTTCGAGTACCGCGGCAAGCGGGACAGCCCGCACTGGCGGCGCTCCTGGGATGTGCTGCTGACCGTGAGCAGCCTGCTGGCCCCGCTGCTGATCGGCGTGGCCCTGGGCGACCTCCTGCAGGGGCTCCCGATCAACTCCGCGCAGAACTACACCGGCTCATTCTGGGAACTGCTCCAGCCCTACGGGCTGTTCACCGGGGTCACCCTGGTGCTGATCTGCGCGCTGCACGGCGCGACGTTCCTGTCCCTGAAGACCACCGGGGACATGCACGAGCGCAGCCGGCGCCTGGCCCGCCGCATCGCCCCCGCCACCACCGCCGCCGTCATCGGGTTCGCCATCTGGACCCACGTGGCGCACAGCGACACGTTCTTCCTCAACCCGGTGGAACTGCTGGCCATCCTCGCCGTCCTCGCCGCGTTCTGGCTGGTCTACGAGCAGCGCGACGGCTTCGCCTTCGCCGCGACCACGGTCACCATGGCCTCGGCCATCGTGGCGATCTTCACCGGCCTGTACCCCAACGTGATGGTCTCGTCCACCAGCGCGGTCAACAACCTGACCGCCGTCAACACCGCGTCGCCGGCGTACCCGCTCAAGGTGATGAGTGTCGTCGCGATCATCTTGCTGCCGGTGGTGCTCATCTACCAGGCCTGGACCTACTACGTATTCCGGCGGCGCGTCAGCGCCCGGGAGTTCGAGCGGAAGGCACTGCCCGCCGCGCCTGCCCCGCCCGGCACGCCATCGCCCCCGGCAGGGAAGACTGCCAGTCAGGAGCGATGATGCCTGCCGCCGGATTCGCCAGGAGGGGGTCGGCGACCCGGACGGAGGCCAACCGGGCCGCCTACCAGGCCGCCGACCTGAAGAATTTCGACTCGCTGACGTTCAACGCCTGGTTCACCGCGTACGTCGCCCACAACAGGCCCGCGATGCGGGTGGCCCAGGATCGCTTCCGGCCGGTGTTCCTGACCGCGTTCAAGGCCTGGCTCACCACGGCCCCTTTCACGGACCCGAACGCGCCGAAGGGCCCGACCTACATGCCGCAGTACAAGCAGCCGGAGCTGGCGCGGTCCAACGCGCTCGACAAGAAGGCCGACATCTACTACGCGCTCGGCGAGCAAGCGGGCGGCAACGCGGACAGCTACGTGCGGACCACGGTGTACCTGGCGACCGTGCTGTTCCTGGTCGGCATCAGCGGCCACTTCAAGGTCCGCGCGGCACGCATCGGGCTGATCAGCATCGCTGGGGTCATCCTGGTGTTCTCGTCCGTCTCATTGATCCTCGCCCCGAAACCGCCGGTATGAGGCCCGCCGATCCCCGGCTGTTGCGGCATGCCAGGGCAGCCCGGGGTTACCTGATCTTCACGGTCGGGCTGGGACTGGTGGTGACCGCCCTGGTGCTGGCCCAGGCGGGGCTGCTTGCCCATGTCCTGGCGACTGCGGCCCGCGGCACGGGCGTGGCGGCCCTGTGGCCGGCCTTGGTCCTTCTGCTGGCGGTGATGGCCGCCCGCGCCCTGGCAGCCGGGGGTGGCGAGACCGTCGCCTTGCGCGCCGCCGCCAAGGTCAAGGCGCAACTCCGGGCCCGGCTCACCGCCCATACGCTGCGGCTTGGCCCGGCCTGGCTGGGCGGGCAGCGGGCGGGCGAGATCGCGACCCTGGCCACCAAGGGCCTGGACGCGCTCGACCCCTACTTCGCCCGGTACCTGCCTCAGTTGGTCCTCGCGGTCGCGGTACCCGTGGCCGTGGTGGCCCGGGTCGCGGCCGCCGACTGGATCTCGGCCGTGGTGATCGCGGTGACGCTGCCGCTGATCCCGGTGTTCGCCGTCCTGGTCGGCCTGCACACCAAGGCGCGCACGCAGCGTCAGTGGCGGCTGCTGGCGACACTTGGCGGGCACTTCCTCGACGTGGTCGAGGGGCTGCCCACGCTGAAGCTGTTCGGCCGGGCGAAGGCGCAGGCGCAGGTGATCGGTGAGGTCTCGGAGGTGCACCGCAAGGCGACCATGGGCACGCTGCGGGTGGCGTTCCTGTCGGCGCTGGTGCTGGAACTGGCGGCGGCGCTGGCCACGGCGCTGGTGGCGGTGGAGGTCGGCCTGCGGCTGCTGGCCGGGCACCTGGGCTACCAGACCGCGCTGCTGGTGCTGCTGCTCACCCCCGAGGCGTACCTGCCCCTGCGCGCGGTGGGCGCCCAGTTCCACGCCAGCATAGAGGGCGCCACCGCGGCCGCCCGGGCCTGCGACATCCTGAACACCGCACCGGTCGGCCCGGCCACGGTCCGCCCCCGGCTCGGGCCCGGCGCGCCGGCACAGGTCGACCTGCGCACCGGCACTATCAGGCTGAACGAAGCATGCGTGGCCTATCCGGGCCGTGACGAGCTGGCCTTGGCCGGGGTCAGCCTGGTGATAGGCCCGGGCGAGCGGATCACGGTGACCGGCGCGAGCGGGGCGGGCAAGAGCACGCTGCTGGCCCTGCTGCTGCGATTCGCCGAACCCACGGCAGGGACCATCGAGGCAGGCGGGATGCCGCTGGCGCAGCTTGACCTGGCCGCGTGGCGGGCCCAGATCGCCTGGGTGCCGCAGCGGCCGCACCTGTTCGCAGGCACGGTGACCGACAACATCGCCCTGAGCCGGCCCGGTGCGAGCCAGGGCGCGATCGAACACGCCGCCGCCCTGGCCGGTGCGGCCGAGTTCATCGAGGCGCTGCCGCGCGGGTATGCCACCCCGCTGGGTGACCGCGCCGCACGATTGTCGGCGGGGCAGCGGCAGCGGATCGCGCTGGCCCGGGCATTCCTCAGGGACGCGCCGCTGCTGCTGCTCGACGAGCCGACCGCGCACCTGGACGCGATCGCCGCGGCGGGGATATTCGCCGCCATCGAGGCCCTGCCGGGACACCGCACCGTCGTCCTGGTCAGTCACGGCCGGGGCTGGGCAGGCCCGGCCGGCCGGACGATCACCCTGGACCACGGCAAGCTGGTGACACCCGATGCCGGGCAAGCCGCCTACGACCAGACCCTGGTGGCCGCGCCATGACGCTGCCGATGGCCGGACAGGGCCCCGGCCTGCAGCCCGCGGGCCGGAACCACGGGCCGCTCTGGCCGTTTGTAGTCGTTGGCGCCAGCGCCCACAAAAGAATGTGGACGTTGGCGTGACCGCCCACAAACGCCGACGGACGGGCGCAGTCCCGGCAGCCTCGCTGGCACCTAGTGCAACACCAGCCCCGCCTTGCGGGCAGTGGGATCGGCCCTGGGCGCGGCTGCGCACCGATTCGCTGGTACGGGTGCTGTGGCTGGCCCAGCCCCTGCGGCGGCGGCTGATCCTCGCGGTGCTGGCGAGCGCGGTCGCCACCGGTTGCGGCATCGCGCTGCTGGCCACCTCCGGCTTCCTGCTCGCCCGGGCGTCGCAGCACCCCAACATCTTGGCGATCTCCATTGCCGTGGTCGCGGTCCGGGGCCTTTCGGTTGGCCGCGGTGTGTTCCGCTATGCGGAGCGCCTGGCCAGCCACGACGTGGCGTTCAGGATCCTGGTGGACATCAGGGTGCGGACCTTCCAGCGGCTGGAGCGCCTGGCCCCAGCCGGGCTGCGCACGCTGCGCCCGGGTGACGTGCTGGCGCGGCTGGTTAGTGACGTGGACGCCACTCAGGACCTGTTCTTGCGGGGCGTGGCGCCACCAGCGGCCGCTATCCTGGCCGGCACCGGAGCCGTGATCGCGTGTCTGCTGATACTCCCCCCGGCCGGGGCAGCGCTCGCGGTAGGCCTGCTCGCGGCCGGGACCCTGGTCCCGTGGCTGGCGGCCGCCCGGGCCCGGCAGGCGGGCCTTCGCCTTGCTGCGGCCAGGGGCGAATTCTCCGCACACTTCACCGACTTGATCTCCGGGGCAGCGGACCTGCACGCGTTCGGGGCGATGGACACCGCCATCGGCCGGGCCGCCGACACCGGCGCCAGGCTGGCCGCCATGGAACGCCGGGGCGCCTCGGGCATGGGCCTGGGGACCGGCCTGTCCAGTGCCGTCGCCGGCCTGACCGTGTGGGCGGTGCTCGGCCTGGCCGTGGCCGCCACCGGGGCCGGCACGCTGACCCGGGTCCCGCTGGCGGTGGTGACACTCACCACATTGGCAGCCTTCGAGGTGGTGGCTGCCCTGCCCGCCGCGGCGATCCAACTTGGCCAGGCCCGGGCCAGCGCGGCGCGGCTGACCGCGGTCGTGGACGCCCCGGATCCGGTCCGTGACCCGGCCGCGCCGCTGCCGCTGCCCGCGGGCCCGATCCGGGTGCGGCTGCGCGGCGCCCAGGTCCGGTACGAGCCAGGTGGCCCGCTGGCCTTGGGCGGGGTCGACCTGGACCTCGTTCCCGGGCGGCGGGTCGCGCTGATCGGCCCGAGCGGGGCGGGCAAGTCCACCGTGGCCGCCGTTTTGCTGCGGTTCTGCGAGCTGTCCGGGGGCAGCGCCACCCTGGGCGGGGTGGCGGGGTCGGGGCTAGCAGAGCACGGGCGGGACCTGTCCGCCTACGCGGCCGACGACGTCCGGACGGTGATCGGCGGCTGCGCCCAGGACCCGCACATCTTCAACACCACGATCGCCGGTAACCTGCGCCTGGCCCGCTCTGCCGCCACACACGAAGAACTCGCCGGCGCCGCCGCCCGGGCCGGGCTGCTGCCGTGGATCGAGTCGCTGCCACTGGGCTGGGACACCACCGTGGGTGCCCACGGTGCGGCGATCTCCGGCGGCCAGCGGCAGCGGCTGGCCCTGGCCCGGGCGCTGCTCGCCGACCCGGCGCTGATGATCCTCGATGAGCCCACCGCACATCTGGATCCGGCCAGCCGCCGCGCCCTGACCGCCGACATCCTGACCGCGACCCAGGGCCGCGCAACGCTGCTCATCACGCACGACCTCGACGGCCTCGACCAAGTGGACGAGATCGTCGTCCTGGACCGGGGCCAGGTGGTGGCCCGCGGCACACATGCCGAGCTCCTCCGCACCGGCGGGCTGTACCCCAGGATGTGGCTGTCGGCTCACCCTCATGGGTGATGCCGCGCGGGCGTGTCTTGCGGTGAACTGGGAGGAGGCCCAGGCAGGAGGATGACATGTCGGATCGCGTCGACGCGCTGGTGATTTTCGGGGCGACCGGGGACCTGGCCAAGCTGGAAACATTCCCCGCACTGGTGGGGCTGGTCGAGCGTGATGTGCTCAACGTCCCGGTGATCGGGGTGGCTAAGAGCGGCTGGGACCTGGAGCAGTTCCGCGACTACGCGGTCGCCTCGCTGAAGCTCAACAACATGGACCCGTCCAGCCCGGCGGCCATCAAGATGCTCGGGCTGCTGCGTTACATCGACGGCGACCTCGGCGACGACGCGACCTACCACGCCATGTCCGACACGGTCGGCGCGGGTGAGAACCTGCTGTACTACCTGGAGGTGCCGCCGTTCCTGTTCGGGCGGATCGCCCAGGGCATCGCCACGGCGGGCAGGGCCGCCGGTGCCCGGGTGATGGTGGAAAAACCGTTCGGCACCGACCTGGCCAGCTCCAGGAAGCTCAACGACACCATGCACCAGTACTTCTCTGAAGAGGCCATCTTCCGTGTCGATGACTGGCTGGCCTTCGAGCCGGTGGAGAACGTGCTCTTCGGACGGTTCGCCAACGCGGTGGTCGAGCCGCTGCTCAACCGCACCTATGTGGAGAGCGTCCAGATCACCATGGCCGAGGCGTTCGACGTGTCCGACCGGGGCTCGTTCTACGACCACACCGGCGCCATCAGGGACGTGGTGCAGAACCACATGCTGCAGGTACTGGCCACGGTGAGGGCTGACCCGCCGGAGGGGCAGGGCCTGAGCAACTGGCGGGACGCCAAGTCGCGGCTGGTGAAATCGCTGACCCCGCTGACACCCGAGCACACCGTCCGTGGCCAGTACGAGGGCTATCACGATGTGCAGGGCGTCGACCCGCGCTCGACCGTGGAAACATTCGTCGCGCTCCGGCTCATGTCCGATTCCTGGCGGTGGGCGGACGTGCCGATCCTCATCAGGGCGGGCAAGTGCATGGCGGTTACCGCCACCGAGGTCACCGTCAGGTTCCGCCAGCCGCCGCGGGATCTTTTCGGCCTCGCCCCGCTGCCGCACCGCAACGAACTGCGGTTCCGGGTCTGGCCTGAGACCGCCGTCAGCTTCAGCCTGGCCGGCAAGAAGCCGGGGGCTGGCTGGGAGCCGCAGACGGAAGATCTGACGTTCGCGCAGGAGCCCGGCAGCGACCAGCGTCCCTACGACCGGCTGATCGGCGCCGCGCTCGACAATGAGCGCTGGCTGTTCGCCCGGCAGGACACCGTCGAGGCCGCGTGGCAGATCGTGGACCCGGTGCTCGGCGACGCCGTGCCTGTCCACCCCTACGCCAAAGGCACCTGGGGTCCCAAGGAAGCCGACCGCTTGCTTCCCGACCGGGACGCCTGGCACGACCCCGCGGGCTGACACGCTGGCTCCCGACACGGCGAAGGAGGCTGCGTGTGCCCATGAACGACCAGGACAACCGGCGCCAGGTGGTGATCATCGGAGGCGGCTTTGCGGGCCTGTTCGCGGTCCGGGCGCTGGGGCGTGCCCCGGTCCAGGTAACCCTCATCGACAAGGCGCAGCATCACCTGTTCCAGCCGCTGCTGTATCAATGCTCGACCGGGATCCTGTCCGAGGGAAAGATCTCCGCCCCGCTACGCGACCTGCTGCGCCGCCACCGGAACGCCGATTTCGCGCTCGCCGAGGTGACCGGCATCGACCCGGAGCGACGGGTGGTACTGGCCAGACGGCCGCTGGGGGAACAGGAGGAGTTCGGCTACGACTACCTGATCGTGGCCGCGGGGGTGGAGCAGTCCTACTTCGGCCACGACGAGTTCGCCCAGTACGCGCCCGGCATGAAGACCATCGAGGATGCCCTGGTCATCCGGCGGCGGGTGTTCGGCGCGTTCGAGATGGCCGAATCGGCCACCGACCCGGCCGAGCAGGCCCGGTGGCTCACCTTCGCGCTGGTCGGCGCCGGGCCGACCGGCGTCGAGCTGGCCGGGCAGATCCGCGAGGTCGCCACCAAGACCCTGCGGCGTGAGTACCGGCGCATCAACCCCGAGGACGCGCGGGTGCTGCTGTTCGACGGCGGGGCGGCGCCGCTGGCCCCGTTCGGCCCGAAGCTGTCGGCCAAGGCGGCGGCCACCCTGGACCGGCTGGGGGTCGAGCAGCACATGCATTCGATCGTCACCGGCATCGACGGCACCGGGCTGAGCGTCCGCGCCGGGGACGGCACGGTGACCCGGTATGAGGCCGGCACGGTCTTGTGGACCGCCGGGGTCGCGGCGCCGCCCGCGGCGGCCGCCATCGCGGCGGCCACCGGGGCCAAGCAGGACCGGGCCGGGCGGATCGAGGTCGGCCCGGACCTGAGCATCCCCGGCCACCCGGAGATCATGGTCACCGGCGACGTGATGAGCCTGAACAAGCTCCCCGGGGTCGCCGAGGTCGCCATGCAAACCGGCCTGTACGCCGGGCGCAAGATCGCTCACCTGGCCCGGGGACAGAGCTTCGACAAGCCGTTCCGCTACCGCGACCTGGGGTCGGCCGCCTACATCTCCCGCGGCCGCGCCGTGGTGTCGGTGGGGCGGCTGCAGTTCGCCGGGTTCCCCGGGTGGGTGGTCTGGCTGTTCATCCACATCGGGTTCCTCACCGGGTACCGCAACCGGTTCGGCGCC
>Ga0207692_10000694_pt1 | contig 11852 bp, 7 predicted proteins | sample LARL52metaG_FD_184345 | JGI IMG/M metagenome (GOLD analysis project Ga0207692, IMG submission 184345) | Corn, switchgrass and miscanthus rhizosphere microbial communities from Kellogg Biological Station, Michigan, USA - LAR L5-2 metaG... | ecosystem: Host-associated > Plants > Roots >...
ACCACGCGGTGGTGACGGCGTGCTCGACCGGCGCGCATGCGATTGGCGACGCCAGCCGGCTGATCGCACTCGGCGATGCCGACGTGATGGTGGCGGGCGGAACCGAATCGCCGATCTGCCGCATCGGCATGGCGGGCTTCTGCGCCGCGCGCGCACTGTCGACCGGCTTCAACGAGACGCCTCAACGCGCCTCGCGTCCCTATGACAAGGATCGCGACGGATTCGTGATGGGCGAGGGCGCCGGCATCGTGGTCCTCGAAGAATATGAGCACGCTAAGGCGCGCGGCGCCAAGATCTACGCCGAGGTGGTCGGCTATGGCTTGTCGGGCGACGCCTATCACATCACGTCACCGTCGCCGGACGGCGATGGTGGTTTCCGCAGCATGACGGCGGCCATGAAGCGCGCGGGCATCACGCCATCCGATATCGATTACATCAACGCGCACGGCACTTCGACGCAAGTCGGCGACGAGATTGAACTCGGCGCGGTCGAGCGGTTGCTCGGCAACGCTGCTTCGACGGTGTCGATGTCATCGACCAAGTCCTCCACCGGGCATTTGTTGGGCGCGGCTGGGGCGATCGAAGCGATTTTCAGTATTCTTGCGATTCGTGATAATATTGCTCCGCCGACAATCAATCTCGAGAATCCCTCGATGGAGACGGCGATCGATCTCGTTCCGCAGACGCCGCGCAAGCGCGAGATCAATGTCGCGCTGTCCAATTCATTCGGTTTTGGCGGCACCAACGCGTCCGTGATCTTGCAGCGCGTAAGCAACTGATGCATGCCGGCGGGAATCCACCGTTTCGCCGCATTCAGTAATAAATCGTAGGATTGGGCGTGGACTGCGGGGCCGCTCGCCAAGGCGCGAGGCCGCGATGAGAGCGACAGGATTCAGGTTGCATCGATGAGTGAAAGGCCGCCCATTTCGCCCCGTAGCCCGCGTGCCGCGCTGGAGCCTGAAAAAGTTCCCCCGCCGCCGAGGCGTTCGGAACGCGCCCGCAATCCTTTCGTCGTCGTCGGCAATGCGATCATCACGATCGTGCTCGTGATGATGATTGGCGCGGGCCTCGTCTATTATTACGGCCGGCAGTTGATCGATGCGTCGGGTCCGCTGCAGGAGGACAAGGTCGTCAACATTCCGTCGCGCGCAGGCATGGCCGACATTGCCGATGTCCTGCAGCGTGAAGGCGTGATCGACGCCAATCGCTGGGCCTTCATCGGCGCCGTGTTCGCGATGAAGGCGCGCGCGGACCTGAAGCCCGGTGAGTATAATTTCCAGAAGAGCGCGAGCCTGCGCGGCGTCATCGCCACCATGGTCGAGGGCAAGGTGGTGCAGCATTCCGTCACCATTCCGGAAGGGCTGACTTCGGAACAGATCCTGGCCCGGCTTTCCGACAACGATATCTTCTCGGGCAGCGTTCGCGAGATCCCGCGCGAAGGCACGCTGCTGCCGGAGACCTACAAGTTTCCGCGCGGCACCACGCGCGAGCAGGTGATCCAGCGCATGCAGCAGGCGCAGAAACGCGTGGTGGCGGACGTCTGGGAGCACAGGGCTCAGGACGCTCCGGTCAAGACGCCGGAGCAGTTGGTGACGCTCGCCTCCATCATCGAAAAGGAGACCGGCAAGGCCGACGAGCGCAGCCGGGTATCTGCGGTATTTGCCAACAGGCTACGGCAGAGGATCAAGCTGCAGTCGGATCCGACCATCATCTATGGCCTGGTCGGCGGCAAGGGAACGCTGGGCCGGCCGATCAAGCGCAGCGAGATCAGCCAGCCGTCGCCCTACAACACCTATGTGATCGAGGGCCTGCCGCCGGGGCCGATCTCCAATCCGGGACGCGCCTCGCTGGAAGCCGCAGCCAACCCGGCGCGCACGCGCGATCTCTATTTCGTCGCCGATGGAACCGGCGGCCACGCCTTCACCGAGACCTACGACCAGCACCAGAAGAACGTCGTCCGGCTGCGCGCGATGGAGAAGCAGATCCAGAACGATACGGTCGAGCCGGCCGCCGACGATCTGCCACCCGCCGCCGCAGCCGCGCCGCCCGGCGGCGACACGCCGACGACGGCCACGACGACTGCCAAGCCTGCGGCGAAAAAGCCACCTCGGACGACGACCCCGGCGCGGCAGGGCGCCGCCCAGCAGGGCGCGGCGCAAGCGGCGCCGGTCGTTCAACAATAACCGTGTCCCGGCGCGGCCCGCGCCGCCGGGCCAGTCCGGACTCCACATTTCCTGAAAACGTCTTATGGTCCGCGCGCGTTTGCCCGCGAATCTGACACAATCCTTGCCGGAGAAATTTACGTCATGGCGTTGTCGAGCATGACCGGCTTTGCCCGAAGTCACGGCGCAAGCGGCCCTTATACGTTCGAATGGGAATTGAAGTCGGTCAACGCCAAGGGCTTTGATCTCCGCTTGCGGATGCCGCAGGGCTGGGACGAGGTTGAGGCGTTCGCCAAGAAGCGTGCGGCCGAACTGCTCGCGCGCGGCACCGTCTATGCCAATCTCACCGTCAAGCGCGCCAACGCGCTCTCGACCGTGCGGATCAATGAAGACGTGCTGGCTTCCATCGTCAAAGTCGCGGGCCAACTCGCCGCCCGGATCGACGCGGTGGCGCCCAGCATCGACGGCTTGCTCGCGATCAAGGGCGTGATCGAGGTGGTCGAGCCGGAGAGCAACGAAGAGGAAGACAAGGTCGCGCGTGCTGCCGCGGCGGAGGCATTCGACAAAGCACTTACCGATCTCGTCGCAATGCGTCAGCGCGAGGGCACATCCCTTGGCCAGATTCTCTCGCAGCGGATGGACGAGGTGGAGGCGTTTGCGAAGAAGGCTGAGACCGCACCGGGCCGCAAGCCCGAGGCGATCAGGACGCGCCTTGCCGAGCAGGTTGCAGCACTGCTCGAGACGTCCGATCGCTTCGATGCGGACCGGCTCAACCAGGAAGCGCTGCTGATTGCGGCGCGGGCCGACATCCGGGAGGAGCTCGATCGCATCGCCTCCCACATCGCGCAGGCCCGCGAGCTGATCGGCAAGGGCGGGCCGATCGGCCGGCGGCTCGATTTCCTGGCGCAGGAGTTTCATCGCGAGGTCAACACCTGCTGCTCGAAATCCAACGACATCGAGCTGACCAATACCGGGCTCGAAATGAAGAATGTGGTCGAGCAGTTTCGCGAGCAGGTCCAGAATCTGGAGTGACCCATGACGGCGCACGGCCATCGTTTCGACGGCGTTGAACGGCGCGGTTTGATGTTCGTGCTGTCCTCGCCCTCGGGCGCCGGCAAGACCACGCTGTCGCGGCTCCTGATGGAGCGGATGGGCGGCCTGCGGATGTCGGTATCGGCGACGACGCGACCGATGCGGCCCGGCGAGGTCGAGGGCAGGGACTATCATTTCGTCGACAAGGCCCGCTTCGAACAGATGGTGACGCGGCAGGAACTCCTGGAATGGGCGACCGTGTTCGACAACCGCTACGGCACGCCGCGCGGGCCGGTCGAGGCAGCGCTGTCGGCGGGGCAGGACGTCCTGTTCGACATTGACTGGCAGGGCACGCAGCAATTGCGCGAGAAGGCGCGCGCCGACGTCGTCTCCGTCTTCATCCTGCCGCCGTCGGCCGCCGATCTGGAAAAGCGGCTGCATTCACGGGCCCAGGATTCCCATGAGGTGATCCGGGGGCGCATGAGCCGCGCCAGCCACGAGATGAGCCATTGGGCGGAATACGACTACATCGTCATCAATCGCGACGTGGATGAAGCCTTTGCCGAGGTCCAGTCCATCCTCAAGGCCGAACGGCTGAAGCGCGAGCGCCGCACGGGGCTGACGACATTCGTTCGCGAACTGCAGCGCCAGTTGGAGAACTAAAGCATGATCCGGAAAAGTGTGTAGCGGTTTTCCCTCGCGACAAACGCTGTACGCGTTTGCGCGGAGATCATGCTCAATCAAAGACCTAAAGCGCTATGATGCTCCAGCCTGATGTCATCGCGCTTTAGGCGTCCTGCTCTCGGCCTTCCGATCGCGTGCGTCCGCCTTATTTGGCAAGCCGGATCAGGAGCTGTTCGATACTCTCGTAACTTTCATCGAGCACGCGGCCGCGCGGCTTCGGCGCATATTCTGACACCGGCTCGTAGTCTTCCGAGTGAGCCGCGTTGGCATAGCTGTGCTGGGGCGCAAATTGTGGCCGACGCGCATATTCGGACTGAGGCACGTATTCAGACTGAGGCGCATAATCCGGCTCAGGTTCATACTCCGGTTCCGGCTCGTGATGCGCTTCCTGCGCATGCGCATAGTCCGGTTCGGGCTCATAAACCGGCTCCGGGTCGTGAACGGGCTCGGGCGCAAAAGCAGGCTCAGGCGTATAGGCAGCAGGCTCGGGCGCATATTTGGTCTTGGGGGCGAAGCTTTCGGCGTCCATGGCGACCGGCTGCGGCTCGACGCGCCGGGCTTTCCGCGCTTTCTTCTTTTTCTTCGGCCCCTGCCAATCGGTGCTGCGTCGTGACGCGTTGTAGCGCCGTCTCGCGCGGCCCGCGCCGGCCAGGCGATAGACCCCGTGTCCGGTGAGGCCCGCCAGCGCCAGCGCGGCAAATGCGACCACCATGAGCTCCTGCAGCGATCCGGAATATTTGGGTCCGTTCGAAGCCGCAGGCGTGGCTTCCTGCTGATCTGCCACAGCGGTCGCGTCCGCCGGAGCTGGGGCGGCCGGGGCTGCCGCGACCGGCATCTGGGGGGCGGTGAGGGCCGAATCTGGCTGCTGGGCATCGGCGACGACAGTGGTCGCCGCGGTATCCGGCGGCGGTGTGGCCGACGAATTTAGTCCGATCGGGTCCGGCCAGCGTGACAAGACGTTCGAGCCGGCGCCATTGTCGTCAGCGACCGGGGCGTTCACCGCCGCAGCGGCAGCATTGGCAACGATCGCGCCAGGGTGAGCCGCGGCTGCACTGGTATTGTCTTCGATCCGGGCGCGCGACCGCAATTCGGCATGGGCGTCGGCAACCGAATGCTGCGATGCGCCATCCTGCTTGCGCGAGGCGGCCTTCGGCGATTTCTCCGACGAAGCGACGCGGGAGGGCTTATCGGCCTCACTGCGCAGATACCAGCAGTGGCGCTTGGATCCGCGCTCGATGCGATAAAACCAATGCTGGCCTTGCGGCGTATCGCCGGTGGGCTGCGTCAGACAATCATCGGACGCGGCGTAAGGCATGGTGATCAGATACGCGCCCGCGAAAACTCCCACCAGAACGCCAATCAGAATGGCAGATGCGAATTCTGCGGCTCGACTAGACATACGCATCTCCGGCTACGCTACACACGTCGTACAACCCCAAATCTCGACAAAGAGTTGGGTCGCAATTGGCCACAAATCCGGAAAGGATTGGGCTTCTTTCGGGCTCGCCTCTCGCTGTTTCAAACGAACGAATTCGCCTGAAAGAAGGCGTTCGTGTTTAGAAGCGATCCAGCGCCCGATATCCTAGCTTGAGTGTGGTATTGATGCCGATCGTGGAGCGAATAAGGCAGGGGAGGACGTGAATTTTGATCAGCCTGTTGAAAGGCGGATCATTTTGTTTTTCGTTGCGCAAGCGCATGCGGCATCACGTGAATTCCGCACGATCTTTTATGGAAGTGACACGCGGATTTCACAGAGGTCACGAAAGACCCTGCGCGACGGTGTTCTAACCCTGCGGGTCGGCCGACATCACCTCGTCCATCGGCGGCAACACGCGGTCGATCACCAGGACAGACAACAGATTTTCGCCCGAACGGGCGACATGAGAAACAGGTAACAGCGGATGGGTCGCGACGTCTTCGACGTCGCTGTCGGGAATGTCCTCGATGCGCAACACCTGATCGACTGCAAGCCCTGCGAGTGCGCCTTCGATTTGCACCAGCGTGCATGGCGGTGTCGGCGCCGAGCCTGCATCGGCAATATGCCGGCGCAGATCGAGGACGGGAACGGCGGCATCGCCGACATCGGTCATCGCGTGAAATCCGGTCCCCGGCTGCGGCAATGGCGTGAGCAGCACCGATGCCTGAATCCGCTCGACTCGCTCCAGCGGCAATGCGAGCAGCTCGCGGCCAACGCGCACCGACAGAAGCTTTCGCGACGATTTGCCGGTCTCGGCCGCCGGAATGTTGTCGGCGGGTTGCTCCCTGCGCGGGATCAGCGCGGTAACGGTCTCGCGCACCTGTCCGATCAGTGAGGCCGCATCGATGATTCCAACGATGTGTTCGCGCGCGAGCACGAAATAGCGGGTCACGCCGGGCATGTCCTGCGTGACCGCGTGAATCTCCGTCTGATGCGCGCGCTCGATGCCGACCGCGCGATCGATGGCGATGCCGATTTCGCCGGCGCCGGGCATCTCGATGACCAGCACTGTGCTGAGTTCACGCGTCGGCGGACGCCCGAGCAATGCCGCCGCGGACACGACGAGCAGCGGCGTGCCGCGCCGGTCGGTCAGTCCCGCCACCCAGTCCGGCGCCGCCGGCATCGAGCGGATCAGGCCGGACACGAGGATCTCGACGATTTCCGCGATCGGCAACGCGTAGCTCTCGCCGGAAACCTCGATGTGGAGCAGAGGCAGATGCTCGCCGCTATCGACGGGTGCCGGCGCGACAGTCGTTTCGTCGCGCGACACTCCGACCAGCGCAGCGCCTTCAGTCGTTTCCGTCTCCATCGGTTGTTCGGCAGTGAGCTTGCCGTAATCGAGCACCGACCATTCGGCGTCGAGCGCGGCAAAGCGTGCGCTGACCAGCGGCTGTTCGGCGCGCTCGATATTGTCGATGGTCTGCACGGACTCGACGTCGACCTGAACCATGCCAGCCACCTGATCGACGCGCAGTGCGCGAACGTCGTCGCGCGAGGCCAGAACCACCAGCACGCCGCCGTCGCGGCTCTCTTCGCCGAGCACCGCCGCCAACGGCATCTGCGGCAGCACGCGGCCGAGCGCCATCACCAGGCCTTCGACAAGGGGAGGGCTGAACGGCAGCGGCGTCAGGGGACCCGCTTCCTCGACCGACAGAACGAGATTGAGCGGCACCGCGATGCGTCGCGGTCCGGCCAGCACGCAAAGGAAATCGAGCCGCTGCATTCGATGACCTATTTCTCTGTGAGCTTCCACGCGCCGGTCCAGATCTCCGGCGGCTGCCGGTTGAGCTGCCGGCAGCGCTCCGCGAGCAAGCCCGTCGTCGCATCATCAGGATTGATCGTGTCGACATCGGCGAAGCGCCGCCCCGCGGTTGCGAAGTCGCCGGCAAGATAGGCGGCGACGCCGGCCGCGAATGGCTCGAGCCATCGTTCGGCGTCCTCCGGCTGCTCGACGAAGACCTCGTAGATCGGCGTCTGGCTCTCCTGGCCCTCGACGGCGACCACATCGACCATGCGGGTGGTGACCGGACGGCGCAGGCGCTTCATCGTCTCGCCGGAAATCAGGATCGGGCACCCATAGGTCTTGCACACGCCCTCGATGCGGGCGGCAAGGTTGGCCGCATTGCCGATCACGGTGTGGTTCATCCTGTCAGGCGAGCCGATGCGGCCCGCGATCACCTGTCCTGTTGCGATACCGACGCCGATTTTCAGGTTGGGGAAGTCGGGATGCTCGTTGAGCAACGACAGCGCGCGAAGCATGTTGCGCGCCGCCGCAACCGCGCGATCGGCATCGTCGCTGTGCGCGGTCGGAATCCCGAACAGCGCCATGATGCCGTCGCCTATGAACTTGTCGATCGTGCCGCCTTCGGCCAGGATCACGTCCGCCATATAGGCGAAATAACGGTTGAGGACATCGACGACGGCGTGCGCGCCCAGGGTTTCCGCAAGCGCGGTGAATCCACGGACGTCTGCAAACAGGATCGTTGCCTCGCGCAGCTCGCCGCCGAGATCTTCATTCGGAGCGGCAAGCCAGTCCCGCGCGACGCCGGGAGACATCGTCTTGTCCAGCAGCGCGCGCATCCGCCGCTGCTCGGCAATGTCCTCGATGAGGACAAGCGCGCCGCGCGGTTCGCTTGGCATGCCGCTCGAGCGGATGGTTCGCCGGATCGCGATCCAGCTGCCGTCGGGCGCGGCGAAGTCTGCCTCTGCAGGCTCGCGGTTCTCGCCGCCTCCGATCACGTCCCAGATCTCGTCGCCGAGCGCCTGGTTGAAGTCACCGCAGATGCTGCCGATCGTCGCGCGGCCGACCGTGACGTCGCTTCCCTGCAGAATATGAGCGGCGGCGGCGTTGGCGCGCACCAGACGGCCTGCATGATCGAAGAGGAGCACGGCGGTCTCAAGCCCGGTGAGCAGGTCGTCGACGAAAGCTGCCTGCGCGGAGCGGTCGGGCTTGCCTGTCTCGGAAGGCAGGATGATCGGCTCGCCCACGGTCGGCAGATCGAGCACGCGGCGTAGCGTCTGGACGATCTCGGAAGCGCGCTTCTGCTTCAAGTCGAAGCTGACCCCGCCGGACGGCTTGCCGATCGTGGCGACCGCGCCAAGCCGTAGCGCCTCGACGCGCTTGGTGGAATCCTCATTGGCGACCAGCGAGGACAGGATGACGACCTTGCAGGTCGAGCGGAGGTTCAGCCGGCGCAGCGTCTCCAGGCCGGACATTTCCGGCATTTCGATATCGAGCAGAACGGCATCCGGTTTGAGCTGCCGGACCTTCTGCAGTGCGACGCGGCCATCGGGCGCGGTGTCGACCACGTGCAGGTCGGGGTCGCTGTCGACGATCTCGGTGATCAGGTTGCGCATGATCAGGCTGTCGTCGACGACAAGAATGCGCTTGCGTCCATCCGCGCCACCGCCGGAGATCATCATCGCCGCCATCGTCACATCGTCCTTACGCTATCGGTGGCACGTGTCAGGGCCGCACGGCGGATCCGCCGCCGCCAGGTGAAGCCGTCGACCGGCAGCTGGTGGCGCGGCCGCAGGCAGAACAGATATTGCTGCAAAGCAACGTTGCGCCAGACGCCGGCAAAGAACGGCCGCAGCCCGGCGACGGCGAGCGGCAGCGGCTCGAATGACTCCGGTTCGAGGCGGATCAGCGTGCCGGCTTGATCGACGATCACCGCGGCCTCGACGCGATCGTGCCAGCTCAGCCGCAGGGCGACGCCACGGTCGATGCGTTTGGCGTCGCAATTGCCGAGCAGCGCGCGTCCGTCGATCATCAGCGGAGAGCGCGGCGTACGACGGTCCTGAGACGGGTCGAGACGGCCGTCCAGGAATTCGATCGACGCGATGTCTTCGCTCGGAACCAGGAAGCGGTAGGCGCCGCAACGGACCTCGATGAACTCCTTCATGCGGCGCCCCCTTGCACCTGCTCGCGCATCAATCGCGCGGGCGGCACACGCAATCCGAACACCGAGGCATTGCGCGCCAGTTCGAAAATCTTCTCGGGATCGAGCACGAGCACGATACGGTCGAAACCCATGGTGGTGATGCCGCCGATGCCGGGCAGGGCAGCGACACGGGGGTGGGTCTCGCGGATCAGCATCTCGCCGCGGCGCAGGATGCGATGCACCTCGATGCCCATGCGCTGGCCCGACCACTCGCACAGCACGATCGGCTGGTCGGTGCGCGGTTCTTCGGGCGGCGGCGGCAGCCGCAATAGCTCGGTGAGCCGGAACACCGGCAGGAAACGATCACGCAGCAGGATCGAACGCTGGCCGTTGACATATTGCAGTCCCGACGTCGGGAAGATCAGCGCCTCGCTGACCATGGCCTCGGGGAAGCCCACCGGCTGGATGCCGGTGTCCGCGAGCAGCATCGGCTGGATCGCCGCGGACAGCGGCATGTCGAGCCGGAACGTCGTCCCCTGGCTGGCCACGGTCAGGACATCGATCTTGCCGCCGAGCTTGGTGACATTGACGAGCGCGACGTCGAGCCCGACGCCGCGGCCGGAGACGTCGCTGACGGCTGCCGCCGTCGAGAAGCCGGGCGTGAAGATGAAGCGCACCGCCTCGTCGTCGCTCATCTGGCGCACCTCTTCGCTCGAGGCCAGCCGTGAGGCCACTGCGCGCTGCTTGACGCGCTCGATATCGATGCCGCGGCCGTCATCGCTGATCTCGATCACGATGCGCTCGACCTGCTGCTGAGCCTGGAGCCGCAACGTCGCCATGCGCGGTTTGCCGCTGGCAAGTCGTTCAGCCTCGGGCTCGATGCCGTGGTCGATCGCGTTGCGCAGGATGTGCGTGAGCGGATCGGCGAGCATGTCCGACATGCCCTTGTCGATGCGGATGCCGCCGGTTTCCGCGACGAAGCGGACCTGCTTGTCGAGGCTTCGCGCGGATTCGCGCACCATGCGCGGGAAGCGGCCGGCAAGCGTATCGAGCGGGATCACGCGCAGGCCCAGCGTGCTCTCATGGATCAGGCTGATGATGCGGCCGATATCGACCTCGACCGAGCAGAAGTCGCGGTGCTGTCGCACCAGCCTGTCGACATCGGCGCGCAGCTCTGGCGCTCGCGTGACGGCGACGTCCGACAGCCGGCGCAGCGCATCGGGGACGTCGGATTCGACGGCAAGCACATTGAGCCGGCTGGCAATGGAGAAGAATTCGCCGATGCGGCCGAACAGCTTGTCGAGCACCTCGATGGGGACGCGCACCTGCGTCTCGTCGACCGCCTCGGAGCGGCCGGCGGCCTTCGCCGAGACCGCGAACTCGCCTTCGGCGCCGCCGGGATCGAGCCGCCTAATATCGCCGAGGATGCTGAAGCCGGCGTCGCGCAACTTCTCGGCGAGCGCCTCCGGCTCATCGTCGGTGAGCAGCAATAACGCCAGCGCGGGACGGCCATGGCGCGTCGTGGCCTGGCCGATCAGAGGGTCGTGTTGCGCGAGCCCCGGCATCATCCCGGCATCGGGGAGCTCGACGGCCGCCATCTTGATCGTTGCACCGGACCCGTCGAGCAGCGAGGCCATTCGCGCCTGCCGGCGCGGCGGGGCCGGGCAGAGCAGCGTGGTGTCGAGGCCGAGCCTGCGCAGATGCGCCTCGATCTCGTCATCAGCGGCGAACGGCGCACGAGCGGCTTGGGACAGTTCAGCGACGACGTCATCGGGGCCGGTGGCCGGGTCGAGCGATCGTTTGACGGCAGCCAGCGCGCGCCGCAGGAACTCGTCGCGGACAGCCGCGTCTGCGACTTGTGGCGGTGCGTCCGCGATATCATCGAGCGTGCGGGCGAAACCGCCGACCAGGGATAGTGCACGACACAGCACGGCACAGTCCTCGGCCAGCGCCGGCCGTCGCGATGCCGGCGCGGCAAGTGCTTCCTCGATGCGATGCGCCAATGCCATCCGAAAAGGCTCCCGCAGCATGGCCCAGGCTGCTGTCGCGCCGCAATCCGCGCCGAGCAGGAGGCCAAATCGTTCGGTCTGCTGAGAGAGCCGGGCAAAGGCAATCAGCCGTTGCGTATCCGATGCCGTCTCGAGGTCGCGGGCGACGGCTTCAACGTGATCGAGCGCAAGACGCGCGCTGGCGTAAGTCACCATGCCTGCTGCCTCGCGAAACGCCTCCTCGTCTTCATCGAGAATCGCTTGGGCGGCCTCGGGCAGCACTTCGGCGAGAAGCTCGGCAAAGCCGCGCAGGAGATCGACGTCCTCGCCGAGGAAGCGCCACGGCTCACCGCCGGACAATGCCGAGAGCTGAGCCGCGCCGTCCCGCTCGGCAGCAATGGCCGCGTGCCGCAATTCGTCGATCACGGACGCGGGCGCAGGCCAGGATAGCGGCGCGCGCAGTCCGTCCTCCAGTGCGTCGGCAGCGGTAATCAGCGCTTGCTGAACGGTGGCGTCGAAGGGGCACTCGCCGGCGCGAACCGGCGACAGCAGGCTCTCAGCCTCATGCACCAGTTCCTCGACGCCCTCGGCCGCGATCACGCGGGCGAGCGCCTTGATCGAGTGG
>Ga0207692_10000703_pt1 | contig 11778 bp, 7 predicted proteins | sample LARL52metaG_FD_184345 | JGI IMG/M metagenome (GOLD analysis project Ga0207692, IMG submission 184345) | Corn, switchgrass and miscanthus rhizosphere microbial communities from Kellogg Biological Station, Michigan, USA - LAR L5-2 metaG... | ecosystem: Host-associated > Plants > Roots >...
GGCAGGCGGGCCACGTCCACCGCCTCGACCTGGCCAGAGGCGAAGCAGGTGACCAGCAGCGTCCTGCCACCCGGTTCCAGGGCCATCTCCCGCGGGAACCCGCCCGCCGGGAGCAGGCCGAGCAGGGCGGGGCGGCCCGCCAGTGCCGCCGGGACGCTGACCACGGCCAGACTCGAGCGGGCGTGCTGCGCGTGGAACCGGTTGGAGTCCGCGACCACGATCCGGCGGCCGCCGTCCACCAGGGCCAGCCCGACCGGGGCCGTGCCCACCTGGACCCGGGCCAGCAGCGCGCGGGCCGGGTCGGTGCGCAGGCGGCCCGCCGAGAACCCGAGCAGCGCGTTGCTGCCCCGGGCGGTGACCCACACCACCTGGCCGCTGGCCGAGGTGATGACCCGGACCGGCTGGCAGCCGGCGGCCACGGTGGACACTACCGCGTGCGCCGGGTCGGTGGCCGCCCGCGGCACGCTGATGACCGAGAGGCTGCCCAGGCCGCCGCGTGCCCCACCGCGGGCTACCTCGCTGGTCGCGTAGAGCCACCGGCCGCCCGGGGACACGGCCAGCCCGACCGGGGCCAGACCGGCCGGGATGGATCCCAGGTAGTCGGCTGGGCCGAAGCCGTGGGCCAGCGCCCGCTGCAGGTTGAACACCGCGATCTGGGCGGTGTCCTCCAGGCTGACGAACGCCAGCCGGTCGCCGCCCGGCACCGCGACCTCGATGGCCCCGTCCCCCAGCGGGCCACCCGCCTGCCGGCCGTTCCCAGCCGGGCGCTGCAGCGAGCCCAGCATGGCCCGCGGGCTGGCCTGCCCGGCCCGGGCGGCGCTGAACACCACCGCCCCGCTGTCCGAGGCGGCCAGCAGGTAGCGGCCGTCCCGGGTCAGCGTCTCGCCCGCCAGGTGCGCGCCCGGCGCGAGCAGCGTGCCGGCCGGCGACAGCACGGGCCTGCTCCCCGCGTCCATTACCTGCAGCTGCTGCCCGGTAGAGGAGACGAAGGCCCGGCGGCCGTCCGGGCTGACCAGGACGCCGAACGGGACCCCGCCGACCAGCACGAAACTAGTGCCGGCCGCGGGCAGCCGGGGACTGGACGCGGCCGGGGCCGAGCAGCCCGGGACCCCGGCCGGGCGGGTGTTCGCGGCTCCGGCGGGCCGGCGGGCACTCGCCGCTGGCCTGGGCGCCGGGGACGTCGCGGTGCACCCGGCCGCCACTAAGCCAGCCAGCACCAGCCCTGGCACGAGCAGCCGGGGCACGGGCCGCACCCCGGTCGCGTGGCGTCGCATGGGGAGATCTTAGGCCGCCGCCGGGGCCACCCCGCGGTCACACGTTGACGAGCTTCTTCAGGTACTGCCCGGTGTAGCTCTCCTCGACCTGGGCCACTTCTTCCGGGGTCCCGGTCGCGATGACCTCGCCGCCCCGCGACCCGCCCTCGGGCCCGAGGTCGATGACCCAGTCCGCGGTCTTGATCACGTCGAGGTTGTGCTCGATTACGATGACCGTGTTGCCGCCGTCCACCAGGCGGCCGAGCACGCCGAGCAGCTTGCGGATGTCCTCGAAATGCAGTCCGGTGGTCGGCTCGTCCAGCACGTAGATGGTCCGCCCGGTGGACCGGCGCTGCAGTTCGGAGGCGAGCTTGACCCGCTGCGCCTCGCCGCCGGACAGGGTCGGCGCGGGCTGGCCCAGCCGGACGTAGCCCAGGCCCACGTCGACCAGGGTTTTCAGGTGCCGGTGGATGGCCGGGATGGCCTCGAAGAACCCCGCTGCTTCCTCGATCGGCATGTCCAGCACCTCGGCGATGGTCTTGCCCTTGTAGTGCACCCCCAGCGTGTCCGTGTTGTACCGGGCCCCGTGGCACACCTCGCATGGCACGTACACGTCGGGCAGGAACTGCATCTCGATCTTGATGGTGCCGTCCCCAGCGCACGCCTCGCACCGGCCGCCCTTGACGTTGAACGAGAACCGGCCCGGCTGGTAGCCGCGCACCTTGGCCTCGGTGGTCGCCGCGAACAGCTTGCGGATATGGTCGAACACCCCGGTGTAGGTAGCCGGGTTGGACCGTGGGGTCCGGCCGATCGGCCCCTGGTCCACGTGCACCACCTTGTCCAGCTGGCTCATCCCGGTGACCCTTGTGTGCCTGCCCGGGACGATCCGTGACCCGTGCAGTTCCCGGGCCAGCGCGCTGTACAGGATGTCGTTGACCAGCGTGGACTTACCGGACCCGGACACCCCGGTGACCGCGATCATGCAGCCCAGCGGGAACGCCACGTCCACGTCCTTCAGATTGTGCTCGCTGGCCCCCCTGACCACCACTTCCCGGGATTTCGACCGCTTGCGCCGGGTGGCGGGCAGCGGGATCTCCCGGCGGCCAGTCAGGTACGCCCCGGTCAGCGAGTCCGGGCTGGCCAGCAGCTCGGACACCGGGCCGGACACCACGATGTTGCCGCCGTGCTCGCCCGCACCGGGGCCGATGTCCACCACCCAGTCCGCGGACCGGATCGTGTCCTCGTCGTGCTCCACCACGATCAGCGTGTTGCCCAGGTCGCGCAGCCGGACCAGGGTCTCCAGCAGCCGGTGGTTGTCCCGCTGATGCAGCCCGATGGACGGCTCGTCCAGCACGTACAGCACGCCCACCAGGCCGGACCCGATCTGGGTGGCCAGCCGGATCCGCTGCGCCTCGCCGCCGGCCAGCGTCGCGGACGCCCGGTCCAGCGACAAGTAGTCAAGACCCACGTCGAGCAGGAAGCCGAGCCGGGCATTGACTTCCTTCAGGATCCGACCGGCGATCTGCATGTCCCGGTCGGACAGCTCCAGGCTGAGCAGCTGCTTGGCCAGCTCGCCGATGGGCAGCGCGCAGTAGTCCGCGATGGACTTGCTGTCCACGGTCACCGCGAGGGCGATCGGCTTCAGCCGCGACCCGTGGCAGGACGGGCACGGCACCTCCCGCATGTACCCGGCGAACCGCTCCCGGCTGGAGTCGGACTCCGCCTCGGAGTGCCGCCGCTCGATGTAGCTGATCGCGCCCTCGAACCGCGTGTAGTACGAGCGTTCCCGGCCGTACCGGTTCTTGTACCGGACGTGCACGTCCTTGTCGTAGCCGTACAGCAGCGCCTTGCGGGCCGCGGCGGGCAGGCGGTGCCACGGGGTGTCGATGCTGAAACCGAGGGCCGCACCGAGCGCCTCCTCCAGCCGGAGGAAGTAGTCGCTGACGTGCCCGCCGGCCCATGGCCCGATCGCGCCCTCGGCCAGCGTCCGGTCCGGGTCCGGCACGACCAGTTCCGGGTCGACCTCCATCCGGGTGCCCAGCCCGGTGCAGTCCGGGCAGGCGCCCCACGGGGAGTTGAACGAGAACGACCGCGGCTCCAGCTCCTCGAATGACAGGTCGTCATACAGGCAGGCCAGGTGCTCGGAGAACATCCGCTCCCGGTGCGGGTCGCTGTCGGGCAGGTCCACGAAGTCGAGCAGCACCACGCCGCCGGACAGCGCCAGCGACGTCTCCACCGAGTCGGTCAGCCGCCGCCGGGCGTCCGGCTTGACCGCCAGCCGGTCCACCACCACCTCGATGGTGTGCTTCTCGTACTTCTTCAGCGCGGGCAGCCCGGTCCCGTCGGCACCGACGCTGTCCAGCCGGATCACCGTGCCGTCCACCCGGGCCCGGGAATACCCCTTGGTCTGCAGCTCGCGCAGCAGTTCGGTGTACTCGCCCTTGCGGCCGCGGATCACCGGCGCGAGCACCTGGAACCGGGTGCCCTCGTCCAGTTCCAGCACCCGGTCCACGATCTGCTGCGGCGTCTGCCGGGCGATCGGCCGGCCGCAGATCGGGCAGTGCGGCTTGCCCACCCGGGCGTACAGCAGCCGCAGGTAGTCATACACCTCGGTGATCGTGCCGACCGTGGACCGCGGGTTACGGCTGGCCGCCTTCTGGTCGATGGACACAGCCGGCGACAGCCCGTCGATGAAGTCCACGTCGGGCTTGTCCATCTGGCCCAGGAACTGCCGGGCATACGCGGACAGCGACTCCACGTACCGCCGCTGGCCCTCGGCGAAGATCGTGTCAAAGGCCAGGCTGGACTTCCCCGACCCGGACAGCCCGGTGAACACGATCATGGAATCGCGCGGCAGATCCAGCGACACATCCTTCAGGTTGTGCTCGCGTGCGCCGCGGACGACGAGACGATCAGCCACTGCGTTCAGTTCTCCGGATCATGGTGGGAACAGACCCCTGCTGACAAAGACAGGACATGCTATTCGGGGCCACTGACAAAACACCGAAGTGGCCGTCAGGCTTCCCGGTTCCCGGCCACCTGCCCGGCCCGGCTGGCCTCGCATCCGCCCGCGCATCCCCGTCATCCGACCCTGCTCCCCCCAGAGTGCCATCCCGTAGGAGAGGATGGCCCAGAACCCCGGCAAAGGAGCCCCGTGGACACCGAAATCTCCCCGGCGCTGGACCGCATCCAGGAATCCACCGGCCAGCTGCTCACCTCGGCCGGCGCGCTCACCGACGCGCAGGCGGCGGGGGCGTCCCGGCTGCCCGGGTGGACCCGCGGTCACGTGCTCACCCACCTGGCGCGTAACGCGGACGGCTTCGTCAACCTGCTCACCTGGGCGCGCACCGGCGTCAAGACGCCGATGTACCCGAGCGAGGCGGCACGGGACGCGGGCATCGAGGCCGGGGCCGGCCGCCGTGCCGCCGAGCTCACCGCGGACCTGCGCGGCAGCTCGGCCGCGTTCGCGGCGGCGGCCGCCGGGCTGACCGCGGCGGACTGGGCGGCCCAGGTCGAGCGGCGCGGGGACAGCTTCCCGGCCCGGGAGATCCTGGCCCGGCGCTGGGCCGAGCTGGAGTTCCACCACGTCGACCTGGACGCCGGCTATCAGGCCGCCGACTGGCCTGCGGCCTGGGTCGCGCAGGAGCTGCCGCAGGTGGCGGAATCCTTCGCGGGCCGGCCCGACATGCCGCCGTGCCAGCTCTACCCGGACGGCTGGGCGGACCGGCTGACGGTCGGCCCGGCCAGCCCGCACACCCCCGGCGTGGCCGTGCGCGGCGCGCCGTGGGAGCTGCTGGCCTGGCTGTCCGGCCGGTCGGCGGGCAGCGGTCTCCAGGTCACCGGGGCGGCGGCCGTCCCGGTACCGCCACCGCTGCGGTAGCCGGTACCGACAACACAGCATGCCAACCCGAGGAGACACTGGTGGCCTACACCGGCAACGTGACTCCCGGCGGCCCGCCGGACACGCGGGACCTGCCGGGCCTGACCGTGACCAAGCTGTCCGTCGGCCCGATGGACAACAACGCCTACCTGCTCAGCTGCACCGAAACCGGTGAGCTGGCCCTGATCGACGCGGCCAACGAGGCGGGCCGGCTGCTGGACCTGATCGGCGGCCGCCCGCTGAGCAAGATCATCACCACCCACCAGCACTTCGACCACTGGCAGGCTCTGGCCGAGGTGCAGGCGGCCACCGGCGCCGAGACCGTGGCGCACCCGGCCGACGCCGGCGAGCTGCCGGTCAAGGTGACCACCCTGGTCCGTAACGGCGATACCGTGCCGGTCGGCTCGGCCCGGCTCTCCGTCATTCACCTGCGCGGGCATACCCCGGGCAGCATCGCGCTGGGCTACGACGCGGCCGGCGCCCTGGCCGCGCAGCCCCAGCTGTTCACCGGCGACTCGCTGTTCCCCGGCGGCCCGGGCAACACCGAGGGCGACCCGCAGCGGTTCGGCCAGCTCATGGACGACCTGGAGGACCGGGTGTTCGGCCCGCTCCCCGACGGCACCTGGGTGTATCCCGGGCACGGGAAGGACACCACACTCGGCGCCGAGCGGCCGCACCTGGCGCAGTGGCGGGCCCGCGGCTGGTAGCCCCCGGGCCCGGGACCAGGACCAGGCCCTAGCGGACCTCGGTGCTGTAGACCACCACGTTGCTCAGGTAGCTGTGCGTGGCGTAGTCGAACGTCCCGCCGCAGGTGATCAGGTGCAGTTCGGCGTCGGGGGCCGGGCCGTACACCTTGGCCGTGGGGAAATGCGCCTTGGCGTACTCGTGCACCGCGGTGACCCGGAAGATGGCCAGCCGGCCGCTGGCCTGCCGGACGTAGATCCGGTTGCCGGGGTGCAGCTCCCGCAGCCGGTAGAAGATCCCCGGCCCGAGAACCGAATCGATGTGCCCGGCGATGACCGACGAGCCGATCTCGCCCGGCCGTGGGCTGTGGGTGTACCAGCCCGCCACGGACGTGCTCTTCGGCACCTGGAGCGTGCCCTGCCGGGTGATGCCCAGCTGGATCAGCCTGGTATGCACTGCGATGGCCGGGATGCGCAGCGTGACCGGTGGCGGAACCGTGAGCGTGCGCGGCTTGGGCAGCGGGGCCGGGGAGCCCAGCGGGACCAGGCCATGCGGCGCGGCGCTGGCCGGCCCGGGCGCCCGCCCGGTCCGGCCAGCCAGCATCAGCAGCCCCGCCACGGTCACCGCCACCACCAGGGCACCGCCGAGCAGCACGGCGGCCGCGAGCGGCCGCCGTGCCACCTTGCGCCAGGGTGGGCTGGTCCCGGCGTGCCGGCCGGGCTCAGCCTCGGTGGCGGGCCGGGGCGGTGCCGCCCGCATCAGCGCGCGTGCCGCGCCACTGCCCTGCTGCGGCGCAGCCGGATCCCGGCCGCGGTGACCAGGATCAGCCCGCCGGCCAGCCCGGCCAGCCAGGGCAGCGGCGAGGGTGCCGGACCCGGGGCGGTGCCGCCCAGCCCGGTGGCGGCGCCACCGCTGGGCATCGTGGAACTGCCGGCCGCGTCCATCAGGTCAGTGACCTTCAGGCCGCCGGCCGAGTCCAGCACGACCAGGGTGTGGATCGAGCCCGCGGTCAGCTTGACCGGCCCCGACCAGGTCTCGGTGCCGCCGACCGCGTGCACCATCCAGGTGCCCGGCACGTCCGTGCCGTAGCGGGTGACCTTGGCGAAGGCCAGGTCATTCGCCAGCGTGGCGGTGCCGGCCTTGACCGTGACGTGGTGCTCCTTGAGCGACGCCTGGATCACCCGGACCAGGGACTTGCCCTTGGGCGTGGTCAGCGCGTCGTCCAGCACCTGGAGCCGCAGCCCCTTGGCCGGGCCCATGCCAGCCACCGTGTACGCGTGCCCGGCGTGCACCATGATGTTGGCCGACAGCACCGGCTTGGTGCTGGCCGCCGCGCCCGCGGGCCGCATGGCCGCCGTGTACTCGCCCGCCTTCACCTTCATGTACTCCGACACCGCGCCGTAGCTGACGTGCTTGAGCACCACCATCGCCTTAGGGTCCCCGAAGGAGTACATGTAGACATCCACCGCCGGGGTGTTCGGCGACAGGTGGGCACAGCGGACCCAGCCGGTGCCGGCCGCGGCCGGGGCCGCGCCTGCCGCGGTAGCCGGGCCGGCCACGGTGGCCACCGCAAGCAGCGTGGTCCCGGCGAGCATGGTGAGCCGCCCGGCCCGGCGGCGGCCGCCGGGTGGGTGGCGGCTGAGGCCGGGGATCCGGCTCACTGTGAACTCCGTATCATCATGCGTCCCACTCCCCTTTGATATGTGCTGAACCGGTGCTGGGCGGATCTGTCGTTGGTGTCGTGGGCCGCTCAGCTCTTCCCGAGCAGCCCGAGTGGCTCGGGCGCGCCGAACTGCACGCGCAGCACGGTCTGGCCGCTGGCCAGCCGCAGAGTGGTCACCCGCGCCGGGCGGTACGGCGGCAGCTGCGCGCGCAGGAACGCGGCCAGCGCGCCGAGGGTGGCCGGGTGCTGCGGGGTGACGCGCGGGCCCAGGGCTAGCTCGGCCGAGCGCAGCGGCATGGCCGGGGCCGCCCCGGCGGTGGCCGGCCCGAACCCGGCCACGTCCACGCGGTAGATATGGGTCAGGGTGGCCAGCGTGCTCAGCAGCCGGGAGTCGACCTGCCCGGCGGCCAGCGCCCGCCGGGACGTTGGGGAGACCTGGATCCGGCTGTTGTGCAGCAACTGGGCGCCGCCGGACGCCCGGGCCGCGACGTCGGTCCGCAGTTCGCGCAGGTAGGCCGCGCCCCCATCCGGCGCCACCACCCGCAGCACGGTCTGCGCGCCGCCCACGCCGAAGCTGGCCAGGGCCACCGGCGCGTACACGCTGGTCAGCCGGGCCCCGAATTCCTGGCGGACGGCCGCGGTGGACACGATCACGTCGCTGCCCAGCGGCGCGGGACTGCGCGGGCCGAGCACCAGCAGCCGGCTGGCCGCGATCCCGTGCTGCTGCAGCACCGAGCACATCTGCGGATCGCAGGCGATGATGGCGTCCGGGGCCACCTGCTGGGCCGTCCAGCCGGCCGCGGCGCTGCGGGCCGCGGCGGCGGCCGCCAGCGCACCGCCGGTGCCGTCCCCGGCTTGGGCCTGGTGATGGGCAGGCTGGTTCCCGGCCGATCCCCGGGCCAGCGCGACGGTGATCGCCCCACCGCAGAACAGCACGGCGGCCAGGATCAGCACGCTGATCACCCGCCAGCGCGGGCTGGCCGGCCACAGCCGCCGCAGGCCGCGCAGCCGCCGCTGCGCCCACAGCCGGACCGTAGTGACGAGCACCGCGCCCCAGGACGGCGTGGGCCGCTCCGCCGCTGGTGGCGGCCGGCCGGGCGCGGTGCCTGGCGCCTGGGCTGGGCCAGGCGGCGGAGGGTCTGGCGGCCCAGGTGCTGGCGCCCCGAGGTCTGGCGGCCCGGGTGCTGGCGGCCCGGGTGCTGGCGGCTCCGGCCGCTCCGCCGCAGCCGGCTCCGCCGCAGGCGGCGGCCCGGGCGGGCCGGCCTGCCGTTTGTCGTTCTCGCTGTCCTGGCGGGCCAGCGCGACCGCTTCCTGGGCGATCTTCAGGTCCCCCGCGGACAGCCGCACGGCGTGCTGGACGGGCTCGTCGCCGGGCTCCGCGGGCCGCCGTGGGCGGACCCGGAAGGTCAGGCCGTCAGTGGCCGCCGCGGGCTCCCCCGGCCCAGGCTGGGCGGGCACGCTGGCATCGCCGGGCGCCAGCCCGGCCGGGTCCAGCCGCCAGCTTTGTGGTCGCACGCGTGATCCCCCACCGGGCCTGGCCAGCCCCAGCCGGGCTGGCCATGCGGCCCCAAGTGAACAGGTGAGCACACCCCAGCCGGCGATTTCAACCGGAACTACGGGATGGAATCGAGAAAACACGTACTGTCCGGTAATTGACGCGTTTATTACTAAGTGTGCACACATGGCGGGCTACTAACGGCGTGTCCGCCGCGCAGCGTCACCGTGTGCCCCGGCCCGCCTGGGCTGTCCTGGCCAGCCGCTGGTACACCGCGGCGACCTGGTCAACCGCGTCCGCGCCGGCCGGCAGCGCGGCCGCGCGGGCCCGGGCGGCGGCCGCCTGCGCCGCGGCGGCGGCCGGGTCATCGAGCAGCCGGGTCACCGCGGCGGCCAGCGCGGCCGGGTCGCCCGGCGGGACCAGCACGGCACCGTCCTCGCCGGCCAGTTCGGGGATTCCGCCGGCCCGGGCGGCCACCAGCGGGCGGCCGGCCCGCAGCGCTTCCTGGACGATCAGCGGCTGGCCCTCCCAGCGGCTGGGCACCACGACCACGTCGGCCGCGGCCAGCAGGGCGGGCACGTCGCCACGCTGGCCCAGGAACCGCGCGGCCACCCCGTCCGCCGCGGCCTGCGCCTGCAGCGCCGCGGCCTGCGGCCCGTCCCCGGCGATCACCAGCAGCGGGACCGGGTCGCGCCGCTGCCACCGGGCCGCGGCGAGCAGCAGCATGCCGAAGTCCTTCTGCGCGGCGAGCCGGCCGACCGCGAGGACCACCGGCCGGGTGGCTGGCCCCGCCACCCAGAGCTCGCGGCGCACTGCCGCAGCGTCGGCCGCACTGGCCGGGACGAAGGCTGGTGCCGGGACCACGGCCCGCGCGACGTCCCGGGCGCCACGCTGGCGCAACCGGGCGGCCAGGTCGCCGGACACGGCGAGTATCACGTCAGCCCGGCGGGCCACGATCAGTTCCAGCCCGGCGTACAGGATGGCCGCGGCCCGGCCGGGCGGGGCCGCGTTATGGACGGTGACCACCAGCGCGGGGCGCCCCCGGGACCGGCCGGCCAGGGCCAGGGCCGCCACCGCGCCCGCCCGCAGCCCATGCGCGTGCAGCACGTCGGGCCGGTCCCGGGCCAGCCGCCGGCGCAGCCGGGCCACAGCGGCGGTGTCGCTGGCCGGCCGGGGCCGGTCAGCGATTTCCACCGGCACGAACCGCCAGCCCGGCGGGGGGCCCTTGGCGAGGCCGGCCGTGCCCAGGCCGCCCGTAACTGTGCCCCCGGTGGCCTGGCCGGTCGTGGCCGCCCCCGCGTTGTCCCGGCTCGCCTGCTGGCCCAGCGCGGCCGGCCCGTACACGGTCACCGCGGCCCCGCGGGCGGCGCAGCCGCTGGCCAGCATCAGCACGTGCCGGCCCGTGCCGCCCGTGGTGCTGGCGGCCAGGTAGCTGACGGCCAGCCCGGCCAGCCCGGCCGGCTCCGGCTGGCCCGCGGTCACCGGGCCGGTCTCCCGCCGGGCCGCCCCACCCGGACGCGGGCCAGCGCGGCCCGCAGGTCACCGCCGTCCAGGGCGAACGTGGCCGTCCCGAACACCACCGTCACGCAGGCGCAGGCGAGCAGCGCGATACCGGCGTTAGGGAAAAAACCGGTCACCGGCACCGCCACGGACAGTGCGGCGCCCGCCGCCGCCCCGGCCACCGCGCCCGCCAGGCTGACCAGCGCGGCCCGCGCCGCACCCTGCAGGGCCGGCCGGCCGCGCACCCGGCGCACCGCGGCGAGCAGGGCCAGCCCGCCGGCGGTCAGCCCGATGGTGTTGCCCAGGCCCAGCACCGGTACCACCCAGCGCCCGGGGACCAGCGCCACCGCGACCACGTCGGCCACGATGACCAGCAGCCAGCCGGCCACCAGCGCGACCGCCGCCACCCGGGCCTGGCCGCCCGCGAACAGCACCCGGGACAGGTGCGCGGCCAGCCCGTAGCCGATGAGCCCGGGCGCGAACGCGGCGAAGGTCAGGGTGAGGGTCCGGGCGTCCGCCGGGTTGTGCTCGAACAGCCGGGCGGCGGGCCGGGCCGCCCCGGCCAGCAGCGCGGCACCGAGCCAGGACACCAGGATGACCGAGCGGGTGCCGCTGGCCGCCAGCTGGTCGAAGCTGCTGCCCTCGGCGGCGGCCAGCGCCGGGAACGCGGTGGTGACGATGGGCACGGCGAGGACCGCGTAGGGCACGAAGAACATCTGCCAGCCGAAGTTGTACAGCACCAGCGCGCCCTGTCCCTGGTGGCCGTTGGCCAGCACCATCACCGCGACCACCGACGCGTCCTGGGCAATGAGCGCGGCCATGCCGACCGCGGCCAGGCCGCCGATCCGCCGGGCGACCCCGGGCGGGAAGCGCAGCACGGGCCGCAGCCGCAGGCGCAGCCGGAGCGCCGGGCCGAGCGCGGTCACGGTCAGCGCGGCCACGCCGACCGTGGTGCCCACCGAGAGCATCAGCTCGGCCGGCCGGGGCAGCTGGTACAGGTGCTGGTAGCCGTGGCTGAGCGGGACGAACGCGAAGTACGCGGTGATCACGACCAGACTGGACAGCACCGGGGCCAGCGCGGGCGCGGTGAACCGCCGGTGCGCCTGCAAGATCCCGTACAGCACCACGGCCAGGCCGTAGAGCAGGATCTGCGGTGCGAACACGACCAGCATCTGGGTGCTGACGTCCACGATCGCGTCGTGCGCGCAGCGCGGCGCGCCCGCCAGCAGCAGGGTGGCCAGCGGGCCCGCGGCCAGGGCGATGACCAGGCTGACCGGGGTGAGCAGCAGGACCGTCCAGGTCA